>Ga0209257_1000572_pt1 | contig 61910 bp, 45 predicted proteins | sample AraplaCvi_mCL_r2_FD_184277 | JGI IMG/M metagenome (GOLD analysis project Ga0209257, IMG submission 184277) | Arabidopsis root microbial communities from North Carolina, USA - plate scrape MF_Cvi_mCL_r2 (SPAdes) (version 2) | ecosystem: Host-associated > Plants > Roots > Endosphere | place: USA...
GGTGCTCGGCGCGAACAATGTCGCGATGGTGCGCAACGGCGACCAACTGCTGATCACGCCGCAATCCAAGGCCCGTTCGACCGCCGAGGTCCGCCGCGGCGTCGGCGGGCTCCGCGGCGCCGGCTACGAGATGGTCGCCGTCCCTCTGGCATACGCCCAGCCGACGGAAGTGGCGCGCGCGCTCGAGGCGATCGCCGCGGCTGACACCGTTCTGTACTCGAACGACAAGCTGGGCCTTCTGCTGCTCGGCGGATCGGGCGCCCAGCTGAAGGCGGCCCTGGAGAGCCTGAAGGTGTTCGACCAGAGCGCCTTCCAGGATTCAAAGATTCGCTGGCATGAGCTGACCCAGGCCCAGGCCAGTGTCGTGGCCGGGGAAGTCGGGCAGATCGCCCAAGGCGCGGGCTTGGTCGGGATCGCGGTGGTGCCGCTCAAGCGGCTCAACGGGGTGCTGGTGTTCGGCCGCTCGGCGGAGTCGCTGGACGAGATCGGCAAATGGATCCGCCGGCTCGACGTGCCGGGGCGGGACATGTCCTCCACACTCTACGTCTACCGTCCGCAGTTCGCTTCGGCCGAAGGGCTATCGCGGACCCTCGGCAGCTTGATGGGCGGAGGCGGCGGACAGGCGCAGGCTCCGATGTCGCCGCCCCCCGCCGGCCGCGAGGTCCAGGGATCGGCCGCGCCGCCGCCCGCGCCGGCGATGACCGGCGTGGGCCCGGCCACCGGGGCTGAGGACGAGTTGCGAGTCGGGCTAGACCGGGAGTCCAACACCCTCCTGGTCTTCGCCTCCCCATCGAAGTGGGTGCAGGTGCAGCGCATTCTGGCCGAGGTGGACCGGCCGCAGCGTCAGATCCTCATCGAGGCGTCCATCGTCGAGGTGACGCTCGGCAAGACCTTCGAGTTCGGGGTCGACTGGAACGTCTTCTCCGGCAACCTGCGGATCGGTTCGGTCAATAGCGGGTCCGGCACCGACATCGGCCAAACCTTCCCCGGCCTGTCGATCAGCTACATCAACGAGGATATCGCCGCCGCGCTTTCCGCCCTGGGATCTCGCACGGCCATCGAGGTGGTTTCCGCACCAAAGATCATCGCACTCGACAACCGCCCGGCGCGGCTTCAGGTCGGAGACCAGGTGCCGGTCGTCACCCAGCGCGCCCAGAGCTCCACGAGCGGCGACGCCCAACTGATCAACTCCATCGACTACCGCAGCACCGGCGTAATCCTGAACGTCACCCCGCGAATCACAGGCGGGGACCGGCTGGTCCTCGACGTGTCGCAGGAGGTGAGCTCGGTGGGGCGGACCAACACCTCCGGCATCGATTCCCCGACCATCCAGCAGCGGCGGTTCGAAAGCACCCTGCTGCTCGACGACGGCGCGACCGTGGCGCTCGGCGGCCTGATCAGCTCGACGCGGTCGGAGGGCAACTCCGGCGTGCCCTGGCTGAAGGACGTGCCGGGTGTGGGCTCGCTGTTCCGCAGCGAGACCCGCGACCGCTCCCGCAGCGAACTCATCGTGCTGCTCAGCGCCCGGATCATTGCCGATGCGGCCGGCGCCCAGCGGGCGATGACCGACCTCGCCAGCGATATGCACGAATTGGATGCCCGTGGCCTGTTGCCGACGCCATGACGCTCAGGCGGGATACGCCACGCCGGCCGCGATGGTGCTGGCGCTCGGCCTGTCGCTCCTGGCGGTGGCGCTGGTGGGGCGCAGCGTCATGATGCTCCGGCTCGCCAAGGCCGACCTGCAACGCACGGGCGCCGAATATATGCTCGACGGCGCACAGCTGGCGGCGGCCGCCGCGGTCGTGCGGGCCGGCGAGGGCGGTCCCTATCGCTGGGCGCTGCCCACCGAGGCGGGCTTCGCTGAGGTGTTCGCCGAAGTCGAGGCGGACAAGGCCGCGCCGGCGACGGCGGCCGCCTGGCCCGAGGCGAATTTCACCAGCCTGGGGGTGACCGACGTGGCGGGCCTCAAGGCCAGGCTGGCGGCCGTCGCGGACGAACCCTTCGCGGATGTGGCGGCGCTGGACGCCGCACCGTTGTGGCGGGAGTGCTCGGCCAGCCTGATCTCGAGCCTCGGCCGGCGAACGGAAGGGGCGCCGCCGGCGGCCTCGGAACCGCGGTCGCGGCCGGAGACGCCGGACTGGCGCGTCGGTGAGGTCTGGCGAATTCGCGTCACCAGCGCCGGCGGTTGGCGCGATGACCGCATTGTGAGATTTACAGGTGACGCTCGCCATCCGGTTGCGGTGGTGCGGCGTCGGCTATCGCGTAACGATGGGGGGCAGGGGCGATGCGACGCAGTGCTTGGCGCGGCCTAGGCCGCGACGACGGCTATACCTTGACCGAGATCCTGGTGGTGATGGCGATCATCGGCCTGATTGCGGCCGTCTTAACGCCGAACCTTATGGGGCAGCTCGGCCGTTCCCGCGCCAAGGCGGCGCAGGTGCAGGTGGAGAGCGTCGCGGCGGCGGTGGAGATGTTCCGTTCTGACGTGGGCCGCTATCCCGCCCAATCCGAGGGCTTGCAGGCGCTGATCGCGCAGCCCGCGGACAGCGAGGGGTGGACCGGCCCCTATGTGAGGAACGATCGGACGCTGCGGGACCCCTGGGGGACCGCAATCGAATACCGGCGCAGCGAGGACGGCCGTACCTTCGTGGTGACGAGTCTCGGCGCGGATGGCCAGGCCGGCGGCGACGGTCTGAACCGCGACCTGGGCGCGCCCGCCGGTCGATGATCGCCTCTGTCGCCTCGCTCGCCCTGTCCGGCGTCGCAGGCCTGGCGCTTGGGAGTTTCGCGGTCACTGCGGGCCTACGCATGAGCCGCGGTGAAAGCGGGTTCGTTGGGAGGTCCCGTTGCGACGGCTGTGGCCGCGCCCTGGGGTACGCCCAGACCCTGCCGCTGATCTCCTATGCGCGGCTCGGCGGCGCCTGCGCCGGGTGTGGCGGCAGGATCGACCCCATCCACCTGGCAGGGGAGGCGGCCGGCGCGCTGGTGGTCGCCACGGCCTTCCTCAGCGGGGATGCCGCGCGCGCGACGCTTCTGTCGGCGCTCGGCCTCACCCTGATCGCGGCGGCCGCCATGGATGCGAAGACCCGCCGGTTGCCGGACCTGCTGACGGCCGCGGTGGCGGCGATCGGGCTCGGCCTGTCCGCCCTGGCCGGGACCCCGCAGATCATGGCCGGCCTCGTGGCGTCGCTCGTGACGGTGCTTGCGCTGCTCGGCCTGCGTGCGTTCGGTCGGCGCCGACGGGGCGACCCTGGCCTGGGTATGGGGGATGTGAAGCTGATGGCCGCGCTGGCGCTTTGGCTCGGCGCGGCCATGCCCTGGGCGGTGGTGGCCGGGGCGCTGATCGGCCTTCTCATGATGGCCGTAGTCCGGCCGGTCGACCAGCGGCTGGCGTTCGGGCCGGCCATCGCCGTGGGCGCGTGGCTTGTCGGCGCGGGCGGGGAGGCGGGGCTATGGCCGACGACAATGTGAGCGCCGCCTTCGCGCAAGCCGGGCGTCCGCGCCGCGAAAGCGTCCTGCAGCGGCTGACAGAGCTGGGGATCGTCGATCCCTCCGCGGTGGCGCGCGCCGAACTGGTGGCCGTGCGCACGCACCAGCCGGTCGAGCAGGTGCTGAACCAGCTTGGCGCGCTCTCGGACGACGATCTCGTCGACGCCTATGCGGCGGTCTGTGGTTGCGAAGTGTGGGAACCGAGCCGGTTACCGGCGAGCCTCGACGTGGCGGAGGTGGGCGTGTCTGCCGACTACCTGCGACGGGTGCGGGTGCTGCCGTTGCGGCGAGAGGGTGAAGCCTTGATCTGCGCGACCTGCGATCCCCTCGACGACGAGGCCCTCGCCGGCCTGGTCTTCGCGACGCGGGCCAGCATCACCATCCTGGCGGCCCGGCCCGCGGACTGGGCCCGCGAGTTCGAGCGCGCCTTCGGAACCTCGGGTGAGGTCGCCGCCCGGCCAGACGAGCGACGCCTGGAGCGCGAGGTGGATCTGGTCTCGGACCGGGCCACGGAAGGGGCGGGCGCACGGCTGGTGGCCTCAGCATTCGAAGCGGCCATCGCCGCAAGCGCGTCGGACATTCATTTCGAGCCGACGCGGCACAACCTGCGCATCCGCCTGCGGGTCGACGGCCGGCTGGTCGATCACCAGACCGTCTCCGCCGACTTGGCCGCGCCGGCGGTGTCCCGGGTCAAGGTCATCGCCAACCTGAACCTCGGCGAACGACGCCTGCCGCAGGATGGCCGCACCACCTTCGTCGTGCATGGCAAACCGGTGGATGTGCGTGTGGCCACGTCGCCGACCGTCTTCGGGGAGGCGGCGGTGCTGCGGATCCTGGACCGCTCGGCCGTGCCCCTGGACCTCGACACGCTCGGCTTGACCGACGCGGTCAAGGCGGTGCTGGGGCGCGCGTCACGGACGGCCCACGGCCTCTTCCTCGTCACCGGCCCCACGGGCAGCGGCAAGACCACGACCCTCTATGCGCTCCTCCAGACCTTTGTCGGCTCGGGGAAGAAGATCCTCTCGGTCGAGGATCCGGTCGAGTATCACTTCGACCACGTCTCGCAGACCCAGGTCGCCGCCCACCTCGGCCTGACCTTCGCTGCGGCCCTGCGCTCCTTCCTACGCCAGGACCCCGACGTGATCCTGGTGGGCGAGATCCGCGACCCGGAAACGGCCGCGGTGGCGGTGCAGGCCGCCATGACCGGCCACATGGTGCTGGCCTCGGTCCACGCCAACGACGCCCTGGCCGTCCTGCCGCGACTGCGCGACATGGGGGTGGAGCCCTACCAACTGGCGGCCGGTTTCCGGGGCGCCGTGGCCCAGCGCCTCGTGCGCCGGCTCTGCGAGCGCTGCGCTGCGCCCGGCCCGCCGAACGAGGCCGAGCAGCAGTTCGCTCGTGCGCTGGGCCAGACCTTGCCGTCCGCCCTGATGCATCCGGTGGGCTGCACCCACTGCCGCCGCTCCGGGTTCAAGGGGCGTGTGCCGATCAGCGAAGCGTTCCTGGCCAGCGAGGCCCTGCTGCGGGCGCTGGCCGACCGCGCGCCCGCCGGCGAGGTGGCCACGCTGGCTCGCGAGGCCGGCTTAGAGGGCATGGCGATCAACGGCCTGGCGCTGGCGCTGGCCGGTCGGACGACCCTCGAGGAGGTGGCGGCCGCCATTCATGGCTGAGCGGACCTACGCCTATGTGGCCATCGACCGGGCGGGCCGCCGCGTGCGGGGCGTCGTCGCGGCCGGCGACGATGCGATCGCCTTCGACCAGCTCAAGCGGGAGGGCTTCTCGCCGGTCTCGCTGAAGGCGCGACGCGCCCGCGATCGCGTTCCCCGCCGCCGTGGGCCGGGCGCGCGCGAGACGGCGGAATTCCTCTCCAGCCTTGGCGAACTCCTACGCGCCGGCGCCGACATCCGCACGGCGCTCAGCGTCCTGGGGGCGCGGTCGGAGCGGACGCCCCTCAAGGCGACGAGCGAGGGCCTGGCCGCGGACATCGCCGGCGGCGAGCCGCTCGATCGCGCCTTCGCACGCGCCTTTCAGGATACCCAGGCCTTCGTGGCTCCGATGGTGGCGGCGGGGGAGGCGGCCGGCGACCTTCCCGGCGGGCTGCAGCGCGCCGCCGAGGTCATCACCTCACGCCTCAAGCTGCGCGATCAGCTTGCGAGCGTGCTGGCCTATCCCAGCTTCGTCCTCTTCAGCGCGGTCGCGGCCCTGTTCGTGATCCTGCTCTACATCGTGCCGTCCATCGCGCCCCTCGCCAGCGAGATGGGGTCCGAGCCGCCGTTGGCGCTCGCCCTGATGATCGGGGCGAGCGACCTGCTGCGCGCCCATCTCCCCTTTCTCGGGCTGGGCCTCGCGGGCGGACTGGGCGGCCTGCTGGTCGCGGGACGCGCGGGCATGCTCTCAGTCCCGATCGAGCGCCTGCTCCTCGACGGGCCGGCCCGGCGGACCGTGAGCGGGCTCGCCTTCGGGGGCTTTGCCCAGTCGCTGGGCGCGATGATCGCCGCCGGCGCCCCTATCGCGGAGGCGCTGCGCCTCGCCTCGCGCACGGTCTCGCTCGCCGGCGCTCGCCGGCGCCTCGAACCCGTGGCCCTGGCGGTCCGGCAGGGCGAGTCGCTCTCTGCCGCGCTCGCTGAAGTGCGAGCGTTTCCGCCCGCCATCGTTCGGCTGACGGCGGTGGGCGAGGCCTCGAACGCGCTCGGGCCCATGCTCCAGCGGAGCGGCCGCATCGAAGAGGAGGCCGCCCTACGCCGGATCGAGGCCACCGGACGGATCGCGGGGCCTGCGCTCATCGTGCTGCTGGGTCTGGTGCTTGGGGTCTTGATGGCGGGTCTGCTCGCGGGCGTCAGCCAGATGGGCCAGTCGGCCCTGGAATAGGAAAGTCGGTTGGAGATGGACACGAGAATGAACCTGATCGCTCTGGCGGCGCTCGCGGCCGCGGGATCGGCGCAAGCGCAGGCCCCGGCCTTCCCCCCGCTGGTGGCCGCCTATGCCCGCCAGCTCGCCGAGCAGTGCGGGCCGCTACCGGCGGGCGCGGCGACCCCTGCCCTGGTCGATCGGGTCGACCTGAACGGAGATGGCGTGATTGACTGGATCGTCGACGCCGGACGCTATCCGTGTCCTGGCCGGCCGGCTGTGGCCGTTGCGGCCGGGTCCCAGGTCACTGTCTTCAAGGGCGAGAAGGGCGGCGGCGCCGTCCCGGCGTTTCAGCGTGCCGCGTTCGGGTCGCGGCTCCAGAGGTTGCCGGACGGCGCGCTGTCTTTGGTCATGACCCTCGGCGGCTCCGATTGCGGCTCGGCCGATCGTCAGGCGCGCTGCGAGCGGCGCTTGGTCTGGAGGGCAGGCGAGGGGCGGTTCGACGCCGCATCGATCGGCCCGGCGGCCCGAGCGGCGCCCTGACCGGGGAAGATCCGGCCAGGGCTGGCGCTACGGAATGACCAGGGTCCCGCCGCTCGTAAAGGTGTGGATCGTGTAGCCGCCGCTCGTGGTCACCGTTCCGCCGCTCGCCGCCAGGCTGCCGGTAGGATAGCGGACGATGACGATACCGGAACCGCCGGCGCCCCCATTGTAAGAGCGCGACGGGTTGTACGGCATGCCGCCGCCGCCGCCGCCGCCGCCGCGGTTGGCGACCGCAGAACCGCCGTCGCCGACGTCGCCACTTCCCGCGTTTTCGCCGCCTGCGGCGGCATAGGCGATCACTGCGTTGTTGTAGCCGCCCCAGCCGCTGCCGCCGCCGCCCGAGCCATAGACAGCCGCGGCGCCGCTGATGGCGCTGGACAGGCCGGGCCCACCCATGCCGCTCCTGTTGTCGCCGGCGGCGCCGCCGCCCGGTCCACCAGCCCCGCCGCCGCCCCCTGTGCCGGTGCTGTAGCGTACCGCGCCGCCGCTGTTGCCTTGGCCCGCCTGGCCCGCTCCGCCGCCAGTGAGGGTGTTGTACATTGGGTTGGAATTCGAACCGCTCGCGCCACCGCCGGATCCACCAGCGCTGCCCGCGAGGCCATCGGTCGCTCCTGCGCCTCCGCCAACGGCGACGAGCCCGGCAAGATCGCTCGTTCCACCATTCGCTGCGGCGGTGCTTCCGGTTCCTCCGGCTCCTCCGGCGCCGATCGTCACCGGGTACGAGCCGCTCGGCAGCCAGACGGATCCCGATCGCACGCCGCCGCCGCCGCCGCCGCCGCCGCGGCCCGGATATCCGCGTCCGCCGCCGCCGCCGCCGGCCACGACCAGGTACTCGAGGGATGTCCCGGCTGAGACCGTCACATTGACCGTCGCCGTCGCACCCGCCGCGCCATCGGAGACCGTGTAGGTGAAGCTGTCGGCGCCGGTGTAGCCCGCGGTAGGCGTGTAGAGGATGGGATGACCCACGGGGCTCAACCTGACCGTGCCATGCGCTGCAGCCCCCACGGAAACGACCGCCAGGGCGTCGCCATTGGGGTCGGAGTCATTCCCCCGCGGGTCGAACGCGCGTCCGGCGCCGCTGACCGCCGTGAGGCTGTCGTTGACGGCGACAGGTGCGCCGTTGGCAGAGGTGACGGTGAATGTGCCGCCTGCGGTGAAGGTGTGGACGGTATAGCCGCCCGATTGGGTGATCGTACCGCCGGTGGCCTTGGGGCCCCCCGCGTAGCGCAGGATGACGACGCCAGACCCACCGTTGCCGCCGTTGGAGACGTTCCAGAGGCCATCCACGTAGACGCGCCCGCCGCCGCCGCCGCCGCCGCCGCGGTTCGCCGGCGCGGGGGCGGGGTTGCCCATGGCCTGGCCGGCTGTAGCGCTGGATCCACCAGCCGGGGCAATGCTCGCGCCTCCGCCGCCGGCGGCGTAGTTCACTGCCGCACCGGATATGCTGCTGTCGATGCCGGCGCCGCCCGCACCGCCGTCACCGTTGACAGACGTCCCGCCAACGCCGCCGGCGCCGCCGCCGCCGCCCTTGCCGCCGCCGCCGTCGGCTCCGCCGGCAAAGCCCTGGCCCGACGTACCCGCCGCGGCGGGCCCGCCACCAGACCCGCCACTGGTCGCGGCGGTGGTGAGGCTGCCGCCGCCGCCGCCGCCAACCGCCGTCAGGCCATTGAAGGTGGACGCTCCGCCCGCCGCCCCAGACGTCTGGCTTCCGTCCCCACCCGCGCCGCCGGCCCCGACGGTTATGGTTCTGGCCACCCCCTGGGAGAGGGGTGCGGCGCCGCTCAACAGGCCGCCGCCGCCGCCGCCGCCGCCGGGGCCGGAGCCGCCGCCGCCGCCGCCAGCCACGACGAGGTATTCGATGCTTAGGCTGTTGACCATCACCATCGCGGTGGCCTGAGCGCCTTCATCGTCCGCCACGGTGTAGGTGAAGTTGTCGTCCCCGGTGTAGCCGGACGTCGGCGTGTAGGTGACCGCGGTTCCGTTGTTGATGACGCTGACGGCGCCGTGGGCCGGCTGTGTGACCGAGACCAGGGAAATGGGGTCGTTGTCGGCGTCCGTATCGTTGGTGCGAGGATCCAGGCTGACGGCGACGCCGCTAGCGCTGAGCGCGTCGTTGCGCGCGACCGGAGGGGAATTCGGGGTAACGGAGACGGTCACCGAACCCGTGGCGGTTCCGCCACGGCCATCGGACAGCGTGTAGGTGAAGGTGTCCGTTCCGGTCGCGCCGGAGTTCGCTGTATAGGTGATCGTCTGGTCGCCGTTCAGGACAGCCGCGCCCTTGGAAGGCGCGCCCAACGTGCCGACGGTGAGCGGGTCGCCGTTCGGATCGCGGTCGTTCAGGCGCGGGTCGAAGGTCACTGGCGTGGTCTTCGTCGCCGCGATGTTGTCGGCGGCCGCCACGGGGTTCGTGTTGGCGAGGGTCAGGCTGATGGTGGCCGTCCCCGAGCCGCCGCGGCCATCCGAGATCGTATAGGTGAAGCTGTCGGACCCGGTGTAGCCGACCGCCGGCTGGTACTCGATGACATTGGCGCCCACGAGAGTGGCCGTGCCGTGGGCCGGATTGGTCTTGGCCGTGATCGTGAGGACGTCGCCGTCCGCATCCCAGTCGTTGCTGGTCGGCCGCAGGCTGTTCACGCCATCGACGAGCGCCGTGACCCGGTCCGAGACGGTGAGATAGTCGTAGACGGCGGCAGGCGGGTGGTTCGTGTTGGGGCGCACGAGGACGGAGACGCGGGCGCTGGCGGTCCCATTGTGTCCGTCGGCCACCGTGTAGAGGAAGTTGTCGGCGCCGAAGTAGCCGGGGTCGGGCGTGTAGGTGACGCTGGTTCCGGAATTGACAACCGCGGTCCCGTGCGGCGGATCCTCCACCGCGCTGATCGAGAAGGTGTAGCCGTCGAGATCCTGGTCGTTGGTGCGCGGGTCGAATGTCACCGCCGCCCCGGCGCTGGCGATGCTGTCGGGCTGGGCGATGAGGGGGCTGTTGGCCGCCGCCGCGGAGAAGAGCCGCAGGTCGCCGACGGCCACCTGGCCGCTGACCGCGCGCCGGATCCGCACGTAGCGCGCCGTGACGCCGCCCAGGGCGACGCTCCGGGCCGCGCCGGGTGACGCGCCGTTGATGGTGGCGGCCGCCGTCCAGGTCGCGCCGGCGACGGAATATTCGACAACCGTGCCGTTGAGGTCCTCTGGGCCGGCGCCGGTCGCGGTCGCTACCGCGGGGGCGACGTCGATGTGGTTGACGGCCTGTGCTGAGCCCAGGTCGGCCATGATCCAGGCGTTCGTCTCGGTCTGAGTCGCGTGGATGGAGGCGAGCCCGTTGAAATCGCCGTCTTTGAGGGCGTTCGCCGTGGCAAGTCCGGTCGTGCCACCGTTGGAGGAGGCGGACCACGCGGTCGGATTGATCTCCTGGAACTCCGCGCCGTTGCTGACCCGGGTGCGGTTGCCGGCGCTGTCGTAGCTGTAGACGACCTTCTTGCCATTGCCGTCGATGGCCGAAATCACCCGGCCCAGGGCGTCATAGGTGTATTGGGTGGACTGGGCGGCGCTGGACGGATTTGCCGCGAATTGTAACGCCGTCGCGGCCAGCAACGCGCACGCCGGCCCGGCACCCAAACGCCCCATTCCATCCCCCGCCGCGCTCACAAGCTTGGCCATAGAAGCCGGGCTCCGGCGTCGATTGCAAGGGGCGCCAAGGCAACTTTTGCTCGATCAACAAAAGAGTTCTCCGGGGCTCGGAGTACAATTGACGGTTGCCCAAGCTTGACCGTAGGCTTGGCCCCGGAGTCCGGGATCCGACGATCCTGATGGGGGGTGGGATGGTCTCGGGTGCAGCGTTTGTGCGCGCGTGCGTCGTGGGTGTTGCGGCGGCGCTGATCGGCTCTTCCGCCCTTGCCGCCGCCTCCACCAAGATCGGCACGGCGCCGTTGATGTCGCCGAGCGCGGCGGACAGCTACTTCGGCGGCGCGACGACGGCCACCAACGGGACCGGCGCCAGCGGGCGGGCCAAGGAGGTGGTGGAGCTGGCGCGGGCGCTGAAAGGCGACCCGGACCTGATCTACGAGCACGTCCGCAACAACATGACCACGACCTGGACCTACGGCGTCTCGAAGGGCGCGGTGGGGGTGATCGTCGACCGGTCGGGGACGGCGTTCGACCAGGCGCAGCTGATGGTGGAGCTCTTGCGGGAGGCGGGCTTCACCGCCGACTACAAGCTGGGCACGGTCACGCTCACGGCCGCCCAGTTCGAGGCCTGGAGCGGAATCACCTCGGCGAAGGCCGCCTGCCAGCTGCTGTCCTCGGGCGGGATCCCGGCGGTGATCAACGGCACCACCACGGCGGACTGCAACTATGGGGCGGCCACGGTCACGACGATCCAGGTGAGCCACGCCTGGGTGTCGGTGGTGATCTCCGGGGTGAGCTACGTTTATGATCCGGCCTACAAGGACCACACGTTCAAGGCCGGCCTGAACCTTGCCACCGCCACCGGCATGGCGATCGGGGCGACCCTGACGCCGTCGGCCTTCGTCTACACCTACGCCACCATCCCCTACGTCTCGAACTACAATGCCGCGGCGTTGAAGACGTCGCTCGACGGCTACGCCAATGCGCTGGAGGCCTACGTCAACACCAACGCCCCCTCGGCAGGTCTGGCCGACGTGGTGGGCGGCAAGGCGATCAACGCCCAGGCGATCCCCGCCGGCGGCCTGCGCCAGGTCTCGCTGCCCTACACCGCCAGTGTGCTGCGCACGATCACCGGCGAGATGCCGGACCAGTACCGGGCGAAGCTGACGATCGCGATCACCAAGGTCAGGCCCAGCGGCGGCCCGGACACCATCGTCAGCAACAGGGTGGTCTATGGTGATGAGGTCTATGGCCGACGCCTGACCTTCGAGCCCAACTTCGACACGTCCGGCGCGAGCTTCACCGCCGCCCTGAAGCTGACGGGCGACCTCGGCGAGGCCCTGACCCTGGCCAGCTTCAGCAACACCGACAACCCCACCTTCAGCCGCGGGACGGTGACCTTGTCGCTGAACCTGCCCTATGCGGCCGCGAGTGGCGCCTACATGGACGCGGTCGTGGCCCGCGACGTCAGCTACGCCCTGCCGCTCACCATCGTCACCGGCTTCGGCGACACCGGCCGCGGCCTGATCGACAAGTGGGGCCAGCGCCGCGACGCGGCCATGCCCGCGGTCGCGGACGCGACCTGCAAAGTCTGCTTCGTGTCCTACAAGGCCTGGAAGGGTGACGGCCGGCGTGAGACCCTGGCGGCGGCCTGGCTGGCGCAGGCGGCCAAGGCCGGACAACTCCACGCCGCGATCGGCAAGGGGGTCTTCGCCCAGCACTATGCGCTGGGGGTCTCGGCGGCCGACACCACGGTCTTCCAGACCTCCAACGGCTCCTTCTGGATCACCGACAGCTTCGACCGGCTGGACGCGGAGACCGGCTTCAGCCTGACCAGCACCACGGCCGACGCCGCGGTCCGCCGGGGCGCAGTCCTCGCCGCCGCCAACACCATCGCCGCCCTGAAGGGCAGCGTCTCCGGCCAGATCTCCGACCTGCCGGACGTCAGCTCGGTCGCCACCCGCTTCGAGTGGGGCAACGCGCCGCCGGCCGGCGAGGACGTCATTGTCTGGGCGGAGGGGGAGACGCCGTATGTCGTCAGCCGCAACTTCCTGGAATATTCGACGCCCAGCCAGGCCGCCGAACCTGGGCTGGTGACGATCGAACGCCGATGGTCCGGGACCACGCCCGACACCCACGCCGGCTCCGGCGAGCCGGTGATCGGCAATGTCGAGTTCGAGGCGCGCCGCCAGGCGGTCGCCGGCACGATCAGCGCTTACGTGGCCGCCGGCTTCAAGGTGGTGGCAGCCAACGACTCCCTGCTGGGCCCCGGCATGCGCGCCGGCGGGTACCTGCCGGCCTCCGGCGGGCTCTACACCCACAATCCCAGCCGCCAGCGCGGCGGTGCGGCGGTGGCGGTGAAGTACGACGCCAACGGCGATCCCACCGAAGTCGCCAACCTGTTGATCGGACCGTCCGGCGCCTCTGACGCGGGCGGCGGGGGGGCGCAGCTCTACCACCAGACGCAGTATGACCCGGCGACCTCCGCCGACGTGGTGAAGGGCCGCTTCGTGACCCAGCCGACCGGCGCCCTGATCGTCGGCAGCCCGGCCCGGGTCCGGGCCGGCAACGGCCAGTTCCCCTACCGCCTGGACGCAGGCCTGACCTTCCGCGGCGGCGACGTGCGCGAGGAAACCCATGGGCCGGGCGCGCACCGCGAGCCGCAGAGCGGGTGGCTGACGGAATACACAAATACCTTGACGGTCTCCGGTTCCGGTCTGGAGGCCATGGGCGAGACCGACGTGCGCGCGGCCGCCGCCACCATCGCCGCCTTCTGGGCGGCGCAGGACACCTATCGCGCCGTCTCCGGTCCCAAACGCGAGCTCGCCGGCCAGCTGGTGGTGGCTTGGTGGCTGCGCCAGCTGAACCAGAACGTGGCGACGGCCTCGCTGGGGACCGGGACCCGCCAGTGGCTACGGCGCGCCAACGGCCAGTGGCTCCGGCCGGGTGGCGCGACCTATGGCGACCTCACCCAGACCGGCGCGCCGACGATCTCGCCGCGCCACCCGAACGGCTACGCCACCTGCACCGCGAACATGATTGGCTATGGCCCGACCCGCGGCTGGGGCTACGGCGGCGTCGGCTTCTCGGTCTCCACCGCCGCCGGCGACCAGCAGTCCTGGGCGGCCTGGTCGAACCAGGTGGTGGACACCGCCGGCACGCCCACCTGCGGCGAGCAGCGCGGCTTCCGCCTGGCCAGCTGGACCTGGCAGAAGGGCGTGAACCTGACCTTCGCCTACGAGCGTCCGGCCGGCTACACGACGCGGATCGAGACGCTGGCCGCGGTCGGCAACAACCTCGACAAGTGGATCCGCTTCACCGACGGCGGCCTCGGCGGCTTCTTCGCCACCCATTCGCAGACCGGCCCGAGCGTCGTGGCCGTCAACGTCGCCCAGAGCGGCGCGCAGGTCACCCACACCGACGCGGAGAGCTCGGCGACGAAGTTCGACATCGCCACGCTTGGCAGCGGCGATTTCGGCAAGCTGCGGGTTTCGACCGTCTACGCGGCCGATGGGGCGGGGACCGCCTCCACCCAGTACATCTTCGACACCCTGGCTCGCGTCAGCCAGGTGAAGGACCGGCTGGTGCTCTGGGGCTACCGGGTCCCGACCCAGTATTTCCTGGCCGATGGGTTGCGCAGCGAGATCCTCGACGCGATGGGCTACAGCGCCATCGTCTACGCGGACCGTGAGGGCCGTCCGACCCGGACGATCAACGGCGCCGGCGCGGTCAGCACCGTAGCCTACGACGGGCGCGGCCGCGTGGCCCTCGCCACCTCGCCAGACGGCGACCGTACCCAGCTCGAGTACAACATCCGCAATCTCGTCACCAAGACGACCCGCCTGGCCCGCGCCGGTTCGCCGGAAGTCGGCCAGACGCTGGTCACCGAGTCCAACTGGGACCCGACCTCCGACCTGCTGCTCTGGGCGAAGGACGCCCGCGGCGCCCAGACCGACTACACCTATAGCTACGGCCAGCTCACCAAGGTGCAACTTCCCGCGGCCGAGCCGGGCGCGGTGCGCGATGAGATCAACCAGTATTACTATGGCAACGGCCTCGACATGGCCGTGACCACCGCCATGGGCCTGACCAAGTCGGCCACCTATGCGGACGGGACCGCCTGGGACACCCTCACCAATGTGATCTCGCCGGGAACCATGACCGCGGTCGAGCGGAACTGGCTCGGCGACCCGATGAAGATGCGCAGCCCGCGCAACGCCGACAGTACCATCGCCTACGACCTCTTGGGCCGGCCGGGCCTTGTCGTCGAGCCGAAGCCGCAGACGACCAGCACCATTCAGAACGCAAAGCGCATCTATTACGACCAACTGGGGCGCGTCCGGCAGGTGGACCGCGGGACCTATGTCGGGACGACGTTCACGGCGCTGGAGACCTACACCTCGGAGTTCGACGCGGTCGGTAACCGCATCAAGCAGGTGGGCCCGACCGGCGTCGTGCAGATGAGCTACGACGCGCTGAACCGCCCGGTCTGCACGGCCGTGCGCATGAACCCGGCCGTCTACAATGCCCTGCCGACCGACGCCTGCCAGCCGTCGGCGGCCGGTCCGCAGGGGCCGGACCGGATCAGCCGGCTCTCCTACGACGCCGCCGGACGGGTCACCCACACCGAGGCCGGGGTGGGCTCGCCCCTGCAGCAGGTGACGGCGCGCTATGGCTATTCGCCAGGCGGCCAGCGGACCAGCCTGACCGACGCCAACGGCAACACCTCGGCCTTCGAGTACGACGGGTTCGGGCGGCTGAAGCGGCTGCGCTATCCAGCGGGGCCGCGCGGGTCGGGCCAGGCCTCGGCCACCGACTATGAGGAGTACGGCTACGACGCCAACGGCAACCGCACCTCGTTCCGCAAGCGCAGCGGCCAGGTGATCGCCTACACCTACGACGCCCGTAACCGTATGACGCTCATGGACCTGCCGGGCACGACCACCGACGACGTCTATTACAAGTACCTCGACAACGGTCGGCGCGTGGAGGGCCGCCTGGGGTCCGCCACGGCGACCAACTACAGCTTCATGGTCTTCGACGAGGCCGGCCGGCTGCTGCAGGACCAGACGACGACGTCGGGCGGGACTTATGGCTTCAGCGCCGCGATCTATGACGTCGAGGGCAACCGGACGTCGGGCAATTTCGGCGGCAAGGCGGCGAGCTTCACCTACGACCTGGCCAACCGGCTGACCAAGGTGGTGCAGTCCGACTGGAACTACGAGTACCCGGTGCTCGACATCGCCTATGGGGTGCTGAACCGGCGTTCGGCGGTGACCCGGCCGAACGGCGTGGTGACGAGCTATGGCTACGACGTGGCGGGTCGGCTGATCGGGCTGTCCCACGCCACACCGGACAACCCGGCGGCGGGTTCGCACCAGAGCTTCGCTTACAACCCAGGCGGCCAACTGGTCGGCCAGGAACAGGCGTCCGACCCCTACATCTGGAGCGGCCAACCGACCACCACGGTGAATTTCACCCACGACCAGCTGAACCGTGACGCCGCCATCGCCACCGCCTCGGGCTACGACGCCAACGGCAACCTCACCTCGGACGGGACGCGCACCTTCACCTACGATGCGCTCAACCGGCTGCGCGCGGTGAGCGGCGGGCCGGCGGCGGTGACGCTCAACTACGATCCGTGGGGCCGGTTGGAGAGCTACGCCACCGGCGGAACGACGACGAGCTTCCGCTACGCCGGGCCGAACCTGGTGGGCGAATACGACTTCAGCAAGCCGAGCCCGCAGGATCCGAGGCTGCGCCTGTATGTTAGCGGCCTCGGCGCGGACGAGTGGCTCTACTGGATGGAGCGCGACAGCAACAGCAACAACAACTCCCCCACTTACCAACGGCGCTGGTTCCTGCAGGACCGGCTGGGCTCGGTGATCGCCACCTCGGATGCGTCTGGGGTGATGACCCCGATGACCTACGGCCCCTACGGCGAGCCGCAGTCCTGGGCCGGCTCACGCTTCCGCTATACCGGCCAGATGGCCATCCCCGAAGCCCAGCTCTACCACTACCGGGCGCGGGCCTATGACCCGGTGATGGGGCGCTTCCTCCAGACCGATCCCATCGGCTATGACGACGGGCCGAACATCTATGCGTATGTGAAGGGCGATCCAGTCAATCTCATCGATCCCACAGGCATGGCCGGCGAGGTCGGTGAGGTTGTCGTAACTGGGAGTCGCGGCGGTACGCCGACGCTTTTCGGCGGTCTTGGCGACCTTGTTGGTGGTCTGGCCGGTGCGATCAGCGCGTTGAATCCGTCTCCCACCTTCGCAATAACTCAGGAGCAGATTCTCGACGCGATTAGGGACAAGGGGTTTGAATACGCATCGAATCTCGCCGACTTGGCCGCACGCCGCGCGCTTGGAAAAGAGGGCGAGGCCAAGGCAAGAGCAGAGCTGGCCGCAAATGGCTTCATAATTGTTGGCGAGCAAGTAACCGTAAAGACAGAGAAGGGCATCAGGGTTTTGGATTTCCTGATATCAGACGGAAAGGGTGGCCTTGCTGCTGTTGAAGTGAAGGTGAATACAGCCACTCGCGACGCTGTTCAGCTTGCGAAGGATTTTCTGATTTCAACGGTTGGAGGTACCATCATATCGCGAGGCCCCTTGGGTGGCGGCCTCTCATACGGTGACCGGCTGATTGTGAACACGACGGAACTAAATCTATGCTCCCGGGCAACGTGCTAAACTTATGGTTATTCACTGCCGTTTGGCGATCGAAGGGCCTGTAATGACGCCGGCTGAACTGAAGGGAATCCTGAAGCAGGAAGGCTTTGTCTCGGTAAAATCAACAGCCGGCCTACCAATCTGGGTCTCTGGCAACCAGCAGGTCGAAGGTTTTTTTTCGCCGCACGTAAGGAAGGTGGGCGGGAGATTTCTAATCGTCGGTGTGATTGGCCTTCATATTTCAGAATTTGAAGCTTGGTGGTTGAATCGGTTGAAGACTCTTGAGCGAATGCCTCATCAGGGATTTTTGTTCTCTAAATACCTTACGGCTGAAGCCGATTTCTTCGATCCTCCTGAGTTCGGATCAGATTCCAACCCAAACGATCTGCGGAATTGGATTTCGATGATCTTTCAGAATGTTGCAGGTCTCGGTGCGACGCTGCCCGAGTTCTTGTGTGACATTGAAGTTCGTGGGTCAACATCCCGTGCGCTAGGACAATTTGTTCCAAGCCCGAAGAAGCTCACAGACTTTCTTGCTTGGCTTGAAGAGCGATTTCCAGAGCAGGCAATCCCCACCTTATTGTATGAGACTGCCGCAGAGACTGGGTTTGTGGCCGAGCGCGATCAGCTACTGCGGGCGCACGACAGGTAGGTCTTCAACGCGATGGCGAAAATACCTTGGGAGAGCCGAATTCGGTGCCGATTGCCTCTCAAGCTGAAGCTAGGTTTCAACCGATACTGGTGGCGGTTGCAGGGTTCAGTCCGGGCGGAAGTTCCTGGGCACTACCAACGTAAACAGCGGCCTCGGCGCGGCCTCCACGATCACTCGCGCGACGGCCCAGAGGTTGATCACCGCCGCCGCCTCGACGCCTTTGGCCTTGCCGCGCAGCCAATGCCAACTCGACCGCCTAGACAGGGGTCGCCGGCTGAGATGTGGCGCGCCAATCCTCTCAATTCCAGCGACAGGTTGCCGAGTAGCCCAGAGTCCTCATAGCCGCTGCCGCAGTAGGCGCCGGCGCGAAGTCAAATCGGTCGCGAGGCGTTGGGCGGGGTGGTGGCGCGGGAGAGAGGTAGGGACGGCCATGGGTCCCCGGCGCCTCGGGTGGTTTTGCTGGGGTAGGAGGGGGCGTCAGGCTGCGCGCCTCTCGACACGCTGGATCGCCGCGCGAGAGACCCCAAACTCCTTCGCCAAGGCGCCGAGGGAGGCGCCTTCCGCCCGTCTGCCCAGGATCGCAGTCTGATCGCTGGGCGTGAGTGCTGACGGTCGCCCGAGCTTCCGCCCCTCCGCCTTCGCGCGTGTGAGGCCAGCTTGGGTGCGCTCTACCAGCAGATCGCGCTCGAATTCCGCGACGGCCGCGATGACCGCCATCGTCATCTTGCCAGCCGCGCTGGTGAGGTCCACGCCGCCGAGGGCGAGGCAGTGGACACGCACTCCCTGTTCGGCGAGCAGCTCGACGGTGGCGCGCACGTCCATGGCGTTGCGGCCGAGGCGGTCCAGCTTCGTAACGATCAGGACGTCACCGGTCTCCAGTCGGTCAGCCAGCCGAGCGAACCCCTTCCGCTCCAGCGCGGCCACAGAGCCCGACACTGTTTCGGTGATGACCCGCTGAGGCTCGACGTGGAACCCGGCGGCCTCGATCTCCCGGACCTGGTTGTCCGTCGTCTGGTCAATGGTGCTGACGCGGCAGTAGGCGAAGGCGCGAGACAAGAACACACTCCCGTATCGAAAACGTAGCTCGATATTTCGAATGTATCCAAAATGAAGTCAAGCTAGTTTTCGATACATGCGCCGCAGGAGGCTCTGAATCGAGCGTTTTCGAGCCCCAGCCGACTCGCCCTCCAGTGACGACGGCGTGGGTCACTTGTCTGGCAACAACCGATCTTGTCGCTCCGCCAAGGCCGTTCGCTCGCTCCGGCCCCGGTGTGCTGAAGGCGACTACGGAATTGCGGACTTCCGGACCCGCCAGAATAGACATCCGAGCACCCACCACTCTCGGAGCGACCGACCCGAACACGCCCGAAGCCCAGGTCGGCGCTCATGAATGTCTATTTTAGGAAGTCCGTAGTCCGTAATTCCGTAATCCTGACTCTCAAGTCTCCCCGTCCTCCACCACGCGCGCCGGGATCACCACCGCCCGCACCTTGCCGAGGCCGGGCACGCTGTCCCAGATGCTGGAGGGCTTGTCGGCGCGCGGGTTGGGGATCAGGAAGCCGCGCCGGGCAAGGGCTCGGGCCACGGCGGTGTGGTTGAGCGCGCCGCCCGCCAGCCCCGCCAGGGCGTCCGTGGAGACGATGTAGACAGCCCCGTGGGTCTTGAAGGTTTCGGGCCGCCACGCCACGGCCTCGCGGTGCCCGCCGCCCAGGTCTTCCGGGATGTCCACGCCACGGCGGCGGATCAGGGTCTCCATCAAGGTCCGCACCGCCATGGCCTCGGCCGAGCCGGGCGCGGTCTCCGCCTCCATGGCCTTGTCCCAGAGCCGGCGCGCCATCGCCGCAAGGTCGAAGTCGGCAGGGATCAGCCGGGCGTCCTGAGCGATCACGCCAGCCTGCCAGATCAGCGCGGCGATGCGGGCGGCGCGCCTCACGGGCGGTTCGGCCGTCGGACCGCCGAGGATGCCCGCCTTGGCGTCCACCTCTTCCCGTAGCCGGTCGGGATCGCGGGCGTAGCCGGCGGAGATCATGGCGCGGACGAAGGCTGGTCCGGCGTGGCCGTGGTTGGCGAAGGCCGCCTCGATCCGCGCCATGGTCGCCGCGTCGAGCGACGGAGCGTCCTCGACATTCAGGTCCAAGGCGCGGGCGCCGAGGCCGGTGGTGACCGACGCCCCGGCGCTCTTGATCTTCTGGTAGATGGGCGTCTCGTTGGATAGCGTCACCATCAGGCTCCAGGAGCGCGCGGCCCGCAGGTCTGCGTTGCGGGTCAGCCTGTCGGCGCCGCCGTCGCCCGTGGCCTTGAACACCAGCTTCTGGAGGTCGTCGCCCGCGATGGCGTGCGCCTCATCGAAGGCGTAGCCGGCCCCCGACGCCCGCGCCAACAGCGCCTCGCTCGCCGCCAGGGTGCCGTTGAAGTTGCCAAACAGCCCCCGCTTCGGGTCGGGATCGCCCCAGCATCCGGCTTGCAGCTTCTGCGCCGTCGACTTTCCCTTCGACGTCGAGCCGGTGTAGGCGAGCCAGACGCTGGGGTAGCCGCAGAGGTCGAGGATCGGGCTGACGAGCCCCGCCAGCACGCCCACCTGGAAATGCAGCACCCCACTGTCGAAGGCGGCGGCCGTGGCCTGGGTCCAGCCGGTGAGCGAGCCGGCGGTCTCGGCGCCGCTCGGCCGGTTCTCGCCACTCAGCTCGATAGGCCGGTTAGAGCCGATCACGGTCCCCCAAGGCGTCAGGAAGGCGCCCCCGTGCCAGCCCGGCCGATGGTGGACGGTGATCGGGTCGGCCGGCTGCACCTCCTTGAACATCCGCACGAGGTGGTCCTCGCCCTTGGACGTCATCAACACCCCCTTTTCGCGAAGGGTGACCTTCAGGTCGCCGCCGCCGTTCTTCACTGCCACGCCAGCCGGGAGGTCCACGGTCTGGGTCTCGCCGTTCTCATCGAGCACCTTGATCCGCAGGCCGCGTTGCGCGTCGCGGTCCGGGAAGACAATGCCGGCCTCGATCGAGCACGGCGTGTGCAGCCGCTCGGCCGACTTGTCGATCAGCCGGTGAAGCCACGGCCTGCCCTCGAACTCCCGGTAGGCGAAGGCGCCGTGGCCGCTGGAGGGCGGCGGGAAGGCGGTCACGCCCACGGGCGCCGGCGCACTGGGCTCATCCGCCAGGGCATTGTAGGCGCCGTCGCTCAGCACCTCGGCCGGGAACCAGCCGTCGGCGATCATCTTGCCCACCATGTCGAGGTTGGTGCGCTCGGCGCAGCTTTCGTGCAGGCAGCGGATGGTGAAGATGTCGGAGGTTCCGTCACCGGCGTTGATCGCGAAGCACGCGCGGTCGTCGGGATCGCCGGGGTTGGAGTGCTCCTCATCGAACGGGCATTCCACCTCGATCTTGGTGGAGCCCTCGGTGCGGATGCGGTCCTCGGCATGGTCGCGGATCACGTCTGCGATCTGGAACCCGCCGGCCGCGCCGACCGACCACTTGCCGAGCGCCTGACCCTCGGGCGTCGTCGAGCGGCCCTTGCTCGTGCCGGCGCCGACCTCGCGCTCCAGGGCGGCGGCGAAGTCGTCACCATCAGAGCCCTTCAGATCGAGGTCGCGCCAGTCCAGCAGTGGCCCGCCGACGATGGTGATCTCGTGCGGGCGGCCGTTGGCATGGCGCGGGAAGTAGAACAGCCGCGACGGGTCGAGCGCGGCCTTGTCGAGCGGCAGATCGCCGAGCGCGCGGGCCAGGGCCTTGGGGACCTCGGTCCAGAGGCGCATCCCTTCGTCCTGGGTCTTGGCGACCTCGGTGATCACGAAGGGCTCGGCGAGCGGCATGACCACGCGATGCTTCGGCATCGGTGCGTGATCGATCTGCGCCATCAGGCCCTCCGGTTCATGCCGGTCGCCCACGTAGTCGGCCGTCGCCACCAGGACCTCATCCCAGCGCTCTTGCTCCGTCAGGAACCGCGCGACCGTCGAGGCATCGAGATCGACTCCCGCCTTGTCGGCGTAGCGGATCAGCCGGTCCTTGCGGATCAGGGTGGTGGTCTTGCCGTGGGAGTGGGTGGAGTAGCGGACGGCGAGCCGGCCCATCTTCACCAGCGCGTCGTCGATCACCGCGCCGGGCATGCCCACGTCGATGTCCAGCCCCACGCCATAGCAGGCCTTGACCGCGACCTTGCGGCGCGTCTCGCCCACGATGTCGGCCAGCACGAAAGCGGGACCGTCCTTGCGGGGATCTTCCCGGTGCTTGGAGATCAACTCCACGAAGGTCGTCACCGTCATCGGCTGGGGCCGCCACTTCGGGGCGTCGCGGCTCGCCCCGGAGGTGATGATCATCTCCTGGGCATAGGCCGGATCGTCGGGATCGTAGGGCGTGAGCAGGCGGGCGTCGTTCAGGGTCCCGAGTCCGCCCGCCCCGGGTTCGGTGGTCGGGTCGTCGCCGTAGAGGTCCGCCAGGGCCTCGATCGGCGTGAAGGCGTCCGGGTCGCAGTGGACGAGTTCCCAGCCATTGGCGCCCGGCGTCGGGATCGGCTCGGCCAGATCGATGTCCAGTTGGGCGGCGACCTCTGCCGCTTGATCCGCCGGGACCGCCGTCTCCAGGCTCCAGATGCTGATCAGCATGTCGTCGCGGTGCAGCGCGGCCGTAGGCGGGAGGGTGAGGTCGCGCCAGTGGTCGGGGCCGGCGCCCTCCAGGACGCCGTAGAGGAAGGCGACCGCGCCGTCGGCGGCGACCGGCCGGACGTAGAGGGCTTCGTCGGCGGCCTCGGCCGCTGCGATGGCGGCGTCCAAGGTTTCGGCGTCGAGCACCTGGGCGTCCATGTCGCCGTAGGTCAGGACGATGGGCGCCGGGCAGGCGCCGGCGATGGCGTTGAGGTAGTCGGGGATGGGAAGCATGTGGGCCTCGCGTGGTTGAAGCCGCCGGATTTACGGACTGCGCGTTCGTCCGTCGAAGTGCGCAAATCGGGGTTTTCTTACCTGTGGCTACCAGCCGTGCCGACGGTTGACCGCATCCCGGATGGCCTCCACCGACATGTGATGGCCGTCGGACGCGAGATGATCGCGGGTCATCTCCAGGGCGACCTCAGAGGGCGTGCCGGCAAGATGCTCACCCGCGTCGCGCGCCTCGGTCGCCATCTCCAGCATGAGCGCGTAGGTCGCGCGAACCCAGTTGCCCGTGAACTCGCGGTCCATCCAATTGCGGCGCGGGCGACCCTTGGGGCGCTTGATCTCGCCCGCCACCCACTTGGCAAGGAATTCCCGAACCTCGGGTGGGACCGGCGCGTCGCTGCGCAGGCCAAACGCCAGCCCTGCGGATGATGGGAACTCGCCGTGGCGCAGTTCCATCATGGTCTCGAACCACGGATGGCCGAGGTAGAACGCGGGCTGCGGCTTCTGGACAGTCACGACGGCTGATCTGAAGGTGATCGAGCGACCTGTAAACGTCCACGGCCCGAGAAAAATCGAACTGTCAGGGACCCAAGGCCCCCGCCCTTTCACGCGGGCGGACCACCCCGCCCAGCGTCACCGGATTGATTTGGGCTCAGGCCGCGCCCCGCGCTCATTCATGCCGGCCTCATGGGTTCGTGCCCATTGGCGAGCGCGAGCCGGGCGCTCGGACCCAGGGCGCGTGCATTGGGCTTGCGCGCGATGGTGTGGTCTTCGCTGGGGCCTCGAAAGAGATGGGGCGCATCGCCCCTGATCATCGAAACGAGATCGGCGGGAGTCCCGCCCGCGACCGATCGCAGGCTCCCATCGTCACCGCGCGCCAGCACGCCGAGCGCCAGCATGCGCCCCGCAAGATCACCGACCGCGCCGGGCCGAATGCCGAGGTGCTCGCGATGGCGTTCAATCCAAAGTTCGCAGACTGCGCTCAGCAGCGCGTCGGCCTTGATGTCAGACATGGGTTGATCGGCGCGCACTCGCCGCGCCGCTCCAAATGAGAAGGCTAGGAAGGAGTGGCGCCACAGAAGCAGCGGGGGCGATGAAACGGCGGCGCCACGACGCGTGCGGCCCCCGCCCGCGTCACCTGGATTAGGATTTGGGTATTATGCGCCCAATGATCAAAAGTGTCGAGAATTCACGGCCCACCGCACGCCCTTGGTCCGAATGCATTCGGTCTCGGCCTCCGTAGAGGCTCGCGCTAAGCTTTATCGTTGTCCGGACTCTGCTTGGCCAACAACTCACTAAATTCCAGATAGCTACCGACTCCCCGCCAGTAACGACGCCAGTGGGGTGTCTTGTCTGGCAATGCTGGACCCCGCCTATCGGCAGTGCAGATGCGCTCGCCCTCGCCCCCAGCCCCACTGCTCGATTTTACAGATTTGAGTTCAGGCCTTGCGGCGACCCCGGCCTCCAGGGGTCGCCTCGCCCTCGAACTTCACCAAGAGCGCCTGCACAACGTCCCGCACCGTCGCCTGCCGCTCCGCTGGCAACTGATCGACCGCCTCGAACATCAGCCGCAGGTCCGCATCTTGTGGACCGCGCGCGTCGTCGAACACCAGCACGTCGGCGCTGACCTGGAGCGTGGTCGCCATGCGCCGGATCACGTCGAGCGTCGGCTGGCTGGCGCCGGACTCGTAGCGCTGCACCTGGGTCAGATGCACACCGATCCGCTCGGCCATCACCCGCTGGCTGAGGCCGGCGCCCTTGCGCAGCGTGGCGAGGCGTTCGGGAAAGGACATGGGCGCGCTCCAGACTCCACCCGACCGCCGAATCCGGAGCGGGTGGTTGCACACTATGCGCTGTCCAACCTGATGCGCAAACGGAGCAAGCGCGAGCTTGACCACCGAACACAATGGAGTCGTATATGCTGTATCAATTACAGCATATGTGAGTCATTCATGGCATCTCCAGACGTTGAGCGCCTGACCCCGAACGCCAGTCTGTCGCGAGTCGTCGAGGCCTGTGGCGTCGCGTTGGAGACACGGGGGGCCGAACGAGTCGGCCGCTGTCCGTTCCATGATGACGCGTCGGGCGCGCTGGTGATCGGTCCAGCCAAGAACACCTGGCGCTGCGAGGTGTGCGACATCGGCGGCGACGTGATCGAGTGGGTGGCGCGGCGCGAGGGCGTCAGCCGGACCCACGCCTCGGCGTTGCTGCGGGAAGGCTACGCGCCCACGGCCGGTGCGGTCCCAGTCGCGAGGTCCACCACCGCCAAGCTGCCAACCTTGGCGGCCTCGGATGACCGCGACCTGATGCGCAACGTCGTGGACTACTACCAGTCCACCCTCAAGCAGAGCCCGGACGCGCTGGCCTATCTCGAAAAGCGCGGGTTGATGCATCCCGACCTGATCGACACCTTCCGTCTGGGCTACGCGGACCGGACCCTGGGCTATCGCTTGCCGCAGGCCAACCGCAAGACTGGCGCCGAGGTGCGCGGCCAGTTGCAGGCACGCGGCGTGCTGCGCGACAGCGGCCACGAACACCTGCGCGGCTCGCTGGTGATCCCGATCCTCGACGGCCAGGGCGAGATCGCCGACCTTTACGGCCGCAAGATCAGGGACGACCTTCGGACCGGTACACCCGACCACCTCTATCTGCGCGGCCCGCGCCGGGGGGTGTTCAACCTCGCCGCCGTTCTGGCCTCGGAAGAGGTGATCCTCTGCGAAGCTCTGATCGACGCGCTCACCTTCTGGTGCGCCGGCTACCGGCACGTCACCTCGGCCTATGGCCCGGATGGGCTGACGGACGAACTTCTGGAGGCGCTCGCATCCGGCAGCGTGAAGAGGGTGCTGATCGCCTTCGACCGCGACGCCGAGGGTGACGCCGGCGCGGCGGTCGCGGCCGAGCGGTTCGCGCAGCGGGGTCTCGCCGCCTTCCGTGTCAACTTTCCGAAGGGCATGGACGCCAATGAGTACGCGCTGGCGGTGAAGCCGGCGCGCAAGAGCCTCGGCGCCATGCTGCGGGCCGCCGAGTGGATGGCGGGCGGCGGATCGCGACGCCGCGATGTCGCCCAGGCTGACGTGGCCTTGCCAGAGCCGATGACGCCGGAGCCCGCTCCCATCACCGCGCCGCAGCCGGAGATCGCCGAGCCGCCGCAAGCTAGCCCGGTACCGGCCGGCCCACCGCCGGAGGTGCTGGCGGAGGCGACGATCACGCCCAGAGGCGCCGGCCGCGATGTGGTGATCAGGTTGGGCGATCGGACATGGCGGGCGCGTGGGCTGGACCGCAACCCGGCCCTGGAAAGCCTGAAGGTCAACCTCATGGTCCGGCGCGGCGAGGCCTTCCACGTGGACGGGCTCGATCTCCTCAGCGCCAAGAGTCGATCCGGCTTCGTCGCCGAGGCCGCTGGCGAACTGGGCCTATCGCCGAAGGCGGTCAAGCGGGACCTGGGCTTGGTGCTGCTGAAGCTTGAGGCCGTTCAGGAAGAGCGTCTCACGGCGCGGGACACCGAGGTCGCGAAGCCCGTCATGACGGCGGCCGAGGAATCGGCGGCGCTGGAATGGCTGAAGGTGCCCGATCTCCTGGACCGAATCGCCGCCGACGTGGCCGCGATCGGCGTCGTGGGCGAGGCTGAGAATGCGCTCTGCGTCTATCTGGCGGCGCTGAGCCGCAAGCTCGACAAGCCCCTGGCCGTGCTGATCCAGTCCACCAGCGCCGCCGGCAAGAGTGCGCTGATGGACGCGGTGCTGGACCTCGTGCCGGAGGAAGAACGGGTCGTCTACTCGGCGATGACCGGCCAGAGCCTGTTCTACATCGGGGAGTCCGACCTCAAGCACAAGGCGCTCGCCATCGCCGAGGAGGAGGGCGCGCGGCACGCGTCCTATGCGCTGAAGCTCCTCCAGAGCCAGGGCGCGCTGACCATCGCCAGCACGGGCAAGGACCCGGCCAGCGGCAAGCTGGTGACGCAGGACTACACTGTTGAGGGGCCGGTCGCCCTGATGCTGACCACCACCGCGATCGATCTAGACGAAGAACTGCGCAACCGCTGTCTGGTGCTCACGATCGATGAGAGCCGTGAGCAGACCCGCGCCATCCATGCCCGCCAGCGGTTTGAGGAAACGCTGGACGGCCTGGGCGCCCAAGCGGATCGGATGGCGATCCTCGCCCTACACCGCAACGCCCAGCGCCTGTTGAAACCCCTCAAGGTCGTGAACCCCTTCGCCGAGCGCCTGACCTTCCTGGACGAGCAGACCCGAACCCGGCGGGATCACCGCAAGTACCTGACCCTGATCCGTGTGCTCACCTTGCTGCGCCAGCATCAGCGTCCGGTGCGGCAGTTCATCCGGCCGGGCCGCGAGCCCATCGCCTACATCGAGGCGACACTGGAGGACATCGCCGACGCCAATCGGTTGGCGCATGGGGTGCTGGGGACCACGCTGGACGACCTGCCGCCGCAGACCCGCCGTCTCCTGGGGTTGGTGCGCGCCATGGTGATGGATCAGGCGAAGGCCCTAGGGGTGGAGTCGCGCGAGGTGCGCTTCACCCGCCGCGACGCTCGCGAGGCCATTGGCTGGAGCGACACCCAACTCAAGGTCCACCTCGCCCGGCTCCTGGAGCTTGAGTACCTCTTCCTGCGCCGCCCGCGTGACGGCGAGCACGCCGGACGCTTCGTCTACGAACTCGCCTGGGCTGGCGAGGGCCAGGACGGCTCACCCTTCCTGATGGGGCTGATCAATCCCGACGCCCTCGGCCGAGGCTATGACGCCGATCGGTCGGGGCAGACGGACGATCAGCCCGACACCGGTCGGCCCGTGGTCGCGGGACGGTCCGGCGTCGGTCCGCCGTCAACCTCAGACCCAACCACCTGGAATCCTGGAGAGTCCGAGCCAGAGAAGATGCCAGGGCCGTGTGAGGCGCTTCATGGGCAGGCGCTCAGCACCGTCGTAGCGGCGCCCTCGGCGGAGCAAGCCTGATGCGTGGCAAGAAGAACCCGCCGCTGCCAGGGCTGGACGATCCGGCGAGCCTCACCGCCTTCCGCGCCCGCTATCTGACGTGGCTCCAGGTCCGGGGCTTCTCGGCCGAGACGGTGGAGACCCGAGGCCGCGACCTCTACGCCTTCATCACCTGGGCGACGGAGCGCGGCCTTGCCGAGCCCCGCGAGATCACCAAGCCGATCCTGGAGCGTTACCAGCGCCACCTGTTCCACTGGCGAAAGGAGGGTGGCGCGCCGCTCAGCTTCCGAACCCAAGCCGGCCGGCTGTCGCGCATCCGGGGGTTCTTCCAATGGCTGGCGCGCGAGAACCACATCCTCGCCGACCCTGCCTCGACGCTGGAGTTGCCGAAGGTCGAGCGCCATCTTCCGGCGACCGTCCTGACCGCCGGAGAGGTCGAGCGGATCATGATGGTTCCCGACCTTGAAGACCCCATCGGCCTGCGTGACCGCGTGATCCTGGAGGTGCTCTACGCCACCGCCATCCGCCGCACCGAACTGACGAACCTTGGCGTCTTCGACGTGGACTACGGCCGCGCCGCCCTGATCGTGCGCCAGGGCAAAGGCAAGAAGGATCGCGTGGTCCCGATCGGTGAGCGCGCGACCCGTTGGCTGGAGGCCTACCGCGATCAGGTGCGCCCGCAGCTTGTCGCCGGGCGCGAAAGCGGCGTGCTCTTCCTCAGCCGCGCCGGGACGCCCCTGGCGCCCAAGAAGCTGTCGGATCGGGTCAGCGGTTACATCGAGCGGTCAGGTGTCGGGAAACCCGGCTCCTGCCACCTGTTCCGCCACACCGCTGCGACGTTGATGCTGGAGGGTGGGGCGGACATCCGCTTCATCCAAGCGCTCCTGGGCCACGAGAGCCTGGAGACGACGCAGGTCTACACTCAGGTCTCGATCGCCAAACTCGCCGAGGTACACGCCGCCACCCATCCCGGCGTGCGCTCGGCGCGGGATCAGGCGACGCTGGACGCGCTTCTGGAGGCCGAGGCGGAGGACTGAGCGCAGGGGCATTCCGTCGCCCGCGCGGGCGTGCGAAGCTCCACCGTGGTCTTTGACAACTTGTCTCCCGAGGCCGGGAAGTCGCAGCGGAGGCTAGGCCGTGTCGGCCGCCACGCCTGACGCGTTCCAGATCGTCAAGGCGCTAAGACGACGCGACGCTACGGCGAGCCGCAGTCCTGGGCCAGCTCGCGCTTCCGCTATACCGGCCAGATCGCTATCCCCGAGGCACAGCTCTACTACTACCGCGCCCGGGTCTACGACCCGATGATGGGGCGGTTCCTCCAAACCGACCCGATTGGGTACGGCGATGGACCCAACATCTATGCCTATGTGAAGGGCGACCCGATCAATGCGACCGATCCCAGCGGGACCGCTTTGCTGCAAGACATCCTGCATGCGCTGAGCTGCCTGTTTGGGTGTGGCGGCGGGAGCGGAGGCGTTCCGTCGGTTGCAGGCATAGGCCCCAATGATAACGGCATTAGGGCAGACAATGATGGCACCATCGTTGTTACGGGCGGCGGCCAATGCTCCAATGGATACTGTGGAGCTCCGACCACTCCAGCCGTCGCTCCGGTGGCGCCGATTGCGCCCGCCCTTCCTTTCGTTGTTGCCGGCGGTGAAGCAATTGTTTCCTCTGGTGCCCTTGTTGGGGCTGGCGCAGTGATATTCACGCTTGTTCCGACGTCGACAACAGCCAACGACTGCTTTGCAAATGGGCAGACAGTGAATTGCCAAACTGGGGTACCTGTCTCAGGTCCCCTTGTAGTAACAAATCGGCCTAGCCAGCCAACAACTGGCCCGCCCAATGGCGACAACGTCCGTGAAGACCCGAGAAACCCGCGAAATGGCACCATCCGGAACTACGGTAACGACGGTAGGGCCGTGACGGACTATGACTTCGGTCATGATCACAACGGTGCGGGCGATCCCCACGCGCACGACTGGGATCCCGTGACGGGAGTGCGCGGCGGCGCAAGGCCACTTGGCCCGGAAGAGTAGGCATATGACTGAAGTCCAAGAAGCAGACGGCGTATTCTACGCGTGGAGAGAAGAAAGCATAAATGATCTTATAGGTCGGAGATTTTTTCCGATATCGGCGTTCCGTTACTGTATGATTTCATGCGTAGATAGTAATAGGGATATGACTAAATTGTCGGCGGCAGTCGAACTGGCGTTAAATTTCGATGCGAAATTTTCAAAAACCGGTAGCATTATCGTGAGGTCCGAGTTTTTGCCAGAAATAGGAAGTATGTATGAGCTATTTACTGGGTTTGATGAGGTATGGTTTTTTGACGTACGTCCGGAACATGTGGAAGTTGAAGGCAATTTACTCGCTCCTGCTGACTTCAGTCGCGACGGGCCGAGTGATATTACAATCGCGTGGTTCAAGCGCTCGGGTTGTAAGATAGGGCTCGGGGATGGAGTCGGCACAAATTGCGTGGCTAGCAATATTGAATATCTTCGGTTCTAGAGGTTCCGCCCGATGTTCTAGCCGGCGCTGTCAGCTTAACCGCCGCGGGGCGCATGTCTCCTCGCACGGTGTTGTCAGCTTAAGTGCCGCGGAACACACGCCGCCTTCAATGCCTGCGGATCACGCCGTGGCGCGAGTCCAGGTCGTATTCGCCTCGCTACGGAATTTCCGCAGGAGAGTGCGGCTGATCAGGTGTCGCTGGACATAGAAGGTGTTGTAGACGGCGGCGTGGGTCGTGAGGAAGCGCTGGGCAAAGGCTTGGCTCTTGAAGAGTTGCATCCTGCGTTCGCGTTGCCGGATAGGCAGGTGGCTATTCTCGGCTCTGTTGTTCTCCCGCAATCGCCCAGGCCGATGCAGGTGGCGAAGCCCCAGTTCATCGAGCGCGGCGGGATAGGACGCCAGTCCGTCGGTGACGATCGCCTCAGGGGCGACAGGCTGATTGCGGAGCAATCGCCTCAGAAGCTTCAGGGCGGCTTGCGCGTCGCGGGAGCGCTGCACGACCACATCCAGGACCTCGCCCTCGTCATGGACCGCGCGCCAGACGTACATGCGCCTGCCGCCGATGCGGCAAACCATCTCGTCCAGATGCCAGCGCGGCGATGGCGGCGAGCGCTGGCGCTTCAGGTCCCTGGCGATCTGCGGGCCGAACTTGATCGTCCAGCAGCGGATCGTCTCATAGCTCACCTCGATTCCGCGCGCGGCCAGCAGGTCCTCGACGTCCCGGAAGCTCAGGGCGAAGCGAAAGTAGAGCCAGACGGCGTGGCGGATTACCTCCGCCGGGAACTGGTGGCGTTTGAACGAGAGCGGTCTCACGAAGTCCTCGCCAGGGGATCGACACCCCTTCCTCAACCGCCGGCGCTTAACCTGACATTACTACTACAACCCACTGTCTGGACACAGACTTGGACACAAGCGTAAGCGGTGTCGTCGGAAGCAGCTGATTGAGATGCGGAAATTTTCTGCCTTGCTGGAACCTAAATCCAGTGCGTCTACCAATTCCGCCACATCCGCGTGGGGTAGTGGCCTGCCATCGCGGGCCGCGCGGCCGGCGTCAAGGGGCAGGGGGCTTGGAGGCGTCCGCCCGCCGTGACATAAGGGCCGCTTCGCGCCGCCGGGCCCTGTTCGGCGGCCTTCCCCGTTTGACGCCAAAGACGGACAGGGCGCGCGACGCGCAAGGTCCAGGAAACTTGAGAATGTCGATGCAAATCGTTGAGAAGTCTGGCGAAGGCCTGAGCCGAGTCTATGGCGTGACGGTTCCCGTCGCGGACCTGACCGAGCGCCTCGAGGCGCGGATCAAGGAGATCGCCCCCACCCTCAACGTGAAGGGCTTCCGCCCCGGCAAGGTGCCCGCCGCCCACGTCCGCCGCCTGTACGGCAAGGCGCTGATGAGCGAGGTGGTCCAGCAGAGCCTGACCGAGAGCACCCAGAAGGTCCTCGACGACAACAAGCTGCGCCCCGCCGGCGAGCCCGAGCTGAAGCCGGAAGGCGACATCGACGCGGTCATGGACGGCAAGGCGGACCTCGCGTACGAGCTCTCCATCGACCTGATGCCCGAGTTCGAGCCGGTCGACGGCGCCACCCTGTCGCTGACCAAGCCGGTCTACACCCCGACCGACAAGGAAGTGGACGAGGCCGTGGCCGAACTGGCCAGCCAGAACCGCACCTACGAAGCCAAGACCGGCAAGGCCGTGAAGGCCAAGGACGGCGACCAGGTCGTCATCGACTTCATCGGCCGCGTGGACGGCGAGGCCTTCGAAGGCGGCACGGCCACCGACGTGGAACTGGTGCTGGGTTCGGGCCAGTTCATCCCCGGCTTCGAGGAGCAGCTGGTGGGCGCCAAGCCCGACAGCGACGTGACCGTGAAGGTGACCTTCCCGGCCGACTACCAGGCCGCCAGCCTGGCCGGCAAGGACGCCGAGTTCGAGACCAAGGTGAAGGAAGTCCGCGGCGCCGTGGAATCGCCGGCCGACGACGCGTTCGCCGAGCGCCTGGGCCTGGAGAGCCTGGAGAAGCTCAAGGAGCTCGTGAAGGGCAACCTCGAGGAGCAGTACGCCGGCGCCTCGCGCTTCAAGCTGAAGCGCGCCCTGCTGGACGAGCTGGACTCCAAGCACGACTTCCCGCTGCCGCCGAAGATGGTCGAGGCCGAGTTCGCCTCGATCTGGAACCAGGTGCAGCAGGACAAGGAAGCCGGCCAGCTGCCGCCCGAGGACGCCGAGAAGTCCGAGGAGCAGCTCACCAAGGAATACCGCAAGATCGCCGAGCGCCGCGTGCGCTTGGGCCTGGTGCTGGCCGAGATCGGCCGCGCCAACAACGTCCAGGTGACCGAGCAGGAGCTGAACGAGGCGATCCGCCGCGAGGCCATCAAGTACGGCGCCCAGGCCCAGCAGATCTTCAACCTGCTGCGTGAGAACCAGAACGCCCAGGCCCAGCTCCGCGCCCCCATCTTCGAGGACAAGGTCGTCGACCTCATCGTCTCCAAGGCCAAGGTCAAGGAGAAGAAGGTCTCGAAGGACGAGCTGATGAAGGAAGACGACCTGCCGGAAGGCTATTCGGAATAATCAGCCGCTCATCCCCGCGCATGCGGGGACCCAGGCTGGTCTTTCAGCAAGGCGAAGGCCCCAGGTGCGAACCTGGGGCCTTCTTGATTCTGAGTAGTGGTCTGGGTCCCCGCATACGCGGGGATGAGCGGACCGTTACAGCGACCGAAGGCGCCGCAGCATCTCGGCGTCTTCCAGCTGGGCGCGGCGTTCGTTGATGGCGCGGTGCAGGTCCAGCGCCTCGGCAGGGTCCAGCGGCGAGAGCGCCGTCGGCGGCAGGTCTTCGAAAACAGAAGGCGCGCTTTCGGGCACGCGTTCAGTCGGCATGTCCATGGCAAACTCCCATAACCCCGCGGCGCGGGGCCTCTCCCACGTTTAAGGTATCATTTACCTGTCACAGCCGCCAACGGCCGCGAACGCCGGATCGCCGGGGCGACGATCACAGTGTGGTGTGGAAGTTCACACCCGGCGCCGTTTGAAATGAGCCGTGGTCGTCGAGCACGATCCAACAGAAATCGGTGAACCGTGATCAGGAATCGGTTGGCTTCCCTTGCGACGCGGACGTAACCTGCATCTCCATCGCCGCGTCGGGGCGCGGAGCCAACTCTGCCCAGCGCAGAGCCGACTTCTTGTCCTCGGGAGTAGAGCGTCCCCGGAAGGAAGCGAGTTTTGCAGCGCACGCGTGAGCTTGGTACCGACTACTTCCACAAGGTCGTCGACTGCCAGTGGGCCTGTCCGGCCCACACCCCCGTCCCGGAGTACATCCGCCTGATCGCGGAGGGCCGATACTCCGAAGCCTACATGATCAACTGGAAGTCCAACGTCTTTCCCGGGATCCTCGGGCGGACGTGCGACCGCCCCTGCGAACCCGCCTGCCGGCGAGGCCGGGTGGAAAAGGAGCCGGTGGCCATCTGCCGCCTGAAGAGGGTGGCGGCCGACTACAAGTCCGACGTCACCGGGCTGATGCCGCCCCCGGCCGCCGCGCCGAACGGCAAGCGCATCGCCCTCGTGGGCTGCGGCCCCGCCTCCCTCACCGTCGCCCGCGACCTGGCCCCCCTGGGCTACCAGCTCGCCATCTTCGACGGCGACGCCAAGTCCGCCGGCATGATCCGCAGCCAGATCCCGCGCTTCCGCCTCCCGGAGGAGGTGATCGACGAGGAGGTCGGCTACATCCAGGCCCTCGGCGGCGTCGAGATGCGCTTCGGAACCCGGATCGACAGCCTCAAGGCGCTGCTCGCGGAGGACTACGACGCCATCTTCGTGGGCTCCGGCGCGCCGCGCGGCCGCGACCTGGACCTGCCGGGCCGTCAGGAGGCCGCCGCCAACATCCACATCGGCATCGACTGGCTCTCCAGCGTGTCGTTCGGCCACATCGAGAAGATCGGCCGCCGGGTGATCGTCCTGGGCGGCGGCAACACCGCCATGGACTGCTGCCGCACCTCGCGCCGCCTGGGCGGCGTGGACGTGAAGGTGATCGTCCGCTCCGGCTTCGAGGAGATGAAAGCGTCCCCCTGGGAGAAGGAGGACGCGATGCACGAGGACATCCCGATCCTCAATTTCCGCGTCCCGAAGCAATTCACCCACGAGAACGGCAAGCTGACCGGGGTCCTGTTCGAGGTCGTGAAGGCGGAGTTCGACGAGCGGGGCCGACGCCGGCTCGTCCCCTCGGGCGAGCCGGACGAGCACCACGAATGCGACGACGTGCTGGTGGCCGTGGGCCAGGAGAACGCCTTCCCCTGGATCGAGGGCGACATCGGCCTGGCGTTCGACGAGTGGCACATGCCCAAGGTCGATCCGGTCACCTTCCAGTCGACCCTGCCCAACGTCTTCTTCGGCGGTGACGCCGCCTTCGGGCCCAAGAACATCATCTGGGCGGTGGCGCACGGCCACGACGCGGCGGTATCGATCCACAAGTTCTGCCACGGCGAGGACGTCGCGAACCGACCGCCGCCGGGCGCCACCCTCGTCAGCCAGAAGATGGGCATCCACGAGTGGAGCTACGACAACGACGTCTCCAACGACCTGCGCTACCGGGTGCCCCTGCGCGACAAGGCCGAGGCGCTCAAGAGCGTGCGGGTCGAGGTGGAGCTGGGCTTCGACCTGGAGCAGGCGCTGGCGGAGTCCCAGCGGTGCCTGAACTGCGACGTCCAGACGGTCTTCGCCGACAAGCTGTGCATCGAATGCGACGCCTGCGTCGACATCTGCCCGATGGACTGCATCACCTTCACCGAGGACGGGGAGGAGGATGAGCTGCGCGGCCGCCTGAAGGCCCCGGCGACCAACCTGACCCAGGACCTCTACGTCTCGGGCAAGCTGGCCACGGGGCGGGTGATGGCCAAGGACGAGGACGTCTGCCTGCACTGCGGCCTCTGCGCCGAGCGGTGTCCGACGGGGGCTTGGGACATGCAGAAGTTCTACCTGGAAATGACCCACGCGGAGGGCTGCCGCCATGCGTGAGTCGCCGCGGTTCAACGACTTCGTGGTCAAGTTCGCCAATGTGAACGGGTCGGGCTCGGCCAGCGCCAACGGCCTCTTCGCCCGCTCGGTGATGCGGATGGGCGTGCCGGTGGCGGCCCGCAACATCTTCCCGTCCAACATCCAGGGCCTGCCGACCTGGTACGAGGTGCGGATCACCGAGGCGGGGCACCTCGGCCGGCGCGGCGGCGTCGACCTGATGGTGGCGATGAACCCCCAGACCTGGGACCGCGACGTCGCCGAGATCGAGAGCGGCGGGTTCCTGTTCTACGACTCCACCAAGCCGATCCCCATGGCGCGGTTCCGCGACGACATCACCGTCATCGGCGTGCCGCTGACGGCCATGTGCAACGAGGCCTACGAGCTTCCGCGCGAGCGCCAGCTGTTCAAGAACACCATCTATGTCGGGGCCTTGGCCGCGCTTCTTGGCATCGACCTGACGGTGATCGAGGGCCTGCTGGCCGACGACTTCAAGGGCAAGGACCGGCTGATCAAGGCCAACGTTGAGGCCCTGCACATGGGCTCCGGCTACGTGGCCCGCGAGCTGGGCCCGCTGCCGCTGCAGGTGCGCCCCGCCGACGCCGTCGGCGACCGGATCTATGTGGAGGGCAACCAGGCCGCCGCCCTGGGCGCGGTCTATGGCGGGGCCACGGTCTGCGCCTGGTACCCGATCACGCCGTCGACCTCCCTGGCCGAGGCTTTCACCAGCTATTGCCAGGACTTGCGCGTCGATCCTGAGACCGGAAAGGCGCGCTACGCGATCATCCAGGGCGAGGACGAGATCGCCTCGATCGGCATGGTGGTGGGCGCCGGCTGGAACGGCTGCCGCGCCTTCACCGCCACCTCCGGGCCCGGCGTGTCGCTGATGACCGAGTTCATCGGCCTCTCCTACTTTGCCGAGATCCCGGCGGTGATCTTCGACGTGCAGCGGGGCGGCCCGTCCACCGGCATGCCGACGCGGACGCAACAGGCCGACCTGCTGGCCGCCGCCTATTGCGGCCATGGCGACACCAAGCACCCGATGCTGCTGCCCGCCGACCCCGGCGAGTGCTTCGAGATGGGCGCCCAGGCGTTCGACCTGGCCGACCGGCTGCAGACCACCGTCTTCGTCATGCTCGACCTGGACATCGGCATGAACGAGTGGCTGACCAAGCCCTTCCGGTGGGACGACAGCCGCCGCCTCGACCGCGGCAAGGTGATGACCGCCGAGGACCTGGACGCGGCGACCGAGGAGTTCGGCCGCTACCGCGACGTCGACGGCGACGGCATCCCGTACCGCACCTATCCCGGCGTCCACCCCACCAAGGGCGGCTATTTCACCCGCGGCACCTCGCGCAACCCCTACGCCCGCTATTCGGAAGAGGGCGCGGTCTACGTCGACAACATGGAGCGCCTGCTCCGCAAGTTCGAGACCGCCAAGACCCTCGTCCCCGCGCCCGTCCTGCGCCCGGCCCGGGGCAAGGCCAGCGAGGGCGTGATCTACTTCGGCTCCACCACGCCGGCCATGCACGAGGCGCTGGAGATGCTGGAGGCGAAGGGCTGCCGGCTGAACGCGCTGCGGGTCCGCGGCTTCCCGTTCGCCGACGAGGTGTTCGACTTCATCGCCGCCCACGACCGCGTCTATGTGGTCGAGCAGAACCGCGACGCCCAGTTCCGGACGCTGGTCGTGACCGAGGGCGACGTCGACCCGGCCAAGCTGATCTCGGTGCTGCACTACGACGGCACCCCCATCACGGCGCGGTTCATCGCCAGCGCCATCGGCCAGCGCATGCAGATGACCCGGATCGAGGCGGCGGAATGACCTACATCCTCAAGCCCCAGCTGCATCACCCCAAGCTGCCGACCAACAGCCTGGGCTACACCCGCCGCGACTACGAGGGCTCGGTCTCGACGCTGTGCGCCGGCTGCGGCCACGACTCGATCTCGGCGGCGATCATCCAGGCCTGTTTCGAGCTGGAGCTGCCGCCGCACCGGGTGGCCAAGCTCTCCGGCATCGGCTGCTCGTCCAAGACGCCGGACTATTTCCTGGGCAATTCCCACGGCTTCAACACCGTGCACGGCCGCATGCCCTCGGTGCTGACCGGCGCGAACCTGGCCAACAAGGACCTGATCTACCTGGGCGTCTCCGGCGACGGGGACTCGGCCTCGATCGGCCTGGGCCAGTTCGCCCACGCCATCCGGCGCGGCGTGAACATGCTCTACATCGTCGAGAACAACGGGGTGTACGGCCTGACCAAGGGCCAGTTCTCGGCCACGTCGGACAAGGGCTCGAAGTCCAAGCGCGGCGTGGTCAACACCGACGCCGGCATCGACATGGTCAGCCTGGCCCTGCAGATGGGCGCCACCTACGTCGCCCGCAGCTTCTCCGGCGACAAGGAGCAGCTGGTGCCGCTGATCAAGGCCGGCCTGGCCCACAAGGGCGCGGCCTTCATCGACTGCATCAGCCCCTGCGTGCAGTTCAACAACCACCCCGGCTCGACCAAGAGCTTCGACTATGTGCGCGAGCACAACGAGGCGGTGAACCGGCTGGACATGATCACCGACCGCGACCCGATCGAGGTGGCCTACAAGCCCGGCGAGGTGATCCGCGTGCAGCAGCACGACGGCTCGATCCTGTCGCTGCACAAGCTGAACGAGCTCTACAACCCCAACAGCCGCGCCCAGGCCCTGGGCTACCTCCAGGCGCGGCAGGCGAGGGGCCAGATCGTCACCGGCCTCCTGTTCGTCGACCCCGACGCCGGCGACCTCCACGACGCCGTGGGCACCGTGGACACCCCGCTGAACCAGCTGGCCGAGGCCGAACTGGTCCCCGGCCAGGCCGCCCTGGACCGCATCAACGCGGCGCTCCGCTAGTCCCTCCCTGAATGGGGAGGGACAGCTCGCCGCAGGCGAGCAGGGTGGGGGAGCGGGGGGACCGTTGCGACGTCCCCGCCGAACCTCGCAAGTCGCGAACCACGGCTTTGCGCCAGGAGGCGACGTTGGATTGCGTCGGAGACCGGAAGTTCCACCGCTCCGGTCAGCTGGAGAGGAAGCGCAGCACCTTGTCGCGTTCGATGGTATCGCCGCCGAAGATACGGGCGAGCGGTCTGCGAGATGCCCCTCGGATCGCCCCTTGCCGACGACTGTGGGGCCCCGGTGCCCTCACCAGCGCGCGCCCGTAGTCCGGATCGGGCGCATCGGCCCCGGCGGGATCTATCACAAACAAGCTGAGCCCACCTTGATCTGCTGCTCGCTCGATAGCCATGTTGATGTGATTGTCGCGAAACCCGTAGCCGATGACCACAAGGCGCGTGTCGGGCGTTTCGAGTGCCTGCCGGAATGCCTCCATGTATGCGGTCAGAACGTTCGAGCCACCAATTGCAGCGGTCTTATCCCCACCCATAACGAGCAGCCGCCTACCTTCTGGATCGGTCCAGTTGCTGGAGCCGTGCAGCTTGTAGATGGGCTGCAAAGCGCCCTTCGGTCTGATGATTTCGTCAGATGGTAGCCACGGCGCGGCAAACCGCGATGTCATGGGCGGTGGCGGCCCCTGCGGCCTCATGCCAGGAAAGTCAAATCCCGACCACGTCCGTCGAGTGCAGATCGCCTGAGCGGGTTCGTTGATGCAGTAGCCAAGCTCAAGCAGCAGGTCTTGGTTCAAGGTGAAGATGGCATCGAACTTCGCGAGAAAACGGGCAACACTGTTTGAGGTGTCGTTGCTGAATTCGAAGCCGCGCCCTCCCGCGAGAAACCCGCGGTTCATGTCCTCAAACATAGCGCGGACAGCGGCCTCCATGCCTAGCAGGGCTGGCCCGCCAGCCCGTTGAAGTTCGCTCAGCGCTTCCTCGAACCCCTTGTCTTTGTGCTTCCAAAGGAGGTCCCGGCCGTGGTTGTCCACTTCCGGCCGACCCAGCAGGTATTCGAACGCTTCGCTTGCAAGCCAGCCACCCCAATTGTGGCTGAAGCCCGCGCCAGTGAGGAGGATCAAATTCAATCGTGCACCTCCCGATCAAGGCCCCTTCGCGCGGGCGGATCGCGCTGGGGTCGCATTTCCCCACTCCACGACTCACGGCACAGCCTATCGGCTAAGCGCCATCAGAGGGCCAGATGGGCGAGCCGAACATTTACGAGGCCGTGACGGCGTACGCGACGGCCGCCACCGCGATCCCGGCGATCATCGGTGCCTACTTCGCCTGGCTCCAGGCGCGTCAGTATGTTGTCGTCGAGACGTCCCAGATCATTCGCGGCCGGGTGCATGGCCCGGCTCAACTGGAACTGACCGTCACCTTGCGAAACCGGCGGCGGGCCGCCATCCAGACCTGGGCGCTGGAAATCCGCGGCCTGCCCGTCACGGCCGTCGAGGCAGAAGGTGGCCTTCGCAAGGCGATGCCGCCCTGGACGAACAGCACCGCGCCGATCCCCGACAAGACGATTGCGCCAGGCGAGGCGGCTGACTTCAAATTCGTCATCCACCCGGACTGGCCCGCAGCGCTCGCGCTGGCGGACCGACGCGAACTCAAGTGGACCGTCGCCTTGTCGTTTAACGACCGTACACACGGCCGGCGGCGATGGTGGAAGCGCGTCCGAACGAGCTTCGAACGTGACATGCTCGAACGCTGGGCCGTCGATGCCTTGGAGGCCGAGGGGTCAGAAGCGGGAGGCGAGGCATCGGCCGCATGAGCCTGGAGGATTATGCGAGCAAGGCGGCCATCGAGGCACCAACCCACCTGTACAAGTACAGATCTTTGGCGGCAGGCGACCGGACGCCGACCGGCGACCAAACGCGCCAGCGCGTGCGCGACTTGATTGTGAACCAGCGCCTCTATTTTGCCGCTCCGGCGGACCTGAATGACCCGTTTGAATGCAAGCCGCATCTGGAGACTAACGCGACCGCTGCGCAGCAACGGCAACACGCGGCGGACTTGGTCCAACGGCATGAGAGGCACCAGCCCCGCGCCGAGCGCCGCCGGCAAACCAAGGTGATGCAAGGAGACCCCAACGACTCGGAAGTGATGATGGCCTCGATGCGCGCGACGCTAGGTGCGATGGGCATCTTCTCATTGTCGGCCAAGCATGACGACTTACTGATGTGGCCGCACTACGCCGACAACCATCGGGGCATATGCGTGCGGTTCAACCTGGGCGCTTTGCTCGACGCCGACTGCGGGGCCTTTCCCGTCCTCTATCGAGACGAGCGCCCGGTTTGCGACGTGATCCTTGAGAGGACCGAAGACTGGCTCAACAAGGCTGTACTCACGAAGGGCAAGCCCTGGGAGTACGAAGACGAGATCGAGCAGATCGCCTAGCGCCCGGGCTGGGGGAGGATCGGCGAGGAAGGCCTGGAAAGCCGCCGCGTCCGAACAGGCCCATCCGCCGAAGGCCGCCCGATCGACTCGCGCAGCCCAGCATCGGTCCTAGTTGCCGACCTTCCCCACGACAGCAACGAGGCAGAACTCCGCGTTCGCCCCCACCCCCACCCACGTCCACTTCTGACGCACCCCACCTCCACATTCCCGCCCAACATGTGGGATGCGCTCGACATCACGGAGGAGGAGGCCCAGGGGCTCGCGGAGATCGCGCGGCATGATCTGGAGCTGGCGCGGGACTTCGCGCGCCGGGCGCTGGAGGCGCAGGACAACGACGAGGCCAACCGGCTGGCGCGCAGCTACCAGCGCGCGGCGCGGTCGTATCGCCAGACGCTGGCGGTCAAGGCGCGGCTGAAGCGCGACCTGGCCGCCGCCGCCCGGGTCCAGGCCGACACGCCGACACCCAGGCCCGGCGGGGCGGCCGTGGCGCGCCGGATCGGCGAGCTGCGCACCGCGCTCATGCGCCTGAGCTGGGACGAGGCCGAGCGGCTGGAGGCGGGGGCGCCCGAGACGGACGGCTCCGGCGCGGCGGGGGAGACCGGCGGGTTCGAGGCCGCCTGCGAGGCGTTCGCCTATCGGCGCGAGGGCGTCGAGGCGGCCATCACCGAGGCCTGTCTCAGGTCCGACTTTGGCGTCGCCCCGCTGGACGACGACGTCGCGCGCCTGGCGCTGGACTTGGGCCTCTCGCCTGGGGCCATCGCCCGCTGGCGCGAGTTGCCGGACCCGCCGCAGGCCGCGCTCGACACGGAGGTCGAGGAGCTCGACTGGGAAAGCTCGGCTTGAGCGTCCCTCCCATAATGGGGAGGGACAGCTCGCTGAAGGCGAGCAGGGTGGGGATGTGTGGTGCGAAAGCCGAGGGGATGGGGATGATCAAGGCTTCCCCACCCTGGCCGCTGCGCGGCCGGTCCCTCCCGATTAAGGGAGGGACGACGCTAGGCCTTCGCCAGCTCGCCCACCACGAAGGCGTCCTCGCCGTCGCGCACCAGGCCTTCCAGCACGTCCGGCAGGTCGTGGGTGTCGACGACCAGCACCAGGCCCAGGCCGCAGTTGAACGTGCGGCGCATCTCCTGCTCGGAGACGCCGCCCGTCTGGGCCAGCCATTCGAACACCGGCGGCGGGGCCCAGGCGTTCCAGTCGAAGCGGGCGACCAGGCCCTCGGCGATGGCGCGCGGCGGGTTCTCCACCAGCCCGCCGCCGGTGATGTGCGCCAGGCCCTTCACGCGGCCGTGCTTCAGGTGCGGCAGGACCGTCCTGATGTAGATGCGGGTCGGCTCCAGCAGCGCCTGCGCCAGGGTCTGGCCGTCGCTGAACGGGGAGGGGGCGTCCCAGGCCAGGCCCGAGCGCTCGACGATGCGGCGGATCAGCGAATAGCCGTTGGAGTGCGGCCCGGACGAGCCGATGCCGATCAGGATGTCGCCTTCCTTCTGGTCGCCCAGCCGGGGCAGGACCTTGTCGCGGTCGACGGCGCCGACGCAGAAGCCGGCCATGTCGTAGTCGCCCTCGGCGTACATTCCCGGCATCTCGGCCGTCTCGCCGCCGACCAGGGCGCAGTTCGCCTGCCGGCAACCCTCGGCGATGCCGGCGACGACCGAGGCGGCGGCCTCCACGTCCAGCTTCCCCGTGGCGTAGTAGTCCAGGAACATCAGCGGCTCGGCCCCCTGGGCCAGCAGGTCGTTGACGCACATGCCGACGAGATCGATGCCCACCGTGCCGTGCAGGCCGGTCTCGATGGCCACCTTCAGCTTGGTGCCGACCCCGTCGGTCGTGGTGACCAGCAGGGGATCGTCATAGCCCGCCGCCTTGAGGTCGAAGAGCGCGCCGAACCCGCCCAGCGAGGGCTCGGAGCCCGACCGGCGGGTCGATTTCGCCAGGGGTTTGATGCGCTCGACGAGCTCGTTTCCGGCGTCGATGGAGACGCCGGCTTGCGCATAGGTGAGACCGTTCGGTCGTTCGGACATTTACGAACCCGGACTTGGAGTGCAGAGAGACGCGCTTGCGGACTGGAGTCGTCCGCGCGCGGGGCTATAGCTGATTTATGACGCCTATCACTACCACTGCCGAACTCGCGGCGTTCTGCGACAAGATCAAGGGCCAGCCTTTCGTCGCCGTCGACACCGAGTTCATGCGCGAAACCACCTACTGGCCGAAGCTGTGCCTGATCCAGGCGGCGGCGCCGTCGGCCGAGGCGACCATCGATCCCCTGGCCGAGGGCCTGGATCTGGAGCCGTTCCTTGCGATCATGCGGGACACCTCGATCCTGAAGGTGTTCCACGCGGCGCGGCAGGACGTCGAAATCTTCAACAACCTGCAGGCGATGCCCAGGCCGCTGTTCGACACCCAGGTCGCCGGCATGGCGGCGGGCTTCGGCGAGCAGATCGCCTATGACGCCCTGGTCCGGCAGATGCTGAAGATCGAGCTCGACAAGAGTTCGCGCTTCACCGACTGGGCGCGCCGGCCGCTGACGGACAACCAGCTCACCTACGCCCTCGCCGACGTGACGCACCTGGCGAAGCTGTTCCCCATGCTGCGGGACCGGCTGGAGCGGGAAGGGCGCCTCGCCTGGGTGCAGGACGAGATGAACGACCTGACCGACGCGGCGAACTACGACGTCGAGCCGGAGAACGCCTGGAAGCGGCTGCGGCCGCGCCGGCATACGGCCAAGTACCTGGCGGTCTACCGCGCCGTCGCCGCCTGGCGCGAGCGGACGGCCCAGCTGCGCGACCAGCCGCGCGGCCGGATCCTCAAGGACGAGGCCATCGACGAGATCGCCACGCAGTCGCCCACCGACGCCGACGGCCTGGACCGGCTGCGCTCGGTGCCGAAGGGCTTCTCGGGCTCGCGCTTCGGCCCGGACCTGGTGGCGGCCATCCGCGAGGCGCTGAAGGACCCCGAGGCCTATGCGCCCGTGGTCGAGAAGCCCCGCCAGTCGGCGTCGCCGGCCGCCGGCGCCGTGGTCGAGCTGCTGAAGGTGCTGCTGAAGGCGCGGGCCGAGGAGTCGGGCGTCGCCTCGAAGCTGATCGCCACCGTCTCGGACCTGGAGCAGATCGCCAACGATGACGAGGCCGACGTGGCCGCCCTCAAGGGCTGGCGGCGCGAGGCGTTCGGCGAGGACGCCCTGAAGCTGAAGCGCGGCGAGCTGGCCCTGGTGCTGGACGGCGCCCGGGTGCGGGTCGTCGAGGTGCGCCGGGCCCCGCGGGCGTCCGCGGCGGGCTGAAACGCCGCTTCCTGAGGATAAGGCCAAGCCACGGACGGGATGGCGGTTTTCGCGCCCCTCCCGCGCTTGTCCACAGCCTGTGCACCGGAGGCGCCAGGGACCGTTCACAGGGGCCCGCGTCGGGCCCGTTGCGCGCCGACCGGCGTTGGGCGAACGTCTCCTTGCCGAGAGGGACTGCGGCGCGGCGGACCGGGCGACCGGGAGGCGAAGCGGGCAGGAGGCTCTCCAGATCGGATGGTTCCGGGGTGACCTGGGGTCCTCGAGACGGGGGTGCACGAGAGACGGAGCGGAGCCGAGCTGGGCGACCAGCTAAGCCGAGGTCCCCTCCCACCAGGAGGCACAGGTCCCCCAACGGATCTGTTCTAGAGGGCGGTGTTCCGGGAAACCGGAACGCCGCCCTCTTCATATGGGCCTTACGGCTGCGCCCCTCCGGAGGCGGTGCCGAGGGTCTGCGGGGGGTCGCCTTGCGCGGCCCCCCATCTCGTCAGCTGAAGACGCTGCCGTCGTCGTTGAACAGGGTGCGCCCCGTGCGCGCGCCGTTCGCGTCGAAGGTCTCCACCGCATAGCCCCACGGCTGGGTCCCGGCGACGTCGAAGATTGCGGCGAAGCGAGAGCCGTCGTCGGACACCACGTCGCGGCTGGCCATGCGCCCCTGGGCGTCGAAATGGTCCACGATCCGCTGCCAGGTCTCGCTCGAGGTCGTATCGTAGCGCCAGAGGACGTGCGAGCCGTCGTCGTCATAGGTGGCGTAGATCCTGACCCGACCCTGGGCGTCATAGTCCGCGACCAGGTCCTCCCATGGCTCGGCGTCCTTGGTGTCGAACCATTTCATCGACGATGTCTTGTCGGCGAAGCTGACGCCGTAGGTGAGCAACGTCCCCGTCGTGCTGTAGTCGGCGCTCGCCGAGACATAGGGCTGCTTGCCGAAGCCGAAGGTCAGATCGCTCCGCGACCCGGGTTCCTGGCCGGCCTGGGCCGGCGAGATCGGATTGTAGATCCGCAGCATCGCGGGCTCGTAACCCGCCGCGAGATTGGCCTGGGTCAGGGTCTTGACCCCCGGCAGCACCGCCACCGTCTGCGCCGTGGCCGGGCCCTGGTCCCCGTCCGGGTCGTAGGTCAGCACACCGGTCGAGCGCCAGAAGGTGAGAATTCCGGAGGACGAGCTCAGCGGCGCGCCGCTGACGTCGGCGAGGGCCAGGGTGTCCTGCGCCGCGTCGAAGTCGGTGACCTGGTCGACCGATCCGTCCACGGCGAACACGAACTTGTCGCGGCCGGGCCCACCGGTCAGGGAATCGAAGCTGGCGCCGCCCTGCAGGGTGTCGTCGCCGCCCTGGCCGAACAGCAGGTCCGCGGCGGACCCGCCGGTGAGCACGTCGCCGCCGTCGGTTCCGCGCGTCTCCTTCAACGGGTCGGAAGAGACCAGGGTCAGGGAATGCGTCAGGACTTCCCGGACCGGAGTCGCCAGCGGCTGGCCGAAGGAGCCAGTGGTGAGCGTGACGACCACCTGATTGTTGAAGCCGGCGTCATGGACGCTTTGAGGACGACCCACGTAGACCTTGCTGGCCTGGATCGAGCCATCGGACCCCAAGGTCAGCAAAGATGTCCGGCCGTATCCCAGGCCCGCTGTCACGATGAGGCCGTTGGTGGTTGTGGCTGCGAGCTGGGGCGACCCCTGCGATGGCGCCAATTGGCCCGGTTCCGAGGTGTCGAGACTCTGCGAACCCACTGGCACGCCACTGGCATCGTAGAGATGGATCTCTGTCGTGTTCGAGCGGCTGCCCGGCAGGTTCATGACCGTGTCGTCATACGCAACCGCGAAGCCGCCGCCGGAAAGGCTCACGACCGAGAAATTGTCGAAGCCCTCCGCCCGTCCCGGCGCCGTCGAGCCGTCGCTGTTGGTCGCTGTGTCCATCTTGAAGCTGCGGACCAGGGCGCCCTTGGCGTCGAACAGCTGGGCCGTCAGATCATAGGCGCCGTTGCGCGGGATCTCGGGCGTCGAGAGCTCGACGCGTCCGCCGTTGGCTAAGCTGGTGGTTGAAATCGTGGGCATGGACTCTACTCGTGATACTCACGGCAAAGCTGGGATTGGGACCGAGGCGTTCAAGCCGAACTGCGACGAACGGCTTAGAGCCGCGATGAACGGTCAGCCCATCTCCAGCTTCAGCCGCAGCGCCTGGGCCAGCGCCTGCGCCCGGCGGGTGGTCTGTTCGCCCAGCAGCATGTCCTCCCAGCCGGCCAGGGCCGTGACCCGCAGACGGTCGGCGCGGATGGTGATGCTGGACTTCTCCAGCAGGCGCGGGTTGCGGGCCGAGAGGTCGCAGCCCAGGCGGATCGCGGAGCCCAGGGCCCGGGCCCGCTGCCGCCGCTCCGGGGTCAGCACGCGGCCGACGGCGGAGGCGTCCGGCGGCTGCGGCGCGGCCGAGTGGCGGGCGAAGGCGACGTTGGCCAGGAAGGCGCGTTCGGCGTGGTTCATGCCGGCCAGGGGCGCCCGCAGCACCTGCTCGAACGCCAGGTCGGCGCGGTGGTCCGGGTGCAGGAAGGCGCCGAGGTCTGCCAGGCGGCAGGCGGCGGCCTGCAGCACCCCGTCGCGACCGCCGAAGAGCGGCGGCAGGGTCTCGAACAGCGGCCCGATCCAGGCCTCCAGCGCGTGCCCGAACTCGGGCGAGACGCCGCGGTGGGCGACCAGGGCCTCGCAACCCTCGATCAGAGGATCGAGCTGGCGCACCTCGGGGGGCATGGCCTCGAGCAGCAGGCCCTCGCGCACGCCGTAGGCCGAGATCACGATCTTCTCCACGCCCAGGCGCTCGATCAGCCGCTCCAGGACCACGGCGGCGTAGGGCAGGGTGTCGAAGCGCTTCTTCGACAGCCCCTCGATGCCTTCCAACGACGAGCGCGACTGGCGCTGGACGAACCGGGCCAGGTCCAGGCCGTCCGCGCGGCCGATCTCGTACTGGTGGGCGACGTGCAGCGGGTAGTCCGCCAGTTGCATGTGCAGCAACGCCAGGTTCCGCCAGGCGCCGCCGACGGCGTGGAATTCCGGGCTGGCGTAGCGGTTGGCCAGCGGCGACAGGTGGTCGTCCACCAGGCGCTTGGTGCGCTCCAGGTTCAGCGGCTTGGGCGCACCCAGGGCGAACGGGCCCAGGGGCAGGGTGGCGCCCTCGATGTTGGCGAAGCCGTTGAGCCGCACCAGCTCCAGGCTCGATCCGCCCAGGTCGCCGACCACGCCCTCGGCGTCCGGCTGGCCGCAGAGGACGCCCAGGCCGGCGTAGCGGGCCTCCTCCTCGCCGGACAGGACGCGGACCTCGAGGCCCGTCTCGTCCTTCACGCGCTTCAGGAATGCCTTGCCATCGGCGGCTTCGCGCACGGCGGCGGTGGCGCAGGCCGTAACGTGCTCCGCCGTCCAGCCGTCGAGGGCGGCGCGGAATCGCCGCAGCGCCCCGATCGCGGTCTCCACGCCCTCGGGCGACAGCCGGCGGGTGGCGGTCAGGTCCTTGCCCAGGCCTGCCACGACCTTTTCGTTGTAGATGGTCCAGAGCGCGCGGCCGTCGACCCGGTAGATCACCAGGCGGACGGAGTTGGAACCGACATCGATGACGGCCGCCTGGCGGCCCTCGGCGCGGCTGCTGCTATCCCCGAGAGGCCACATTTTCGATCGCGCGCGGCATGTCTTTCACTTTCTGCCCGCGACCGGAAAGGCTGGGATTGGTCATGAAGTACTCGTGCGCCGAGAAGGCGTTCGGGTGGTCCCAGGCAGGATCACGCCTATAGCGGCCGTCGGCGTCGAGGGTCCAGCTTTGTGCTTCGTCCTTGAGGTTCGCCAGCATGATCTGTTGCAGGACCTGCTGGTGCACCGTCGGGTTCTCGATAGGAGTCATGACCTCGACGCGGCGGTCGAGATTCCTCGGCATCCAGTCGGCCGAGGACATGTAGAGCCGGGCGTGCTGCGAAGGCATCGGGTGGCCGTTGGCGAAGGCCACGATCCGCCCGTGCTCGAGGTAGCGGCCGACGATCGACTTCACCCGGATGTTGTCCGACAGGCCGGGCACGCCGGGCCGCAGGCAGCAGATGCCGCGGATCACCAGGTCGATGGGCACCCCCGCCTGACTGGCGGCGTAAAGGCCGTCGATGATCTCCGGATCCACCAGCGAGTTCATCTTGGCCCAGATGCCGGCCGGCTTGCCGGCGCGGGCGTTCTCAGCCTCCTCGCCGATCATGCGCAGCAGGTCCCGCTTCATCGTGACCGGCGAGAACGACAGGCGCTCCAGCCCGACCGGCTGGGCGTAGCCGGTGATGAAGTTGAACAGCTTGGCCGAGTCCCGGCCGAACGGCGGTTCGGTCGTGAACAGCGACAGGTCGGTGTAGATGCGCGCCGTGAACGGGTGGTAGTTGCCGGTCCCGAAGTGGCAGTAGCTGCGCAGGCTGTCGCCTTCCTTGCGGACCACCGTCGAGAGCTTGGCGTGGGTCTTGTACTCGATGAAGCCGTAAACCACGTGCACGCCGGCCCGCTCCAGGTCGCGGGCCCACTTCAGGTTGGCCTCCTCGTCGAACCGCGCCTTGATCTCGATGAGGGCGGTGACGTTCTTGCCGTTCTCGGCCGCCTCTATGAGGGCCGCGACGATCGGGCTGTCCTTGGAGGTGCGGTAGAGGGTCTGCTTGATGGCCAGCACGTTCGGGTCGCGGGCCGCCTGGCGGAGGAACTGCACCACCACGTCGAAGCTCTCGAACGGGTGGTGGACCAGGATGTCCTTCTCGCGGATGGCGGCGAAGCAGTCGCCGCCGTGGTCGCGGATCCGCTCCGGGAAGCGGGCCTCGAACGGCTTGAACTTCAGGTCCGGGCGGTCGGACGGGATCAACTGGGTCAGCTCGTCCAGGCCCAGCAGGCCGTCCATGACGATGATGTCTTCGGGATTGGCGTGCAGGCTGCCGGAGATGAAGGTCCGCAGGTCCTCGGGCGTCGAGGCCTCCAGCTCGACGCGCACGACCGAACCCAGCCGGCGCTGCTTCAGGGCCGCCTCGAACTCACGGACCAGGTCCTCGGCCTCTTCCTCGATCTCCACGTCGCTGTCGCGGATCAGGCGGAAGACGCCCTGTTCCTCGATCTCGCAGCCCGGGAAGAGGTGGTCGAGGAAGAGCGTGACCATGCTCTCCAGCGAGATCACGCGGCGCTGGACCTTGCGGCGGGTGGTGGGGCGGCCAGGCGCCACGTCCCAGAACCGGGCCACCTGGGCGGGCAGGGGCGCAAGCGCATAGAGCTGGCGGCCGTCGGCGATCCGGCGGATCTTCAGCACCAGCGAAAACGCCAGGTTGGGGATGAACGGGAACGGGTGCGCCGGGTCGATGGCCAGCGGGGTCAGCACCGGGAACAGCTCGGCGAGGAACCGTTGCTCCAGCGCCGCGCGCTCGGCGGCCGTCACCTCGTCGGCGGAGATGTAGCGCAGGCCCTCGCCGGCGAGCTCGCCGCACAGCTGCCGCCAGCGGGTCTGCTGGTCGCCGATCAGGTCGGCCGCGGCCTCGTTCACCCGCACCAGCTGCTCGGCCGGGGTAAGGCCGTCCTGGCTGAGCACGCGCACGCCCTCGCGCACCTGGGCCTTCAGGCCGGCGACGCGCACCATGTAGAATTCGTCGAGGTTGTTGGCGCTGATCGCCAGGAACCGCAGCCGCTCCAGCAGCGGGTGCCGCGGGTTCATGCTCTCGGCCAGGACCCGGCGGTTGAACGCCAGCCACGAGAGCTCGCGGTTGAAGAAGCGCGCGGGTGAGGCGGCCAGATCCTCGGCGGCCTGCGGCGCAGCGTCGGCGGGCGCCGGGGTGGAGGCGCTCAGCGGAGCGACGTCGTTGGGCGGAGGCATCCTGGTTCCTTGAGTGCGTCAGACGCTGCGCAAGCGTGCCCGCGAAAGATTAAGGTCGTTATTGCGGCCATCTGACGACGGCCAGAACGGTTTCATGTGACGGAACGCCTTCAGGGCCTTGTTGGCGGCGGCGATGACGGCGTCCTCCTCCCCCGTCAGGCGCCCCACCTCGAGCCCGGCGGCGAAGGCCAGCTCGCCCGAGCGCCGGCCGACGGCGCGCATGGCCACCGCGCGCGCCACCGCCATGTCGTTCAGTTCGCCCAGCTGGTCCTGCAGCGCCTTGAGGGCCGCGACGAACCGCTGCCGGCGCTTGGGATGGGCCGGAAAGGCCTCGCCGAAGAACGCGGCGGCATAGCGCAGCTTCTTGGCCTGCTTGCGCAGGTCGTGCCGCCCCGCGGCGTCGATCTGCATGAACTTGCGCGAGCGGCGGCGCAGGCGGTGGTCGAGCTTGGCCAGGACCGGCGCGGCCAGCGCGACGGCCGGACCTTCGCGCAGGCCCCTTTGCTCATCATTGGCCAGGCGCAGCCAGCCGCCGACCTCGATCCATTCGCCCAGCATGAACAGCAGCGCCCGGAACCGTTCCGAGCGGACGGCGGCCAGGGCGCGCTCGTACGCCTCGGCCTGGGCGATGCGCAGGGCGCGGAAGAAGGCGGCGCGGCCGGGACTTTCCTCGATCTCGTCGGGCGTGGCGGCGCGCTGCAGGAAGACGTCGATGTCGCGCGCCTCGGAAAGCTCGCCGGCCAGCCAGCGGGTCTCGGTGCGGGCGGTGTTCAGTCCCTCGGCGTCCAGCATGCCCTTGAACACCGACAGGCCCGCGCGCAGGCGGCGCAGGCCCACCCGCAGCTGGTGCAGCACGTCGGGATTGTGCGCCCGCTGCAGCAGCCTCGCGTTGCCGGCGATCTGGATCAGGGCGTCGCGCGCGATCTGCTGGAAAGCTTCACCCCCGGTGGTCTTGGGGGCCACGACCGACGCCTGCGCCCGCAGCGCCGCGACGCCGTCGTGGCCGGCCAGGCGATAGCCGCGCTCGGCCTTGCTCTCGAAGGCGAGGGTCAGCGCCGCCTTGGCCTGCAGCTCGCGCGCCAGGTCGAACAGGTGCTGCGGCGCGCCCGCCAGCAGCTCCAGCTCCATCTCGGCGATGGGCTCCTGGCGCTCGCCGGCGACGATCAGGCCAGTGTCGAACACCACCTCCACGCGGGCGCGGCCCTTGACCCAGACGTGGGTGCGCCGCTCGACCTCGACGGTGAAGGCGGGAGCCAGCTGTGCGTCGGCGATAGCCGCCTGCGCGGGCGTGCCTTCAAGGGCGGTCAGGTCGAGATCGGGTCCGGGAACCTCGAGCTCCCATTCGTCGCGCTCGAACAGCCCGCCGCCGGCGCGATGCTTGAGGGTCTGAACGTAGGTGTCGCCCTTGCGCCGCACCCGCAGGCTGAAACCGCCGTCGCGCAGGGCGTGGGAGGGGGTGTCGAAATAGACCGCGTGAAGCTGCGAGATCGCCGCCTTTCCCAGGGGAAAAGCCTCCCCTTGCAGCGCCTCGAGGGCGCCGGCGCCGAGCTGGAACTTCAGTTCCAGCTCCGGGGCGGCCTTGGCCGGCTTCCGCGCGAGCATACGGCGGGTCTCGGAAACGTGGCCGGTGCGCCACGCCCCGAACCAGTGCAGGAAAACGAATCGCTTTGTCTATCGCGCCGGGAAATATTCTTGTGAAGACGCGCGGGGATGCGCCGCCGGAGGCGATCAGCCTTCTTCCAGGATCTGCCGCGCCAGGACCCGCGTCACCGGCCGGAAGCCCGCGTCGCCGGCCTCGTCCAGGCGGCGGACGACCTCCGCGGCGTCCGGAATCGACCGGCCCATCCGGGCCAGCAGGTAGGGATAGACCTCCTCCGGCGGGCGGATGTTGCGGTCGCGGAAGAACCGCCGCAGCACGCCCTCCAGCACCTCGTCGTCGGGCGGATCGATCTCGGCCACGGGCAGGGCGTTGAGGCGCGAGCGCAGGTCGGGCAGGTCGGTGGGCCAGGTCGCCGGCAGACTGCGGGCCGTCAGCAGCAGGCCGCCGCCGGGGCGGGCGGCCAGATTGATCAGGTGGAACAGGCCCTCGGTGGACGCGCCGCGATCGGCGTCCTCGAGCAGCACGGGCCGGCCCGCCGCGGCGACGACGTCGGGCGTTGCGGGATCGAGGACGAGCGCGCCCGCCGCCTCGGCCCAGGCCCGCGCCAAGTGGCTCTTGCCAGCGCCCTCGGGGCCGACCAGCACCAGGCAGCCGTCGCGCCACGCCGGCCACGACTCGACGGCCGCGAGCGCCTCGGCGTTCGAGGGGCCGCGGGCGAAGTCGTCGAGGGAAGGCGGCCCTTCGCGCCCGAGGCTCAGCCGAAGTTGCCGCGCCATGGGCCTTGTCGGTTGGATACGATCACCGGGGGAACTTAGGCCCGGCGGCGCGCCTGCGCCACCGGCCCGGGCGGGTCATCCCCAGCTCAGGCGCGGTCGTCCAGTCTTTTCAGTTCCCGCGCCGAGGCCAGGGTCCAGCCTTCGGGCTTCAAGAGCTCGATGGGGCTGAAACGGACCTTGTAGTCCATCTTCTCGGAGCCCCGGACCCAGTAGCCCAGATAGACGTAGGGCAGGCCGGTGAGGCCGGCCTGGATCACATGGTCCAGGATCACGAACGACCCCAGGCTGCGCCGCGACAGGGTCGGATCGTAGAAGCTGTACACCAGCGAGAGCCCGTCGTTCATCAGGTCGACCAGGGCGCAGGCGATCAGGTCGCCCGGGCCGCCGTCCTTGGAACGGGTGCGGTACTCGATGATGTGGGTGCGGACGGCCGTGTCCTCGACCATCGCGACGTAGTCGGGCCAGGTCATCTCGGCCATGCCGCCGTCGGCGTGGCGGGCCAGCAGGTAGCGGCGGAGCAGGTCGAACTGCTCCATCGTCGCCTCGGCCTCGACCAGGTGACGCTCGACGTCGTCGTTACGCGACAGCGTCTTCCGCTCGGAGCGGGAGAAGACGTAGTCGGCCGCCGGGATCCGCGCCGAGACACAGGCCGAGCAGGCCTCGCAGGCCGGGCGATAGGCGATGTTCTGCGACCGGCGGAAGCCCACCTGGGTCAGGCTGTCGTTGACCGAGGCCCCATCCGACAGGGGCAGATGGGCGAAGACCTTACGTTCGAAGCGCTCAGGCAGGTACGGGCACGGCGACGGCGCGGTCAGGAAGAACCGTAGCTGTCGGGTCGGAAAGTGCTGCGTCACGGACCGGATGTCGCCTTGAAAGCAAAACGCCGGAAGCAATTAGGCGTCATGCCGGGCCTCCGCGCAAGGATGACTTATAGCCCGGGATTTGGCGGCAGCACCGGCGCCTCGCGCAACAACACGATGGCGATGCGCCGGTTGCCCGGAAGCATGGGATCGTCGGGGTACAGCGGCTCGGAGCTGGCCTTGCCAGACACCTGGTAGACGCGGTCGCCGTCGACGCCCGCGCCCTGCAGCACGCCGCGCGACGCGTCGGCCCGGGCGGCCGAGAGCTGCCAGTCGCCGACCGGGCGGGCGCCGCCGGCGCTGGCGCTGGTATGGCCGTAGATGCTGATGCGGTTGGGCAGCTGGTTGATGATCTTGGAAATCGCCCGAAGCAGCAGCTTGGCGCGATCGTTCGGCTGGGTGGAGCCCTGGTTGAACATCGAGCGGCCTTCCTGGTCGACCAGCTGGATGCGCAGGCCCTCGGGCGTCTCGTCGATGATGATGTTCTTGGACAGCTCGGCCAGCTCGGGCATCGACTGGAGCGCCTGGCGCAGCGACTGCGCGGCCGAGGCGAAGGCGGCCTCCTCACGCTGCTGGTCGGCCTGGAGCTGGGCGGCCGCGGCGGCCTCTTCCGGCGTCTGCGGCTTGCTGCCGTCCTTGGAGTCGCCGTCGTTCGGGTTCGGCGACGAGGGGGCCAGTTCCTCGATGACGTCGCTGGAGCCGGCGCTTTTGGAGCCGTCCTTGCCCAGCGCAGAGCCGCTCAGGATGCCGCCGGCGCCGGACATGGTCTGCGAGACGCTGGCCGGGGCGAAGTAGTCGGCGATGCCGCGCTTCTGCTCGGGGCTGGTCGTGTTGATCAGCCACATCAGGAGGAAGAAGGCCATCATCGCGGTCACGAAATCGGCGTAGGCGACCTTCCAGGCGCCGCCGTGGTGCCCGCCACCGCTGACCTTCTTGACCTTCTTGATTACGATCGGCTGTTCGCCCACCGCCATGGTTTCACCCGGCTTAACGCTGATTCCCGAGCAAACTGCCGCCGGCGCGTTAAGATGGCGTTTCGGAACAAGAGCGTTGGGGGCGTGTGTGACGGTGCTGGAGACCGAGAGGCTGGTTCTGCGCGAGGTGGAGGAGGCCGACGCGGCGTTCGTGCTGGAACTCCTGAATTCGCCCGGCTTCCTGGAGAACATCGGCGACCGCGGGGTGCGCACCGAGGACGAGGCGCGCGTCTACATCGTCGAGCGGATGGTCGGCAGCTATCGCGAGCACGGCTTCGGCATGTGGCTGACCGTGCAGAAGCTCGACAACACGGCCGTGGGCCTGGCGGGCCTGGTCCGCCGCGAGGGGCTGGACATGCCCGATGTGGGCTACGCCTTCGCGCCGCGCGCCTGGGGCCAGGGCTATGCGCAGGAGGCGGCGGCCGCGGTGCTGGCCCACGCGCAGGGGACGCTGGGCATCCCGAAGCTGGCGGCGATCACCTCGCCCGAGAACTTCGCCTCCATGGCCGTGCTGCGGAAGATCGGCTTCACCTTCCAGGGGATGATCGAGCTGCCCGGCATCGATCGCGAAAGCACCTACTTCACCGCCGGCTAGGGGCCTTCGCGTCCGCCACGGCAAGGCTCTACGGTCGGGCGGGAATCGCGGGAGGGCGGCATGCAGACACGCACCATCGACGCCAATGGCTTCCGCTTCGCCGTGGATGAGGCCGGAAGCGGGGACCACCTTGCCCTCTGCCTGCACGGCTTTCCGGAAAGCCGGTTCTCGTGGCGACATCAGCTGCCGCTGCTGACCGAGATGGGCTACCGCGCCTGGGCGCCCGACCTGCGTGGCTACGGCGAGACCGAGCCAAAGCCGAAGGACGTGCCCGCCTACCTGATCGACCGGTTGATGGAGGACGTCGCCGCGCTGATCGACGCCAGCGGCGCGAAGAAGGTCACCCTGATCGGCCACGACTGGGGCGCCGGCCTGGCCTGGACCTTCGCCGCCAACGCGCCGCGGCCGCTGGAGCGGCTGGTGATCATGAACGTGCCCCACCCGGCGGTGATGAACGCGCACCTGCGCAGGTCTTGGGCCCAGCTGAAGAAGTCCTGGTACATGTTCTTCTTCCAGATGCCCGGCCTGCCGGAGCGGATGCTGACCACCCGCGACGGCCAGGCGATCCGCCGCGCCTTCTACGAGATGGCGCTGGACAAGACCCACTTCACGCCGGACGTCCTCGACCGCTACGCAAAGGACGCCCAGCGGCCGGGCGCCATGACCGGCATGGTGAACTGGTACCGCGCCGCTTTCCGCCTGCGCGGCAAGCTGGCGGGCCCCTGGCCGGTGATCGAGACGCCCACCCTGATCATCTGGGGCGAGGAGGACTCGGCGCTGGGCGTCGAGCTGCTGGACGGCACGGACGCCCATGTCCGTGACCTGACTATCAGGCGCCTGCCCGGCGTCTCCCACTGGGTGCAGCAGGAAGCGCCCGACAAGGTCAACGCGATCCTGCGGGCGTGGCTGCCGTCCCTCCCTTGATGGGGAGGGACAGGAGAGCCGGCAGGATCTGGCCCGCCAGCAACGGCGCGATCGGCACGTCCGGCGGGGCGGCCGGGTCGATCCAGAGCAGCTCCTCGATCTCGGCCTGCACGACGATCTCGCCCGAGATCTCAACGAGATAGGCCGAGGACCTCACCGTCGCGCCGGGCTCGTTGGCCGCCGGCGCCTCGAAGCGGCCCAGCAACGTGGCCGCCGCCAGGGTGACGCCCAGCTCTTCCCGTAGTTCCCGCGTCAGCGCCGTCAGGTCGTCCTCGCTCGGTTCACGCTTGCCGCCGGCCAGCATGAAGCGCTGGGTCCCGCGCTTGCGCACCGTCAGCAGCCTTCCCGCGGCGTCACGGATGACAGCGCCGACCACCTCGACGATCATGGGCGCAAGACCTTCCGGAGAGAGGCGTGATCATGGGGCGGGCGACGCGGGAGCTGACCGGCGGCATCTATTTCGGGGAGGGGCCGCGCTGGCGTCAGGGCCGGCTGTGGTTCAGCGATTTCTACGCCCATGCGGTGAAGTCCGTGTCCCTGGCCGGCGACTTGCGCACCGAGGTCGAGATCGATGACCAGCCGTCCGGCCTGGGCTGGGCGCCCGACGGGTCGCTGCTGATCGTCGCCCAGATCAAGCGCCAGCTCCTCCGCCGCTCGCCGGATGGCCGCACCGCCGTCCATGCGGAGCTCGGCCACATCGCCGACTTCCACTGCAACGACATGGTGGTCGATTCCGCCGGTGGGGCCTACGTCGGCAACTTCGGCTTCGACCTGGATGCGGCCATCCACGCCCGCGGCGTCGAGAGCGTCCTGGCCGAGCACGCCACCGCGAAGCTGGCCTATGTGGCGCCGGACGGCACGGCCCGCGTGGCGGCCGAGGGCATGCATTTCCCGAATGGCTCGGTGATCACCCCGGACGGCAAGACGTTGATCGTCGGCGAGACCCTGGGCGGCGTGCTCACCGCCTTCGACATCGGCGCGGACGGCGCGCTCTCGAACCGCCGGGTGTGGGCTGAGACCTGGCCGCGCGTGCCCGACGGCGTCGCCCTGGACGCCGACGGCGCCATCTGGGTCGCCAACCCCATCGCGCCGGAGTGCGCGCGGATCGCCCAGGGCGGAGAGGTGCTGGAGGTGATCGACACCGGCCAGCCCTGCTACGCCTGCATGCTGGGCGGCGACGATGGGAAGACGCTGTTCATGCTCACCGCCGCCAGCTCGGACCACGAGGCCGCGGCCAAGGCGCAGACGGGGAAGATCGTCGTGGCGGAGGTAGATAGCCCTCGAGCGGGGCGGCCTTAGCGACGGGCATATCCCTCTCACCGCTCATACCGGCGAAAGCCCGGCCACAGATCTTACGCCCCCAGCATCCGCGCAGCCCGGGGCGCGAAATAGGTGATCACTCCTGCCGCGCCGGCGCGTTTGAACGCCCCCAGGCTCTCCAGGATCGCGCGCTCCTCGTCCAGCCAGCCGTTCTGGGCGGCGGCCATCAGCATGGCGTACTCGCCCGAGACCTGGAACGCGTAGGTCGGCACGGAGAAGGCGTCGACCACCTGGCGAACGATGTCGAGGTAGGGCATCCCCGGCTTCACCATCACCATGTCGGCGCCCTCGGCGATATCGAGGGCCACCTCGCGCAGGGCCTCGGCGTGGTTCGCGGAGTCCATCTGGTAGGTTTTCTTGTCGCCGGGGTTGTCGACCGAGCCGGTGCCCAGCTTCCCGGAGCCGATCGCCTCGCGGTAAGGGCCGTAGAAGGCAGAGGCGTACTTGGCGGCGTAGGACATGATCATCACGTCCTGCAGGCCCTCGGCCTCCAGCGCCGTACGGATCGCGCCGCAGCGGCCGTCCATCATGTCGGACGGGGCCAGGATGTCGCAGCCGGCCTTGGCCTGCATGAGCGCCTGGGCCACCAGCGTCTCAACCGTGGCGTCGTTGACGATCTTGCCGTCCTGCAGCAGCCCGTCGTGGCCGTGGTCGGTGAACGGGTCCAGCGCCACGTCGCACATGATTCCGACCTCTGGCGCGGCGTCCTTCATGGCCTTCACGGCGTTGGCCACCAGGCCGTTCGGGTCGTGCGCCAGCTTGCCGGTGGCGTCCTTCTTGGCGCCGTCGATGTGCGGGAAGACCGCGATGGCCGGGATGCCCAGCGCCTGGGCTTCCTTGGCCGCCTTGGCCGCCTCCTTCACCGACAGCCGGCTGATCCCCGGCATCGAGCCCACGGGAATGGTCCCTTCGCCCTCGTGCACCACCATCGACCAGATCAGGTCGTTCGGCGTCAGCACGGTCTCGCGCACCATCCGGCGGATCCAGTCGGCCTGGCGCAGGCGGCGCAGACGCAGGGCGGGATAGGCGGCGAGGGGGGCTTTCGTCATGGCGCGCGTTTGCACCCGGGAGGCGCCCGTCGGCAAGGGGTCATGATGCCTATTGCGAGGCCTTTGGCGGCGCAGGCGCGTCGGCCGCGAAGGGCCCCTCCGCATGAACCACCTTGCCGTCCACCAGGGTGAGCAGGCTGGTTGTGCCAGGCAGGGCGGCCAGCGGCGCGGTCAGGATGTCCTGCGACAGCACCGCCACGTCGGCGGCCATGCCGGGGGCAAGGCGCCCCTTCTCGCCCTCGCGGCCCTCCGCGTAAGCGCCGCCGGACGTGTAGGCGATGAGCGCCTGTTCGCGGGTCAGCGATTCGGACGGCGAGTGGGGATTGGCGATCGCCAGCATCATGTTCAGGAACGGATTGGCGGGCGGGCCGCCCGCGTCCGAACCGAGCGCAAAGGGCACGCCCTCGGCCAGCAGCGACTCGACTTCATCAACTGGAAATCCTCGGTTCGCTCCGGGCCGAGGCGGACCGTCATCATCGGGACGCCGCTCTCGTCGGGCATGCGATCCATGTGGAGCGGGTTCTGCACGACGACGACACCTAGGCGGGCGGCGCGGCGCACGAGGTCCCGGGCCAGTCCATCGCCGTGCTCGATGCGGACCCGGCGCGTGCGCCAGACCTCGGCCGGAGCCGCGGCTTCCATCAATGTCAGGAGCCGGGCCATCTCCCCGTCGCCGACCACGTGCAAGGCCAGCTGCTGCGGCTCGGACAGGGCCATCCGCAGGATCTCACGGACCTGAACGTCCGAATAGTTCGAGCGCCCGGACCAGCCCGGCCGATCCGTATAGGCCTGACGCATCCGCGCGTCGCGTTCGATGGGGGTCGCATCCAGCACCCACTTGAGGCCGCCGACGCGCGTATTGGGTCCGGCCTTCGCGCCGCGGAATTCTCGCCAGGCCTCGGCTGGCGCCTCCTTGGGAAGCGCCCAGGCGTAGACCGTCCACTTCAGGGGAACATCCGCCTCGGTGAGCGCGGCCAGGACGATGCTCAACGGCTGATCGTTGGCCATGTGGTGGTAGGAGGTCACGCCCCACGCCGCGTACCGGTCCGCGGCGGCTCTGTAGGCTGCAGCGGAAGCGGACAGGGACAGGCCGGCGGTCGCACGGCGCAGTGCGCTCCATTCCGCGGTCTCGCGCAGACGTCCGTCGAGCTGCCCGTTGGCCCTGCGGCCGTACCAGCCTCCGAGCGGGTCGCGAACATCGTCCCGCAGTCCCAGGGCCTGCAGCCCGGTCGAGTTGATCAAGGTGGTGTGCCCCCACCAAGGGCGCAGCATCACCGGGCGCCCGGGCGCGGCCTCGTCGAGAGCCGCGCGCCAGTCGCGCGCATCGGTGGCCACCAAAGGCCCGATGACGCCGGTGATCCAGCCTGAGCCGGTCTGCGCGCGCTGGCGCACCGCGGCTAGCGCCTGCTCGGGCGTGGGGCCGGGCCAGGGGAGATTCGGCATTTGCGCTTCTTCGCCGGGCGGGTCGGCGCCCACATGGCCGTGGGCCTCAACCAGCCCCGGCGTCACGAGGCGGCCGCCGGCGTCGATCACCCGCACGCCAGGCTTAGCGAGCTCCGCGATTTCGCGCGCGCTTCCCACGGCCTGAATGCGTCCCCGGTCGATGGCGATCGCTTCGGCCAGCGGCCGGGCCGGATCACCGGTGAAGACCTTGGCGTTCGTCAGGATCAAGTCGGTCGCCTGCGCCGCGGCCGGCGCCATGCAGGCGAACCACAGGGTGATGAACCAGCCTCGCATGTAGATTCGCTCCCGCGCCCACGTCGCCGACACCAGGGCACATCCGGCCCGGCGGCCCTAATCCACCGTTACCGTAGGAGAGCGCGCATGTTGACAGTCCGCACATCGCGCGCGACTCCCCAGGGCCATGGACTTCAACCTTTCCGAGGACCAGCGGGCCATCGAGGACGCCGCGCGCGCCTTCGCCGCCGCTGAGCTCGCCCCGCACTCCGCGCGCTGGGACGAGGAGAAGACCCTGCCCGTCGAGGTGCTGCGCGCCGCCGCCGAACTGGGATTCGCCGGCCTCTATGTCCGCGAGGACGTGGGTGGTTCGGAGTTGACCCGCCTGGACGCCTCCATCGTCTTCGAACAGCTCTCCTACGGCGATGTCTCGGTCGCGGCCTTCATCTCGATCCACAACATGGCCTCGTGGATGATCGACCGGTTCGGGGGCGAGGACCTGCGCCGCCGCTACCTGCCGCGCCTGACCACCATGGAGCTGATCGCCTCCTATTGCCTGACCGAGCCGGGATCCGGCTCGGACGCGGCGGCCATGAAGACCACCGCCGTGAAGGACGGCGGCGACTACGTCCTGAACGGCTCCAAGGCCTTCATCTCGGGCGCGGGGCTGTCGGACGTCTATGTCGTGATGGCGCGGACGGGCGGGGAGGGCGCCAAGGGCGTCTCGGCCTTCGTGGTCGAGAAGGGGACGCCCGGCCTGTCGTTCGGCGCCCAGGAGCGGAAGATGGGCTGGAACGCCCAGCCCACCGCCCAGGTGAACTTCGACGACTGCCGCGTGCCGGAAGCCAACCGGATCGGCGGGGAGGGCGAGGGCTTCAAGATCGCCATGGCCGGGCTGGACGGCGGGCGCATCAACATCGCCTCCTGCTCGCTGGGCGGCGCGGGCCTGGCCCTCGACACCGCCAAGACCTACCTCGAGACCCGCAAGCAGTTCGGCCAGGCGCTGAAGGAGTTCCAGGGCCTGCAGTGGCGGCTGGCGGACATGGCCACCGAACTGGACGCCGCCCGCCTGATGGTGCGTCGCGCCGCCCACGCCCTGGACCAGAAGAACCCCAAGGCCACCCAGTACTGCGCCATGGCCAAGCGGTTCGCCACCGACGCGGGCTTCGAGGTCGCCAACCAGGCGCTGCAGCTGCATGGCGGCTACGGCTACCTGCGCGACTATCCGCTGGAGCGCATCGTCCGCGACCTGCGCGTCCACCAGATCCTCGAAGGCACCAACGAGATCATGCGCGTGATCACCGCGCGGGAGCTGTTCCGGGCATGAGCGAAGCGGAAGTCGTCATCCGCATCGAGGGCAAGGTCGGGTGGATCACGCTGAACCGACCGCAGGCGCTGCATGCGCTGACCACCAACATGTGCCGGCTGATCACAGACGCCCTGCTGGCGTGGCGCGACGACCCGGCGGTGGAGCTGGTGCTGATCGACCACTCGGGCGAGCGCGGGTTCTGCGCCGGGGGCGACATCCGCATGCTGGCCGAGAGCGGGGCGGGCGACGGCCGGCTGGCGCGCGAGTTCTTCTTCGTCGAGTATCGGCTGAACCACCTGCTGTTCAACTACGCCAAGCCGCGCGTGGCGATCATGGACGGCGTGACCATGGGCGGCGGCGTGGGCCTGTCGCGGCCGTGCCGCTTCCGCGTGGCCACCGAGCGGACCACTTTCGCCATGCCGGAGACCGGGATCGGCCTGTTCCCGGACGTGGGCGGCGGCTGGTACCTGAGCCGCATGCCCGACCACATGGGGCTGTGGCTGGCGCTGACCGGCGCGCGGATCAAGGCGGCCGATTGCGAGCTGCTGCAACTCGCCACCGACTTTGTCGAGAGCGCACGGATCCCGGAGCTGAAGGCCGCGATCATCGCCGATCCCGCGCGGACCGAGGCGCTGCTCACCGAGTTCGAGGGCGACGCGGGCCGTCCGACCCTGGCCCAGCACCAGGACGAGATCGCCAGACTGTTCGCCGGCGACAGCGTCGAGGCGATCCTCGCCGCCCTCGAGGCGGCCGACACCGACTGGGCCCGCGAGCAGCTCAAGGTGCTGGCCACCAAGTCGCCCCAGACCATGAAGGTGGCCTTCCGCCAGCTCCAGCTGGGCGCCAAGGCCAGGGATTTCGCCGAGAACATGGCCATGGAGTACCGGATCGGCGCGCGGGTGGTGCAGCGCCACGACTTCCTGGAGGGCGTCCGTGCGGTGATCGTCGAGAAGGATAATGCCCCCAAATGGGACCCGCCGGCGCCGTTTGCCGTGGATGAAGCCACGCTGGACGCCATTTTCGCCCCTCTCCCTTCCGATGAAGAGTGGTCGCCTCTACCTTGACTGGCAGGCGGCCCGGACCGGCCGCGGGGAGGACATCGACATGAAATCCAAGATCCTGCTGGCCGCGGCTGCGGTGCTGGCGCTTTCCACCGGCGTGGCGCAGGCCGCGCCGCCCGCGGCCGTCGTCGCCGCCGTGGCCGACAAGGGCCGTCCCGAGGCCGACACCAAGCGCGACGCCGACCGCAAGCCGGCCGAGATGCTGGA
>Ga0209257_1000573_pt1 | contig 61813 bp, 57 predicted proteins | sample AraplaCvi_mCL_r2_FD_184277 | JGI IMG/M metagenome (GOLD analysis project Ga0209257, IMG submission 184277) | Arabidopsis root microbial communities from North Carolina, USA - plate scrape MF_Cvi_mCL_r2 (SPAdes) (version 2) | ecosystem: Host-associated > Plants > Roots > Endosphere | place: USA...
GCCTGCAGCTTGGTGGCAAGTCCGAAGCCGTGGATGAGGCCGAACCCCCGCGCGGCCACTTTCGTCTTCGGCCTCATCCACGGCTTCGGACTTGCCACCAAGCTGCAGGCGCTGGATCTGAAGCCGAACGGCCTCTTGGCCAACCTTGTCTCCTTCAATGTCGGCGTGGAAGTCGGCCAAGTGATGGCGCTCAGCCTGATCCTCGCGGGCATGACCCTTTGGCGGCGGACTCGGTGGTTCGAGCGGACGGCCGTCGTGGCCAACGTTCTCCTGGTGACAGCTGGTTTCGTATTCGCGGGTCAGCAACTGACCGGCCTTTTCCTGGGCGGATCCATCGCATGACCGACCTTCACCCCTCCCGACGGCTTTCGCGCGGCGCCCTGATCATCGCCGTGGGCGCGGCGCTGGCGGCCGCGACCTTGGTCGTCTTCGGCGCCGTCCTCCCGGCCGAGTTCAACAAAGACCCCCTCGGGCTCGGTCGCCTGACCGGCCTTTCTCGCCTCTGGGCGCCGTCTGAGACCGAGATCAGAGGCCGGACCGCCGCGGGGCCGCTGGCGCGATTCTATCCGACGCCGGCGCGCAGCGACGTCGTTGAGATTCCGCTGGGCAACGTCGGCGGCGGCGTGGGCCGCTATTCCCTAGAGTACAAGGTGCGGATGAAGCAGGGCGCGGTGTTGCTCTACGATTGGGAGGCGATCGATCTGAAGGACCCTTCCCTGCTCGCTTACGATTTCCACGGTCACACCCCGGCCGAGCCCGACAAGCCGATGACTGTCGCCACACACCGTAAGGGCAAGGGCGCGTCCGGCCACGGATCGCTGATCGCGCCCTTCGACGGTATCCAGGGCTGGTTTTTCGACAACTCCTCCGACGCTCCGATTGTCATCCGCATCAAGCTCCACGGCTTCTACGAGCTCGTGCCGCCCGGGGAGGAAGGGAACGAGGAGGGGATTGTCGCCAACCTTCCCGCCGGGGCGGTGCGCGCCAAAATGACCACGCGATGAAGCGAAGAGTCGCCTGCGCTAAGCACTTGATTGTGCTAGCAATCGCTGAGCTTGGCGGATGGCCCGCCGGATCGGGGAAGCCGAATGACGCGCGCTGAAATCTTCGAGCTCAATCCGGCTGCGCCTGCTTCCGGCGACATCGTCCCGCCGCACGCCCAGCTGTTCGCCTTCGAGGACGATTTTGTCGCCTCGTTGCGCTGCATTCCTATGGCTGTGCGGTTCAAGCTCGACCGGGTGGGGGTCAAGCTGACGCTGCGCCAGTGGAGCCGCTTCACCAAGGAGGATCGCCACCGACTGCTCATGCGCTCGTGCGAGACCCCTACGGAAATCGCCGTCTGGCGAGCCGTTCTGGAAGAGTTGGTCATTGTTCGCGCCGGGGAGCTCGCGAAGCCCTTGCCGCCTCTCGAGTCAACGCCATGGGAGGATGCCCACAGCATCGCCCCGATCGTCGTCCGCTATGCGGCGAGCGTCGGCGCGCCAGCGCCGACTCAGTCGCAGTGGGCCCGCCTCTCAGTGTTGCAGCGCTTCGTGCTGATTAAGCTGACGCGCGACAACCACGACAACGTCAACTTCCTCCCGGCGCTACACGAGTTCGGCCTCGTGCGTTAAGCGGCCCGGAGCGCCGGCGGCTCGATTAGCCGCCGGGATAGCCGCGGCTTGGATCCCTTACAGGGGGTCTTCTCGGGACGACGTGATACAGTCGGTTGTTGTCCACGTTCCTCGGTCGCGCATCGAACCACTTCGGCTCGTGCGACGGTCCTCGATGGCCGCAAGCTGCGGCGACCTCGTGCGAGGCCGATGCCGCCAGTGAACGCGCTCCACCGCGGCATAGCTCAGGAGCCGGCGCGGCGACCTCGACGGGCTGTCCCTGCGGCTGCCCGGGATCGTCGCCCGGCGGTGCCAGGGCGCCGGCTTTCGCTCGGCGTTCCTGAGCGACCTCTTCCATGCACTGCTCTCGGGGGAGCGCTTCCGCATGCCGGTGCGTGCGGATGGAGCTTCATGGCTGCTGTCGCTCGAAGCCTCCGTCGACAATCTCCTCCACGCGTCCGACGTCGCACTGTCCGCGAACACGCCCCGCGCGGTCACGCTGCCGGCGTTGCGGCCGACGATGGCAGATCGGGCGGCGGCGATCGCGGCTCGGCCCGGCGTCGATGCGGCGCTCGTCAGGTACGATCCCGATCCGGTCATCGATCTGCAGTTTGCGCGACACCCACCGCTCCTCACCCCAGCCGCCGACGCGCTGGGCTTCCGGCACGACGGCGATCTCGGCCGGCTTGTGGAGCGGGTGCTCGCGACCATCCAAAGTCAGGAGGCGACCGCATGAAGCTCGCAAACCTACCCTCCGGCGGCCGCGAGGGCGCCCTCGTCGTCGTATTGCGGGACCTGACGCGCGCCGTCTCCGCCGATCGCGTCGCGCCCACACTGCAGAACGCCCTAGACCTTTGGACCGAGGTCGAGCCGGCCCTCCGCGACCTGGCCCACGCCGCCGAGCGTGGCGGACCGGACAGCCGGCCCTTCGACCCGGCCGCCGCCCTGGCGCCGCTTCCGCGGGCCTGGCAGTGGCTCGACCGGTCCGCCTTCCCGAGCCATGGCCAGCTCATGCCGAAGGCCTGCAAACATCCGCCCATCGAGAGCGACGGGCCGCTCATGTACCTGGGCCTTTCGCACCGGTTCCTATCGGGATCGCAGGACGTCGCCCTGCCCCGCGAGGAGGACGGCATCGACCGCAGGTGCTGAGCCGCGAGGAGGTGGCGCTGCTGCTGCACTGCGCGACCCGCCTGAAGCACAAGGCCGCGCTCAGGATCGCCTACGGCTGCGCCGGATCTCAAGCTGCTGCGACAGCTCGAGTGCTTCGTCGACCTCGATGCCGAGGTATCTCACAGTGCTCTCCAGCATCCGGTGGCCGAGCAACAGCTGGCAGGCCCGCAGGTTGCCCGTTTCCTTGTAGACGAGCGCGACCTTCGTTCGCCGCAGCTGTGCGTGCCATACGCGGCCGGCCATGGTGACGAGTTTCACCCATCGACCCACCAGTCGGGCATATACCGGTGCGTCGTGATGTGGTCGCCGCGGCGACTGCGGCTCGAGAAGAGCCAGTCGTCTGCGCGCCGGCCACGCACCGCCAGCCAGGCCGCCAATGCCTCACGCGTTGGCTCGGTGATCCCGAACGGGACAAGTCGGCCGGTCTTCCGCGGGATCACAGTGGAGCGCGTGCGCAGGACCGCCGGGCGCAACGTCGCTAACAGTCAGCCGCACCAAGTCGCAGGCACCCACCTCCCTTTGAGGTAGCCCCCTCGCGCACCGAGAGGATACCGGCCAAGCCGCCGCTTGACGTCAGGGCTGCGCCATTTGGCGGAACTTCGAGCCCGCCCAGGAAGCAAACGTCAAAGGCCCACCTTAGCTAAATCCCGGCGTCGTTCGCTGCGGTCGTCTTGATGCATACGTCTTCATCGGGGCCCGGGTCGACGAGGATCGCCGCTTCACGGGACTGCGGGCGCCACCGACCGGCACACCATCTTCACCTCGAGATAGTCGTCGACGCCTAGGTGCGAACCCTCGCGGCCGAAGCCAGACTCCTTGATCCCGCCGAAGGGCGCCACCTCCGTCGAGACCAGACCCGTGTTCAATCCGACAATGCCGTAGCCAAGGGCCTCGGTGACCCGCGTCGCGCGGTCAAGGTCGCGTGTGTAGAGATAGGCGGCGAGGCCGGCCGTCGTTGCGTTGGCCAAGCGAATGGCCTCGTGTTCGCCCTCGAACCGGGTCAGGCCGGCCACTGGGCCGAAGGTCTCCTCCCGGCAGAGCAGCGCATCTGCCTTGACGTCGACGATCACGGTCGGCGCGTAGAAGTGACCCGAGCGGCGGAGGGGCCGCCCTCCAGCCAAGATCCGTCCGCCGCGACTGACGGCGTCGTCGACGTGCTCGACGACCCTCTGCAGAGCCGCCTGGTTGATCAATGGACCCTGATCGGTGGGCCCATCGAGGCCGGGCCCGACCACAAACCGGTCGACCCGCGCGGCTAAGCGCGTCGCGAAGGCCTCATAGACGCCTGCCTGCACCAAGAACCGATTGGCGCAGACACAGGTCTGCCCGGTATTGCGGAACTTGGACGCGACCGCGCCTTCCACGGCGGCGTCAACGTCCGCGTCGTCGAAGACGATGAACGGGGCATTACCGCCGAGTTCCAGCGACACGCGCTTCACGGTCTCCATGCACCGCGCCGCGAGCGCCTTTCCGACCGCGGTGGAGCCGGTAAAGGTGAACTTCCGGATTCGCGGTTCGCCCGTGAGCACATCGCCGATGGCGGCTGGCCGACCGGTGACAATGTTCAACACCCCCGGGGGCAGCCCGGCTTCCTCCCCGAGCTGAGCAAGCGCCAGCGCCGACAGCGGGGTGATCTCCGAGGGCTTGAGCACCATGGTGCAACCGACCGCCAGCGCCGGGCCCGCCTTGCGCGTGATCATCGCGAGGGGAAAGTTCCAGGGCGTCACCGCCGCGACGACACCGACCGGTTCACGCAGCACGGACAACCGCATGTCGGCGCGGTGGGGCGTGAGCACTTCGCCGCGTACACGCCTGGCCTCTTCCGCGAACCACTCGAGAAAGCCCGCGGCGTAGGTCACCTCCGCCTTCGCCTCGGCAAGAGGCTTTCCCTGCTCAGCGGTCAGAATGGCGGCCAGATCGTCGGCATGAGCGACCATCAGTTCGCACCAGCGGCGCAGGATGACCGCGCGATCCTTGCCGGACAGAGACCGCCAGCCGGGGAGCGCCTCGGCGGCGGCGCCCACCGCCTGGAGAGCCTCCTCCGCGCCCAGGTTCGGCACCATGCCGATGATCGAGCCGTCGGCCGGATTGGTCACAGCGATCGCGTTGGTCCCATCCCGCCATGCTCCGCCGATGAAGGCGCGATCCCGCAGAAGGGCGGGTTTCTTCAAGCTCAGCATGTCCTTGCATCCTATCGCCGGCGCACGGCGGCGGAACCGGCGGAGCCTTTAGAAGCGCTGTTGGACGCTGACGCCGATGGTCCTCGGCCGGATGGAGGTCTCCCGATAAGCAACGCCCCCGGGAAGATCCTCGTAGCGGAAGATCACGGGGCGCTCATCGAACAAGTTGTTCGCGAACAGCGCGATCTCAGCGCGCCCGGGGCGGACGCCCAGCCGCAACGAAACCACGTTCTGGGCGTCGATGTCGTTGATCCGCGCGCTGTAGCTGATGTCGCCGGGGACATAGCCGCGGGTGTAGCCCGATGTGTACTGGTAGTCGGCGCGGGCGAAGGCGGGGACATCCATGACCGAAAAGTCGTACTGGGCCCCGAGTGCGACGGTCCAATCGGGCACGGCAAGTTTGCTGCCGCTATGGATCAGGAAGCTGCTCCCCGTCTTGACGTCGGACTTGTTGTAGGCGTCGGTGTAGCCGACGGCCGCGTTCAGGGTGACGCCCTCGAACGGCTGGAACGAGCCCTCGATCTCGAATCCCCGGCTGACCGCCTTGCCCACGTTGGCGGTGTAGTTGTAGCCGCAGGTGGGCAGGATGATGTTGGTCTGGATGTTGGACCAGTCGACCCAGAAGGCGCTGGCCGAGACCCGGCCGCCCCGGAAGCGGCCCTTCGCACCGGCCTCGTAGCTCCACACCGAGTCCGAGTCGTATTCACCCGGCACGTCCGAGCCGCCAAGCGCGGCTACGTCGGCCGCGCAGCTTGGGATGTTGGCCACGCTGGAGTTGCCCCCACCTGTGCGGAAGCCCTTCGAAGCCGACCCGTAGACCAGCAGATCGCCCTTCTGATAGGAGAGGCTGAACTTCGGCGTGACCGGCGTCTCCTTGCCGGTGCGCCGCGCCGCGAACGGCCCGCCCGCCTGCGGCCCGTCGCGGACCATGTTGAGCGTGAACTCGCTTCGGGATACCCGCAGGCCGACGCCGAGCTTCAGGTTATCGGTCAGAGCGTAGGCCAGGTCGCCGAAGGCCGCGTATTCCCGGTCCTTCTGGTGCTGGCGCTCGCGGTAGGAAACGCCATCCACCGCGGGATAGCCGAAGATGTCGGTGCTACTGGCGCCGTAGACGGTCTGCAGCAGGGCCTCGAAGTCGCCCCTGATAGCCTGACGAAATTCGGTCGTGCCTTCGGAATAGTAGGCCCCGACCGTCAAGGCGATGCGCCCGGTTCCGCTGTTCGACAGGCGGATCTCCTGGCTGAAGGTGTCCTGGTCCGTGTCCAGGAAGCTGGTATCCCGATAGTTCGGCAGCTCCGGCAGGAAAAGCAACGTCTTGTCGACAAAGTAGGCCAGATCGATCCCGGTATAGTCGTCCGCTCGCTTCTGCAGCCGATCGTACTGCGACGTGATGGATTTGAACGTGTAGTCGCCCATTTCGTACGCCACGATGATCGACCCGATCAGTTGGCGATCGTTGGCCGGCGACGCCCAAGCCGTCAGGCTCCGCAGTTCGCCCGCCGCGGGCCAGTAGAACGAATGGTCGTCGACCTTTGTCCGCTGATAGAACAGGGACGGCGTGATCGAGAGCTCGTCGGTCAGCTTCCAGGTCAGCGCCACCCGACCGACCGTCGCGATCGACTTGTTGCTGTCCTTTTCCTCGACGCGGCCCGTCACCTGGTCCAGGCGATCGATGTAGCCCCCGTCCTTGCGGGTCCAAAGGCTCGCGCGGAAGCCGAGCTTGTCTTCGACGATCGGCCCGCCGACCGCCGCGCCGATCTCGTAGGACGGTGCGCCCGAGTTGGTGGTCGCCACCTCCGCGCGAGCATAACCCGAGTAGTCGGTCAGGCCGGGGCTGGGCGTGATGAACCGGATGGTGCCGCCTTCAGAGCCCGCGCCGAAGAGGGTTCCCTGGGGTCCGCGCAGCACCTCGACGCGCTCCAGGTCGAACATGCGAGGGAAGGCCGAGAAGCCGCAATAGAAGCAGGCGTAGCGCGAGGCGACCGGGGCTTCGTCGAGATAGACCCCCGTTGTCGCCGCGCCCACATTCGCCAGCACGCCGCGGATCGAGATGTTGAAGTCGCCCCCTTCACCCTTGCGGGTGTTCAGGCTGGGGACCATCCGGGCCAGGTCCTCGATTGCCTTGACGCCCTTGGCGTCGAGTTGTTCCTGGGTCTGCGCAGCGACGCTGACCGGCACCTTGCTCAGGGGTTCAGACCGTTTCTGGGCCGTGACGATGATCTCGTCGACCACCGACACATCCTGAGCCATGGCGGGGCCACACCCCAGCGCCACCGTGGCAACGGTCGACATCAGGGCAACCCAACGAGTCTTCTGCACGGCTTCCCCCTTTAAAGTGGGTGGCGCATCACTCGTACGCCATCTGTGATCACATATAACTGCGTCATATCGGATGACTCGTCAAGGCGCCCGCACCGACCTCTCGCGCCAAATTCGCCGGCCGCTCTATTCGATGGCGACGAAGTTCGGCGACATTTCTGAGATCACGCCCCGCGCGGCAGGCCAGCAAGGGGAGCGGCACTCGGCCCGCATTCCTGGCTGCAATGTGTTTCGCGCCCTCCGCTCGGGGCTAATCCGCCTGACATCACAGCTTCCTGAGTCAACCCAGGCGTGCGCTCCGGGACTGCCGGCCCGGCCCTCGCCTGTCAATGCTGTTTGCGATCACAGTTTCTGTCGTGTATGGCCCAGCGCCAAAACCCTCTGAGAGGCCTCATGCGCATCGTCACCCACTTCCTGGACGGAACTCCCTTTCCTGGCCAGGGCGCCGCGAAGGCGCCGGTGTTCGATCCCAACACCGGCGAGCTTCAGGCTGAGGTCGAACTGGCCGATGCCCCGGTGGTGGCGCGCGCCGTCGCGGCCTCGAAGGCCGCCCAGCCGGCGTGGGCCGCGCTCAATCCGCAGCGGCGCGCCCGGGTGATGTTCGAGTTTAAGCGGCTTATCGAGTCCGAAATGCAGCCGCTCGCGGAGCTCCTCGCGTCCGAGCACGGCAAGGTCGTCGCCGACGCCAAGGGCGACATCCAGCGCGGCCTCGACGTCGTCGAGTTCGCCTGCGGGATTCCCCACTTGCTGAAGGGCGACTATAGCACCGGCGCGGGGCCCGGCATCGATGTCTACTCAATGCGCCAGCCCCTCGGCGTCTGCGCCGGCATCACGCCGTTCAACTTCCCCGCGATGATCCCCCTGTGGATGCTGGCCCCGGCGATCGCGTCCGGAAACGGGTTCGTGCTGAAGCCGTCGGAACGGGCTCCTTCCGTCCCCGTGCGCCTGGCGGAACTCCTTGTCGAGGCGGGCGCGCCGCGCGGCCTCCTCAACGTGGTGCAGGGGAACAAGGCGGCGGTGGACGCGATCCTGGACCACCCCGACGTGCGCGCCGTCAGCTTCGTCGGCTCCTCGGACATCGCCCAGTACGTCTATGGCCGCGGCGCCGCCAACGGCAAGCGCGTGCAATGCATGGGCGGGGCCAAGAACCACGGCGTGGTGATGCCGGATGCCGACCTCGACCAGGCCGTCGCCGACATCCTGGGCGCAGCCTACGGCTCGGCCGGCGAGCGCTGCATGGCCCTGCCGGTGGTCGTTCCTGTGGGTGAGGCCACGGCGCAGGCGCTGCGCGCCAAGCTGGAGCCCGCGATCGCAGCGCTGCGCGTGGGCCACTCCCGGGACGAGACCGCCCACTACGGGCCGGTGGTGACCGCCGAGCACAAGGCGCGCATCGAGCGCTACATCCAGATGGGGGTCGACGAGGGCGCCGAGTTGGCCCTCGACGGCCGGGGCTTCAGTCTCCAGGGCCATGAGAACGGCTTCTTCCTGGGCCCCACCCTCTTCGACCGCGTGACCCCTCGGATGAAAACCTATCAGGACGAGATCTTCGGCCCCGTGCTGCAGATCGTGCGGGCCGGCTCCGCAGAGGAGGCGGTCGCGCTCGCCAGCGACCATCCGTACGGCAACGGAGTGGCGATCTTCACGCGCAATGGGGACGCCGCACGGGAGTTCGCCAACCGCGTCGAGGTCGGGATGGTAGGGATCAACGTCCCGATCCCGGTTCCGGTCTCCTACTACAGCTTCGGCGGCTGGAAGCGTTCCGGATTCGGGGATCTCAACCAGTACGGAGAGGACGGCGTGCGGTTCTACACCCGCACTAAGACGGTCACCGCCCGCTGGCCGAGGACAGGATCGGTCAGCGAAGCCTCCTTCGTCATTCCGACCCTGCGCTGAACGGCGCGGTCGGGCGGCGTCGCCTTCGCCCGACGCGTCCCGGACCACCCTGGCAAAGCTAGCCGCCGGCCTTCAACGTGGCCTCGTAGGCCCGCCACTGCGCGTTGAACAGCGCCGCCTGGGCGAAGGGATTTGTGTCGCTGAGCACCCGCGAGGCGGGCGACATCTCGGCCCGCAGCGCGGCCAAGGGGTGGGCGGCGATGCGTTCGGCGATCGACAGCGCCGTCGCTTCGAGATCGTCATCGGCCGCCACGCCGTTGATCAGGTTGAACTTCAGGGCCGTTTCCGCATCGATCAGCTCGCCCGTCAGGCAGAAGTAGCGCGCCACCACCGGCGGCATGATCCGCGTGAGGCCTGTCGCCTCGCCGGCCCCGCCAACTCCGAACTTGATCTCGGGAAACCCGAACTGCGTGTCCGGGCTCGCGTAGCGCAGGTCCGTGAGGCGCAGCAGATAGCCCAGCCCTTGGCCCAGGCAGTAGCCGCGCACCGCCCCGACCACCGGCTTGTCGCGGGGCGTCTGGGCGAGGATGTCGGACCATTCCAGCTCGTCGGCTCCCAGCGGCTGGTCGAACTCCCGCGTGTCGTCGCCGGCGCTCCAAGACTGACCCGCCGGCGAGGTCATGACCGCCGCGTGCAGTCCGTCGTCGCGAAGGAAGCGCATCATGGCCCGGTACAGCTGTTCGTGGATCTTGCGTGTGTAGACATTCAGTCGTCCGCCCCGGAGCCGGATGATCGCCACGCGGTCGCGGACCTCGAATTCCACCTCGGTCGCGTTGATGCCTTCCCGCTCGCCCATCGCCCAGCCGCTCCTCGTTTCCGCCTCCAATCTGTTATCACAGATTGAAAGGTAGGCTAGCCCCGGAGGCCGCGATGCGTCCGCCGTTGGCCCGCGAGCGGAAGGCGTCGCGGATCGCCAAGCAAGTCTGCAGGCGGATCACCCCGGGGAGCCTTGAAAGCGCCCGCACATGGAAGGCCTCGTAGTCCGCGGCGCTCGCGACGACGACCTTCAGGAGATAGTCGAAGTCGCCGCTCATCAGCAGGCATTCCAGGATCTCCGGATGGCTTCGCACCGCGTTCTCGAAGCGCGTGAAGTACGCTTCCGTCTGGCGTTCCAGGCTGATCCGGACGATGGCCAGCACGCCCGACAGGTCGTAGGCCCCGTCGACGATGGCCGTATAGCCGCGGATGACCCCCTGGTCCTCGAGCAGCTTGATCCGGCGCAGGCACGCCGATGGCGACAGGCCGACCTCCTGCGCCAGCGAGGCGTTGGACCGGCGGCCGTCCGCGCGAAGCAGGCGGACCAAGGCTTGATCGATGGTGTCTAGGCGCATTTCGCACGATCTGCCACGGCCTCGCACGATCTTCAATTCTGCGATCACAAAAGATAGGTTCAACGACGCTTCGCCCGGTCCGTGCGCGCGCCTTCGCGTAGCTTCCCCGCCTAAGGGAGCTGCGCATGTCCGCCGCCGAGATATCGTCCGAAGCCAATGTCGTCGTAGATGTCGACCTCTCGGCTCTACGCTGGAACTTCCGGACGATCGCGGCGGCGGCGCGGCCGGCCCGCGTCGCGGCCGTCGTCAAGGCGGACGCGTACGGCCTGTCGGCCGCTCTCGTGGCGCCGGCGCTCGCTGCCTGCGGCTGCGGCGACTTCTTCGTCGCCGACCCTGGCGAAGCCCGACGCCTTCGCCCATTGCTGTCGCAGGACGCCCGCATCTATGTGCTAGGCGGCCTGCCGCCGGGTCACGGCGCAGCGCTGGCCGATCTTGGCGTGCTGCCGGTGCTGAACTCGCGCGCGCAGATCGACGAATGGGCCGCCCTCGCTCGTGCGCGTGGAGAGAGGTTGGCGGCGGCGGTGCAGGCCGACAGCGGCATGTCGCGCCTCGGCCTCTCCCCCGAGGAGGTCCAGGCGCTGGCAGACGCGCCCGAGGCCTTCGACGGTGTCGAGATTTCCCTGGTGATGAGCCACTTGGCGTGCGCGGACGAGGCGGAGCACGCCGCGAACCTCCAGCAGCTGGCGCGCTTCGAGGCCCTGGCCGGGCGGCTGCCGTCCGCGCCGCGCGCCATCGCCAACTCGTCCGCCGCCTTCCTCGGCCAGCGCTACCGCGGCGATCTCGTGCGCGCGGGTCTCGGCCTCTACGGGGGCGACCTTGGCGCACATGCGCCGCCGATGCGCCCTGTCGTGGGCGTGCGGGCGCGCGTCCTGCAGACCCGCACCGTTCCGGACGGCGCCGGCGTCGGCTACGGGCTCGCGCATCGCACCCGGGGCGAACGCCGGCTCGCCACGGTGGGAATCGGATACGCCGACGGCTGGCCCCGCTGCCTGACCGGCGGCGGCGCCCTCTTCGCTGGCCCGCACCGGGCGCCGATCATGGGCCGCGTCTCGATGGACAGCACCATCGTCGACATCACAGGGCTTCCCGACGACGCCGTCCAGGAGGGCGGATGGCTGGAGGCCATCGGACCGCGGCAGCCCCTCGAAGCTGTCGCCGCGGCGGCGGGCACAATCGCCTACGAGCTCCTGACACAGCTCAGCCGGCGCGCGCACCGGACGGTTCATGACATCACGGGCGCCTCGCGCGGCGCGCCGGGACGGAGGGTGGCATGCGCGTAGTGGTCCTGGGGGCGGGCGTCATCGGCGTCACGACGGCGTGGTATCTTCGCGAGCGGGGCCATGAGGTCACGGTAGTCGAACGCCAGGCCGGGGCGGCGCTCGAGACGAGCTTCGCCAACGCCGGCGAGATCTCCCCGGGTTATGCGTCCCCGTGGGCTGCGCCCGGCGTGCCCCTGAAGGCGCTCAAGTGGATGCTTGCGCCGCACCCGCCGCTCATCCTGCGGCCGCATCGGGACCCGGCGATGGCGAGCTGGCTGCTCAGCACGCTGCGCAACTGCACCCCGGCCCGCTACGCGGTGAACAAGGAGCGCATGGTGCGTCTGGCGGCGTTCAGCCGCGACAAGCTCGTCGCCCTGCGGGAAGCCACCGGCGTGCGTTACGACGAACGCGCCCAGGGCACCCTGCAGCTCTTCCGGACGCAGGCGCAGCTGGACGGCGTCGGCAAGGACCTCGAGATCCTGACGGCGCACGGCGTGCCGTTCGAACTGCTGGATCGCGCGGGCTGCGAGCAGGCCGAACCCGGCCTCGCCGCCTCGCAGGCGCCCATCGCCGGCGGCCTTCGCCTCCCGGGCGACGAGACCGGTGACTGCCACATGTTCACCACCGCCCTGGCCGACCTCGCGAAGGCGCGCGGGGTTGCGTTCCGCTTCGGGGAGACGGTCACGAGCCTTCGATCCGACGGCGGCCGCGTGACCGCGGTCGAGACCCGCAACGACGTCATCGAGGCCGACGCCTTCGTCCTGGCGCTCGGCAGCTATTCGCCCCGGCTGGCCCGGGCCCTGCACCTGGACGTGCCGGTGTACCCGGTGAAGGGCTATTCCATCACCAGCCCCATCGTGCGCGAAGACCGCGCGCCGGTGTCCACGGTGCTGGACGAGAGCTTCAAGGTGGCGATCACGCGGTTGGGCGGCCGCATCCGCGTCGGCGGCATGGCCGAGCTCTCAGGCTTCAACGATGCGCTGCCCGCCAAGCGCCGCGCCACGCTCGAGCTCTGCCTGCACAGTCTGTTCCCGGAGGCCGCCGACCGCCAGGACGTCAAGTTCTGGACCGGCCTGCGGCCGATGACGCCCGACAGCACGCCGATCGTCGGCCCGTCGCGCTTCGACAACCTGTACCTGAACACCGGGCACGGGACCCTCGGCTGGACGATGGCCTGCGGATCGGGGCACCTGCTCGCCGATCTCATTTCCGGCCGCGCCCCGGCGATCCGGTCCGACGACCTCGCGCTCGCTCGTTATCGCTGAGGAGACGACATGGACATCATCCGACACCACACGGGCCCGCGCATGTCGCAGGCGCTCGTCCACGGCGACACCATCTACCTGGCCGGCCAGGTCGGCGCGCCCGGCCAGGATGCCGAAGTCCAGACGAAGGCAGTGCTCGCGCAGATCGACGCCCTGCTCGCCGAGACCGGCAGCGACCGCAGCCGCATCCTGAGCGCCACGATCTGGCTTGCGGACATGGCGGACTTTGCGATGATGAACCGCGTCTGGGAAGCTTGGCTGGACGGGGCGCCTACCCCGGCCCGCGCCACCGGCGAGGTGAAACTCGCGACCCCGGACTACCGCGTCGAGATCATCGTCGTCGCCGCCCGCCGCTGACGCGGTCCGCGCACGAGCCCGCCGCGACGCTGGCGCCTAGGCCAGTGCCCGCGGGCCGACCGTGATAGAAGCGGCCCGGCGTGGGCCTAGCGCTGCACGCCCTCCCGGGCGTCCCAGGCGCCGGCGCGAAGATCCTCAACGCCCGCCGTCAGCTGCTTCTTAGCCACCTTCTCCGAAGGCGTGTAGGGGAAGGCGTCGACATAGGCCAGGTAACGCGGGACCTTGAAGGGGGCGAGGCGGTCGCGGCAGTGCTGCAGGATCGCCTCCACCGGCGGCCGCACGGCCCCCGGGGTCGGCAGGATGTAGGCCTTGACCTCCTCCTCCCGGTCGGGGTCCGGAACAGCGACCACCGCCGCGTCGAGGACGCCCGGCATATCCTTCAGGACCTGTTCCACCTCGATGGCCGAAATGTTCTCTCCCGACCGGCGGATCATGTCCTTCAGGCGCCCCACGATGCTGTAGTAGCCGTTGGCGTCGCAGATGAAGACGTCGCCGGTCCGGAACCAGCCGTCGGCATGGTAGGCGGCGTTCGCGTCCGGCCGGTTCCAGTAGCCCCGAAGCAGTCCGTCCCCGGACACCCAGAGCTCGCCCGGCTCCCCGACGCCGGCCTCACTCCCGTCAGCCCGGACGATGCGGAAACGCCGGAAGGGCATCGGCACTCCGCAGGTTCCGAGGATGGCCTCGTCGTCGACGTCCGGCGGGACGGCGATGGCCGCGCCGAACTCGGTGGCGCCATAGAGCTCGCAGGTCGGCGCCCCGAAGCGCTCTTTGGCCTTGCGAATGACGTCCACCGACTGGTGGTAGCCGAGGAACAGTTTCACGCCCGCGGCGCGCTCTTCCGGCCGCGGCGGAAAATCGAGGACCTGTTCGGTCAGCCAAGCCACGGAGGTTTTGTGGGTGTAGAGCCAGTCCACGAACTTCCTGATCGAAGGCCTAGGCGCGAAGTCGACTCGGTTCCCGGCGAAGAGCGCCTTGATCGTGAAGCCTTGCGCATCGATGTAGTAGTAGGGCGCGTCCGAAAGGGCGGGGCCTTCGGACCATTGCGGGTAGACTCCCGCCGTGGCGTGGGCGGAGGTGATCCAGAACCGGTGCGGAAGCATCGCCCCCTTCGGCAACCCCGTGGTGCCGGAAGTGTACTGGATGTTGAGAAGATCGTCGCGCCGGGGCGGCTGCAGCGGTGCGAAGGCGACATCGCCTCCAGCGATCAAGTCCTCGTAGTGGTGGCCCGGCGTCGAGCGGTCGGTGGCGCCCACATAGATCACCCGGTCGGCCGGCGGCAGCGGATCGCACCCCGGGCTGAGGTCCCGCGATTGCAGTTCGCCCGGCTCGACCACCAGGAAGCGACTTTCCGAGTCCCGCAGGAAGTAGTCGATCTCCCGTGGGGTTGACGCCAGCACGATCGGGACCATGACCGCGCCGAGTTCGGCCAGCGCCAGCCAGACGATCGGATACTCTATGCGGTTGGGCAGCATGACCGTGACATGGTCGCCGTGACGGACGCCGACATTCTGCAGACCATGCGCAAGTCTACGGACCTCGGTCCGCAGCTCCTGGAAGGTGCGGCTTTCGCCCTGGTCGAAGAAGTTGAAGGCCGGCCGGTCCGGCCACAACCGGGCCGCCCGTGCGAGGACGTCGGGGACGACCTCCGGTATCGGTCGGGCTTCGATCTCGCGGTTCCTGGCCTCCCAGTCATACATCGCGGCGGGCTCCCAATGTCATCGGCAAGAAGGCGAGGCTCAGAACCCGAAACGGTCCCGGCCGGCGAACCACAGCATCGCCAGAGTGTGCAACGGCGAGCGCAGCGCCGCCCCGCCCGGAAACGCTGGGGGGGCGATGCTCGAAAGGAGCTCGAAATCGGCGCCGTCGCCGCAGATCGCCTCTGCGGTCAGGCGACCCGCGAGGGTCGACAGGATGGTGCCCATGCCGGAGTAGCCGTGCGCCCAATAGATGGGTCCCCGGCGGCCCAGGTGCGGCAAGCGGGTGCGGGTGACGGAGACGAGGCCGCCCCATGCGTAGTCGATCGCGACGCCGCACAGTTGTGGGAAGGTTCGCTCGAGGAACGGCCGCACGAAGCCGGCGATGTCGTCCGGGGCCTGCGTCGTGTAGCGCTCGCCGCCGCCAAAGATGAGGCGTCCGTCGGCGGACAGGCGATAGTAGTTGACCACGAACCGGCTGTCGGAAATCGCGCGGTCCGCGCCGATCACGGCCCGCGGATCGTCCAGCGGACGAGTGGCGGCAATGTAGTTGGCCACCGGCATGATGTACTTGGCGACGGTGCGGTCGACTTGGCCGAGGAGCGCATCGCCCGCAAGGACGCAGGCCTGGGCGCGAACCTCCCCGTCAGCGGTCCGGACAACGGCCACGTCGTTCTCGACCTCGACGCTGCGGACTGCGGCCTGGGTCTTCAGCACGGCGCCCGCACGGGCGGCGGCGGCGGCGAGCCCGAGCGTATAGTTCAGCGGGTGAAGATGACCGCCGAAGCCGTCCAGCAGGCCGCCGGCATAGGGATGGGCGACTTCCGCGCGCATGGCCGCGGCGTCCAGCAGCTCCGCATGCGGATAGTCGAGGACGTCGCGGAGGCACCGGACCTCCGCGTCGAGGTCGGGCATGTCCGAGGCCCGCACCGCGGCCGTCAGGTGCCCCGTGAGCTTGAGGTCGCAGTCGATGCCTTCCCGGCCGATCAGCTGGACGACCTCGTCGCGCGCGCTGATCGCCAGGTCGAAGATCCGTTTGGCGCGCGAGGGGCCGTAGCGGCGCACGAGGCGCTTCGCGCCGCTGCGCAGGCCCGGGATCATCTGGCCGCCGTTGCGCCCCGAGGCGCCCCAGCCGATGCGCCCGCCTTCGAGCAGGATGACCGACCGGCCGGCGAGCGCGAGGGAGCGCGCGGCCGCCAGGCCCGTGCACCCGCCGCCGACCACGACGGCGTCGGCCGTATGGGCGCCGATCAGGGGCCGCGCCTCGGGCGCGGGGCCGGCCGTCGCGGCATAGTAGGAGGCGGCCATGCCGAGGCCTTCGTTGAGCCCGGCCGCCGTCATACCTTCAGCAGGAGGTGGTCCCGCTCCCACGAGCTGACCACGTGCTGGAAGTGGTCGAGCTCGGCCAGCTTGATGGCCGAGAACGACCGCAGGAACCGCTCGCCGATGATCGCCTTGGCGGGCTGGCAGGCGGCCAGGCGATCCATGGCGTCCTCGAGTGTGCGCGGCAGGCTTCGCGGATGGCGATAGGCGTTGCCGGTGACCAGGGGCGCCGGCTCGCACGCCTCCTCGATCCCGATCCAGCCGGCGATCAGCGCGGCCGCGACGGCGAGATAGGCGTTGGCGTCCGCGCCCGGCAGCCGGTTCTCGATCCGCCGGTTCTGCGGATCGTCCATCGGCACGCGCAGGCCGCAGGAGCGGTTGTCCAGACCCCACTGGACGTTGATCGGCGCCGAGTGGCTGGGCCGCATCCGACGGAAACTGTTGACGGTGGGGGCGAAGAGCGGCGCGATCTCCGGCAGGTACTTCTGCAGCCCCCCCACGAAGTGACGGAAGGTCGCCGTGTCCTGGCCGGCCGCGTCGGAGAAGAGGTTTTCGCCGGCCCCGTCGACCATGGAGATGTGCAGATGCATCGCGCTGCCGGGCTGGTCGGCCATCGGCTTGGCCATGAAGGTCGCGTACATCCCGTGGTTCAGCGCGACCTGACGGACGATGCGCTTGAACACCAGGACCTGGTCGGCGAGCTGCAGCGGATCGCCGTGATGGAAGTTGATCTCCAGCTGGGCGGTGCCGGACTCGTGGATCATGGTGTCTAGGTGCAGGTCGGCCACTTCGCCGGCCTCGTAGATCGCCTCGATGATGTCCTCGTATTCGGTGATCGCTTCGAGGCCGTAAGGCTGGGGCGCAGTCTCGGCGCGACCCGAGCGGCCGACCGGCGGGATAAGCGGCACGTCCGGGTCGGTGTTGATGGCCGTGAGGTAGAATTCGAGCTCCGGGGCCACCACCGGCGTCCAGCCCCTGGCGCCGAACAGTCCCAGGACTTTCTTCAGCAGGTTGCGCGGGTTCGCCTCCCAGGGCTCGCCCGTGGGCAAGCAGGTGTCGGCGAAGACGTAGGCCGTGGGGGTCTTGAACCCGGGCGCCATGCGCAGGGTCGCCGCATCGGGCCGGATCAGCATGTCCGGATCCTGGTAGTCCTCCTCCTCGTCGCCCGCATAGTCCCCGGTGGCCGTGACGGCGAAGACGCTCGAGGGCATCCGCAGCGCGCCGTCCCGCTCCGACTTGATGAACTTGGCGGCCGGCAGGACCTTGCCCCGCAGGACGCCGTTCATGTCGGCGATCAGGCATTCGATTTCGGACACCTGCCGTTCCTCGATCCAGGTCTCGAAGACATCGCTCACGGCGTGAGCTCCTCTTGTTTCCGCAACTGCACGGCAGCCGCGTCGAGCGCGGCGCAGAGCACGCGACCGAGATCGGCGATCTCGGCCAGGGTGATGACGAGCGGCGGGCACATGATGATGGAATCGCGCACCGCCCGAACCATCAGGCCGCGCGCGATGCACTCGTCGCGAACCAGCGCGGCGGCGGCGCCGGCGTTGCCGGGGAAGCGGCGGTTGGCGCCCCGTTCGGCGACGATCTCGACGGCGCCCATCAGCCCGATGCTGCGGGCTTCGCCGACCAGCGGATGCTCGGCCACCTTCTTCAACATCGCCGCCAGCGCCGGCGCCGTCTCTTGCGCCGTCCGCTCTACCAGGCCCTCGCGCTCGATGATCTCGATGTTGCGCAGCGCCACGGCGGCCGCCACGGGATGGCCCGAGTAGGTGTAGCCGTGGCTGAAGTCCTCGTGGGCGGCCTTGAGCGTGTCGATGATCTCGGCGCTGACGGCAGTCGCCGCAATCGGCAAGTAGCCGGACGAAAGGCCCTTGGCCATGGACACCAGGTCCGGCTGGACGCCGAAGTGGTGGTGGCCGAACCAGGCGCCGAGCCGTCCGTAACCCGTGATCACCTCGTCCATGACCAACAGGACGCCGTACTTGCGGCAGATGGCCTCGATGCGCGGCCAGTAGCCTTCGGGGGGAATGATCACCCCGCCGGCGCCCTGCACCGGCTCACCGATGAAGGCTGCGACATTCTCAGGCCCCAGTTCGAGGATCTTGTCCTCGAGCGCCTGCGCGGCGCGAGCGGCGAAACGGACGGGGTCTTCGCCGAAGCCCTCCTCGAACGCATAGGGCTGCATGATGCGCGCGACCCCCGGGATCGGCAGGTCGCCCTGCACGTGCATGTAGGTCATGCCGCCCAAGCTCGCCCCCGCGACCGTGGAGCCGTGGTAGGCGTTGTGGCGCGCGATGATGGTTTTGCGGGTGGGCTCGCCCTTCAGATCCCAGTAGTAGCGGACGAGCCGCACGACCGTGTCATTGGCCTCCGATCCGGAGTTGCTGAAGAAGACATGCTGCAGACGGCCGCCGAGCAGGCTCGCGATCTTGGCCGCGAGCTGCACTGTGGGCGGCGTCGCCGTGCGGAAGAAGTTGTTGTAGTAGCTGAGCTCGACGATCTGGCGCCGCGCCACCTCGGCCAGCTCTTCGCGGCCGTATCCGACCTGCACGCACCAGAGGCCGGCCATGCCATCCAGGATGGCGTTGTCGTCGCCGTCGTAGAGGGTCGAGCCCTCGGCCCGGGTGATGATCCGCGCGCCGCCCAGCTCCTCCATCAGCTTGTAGTCCTGGAAGGACGGGAGGTGGTGGGCGAGGTCCTGCCGCCGCAACTCGGCGATGTCATAGCGGCCGCCGCGGTCATTGTCGGGCTCGAGGGCCTCGCCGCGGAGCGCGCAGCCCAGCATGCGGAAGAAGGCCTGCGACTGGACGTTGTCGTCCGTCTTCCACTCAGGATGCCACTGCACGGCGAGCACCGGGGCGCCGCCGACCTGTCCCGAGACGGCTTCCACCACGCCGTCGGCGGCGTGCGCTTCGGCGCGCAAGCCCGGCGCCAGGCGCTCGACGCCCTGGTAGTGGACCGAGTTGACGGTCAGCGTCTCCGCGCCCAGGGCGCGCGCCAGGATTCCGTCGCGGGCGAGCGTCACCGGATGTTCGTGCGCGAACATCGCGGCGAGCTGGGCGCCTTCGGGCGCGTGATGGGCCAGGGTCGCGTCGGGCGCCGACAGGTCGCGGCGCAGGGTGCCGCCCAGAAGGACGTTGATCTCCTGCAGGCCGCGGCAGATGCCGAATACCGGGCGACCGCGGGCGAGCATCGCCTCGACCAGCTGCGCGGCCATCTCGTCGCGGCTCGGATCGAAGGGGCCCTCGCCCGCGTCGCCGGCGCCGTAGCGGTGGGGTTCGATGTTGGACGGGCTGCCAGTCAGCAGCAGGCCGTCGAGGCGACCAGCCAAATCGTCGGCGTCGACGAGGTCCGGCAACGAAGGCACGATCAGGGCCGAACAGTCGGCGTATTGCAGGGCCGCCCGCAGGTAGCGCTGCATGACCACCTGGGCGGCTTCGCCGTTGACGCTGCGCTCACAGGCGATCACGCCAAGAACAGGACGGGTCTTCATGCGGTCCTCAGATACCAATCGTAGTCGAGGGCGGTGACGACCTCGTTGAACCGCTCTCGCTCCACGCGCTTGACGGTGCTGAACATCCTCACGAAGCGCGCGCCCAGGTAGTCGGCCATCACCCCGCTGGTCTCGAAGAGCTCGATCGCCTTCAGCCAGTCGGTCGGGATGTGCGCGGCGGCCGCGAGCTCGTAGCCGTTGCCCTCCACCGGCGGGCCCGGATCGGCGCGCATGGTCAGGCCGTGATGGGCCGCCGCCAGGACAGCCGCCACCGCCAGGTAGGGGTTGGCGTCGGCGCCGGCCACGCGGTGCTCGATGTGGCGGCTGGCGTCGCCGCCGGCCGGCACCCGGAAGGGAACGGTGCGGTTGTTGACCCCCCAGGCCACGCTGGTCGGCGCGTAGCTGTTGGCCCGGAAGCGACGGAAGCTGTTCGCGTTGGGCGCCAGGATCGCCATGCTGGGCGCGAGCAGCGCCTGCATTCCGCCGATCGCGTGCCGCAGCCGGTCCGGCGCAGGCGCCATGGGTCCCGCCATGATGTTGTCGCCCGCCGCGTCGGCGACGCTAACGTGGATGTGGAAGCCGCTGCCGGCCAGCTCGGCGAAGGGCTTGGCCATGAACGTCGCTTCCGCCCCGTGGCGCAGGGCCACGCCCTTGGCCAGGCGCTTGTACAGCACCGCATCGTCCGCCGCCCGAAGCGCGTCGGGCCGGTGACGCAGCCCGACCTCCAGCTGCCCCGGCGCGTTCTCGGAGATGGCGCCTTCGAGGGGCAGGCCCTGCAGATCGGCGGCGCGCCATAGGTCGCGCAGGAAGGGTCCGGCGTCGTCCAGTTCGCGCAGGCCGTAGGTGTTGTTGCCCCAGGGCGTCGCGCCGCTGGTGGCCGTCGGCGCGAGCCGGACATCGCCCCGCGCGGCGCCGGCGGCATCGACTAGGTAGAACTCCAGCTCGCAGGCGACGACCGGCGTCAGCCCGTCGGCGGCGAAGCGCTCCACCACCCGCGAGAGGACGAGCCGCGGATCGAGGTCGCATGGCGTTCCGTCGAGGTCGTGCAGGGCGATGGAGACCTGCGCGGTGTCCTCGCCGAGCCAGGGGGCGCGCACCAGGGTGCCGGCGAGCGGCCAGCCCACCACGTCGGCGTCGCCGTTGTCGAAGACCAGCCCCGTCTCCTCCACGTCTCGGCCGGTGACATCCGCCACCAGGGTGGACGTCGGCAGGAAGCGGCCCTCCCGGTAGACCGCCTCGAGCTCGTGGCGGCGCAGGCGCTTGCCGCGAGAGACGCCGTTCAGACCGGTGAAGACCACCTCGACGAATTCCACGCCGGGGTTCTGCGCCAGGAAGGCCTGCGCTTCGCCGATATCGGCCCTGTTCTTGGGCGGCTGGGTCATGTCTGGGCGATCGTGAAGCTGACCGACTTCAGGTCGGCGTACTTGGCTAGGGCGTGCAGGCTGCGGTCGCGCCCGAAACCCGACTGCTTGAAGCCCCCGAACGGCATGGTGATGTCGCACGCGTCCCAGCCGTTCACCCAGACCAGGCCCGTGCGGAGCGCCGCGGCCACCCGGTGAGCGCGGTTGACGTCGCGTGTCCACAGGCCGGCCGCGAGGCCGAAGTCCGTGGCGTTGGCGAGGGCGACGGCGTCGGCCTCGTCATCGAAGGGCGTGACGCACAGCACGGGGCCGAACACCTCCTCGCGCGCCAGGCTCGCCGTCGCCGGCGCCTGGAAGATCGTCGGAGCGACATAGAAGCCGCCGGTCGCCTCGAGCACCCGCCCTCCGGCGAGCACGGGCTCGCCGACCTCGCGCCGCGCCGTGTCGATGTGGCCCAGTACGGTGTTCATCTGCTCACGGCTCACCATGGCGCCGAACCGGGTCTGTGGGTCGAGCGGATCGCCCGGCGTGATGGCCCGGGCGGCCACCATCACGCGATCGAGGAACTCCGTCAGGATCGAGCGCTGCACCAAGAGGCGCGAGGCCGCCGTGCAGACCTGTCCCTGGTTGTAGAACACGCCCCACGCGGCGGCTTCGGCCGCGGCGTCGAAGTCGGGGCAGTCGGCGAAGACGATCTGGGGCGACTTGCCGCCGAGCTCCAGGCTGACGCGCTTCAGGTTGCTCCGTCCCGAGTACTGCATGAGCAGCCGGCCGACCGCGCCCGAGCCGGTGAAGGCGATCATGTCGACCTGGCCGTGCAGCGCCAGGGCCTTGCCCGCCACGCCGCCCAGACCCGGGACCACATTGAGCACGCCCGCCGGCAAGCCCGCCTCCAGCGCCAGCTGCCCCAGCCGCAACGCCGTCAGCGGCGACTGCTCGGCCGGCTTCAAGACCACGGAATTGCCCATGGCCAGCGCCGGCGCCACCTTCCACATCGCCATGTGCAGGGGGAAGTTCCAAGGCACAATCGCGCCCACGACGCCCAGGGGTTCGTGGACCGCGAAGGACAGGCGCGAGACCGGGCTCGGACCGACCTCGCCGTAGATCTTGTCCAGAGCTTCGGCGTAGTAGCGTGTCGTCTGGATCGCGAGCGGGATGTCGACGCCCCGGGCGTCGCCGACCGGCTTGCCGGTGTCGAGGCTCTCGAGCGTCGCGAGTTCCTCCAGGTTCTGCGCCAGGAGGTCCGCCAGCCGGAAGAGGATCGCCTTGCGGTCACGTGGCGCCTGACGCGACCAGCGGCCGTCCTCGAACGCGCGGCGCGCCGCGGCGACCGCGAGGTGCACGTCGGCCTCGCCGCCCGCCGCCACGCGGTTGATCACCAGTCCGTCGCGCGAGGCGACGTTGTCGAGGGTCTCGCCCGAGATCGCATCGCGCTCCGCCCCGTCGATGACCAGCCGCGTGGGCAGGGCGAGGCCGGTGCGTTGCAGAAACGCGGTGCTGGGCTCTAGCTTCGACATTCCATCCAACTTCGGGCGAGCGCCGGCCCAGGGGGCCGGCTCGTCTGGTCTCGTTCGCGGCGGCGGAGCCGACGGGCGCATCTCGCCCCGACGGCCCTCCCGCCGTTCCCGTCCCGCCGGTCGACGCGCACCGCCTGTCGGCTGCCCGTGTACCCGCTCATCTGTGATCACAATCAGATCAGCGCGGCCCTGCGCCGTCAAGTCCGTATCTCTCATTGTGCCTGGCTCGCGCGGGGTTTGGCGCCCGACCTTCTGTGATCGCTTGCGCAATGCCCTAATCCCTGAGCTATGCTGGCGGCATGACCCAAACCTCTGCGAAGGTCGCACACGCGGACGACGACCCGGGCGGGGACGCCCCGCTCGCGGAATCCCTGCACAAGCACGTCTACGAGACGCTGCGGCGCCGCTTCGCCACGGGCGCAGTGACCCCCGATTCGACCTTCTCCACCCGAGGCCTGGCCGCGGAGCTGAATGTCAGCCAGATGCCGGTGCGCGAGGCGCTGAGCCGGCTGGCGGCGGAAGGCGCGATCGAAATCCGCTCGAAGCGCCGGCTGGCGATCCCGCCGATGACGCGCGAGCGGTTCGAGGACCTCTTGACCTGCCGGGTGCTTCTGGAGCCGGCGGCGGCGGCCCAGGCGGTGGGCCATATCGATCCGGCGCGCATGAAGGCGCTCAGGAAGATCGACGCCCAGATGGATGCGGCGCTCGCCAGCGGCGACGTCGCCACCTACATGGCCAGCAACTACGCCTTCCATTTCACGATCTACGAGGCGAGCGGGCGTCCAACCATCCTGCGGCTCATCGAGACGCTCTGGCTGCAGTTCGGCCCGTTCATGCGCGTGGTGTACGGCCGCTTCGGCACCGCTGGGCTCGTGGATCAGCACGCCATGGCGTTGGAGGCTGTCGCGGCGGGAGACGCCGACGGCCTGTCGAACGCCATCCGGGCCGACATCTCGGACGGCATGGCCCTGATCATGAAGGACCTTTGGCGGACGTAGGGCCAGCCCCCGCGTTCGCGCCCGCCGCTCAGGCGGCGCGGCCGAGCGCGTCGCCGAGGGTCGCGACCAGATCCTCGATCTGGGTCTTGTCGATGATGAGCGGGGGTGAGAGCGCGATGATGTCGCCGGTCACCCGGATGAGTAGTCCGCGCTGGTAGCAGTCCACGAACACGTCGTAGGCCCGCGCGCCCACCGCGCCCTCGCGGGAGGCTAGCTCGATCCCGGCGACCAGGCCGATGGTGCGGATGTCCGTCACATGCGGCAGGCCCTTGAGCGAGCCGATCACGCGCCGCCAGAGGGATTCGAGGTCCGCGGCGCGGCTCAGCAGGCCCTCGCGGGCATAGATGTCGAGGGCCGCCAGCCCCGCTGCGCATGCCACAGGGTGCGCTGAATAGGTGTAGCCGTGGAAGAGTTCGATGGCGTTGTCCGGCCCCTGCATCAGGGCGTCGTGCACATGGCGGCCGCAGAAGACCGCGCCCATGGGCAGCACCCCGTTGGTCAGGCCCTTGGCCGTGGTGATGATGTCGGGCGTCACGCCGAAACGCTGCGCGGCGAATGGCGCGCCCACGCGGCCGAAGCCCGTGATGACCTCGTCGAAGATCAGCAGGATGCCGTGACGCGTGGCGATTTCGCGCAGCCGCTCCAGATAGCCGACGGGCGGTAGGAGCACTCCGGTCGAGCCCGCTACCGGCTCCACGATGACGGCGGCGATTGTCTCGGCGCCGTGCAACTGGACCAAGCGTTCGAGGTCGTCGGCCAGTTCGGCGCCATGGCGCGGCAGGTCTTCGCTATAGGCGTTGCGGATCGGGTCGTGCGTGTGGCGCAGATGGTCCACGCCGGGCAGACCCGGACCGAAGGCCCGTCGGTTGTTGACCAGGCCCCCGACCGAGATGCCGCCGAAGCCCACGCCGTGATAGCCGCGCTCGCGGCCGATCAGCCGGGTGCGGCTCCCCTGGCCGATCGCCCGCTGATACGCCAGCGCGATCTTCAGCGCGGTATCCACCGATTCCGACCCTGACCCCGTGAAGAAGATGCGGTCGAGCGGCGCCGGCGCCAGGTCAGCCAACCGTTCGGCGAACTGGAAGGCTAGCCGATGCCCCATCTGGAAGCTCGGCGCATAGTCGAGGCGGCGCAACTGTGATCCCACCGCGTCAGCGATCTCCTCACGACCATGGCCAGCGTTGACACACCAGAGGCCCGAGGTGCCATCGAGCACCTGACGGCCGTCGTCCGACGTGTAGTACATGCCCGCCGCCGCCGTGAGCAGGCGCGGCCGCGCCTTGAACTGCCGGTTGGCGGTGAACGGCATCCAGTACGACTCGAGCGCGACGGGGGTGTTTCGCATGGGGCTCCTCTGTGATCTCAGAAAGAGCCGATTGTGGGCCGATTTGCAAGCCGTTTTGCTGGGTCGCCCGCCCGTGGGCGGCGGTCAGGGCAACAGGCAGACGTACGTTTTTGTCATCGTCTCGGTGACTTCCCACTCGCCCACGAAGCCCCGCGGCACGACGATCTCATCGCCCGCGCACAGCGGCAGCGCGCCGTCCGGACCATGGATCACGCCGCAGCCGGAGATGATGCGGCAATACTCGGTTTCGTCGTAGGCCACGCGCCAGCGCCCAGGTCCGCACATCCAGTGGCCGGCGCAGAGCCGCCCGCCCATCCCCACATAGATCTCGGTCGCCGTCGCGCTCGGCGAGCCCTGCGTGACACGATCGGGCGCAGGGCCCGCGGGGACCCAGACCTGGCCAGCCATGACGAGCTTAAGCGGAGGCGGCGTCCGCTCGGGGACGTCCTCCACGCCTCAAGCTTCCGTGAGGACGACCGCGGCGTCATGGCTGGCCTCGGGCCGCACGAGCGTCGGATCTACCCGCTTCATGAGACGATAGGCGCCCAGGGCGGCCAGCCCCGCAGCGGTCAGGACGACCCCTTCTCCCATGAGCTTCAGGCCATAGCCGTGACCGACGCTCAGCGCATAGGCGCCGAGCGCAGGCCCCCCGGCCTGCCCAATCCCTTGCATGGCCGGCAGCAATGCGCCGAGACGACCTGACCTGTCGATCCAGGCGATCACGCTGAGCTGCAGGACGACCGCGATGGTCAGGCCCTGGAAGTAGATCAGGGTACGGATCCAGTAAGGCCCCAGCCCATCGTTCATCGACCAGGTCATGAGCAGGAGGCCCACGCCTACGAAGCAGAGGATCTGGGGCCAGAACAGGCCCCAACGTCGCCCGACCCGATAGGCCAGCAGGGAGACCACGGCGCTCAGCAGGTTGGAGACGCTGAGGGCGACGGAGGACTGGGAGGTGGAAATGCCGCCCGCCTCGCCCAGGCGCTCGGCGTAGGCCCAGAAGCTGGTGTTCGCGAGACTGTAGAAGAAGGCGCCCGCGAGCATGATCGCGCCGACAAGGCGCGTCATCGACGCCGGAAGGGGCGAGACCTCGTCCTTGACGGCGGCGTTCAACGCCTCCGGCAGCCACGGCGCCACCGCCGCGGCAGCCAGCAGCATCAGGCCGAGGACCCCGAAGACGCCGGCGACACCGAACCATTGATCGGCCGCAGGCAACGCGACGAGCAGGACCGATCCGCCAAGGACGACGCCGGCCGTGAACCAGCTGGAATTGCGGCTGGGGTCCCCGAACGTCGGCAGGCGCGCGAGCGCGACGGCGAAGCACGCCCCCTCCCCCAAGCCGGCGAAGCCGCGCGCCGCGAACAAGGCGGCCGCGTCGTCGGCCAATCCGGTCAGGAGGTTGGCGATGAGCGCCACGGTGATGGACGGCAGCACTAACTGCCAGGTGCGGCGCGCGAGCTGTCCGGACACCAGGAGCGAGCCCACCATCAAGGCGAGCAACTCCACCGAGGCTATCCAGCCCAGTTGCGCCTCGCTCACGATGCCGGAAGCGGCCAGCGCCCCGAGAATGACCGGGAGGCCCAGATAGGCGCCGAACCCGGCGACCCCCAGGGCGACTACAGAAATGAGGCGCCGGACGTCGCCGCCCCGATGAGAGCCCGTCATGACTTTGGTCGTTTTCCTTCCCGGCTTTGCCTCGCGGTCTGAGGCGGATGATCAGGCCTGTCAATTGCTATTGCGATCACAGTCTGACCGCCAACATTGGCGCCCAGCCACGAAGCACCGCGGACTACCCGCGTGGCGCGGCTTATCGCCGGCGCAGGTACGGAGTCAGTTGGCTTGACAGACGCTCGCGAGTGTCGGCACAAATCTGCGATCACACACGGGCCAGCATAGGTCAACGACTGTCGTTGCGCCGTGGAAGCCGGACCAAATCGGGAGAACACGGTGTCCGAGGACCTCTGCTACATGTCGGCGACGGAACTCGCCAAGGCATACCGGAGCAAGGCGCTCTCTCCCCGCGAAGTCGTAGAGGCGGTCGTCCGCCGGGCCGAGGCGCTTCAGCCACGCCTGAACATGCTGGTCACGCTGTGCGCCGAACAGGCCCTCGACGCGGCCGCTCGCGCCGAGGCGGACTTCATGGGCGCCGACAGCCTGCCGCCCCTCCACGGGATCCCAGCGACCGTGAAGGACCTCGAGGACACGGCGGGCGTCCGCACGACCTACGGCTCGAAGCATTTCGCCGACCACGTGCCGGCCCGGGATGCGATCATCTGGGCGCGCATGAAGGCGCAAGGCGCGATCCTGATAGGCAAGACCACGACCCCGGAGTTCGGCTTGAACACCGTCGGCGAGAGCCTGTTGACCGGCGTCACCAACAATCCGTGGGACGTCACCCGCACCACGGGCGGGTCGAGCAGCGGGGCCGGATCGGCCGTCGCGGCCGGCGTGGGACCCGTGGGGACCGGCAGCGACGGGGGCGGCTCGATTCGCGTCCCCTCGTCGTTCTGCGGCCTCGTCGGGCTGAAAGCGACCCCCGGGCGCATCCCCTACAACGGTCCGGACGACGCCTTCGAGGGGGTGGTGGTGACGGGCCCCATGACCCGCACCGTGGCCGACTGCGCCCTGATGCTCGATGCCGTCGCCGGCCCCGATCCCTATGACGGCGTCGCCTGGCCGGAGCCCGGCGGCGGCCATCTGGCGGGCCTGTCCGATCTGTCGATGAAGGGCGTCCGGATCGCCTACTGCCTGGATCTCAAGAGCGGCCCGGTGGAGCAACAGGTTCGTCAGGCCGTCGAGGCGGCCGCTAAACGCTTTGAAAGTGAGCTGGGGGCACGCGTCACCGAGGTCCAAATCGACCTACCGGACTGGCTCGAGTATTTCCATCACTGGTGGGGACCGTACATCATGCGGTTCGTCGAAGATGAGCTGGATCCGCTCGGCCACCCGGAATACATCCCGGCGCACGTGCGCGAGGCCGTCGAGTCGTGCCGCGAAACCATCGATCTGGCGTCCTACGTGCGCCACCAGTACAAGGTCCGCACTCAGCTGCGCACCGCCTTCGCCGACATTTTCCAGGCCTACGACCTCCTCATTTGGCCTACCACGCCAAGCGTCGCCTTCCCGCATCCCTCGTCGGCAGGCTGGCCGACTGAGATCGAAGGACAGCCGCTCCGCGATCCGCACCTGGACAATCAGCGGTTCACCGAAGCGATTAGCCACGCGGGCTACCCCGCCATCACGGTGCCGGCCGGCTTCACCCGCGAGGGGCTCCCCATCGGCTTGCAGATCGCGTCACGGGCCGGCGCCGAAAACGCCATCTTGCGGGCCGCTGCCGCCTTCGAGGCGATCGCGCCTTGGGCGCACCTGCGTCCGGCCTGCTAGCCCGGTGCACGCAGCGCTCACTTCCACACTGCGCCAGATGGAGACATTGGCTTCGCGCCAGAAACGGGACCTTAGCGGGTCCTTGGCCGTCGGCTCTTCTAAGATGACGGCGCCTCGCTGCGGTCAGAGGTTCTCAAGCTGGCGCTGAACTCACGCTTTCGCCTTGTCTTGGGACAAATGCTAAGCCTTGCCCTGCAACTCCGATGGGGACCTTCAGGTGCGGGAGCATTGGGACGGCGGATGCCTGTGTGGCGCGGTGAGATTTCGCGCGCTCGGGACGCCGAGATGGGTGGGTTGGTGCCACTGCCAGAGCTGCCGACGACACAGCGGCGCGCCGGTCTCTGTCTTCGTCGCGTTCGCAAACGATAGTGTCGAGACCACGCACGGATCGATCAGCAAGTATCAGTCATCGTCAGGCACCACCCGCGGCTTCTGCGCAACGTGCGGCTCTACGCTAACCTGCCAAAGCGAGACCCGCGCCGACGAGGTGCACATCCACGTCGGGGCCTTCGACGAGGCCGCCGAGCTGGCGCCCTCATTCCACATCTTCCCCGATGAGCGGCTCCCCTGGCTGTGCCTCGCCGAACCTGCTGAGGGGGTATGACGGACGGGGCGCTATCGGGCGAACTGCTCGTCCGCGGCGCTGCGGTGGGGATCTTCGTCCTGACGGCGGTCCGGATCGGCGGAGGCGGCCTCACGCCCGCGCGGGTGACGGGTGCGCTGTTCGCCCTGGCTGCGGCTGGCCATACCCTGACCCAATTGTCCGCCGCCTGGGCCGCGATGGGACCTGCCGCGGCCGTCGCGTGGGTCCTGTCTGTCGCCGGCGCCGGCCTGTTCTGGGCGTTCGCCCTGGAGCTCTTCGGCGATAACCGTCGCCTCGCCCTCACGCGCTTCCTCCCCGCGCTCGTGCTCCTTGCGATCGCGATCGTCGCGCGGTTCTACGACGAGACAGCGCGCCCTCTCTGGCTGGTTCACAACCTCATCGGCGCCGTTCTGATGCTGCACGTCCTGGCGGTGATCTGGACCGGACGGCGTGGCGACCTTGTCGAAGCCAGGCGGCGACTGAGAGGGCCTCTTCTCGGCCTGGCCGCGATCTACACCCTGATCCTCGCCGCGGTGCAGATCGGCGAGCTCTACCTGGGCTCGGCGTCGTCGCTTTCGTTCCTGGCGGCGGTCAGCCTGCTGGCGCTCAGCCTCGGCAGCGGTCTCGTGTTCCTCCGCGACGACCCCCAGCTTCTGGGCGGACCGGGCCGCACACCGCCGCGGCGCGTGGGAACGCGCGACGAGCCGCTCCTGCAGCGTCTGATGCAAGCCCTCGATGAGGAGGAAGTCTGGCGCGAGGAGGGCCTGACGATCGGCGCGCTCGCTTCGCGTCTGGGCGCGGCGGAGCATCACCTCCGTCGCCTGATCAACGAAGATCTCGGGTACCGCAACTTCGCAGCGTTCCTGAACGAGCGACGGATCGCAGCAGCTCAGGTCGCGCTGATGGACCCAGAGAAAAACCGCGTCGCCATCTCGACCGTCGCGTACGATGTCGGCTTCAGTTCGCTGGCGCCGTTCAACCGCGCCTTCCGCGAGATCACCGGCAAAACGCCGAGCGATTGGCGGCGAACGCCTGGGTGATCGTTTTCGAACAATCCTCGTCGAAGTCGAAATTGCCTTTGCGATTTCGCGCCCGATGAGACCCGGGCCGTCGTCTCCCGCCCAATGCCTCCATCAACACGGAGGCGCACATGTCCTACGAAGACCTCACGGCCCTGGCCGCCAACTGGCTGCAGAGCCTGACGACCGACATCACCCGCTACGCAATCTTTGCGATCGCCACATGGCTGGTGCTCTGGGTGCTGCTCGCGATCCCCTTGCGACATCGGAAGATCCGGGCAGACAGCCCGCCGGCGCGCCAGCTGCTCGTCGAGTTCGCGATCTCGCTTCGCTCCATCGCGGTCTTCTCGACCGTGGGGCTGTCCATGTTCGCGCTGGAGCGCGCCGGTTACCTGCCGGGGCCGGCGAAGGCGGCCGCGTGGGGACCCCTCTGGGCCGCCGTTTCGCTCGTGCTGATGATCATCGGCCAGGACGCCTACTTCTACTGGACACACCGGGCGATGCACCGGCCGAAGCTCTTCCGCACCTTCCACCGCCGCCATCACCGTTCGCACAATCCGTCACCGTTCACCGCCTACAGCTTCGACATCGCCGAGGCCGCGGTGCTGGCCGCCTTCGTGCCGATCTGGATGATCCTGATCCCAACCAGCTGGCCGGTCGTCGGCCTCTTCATGCTGCACCAGATCGCCCGCAACACCCTGGGCCACAGCGGCTACGAGCTGTTCCCCGCCGGCCGCGACGGCAAGCCGTTGCTGGGCTGGCTGACGACCGTGACCCACCACGACCTGCACCACGAGCAGGCCGGCTGGAACTACGCCCTCTACTTCACATGGTGGGACCGGCTGATGGGCACCGAGCATCCGCAGTACTTCGCGCGCTTCGCCGCCGCCACCCGCCGGCCGACCGCAGTCGTCGCTCCGGAGGCAGCGTGATGCGGGCCGCAATCACCGGATTGGCCGTCGCGCTCGGCGTGGCCGCCACGGCGGCTGGACCGGCGCGCGCGACAGAGGCGCGGACCGAGCTCGCCGGCCGCTGGGCGACGGAAGGCTTTGGCTCGATCGTCGAGCTGCGGCCCTGCGCCGGCGCTCCCGCAGAACTCTGCGGCCGCATCGTCTGGCTATGGGCGCCCGCGCCCGGCGGCCGGGAGCGGGTCGATGGGCGCAACCCCGACCCGACGCTCCGGTCCCGCCCGATCATCGGGACCGAGATCGTCAGCGGCCTTCGCGAGACCTCGCCCGGCGTCTGGACGGGAGGCCGGCTCTACAATCCCGACGACGGACGCACCTACGCCGGAACGGCTCGACTGAAAGGCGGCCTGCTCGAGCTCAAAGGCTGCGCCCTCACCGTGGTCTGCCGCGACCAGACCTGGCGGCGTCCGCAGGACGTGCTCGCCGCGGCTCAGGTGCGATAGCGATGAAGCGTCCCAACTTCATCGCCGAGCAGGCGCGAAACGCCCAAGGGCCCGTGGGCAGGATCATCGCCTTCATTATGGCGCGCGAAACCTGGGCTCAGAACCAGCGCGCGATGGCCGCGCTCGACGTCCAGAACGGCGAGACCGTCGTCGATATCGGCTGTGGGCATGGACGGAGCCTGGGGGCGCTGTCGGAGACGACGCCTGAGGGCCTCGTCGTGGGTGTCGACCCGTCGGAGCTGATGGCGGAAATCGCCGCCAACCGCGTCAAGCAGCTGATCCGCGCCGGACGCGCGGACGTCGCGGTCGCGCCCGTGGAGAAGCTGCCTTTCGTCGACGGCAGCTTCGACAAGGCGCTCTGCGTTCACGTCCTCTACTTCTGGCCGGACCTGAAACCGGCGCTGGCCGAAATCTCGCGCGTGCTGAAGCCCGGCGGTCGCCTGGCGCTGCTGTTCCGAACGAGCGCCTCTCCGGCGACCGCCAGCTTCCCGCCGGAGGTCTACTGCTTCCGCAGCCTGAGTGAGGTGACGGGCGCCCTGGCGGATGCAGGGCTCGACGTCCGGGAAACGACCGACACCGGCGACTGCGTGCTCATCACCGCGGAGAGGCGTCGCGCCACCGGCTAGTGGGCGCCGGTCAGCACTTGTCGGCCAGCGAGCCGCCACTCTGGCAGGCCCCCATCGAGCCGGCGCGCGTCGTAGCCCTTGGACCGCAGCAGGGCGACGGCTTCGAAGGCCAGCACGCACCACGGGCCGCGGCAGTAGGCGACGACGGGGCTCGAGGCCGGCAGTTCAGCCAAGCGGGCGGAGAGCTCCGAGAGCGGGATGTTCCGCGCGCGCGGGAGATGGCCGGACTCGAATTCGTCCGGCGGGCGGACGTCGATCACCGTCACCACGCCGTCGTCGAGGCGCGCCATGAGGTCGTCGAAGCCGACCGCCTCCAGGCTGTCGCGCTGTTTGAAATAGTTCTCCGCCAGGTCCTGGACGGCGGAGAGTTGCACCTCGGCCGTGCGGCGCAGCGCGCCCAGCAGTTCGAGCACGCTGTCGGAGGCGACACGGTAGATGATGTGCTTGCCAGCGCGCCGCGCTTCGACGAGCCCGGCCCCCCGCAAGGCCTGCAGGTGCTGCGAGGCGTTGGCGATCGTGATGTCCGTCTTGCCGGCCAGAACGTCCACGCTGCGCTCACCCTGCGCCAGCGTCTCCAGCAGATGCAGACGGTGCGGATTGCCGAGCGCCCGCGCCACCTCGGCGAAGGCGGCGAGCAGATCCAGCTTGGGATTGGGGCTTGACCCCATTTGCGCCTCGGACCTATCAATCAAGAGAGTTATTGAATGTAGTGCCTCGGGCTCGACTGTCAAACGGAGTGCGTGCGTGAGAGACGAACAGCGGATCGTGCTCGCGCTGGCCGCCAGCCAGGCGCTCTTCCAGACCAGTTCGGTTCTGCTGATGACGGTGGGCGGGCTCGCGGGCGCCCTGCTCGCACCGACCAGGGTCATGGCGACCCTTCCGATCGCCACCATCGCGCTTGGCACGGCCCTCGCCACGATCCCGGCCTCGCTCATCATGGGGCGGTTGGGCCGCAAGCCCGGCTTTATCCTGGGCGCCATACTTGGCGCTTCCGGCGGCCTCCTCGCAGGCCTCGCCATGCTCCTCGGGAACTTCGCACTTCTGTGCGTGGGCACGGCGCTTGTGGGCGCCTACCAGGGCTTTGCCCAGTTCTACCGCTTCGCGGCGGCCGAGGCCTCGTCGGAGGCCTTCAAGAGCCGCGCAATCTCGCTGGTCCTGACGGGCGGCGTCGTCGCTGCGCTGGTCGGCCCGCACCTCGGGGCGTTGACGCGCAACCTGCTGCCTGGAGCCTACGCCGGCTCCTTCTTCGGGGTCACTGCGCTCAGTCTCGTGGCCGTCCTGCTGCTGGCCGCGACCAGGCTGCCTGGCGCGGCGGTGGCGGCTTCAGGCGACGAGCCTCCGCGACCCTTCAAGGTCATCGCGCGCCAGCCACGCTTCATCGCCGCCGTCACCGGCGCCGCCGTCGGATATGCCGTGATGGTCACGGTGATGACCGCGACCCCGCTCTCCATGGTCGCGCACGACCACGCGGTCGGAACCGCCGCGACGGTGATCCAGTGGCATGTGCTCGGCATGTTTGTGCCGTCCTTCTTCACCGGTTCACTGATCAGGCGGTTCGGCATCACGCCCCTGATGCTTCTGGGCGTCGGCCTGTTGCTGACCCATGTGTTCATCGCGATGAGCGGCGTGGCCTTCCTGCACTACGTCTCGGGGCTCGTGCTGCTGGGGCTGGGATGGAACCTGCTCTACGTCGGCGGCAGCACCCTGCTCACCGAGACCTACCGGCCGTCGGAGCGGGCGAAGGTCCAGGCCTTCAACGACTTCATGATCGTGGGCGTCGTGGCCGTGGGATCGTTCTCGGCCGGCGCCCTCAACGAAGCTTTCGGCTGGCGAGGCCTGAACCTGGTCGCGGTCCCCTTCCTGATCTCGGCCGCGCTGGTGATCGTCGTCGCCCAGTTGCGTGCAGGACGAGCCAGCGCCAGGTACGCATGAGGCGCACGACCTGGGGACGGAGGGCGGCTGGGCCCAAATTGGGATGCGGCCGGCAACCGGACCCTCAAGATGCCTAACCTCCGATGAGGCGCCCGGCCACTCCGATCCCTGCACCGATGAAGAGGAGAACGCAGGCGATCGCTTGGATGAAGAAGCCCGGCCGCCGCCCCTCCACGGTCCTGGCGTATCCAGCGGCATAGACGACCCGTCCCAGCAGCCACACGAGGCCGAGAGCGGCCGCCCCGACATCGCTCAACGATAGGGCGCAGACCCAAAGTGTCGCCAGGAAGATCGGCAGCCACTCATGGGTGTTCTGGTGAACCCGAAACACGCGCTCGAAGTCCGGGTTGCCGGACGTGGCAGGAAGCGGGACGCCGAACTTTCCACGCGCCAGCGCGACGCGGAGCGCGAATGAGAAATAGAGCGCGACCGCAAGCAATGTGACGAGCGCAGTGTAAGGCGGCATGCCCAATTGTCCCTGTTGGTGTTCGTGTCGATCTGCGGCGTAGACCGATGGGGACCGAGGCGCGCGCCTCGGTCACCATCGCATCGGTGCTCAGCGTGCCGCTTCGGCGAACCGCTGCAGGTAGAGCGGCCAACCCTGATCGGCCCGCACGCCCGCGGCCAGGCCTTCCCAGCCTTCGCCGTGACGATCGAGATGCCGATGTTCGAGTTCCACCCGGGTCCGGCGCTCGGCCTCAGCGATGAAGCGGACCTCCACTTCGCTCGCGCGGGCCAGGTCGGTCTCGATCTGCCAGCGGGGGCTGATGTCCCAGGTGAAGACGATGCGCGTCGGCGGCTCGTAGGCCAGCACACGCCCCCACTGGCATTCGCTCCCGTCCACGCCGCGATCATAGACCCGCCCACCCACTGTCGGCTCGAAGACCGACTGGGCGATCTCGACGGCCAGCATGTTGTGCTCGCGCGGCTTGATGTGATCGAAGCGCTCCGTGAACACCGTGAAGGCGCGTTCGAGCGGGACCTCGACGACGATCTCGGTGCGGACAGAAGTGGCTGCGGTGTCGATGCTCATTTCTACTGATCCTCCTGCTCGGCAAGCTGTTTGAAATTCACCAGGGTCTGGCTCCAGAACCGGTCGAGCTGCGCCCGAAGCGCGGCGAGCCCCGCGGGGTTGGCTCGGTAGATTCGCCGCGTTCCGACGGCTTCGTCGAAGACGAGGCCAGCATCCTTCAGAAGCTTCAGGTGCTGCGACACAGCAGGCCGGCTGACCGGCAGCCGCTCAGCGAGCTCTCTCACATTGCGCGGACGCACCGCGACAAGCTCGAGGATCGTCCGCCGCGTCGGGTCAGCGAGTGCGCTCCAACCATCCATGAATGGTTAGGTATCACTTACCGTAAGCAAAATCTAACCGATAAGTGCGTCACCGATCAGTGGGCATGCGAAGGCGCCGCTGGAGGCTCGCTAGCGGAAAGGATGATGTTCAAAGGGCCGAACCACGCTCACTGCGCGCGGGCGCGCAGGCAGCTCAGCGCCACAAGGAGACATTTGAACCTAGTCCGAGGGCGGACCTTCGATCGCTTCGGCAGGCACAGCCAAGCGGACGTTCGACGGCGCCAGTGGTCGGTCTTCGCCGGCGTTGTGGCGCAAGTGTGGATCAGATTGAAATCCATCCCGCGGGCGTGCAGCCTCCTAGGATCGCTGGAGAGCACCGATGCCCAGGCTTCGAACGCGCCGCCAGGCGGGATCAGAGCTGCTTGCTGTAGCCGTGGCCACGGGCGCCGCGGTGGCGCTGACGAGCCGCGCTTTGGCCGCGACCGATCAAGTCGTGCAAGTGGACGCGCGCCCCGAACCCTTCTCGCTCGACAAGCGCAAGACCGCGTTGCTCGTCGTCGACATGCAGAACGACTTCGGATCGAAGGGCGGCATGTTCGAGCGCGCCGGCATCGACATCAGCGGCATCCAGGCGGTCGTGCCGGCGGTGAAATCGGCGCTCGCGGCCGCCCGGGCTGCGCGACTTCCAATCGTCTACCTCAAGATGGCGTTCAAGCCGGACCTGAGCGACGCCGGGCCGGCGACCGCACCGAACCTGGTCAAGCACGCGCCGCTAAAGGTCGGCGCCTCGGTGATAGCGCCAGACGGAAGCTCCAGCCGCATCCTGATACGCGACACCTGGAACACTGAGATCATCCCCGATCTGCGGCCGGAGGCGGGCGACACCATCCTCTACAAGACGCGCTTCAGCGGCTTCTTCAACACCGGACTGGACGACCTGCTACGCAAGCGTGGCATCGACACCCTCGTCGTCACGGGTTGCACCACCAGCATCTGCGTCGAATCAACGGTGCGTGACGCGATGTTCCGCGACTACCGCTGCCTGGTGCTGGAAGATTGTTCCGCGGAGCCGATCGGATCGAACGAACCACGCACGAACCATGAGGCATCCCTCTTGGCCATGCAGATGCTGTTCGCCTGGATCAGCGATTCTCAAAGGCTAGGTCGCGCATTGGCTTGAACGAATCTCGCGCTGGAGTGGATAGCGGCGACCCATGCGCAAGCCCTCCTCGCCTACGAACGATCGATTCAGATGTCAGCGCGCGGTCCGCTCAGCAACAGGAATGCGCCAGGAGGGGACGTTGGGACCGGGGCGATTAGCGGACTTCAGTGGCCGCGTGAGCCATACTTCCGGCGAGACCTTGACCACGCCCGCGGTTGCGCCCACTTGGAACAAACGGCCAACGCGCTTCGCGTAGCGAGTTCCATTTCATTCCCGACGTGCTTGGTGCGCAAACTTTGGTGACCCAAATGGGGGAAGCGAAACAGCGACGACAGAGCAACGCGGAGCGCCTCGCGAGTGCGCGGGGCTGCATCTACTGCGCGCTGCGGGAGGCCGCGACCACTCTCGACCATATGCCGCCGCGAGCAATCTTCTCGGCCAAGCACCGGCCGAAGGGGCTGGAGTTCCCGAGCTGCGAGCAGTGCAACGCAGGGACTAAGACAACAGACCAAGTCGCGGCCTTGATGAGTCGCATCTTGCCCGACGCGTCGACGGACGAAGGCCTCGCTGAGGTTCGGAAGTATCTCGAGGCCGTGGCTAACAACGCGCCGGGCCTCTTGGAGGAAATGAGCGGTCCGTCTGAGTGGCGTGAGGCTGCGGCGGCACGCGTGCCCGCCGGAATGCATCCGCTCTATTGCGGCGGCCCGCTCGTTAGCCACCACATGGAAAGGTTCGCGGCGAAGTTTGGCTTCGCCATGCACTTCGAGGTCACTGGGCAACCCGTCGGACCGGCCGGCGCGGTAGCGGCGCGGTGGTACTCGAATGCCGATGTGCTCGAAGGCAAGTTTCCTATGGAGGCGTGGAGAGTGATGGGCGATCCCGCCACGCTCAGGCAGGGTAAGTTCCACGTGACGGAGCAGTTCGAGTACGCGTGGGCGGTGGGCGAGGATGGGTCTTTCGGCATGTTCCTCGGCACCTTCCGTCAGTCCTTCGCTGTCCTGGCCTTCACCACCACCGGGCCACGAGAGGTCTTTGAGAACCCGCCTGTTCCGCTTCGGCTCTGGCGTCCTGGCGACCTAGCCGGTGGCTAGCGGCCTCAGCCCTGCCCGGCGGGCCTACATGCAGAAGCGTGCGCCCATTCTACGCGCCCGGCTGTGCGCCGAGCTGAGCCGCACCAATCCGGAAGCCTTGCTCCAACTGCTGTGGGCTGTCGGCGTGCTCCAGTCCGGCGACCCTGACCCCGCCAAGCCTTTCATCCGCTTTCCGCCAGAGGCCGCGACGAACGACATCGGCAGCCGCCTTGCCGTGCATGCGTGGGAACTCGAAGCCCTCGCCAACCTGTCGATCCTCACTGAGCGGCAGGAGGGGCCGCCTCTCACAGCCTGCGAGGATTTCCAGAGGCTTTCCCTGTTCGTCAACGCACTGCGCGAATTCGAGAACGTCGAATCCGGCGCGTACGTTGATCCTCCCGAACATTCGCCGTGACCTGGAAGCGCCGCTGCCGCAGGTGAAGCCCTATCCGTTCGAGGTGGGCGATCTACTGGCGTGGTGGAATCTCGACGAGCTGGAAGAGAAGGCCCGAGCAAGCTGAGCGACCAGCTGCTGCTTGCGCTTACTGGATACGCTGGACTCTCCAGCCGTCGAACCCGGGCGCGATGCTCACTCGCCAGACCGGAGCGTTGCCTTGGTCATCTAGGTGGAGGCAGGTGACGTCGTAGTGGTAGGCGCCGTCTTCCGCGACGCCATGCAGGGATGCGAGCCACGCGACATCGAAGTGAAGGGTGTTGTGGACCCGATTGGCGAGTCGGTTCGGGTGCCACGGCCCGCCAGCCACATCGACGAAGACCACGAGGGTCCTGTTCTCGGCATACACGGCACCCCTATCGTTCTTGGCGTTGATCGCCGCCAGGACCAGGGCATCGACGTCCACGACCTCCTCGACCTTCGGAGGCACATAAATATGCTCGGTGGGCCAGGTATTGCCCGTCGCGCTGTCCCGGATGATGCCGTCGCCGCCGGTCGGATCGGTGGTGAACTCGAAGTCCCGGCCCTCGGCGGCGCTGATCGTCGCGCAGAGGAGCCAGTTCGCCCATATCTCGCGGGGGCGAAGCCCGGCGAACACCTTCGATGGCCGGCCGGTCCTCAGGGCGCGGCAGTCCTTGACGAAGGGCTCCAACTCCTTGAGGGCGACCGCGAGGTTGAGGAAACGCCTGACCGGGTACTTCATCGATGGGCCTCAAGCGGCCTTCCAGTCACCGCCTGCGGCGCAGGAAAGGCGAGCCTCGACTCAAAGTCGCTCCATCTAATTAAGTACCCAAGGTGCATCGAGCGGCGAGCAGAAGTAAATGCGGAACGGCGCGGGTAGGCCGCCTTCCACTAGCGGATGCCGCGCGTGGCGGTTCGCGTATATCGTTACGCTGCATCCTACCTGACCTCGGTAGATATGCCCTAGGCCGCTGAAGGCGGTCTTCGAATCCTCGCGGAACATCCTGTTTCTTCCATGGTAGGCCTCAGAGACCGACCCGGCCGGCGAAACGTCCACTGTAAACTCGCCATCCATAGCGGCGGCGAAGTCGGTGGGCTCCGTCCCGAAAATCTGAAGAGGATCCAGGGCGTTGAACACCAGCAGTACCGACCGATGTCCGGCGTCCGCGGCGGCCTGCATTTGGCTGCTGGCCTTCTTGATTTTCTTCCGGAGGTGCTCGCCCACAGTCCGCTGACCTACGGGCGGTTCGAAGGCGATATCATCTTCGATGTCTTTCACCTCGAAGTACGTGGCGGTCTCGCCGTGTAAGAGGCGGAAGTCGGAGGTCGCGCCGCGACCCGTCCGGACGCGCTCGAATGGGATTCCGTGCGCGGTACAAAACTCGATGAAGACCCTTTCGCCCAGCGTGGACGCTTTCATCGCTCGGGCCGCCTCTAACCTGCTCCCTCAGTCCGCCGCCACCTTTACCAGCGTGGGTTGGCCGCGCCTACGCGGGGTGGCAGCCTGCAAGCGGACCTTCCCAATGTCGCCACCGAGTCAGGAGCCGCTACTCGAACTGCCAAAACTTCACCGGTGGCACCCGAAGCGCTCTCGCGAGGGCGAAGAGCGTCTTAACGTTCGCGTTTCGCTCGCCCCTCTCGATGAAGCCGACATAGTTCCGGTGAAGGCCTGCGAGCTCGGCCAGCTTCTCCTGGCTTAGCCCACTAGCCTTTCGACACGCCCGAACTCGGCGGCCCAAGCTCAACAGTTCGGGATCGACAGGCACCCCCGGAATGTTGCCGGGCGGACTCGCGGACTCTACACACCGGCAGTGTGCAATGATAAATTGCGCGGGTGATTGTCGCCTCCTCTAGAGCACGCCCGTGACCACGTCCGAAGTGCCGACTGACGCCCATGGCGGTCTACACGCGCCAGGTACTAGGACTTGGCTGCTCAGCTTCCTCACTCGACGCTTCGGGTTTCAGGTAGCTGAGGACCTGGTCCAGGAAGCTCTCGCGCGAGCGCTGGCCGCAGGCTCGGTCGTCCACCACCCCAAGGCCTTCCTAGCGAAGATCGCCATGCGAGTAGCGGTTGAAGAGGCACGGCGACGGCGGGAGCCTCAGTTCGTCTACCAGCCGCCCGTGTCGGTGGCGCCGGACGCCGAGGTGGCGGTGCTTCTGGAGCAGACGATCGCGGCGCTTCCGGAGCCGATACGCGACGTGTTTGTCTTGAGCCGGTTCGGTGGTCTCTCTAATGTGGAGATCGCCCAACGCTGCAACCTCTCCGTGAAGCGCGTCGAAGCCAGGCTCACGGAAGCGCGGCGGACGTGTGCGGCCCTGATTCAGGACTGAGGCGGCAGGCCATGAGCGAATCCGCAGATCGCGCCACCGAGGCCTCGCAGTGGTTCACCGTCATGACGGGGGGCGACATCGCGCCGAAGGACCTCGACGCCTTCCGCGCCTGGCGGCGCGACCCGGCGAACGCGGCGGCTTTCGACAAGGTGAAGCGGGGCTGGGAAGCGGCCGGAAGCTTGGCCGAGCGCCCCACGATCACCGCGCTGACAGAAGCCGCCCTTGCGAAGTACGCCGCCAAGCCAGCGGAGGCGGGCCGCGCCGGGCCGTCGCGGCGTTTCGTGCTCGCGCCGCTCACGCTGGGCGTAGCGAGCGTGGTGCTGGCGGGCGGGGTCTTCTTCGGGTGGCGCGCCCAGGAGCCGACTTTCGCCACCAAGGTCGGAGGGCAGCGGCTTGAGGTGCTCGCCGACGGGTCGCGTGTGCGGCTGAACACGGACACCAAGGTGAAGGTGGAATTCCGCGAGGCGGAGCGTCGCGTGGTGCTCGAACACGGACAGGCCTTCTTCGACGTGGCGCATGACGCCTCGCGCCCCTTCCTCGTCGTGGCCGACGGGGTGAGCGTCCGGGCCCTGGGCACCCGCTTCGACGTGCGGCGGGACGGTGACGCGGTGCGGGTGACGCTCGTGCAAGGGCGTGTCCAGGTCCGCGGCGCCGATGGCGGACTGGCCGAGCTGGACCCCGGTCAGGCCGTGGTCGCGGATCGCCGCGGCGTGTCGCGGCCTGCGCCGGTCAACGCGGGCGCCGTAGCCAGCTGGACCACCGGACGGCTCACCTTCTCGGGCGTGCCGCTGCGCGAGGCCGTCGCCGAGGTGAACCGCTACTCAACGCGCAAGGTCGTGCTCGATGCGCCCGAGGCCGTGGCGGGAGAATTGGTCAGCGGCCAGTTCGTGGCCGGAGACGTCGAGAACTTCGTGGCCGGCGCCCAGTCGCTCTACGGGCTCCGGGTGACGTCCGAGACCCCTCGCGAAATCCGGCTCGCGCCGGGGTGACGAACTTTTTTGACATCGGCCCAAGGGTTTTGTGGCGGACTTCCCCTCTACCCCTGCAGACGAACCTCGTGGCGCCGAAGCAAGGCCATTCCGGTAGCGCAAAGCCCGCGGTCGTCGCGGGGGAAACATGTTCGAAGCGTTCGAGTACCGCGTTGGTCGCCGTTGGGCGTGGTTGGCCACGGCGGCCGTTCTGGTCGCCGGGACGGCTGATGCGCAGCCGGCATATTCGGTCTCGGTGGACGCGGCGGCCCTGGAGCCGGCGCTCCTCAGCCTGGCCAGCCAGACCAAGCAGCAGATCATGTTCTCGAAGGCGGTCGTCGCCGGGCGGCGCGCTCCGGCCGTCAGCGGCCGCATGACGCCGGAGCAGGCGCTGGCGCAGCTGCTCGTGGGCACCGACCTCCAGGCGCGCCGGGTGAGCGACCAGTTGGTCGTGATCGAGCGCCGGCGCAGCGGGACCGGAGCCCCGGATGGCCGCCCTTTCGAGAGCGCCCGCGTCGCTGACGGCATGAGCGCCGGCGCGGACGCCCTCGCCGAGCCCACGGAGGTCGAGGAGGTCAAGGTCACCGGCAGCAATCTGCGCGGCGGCTCGCCGTCGTCGCCGCTGGTGGTCCTTTCCCGCGACGACCTGGAGCGTAGCGGCCGGACCACGGTGGCCGACGCCCTACGGCAGATCCCCGCCAACTACACCGGCGGACCGACCGAGGGGGGTGTCGCCTCGGGGGCCGATCGCAGCGGGCGCAATACCGGGTCGGGGACGACCCTCAACCTTCGCGGCCTCGGGGCGAATGCGACGCTGGTGCTGGTCAACGGCCGGCGGATGGCCGGTTCCGGGGTGTTCGGGGACTTCGCCGACGTGTCCGGCATCCCCAACGCCGCGGTGCAGCGCGTCGAGGTCCTGCTCGATGCGGCCTCGGCGGTCTATGGCTCCGACGCCGTGGGCGGCGTCGTGAACATCATCCTGCGGCGGGACTACGACGGCGCCGAGACCCGTGTCCTCGGCGGGATCGGCACGGCCGGCGAGCCGGGTCAGGCGCAGGTCTCGCAGGTCTTCGGCCGTCGCTGGCAAGACGGTGGCTTCGTGCTCGCCTACGAGCTCCAGTACCGCGAAGCCCTCGACGCCTCCGCACGGCGGATCACCGCCGACGCCGACCTGCGCGACCTCGGCGGCTCGGACCAGCGCAGTCTCAACGGCTTCCCCGCCAACATCCTGTTGCCGGATCCGGTGACGCGGGCGCTCACGCCGACCTACGCCGTGCCGGCCGGGCAGAACGGGGCGGGCTTGCGCCCCGGCGACCTGCTTCGTGGCGTGGTCAACCGCAGCAACCAGCGCCAGGGCATCACGGTGCTGCCGCGCACGGTCGTGAACAGCGTCTACGCCGCCTTCGACCAGTCGCTCGGCGAGCGGGTGACGGTGAGCGGGGACGCGCGGTTCAGCAGCCGGCGCTTCCGGGCGACGATCGCGCCGCCCATCAGCACCTTCACCGTGACCTTGGCCAATCCGTTCTTCGTCTCGCCGGTCGGCGCGACGTCTCAGAGCATGAGCTACTCGTTCCTGGGCGACCTGCCGAACCCGGTGCAACAGGGCGTGGCCGACAACCTCGGCCTGACGCTGGGGGCCGAAGCGCGGCTTGGGCGGGGCTGGGCTGCGGAGGCCTACGGGGCCTTCGCGCAGTCGATCGACGAGAGCCGCACCCACGGCTCGGTCCATACCCTCTACTTGGCCGAGGCCTTGGGGGGACCCGATCGGCCCGAGACCGCCTACCAAGCGCGACGCGACGGGGTCTTCAATCCCTTCGTGGGCCTCCCGGGCCTCAACAATCCGGCGGCGCTGGCCCATATCGCCTCGGGGTTCACGCACAACCGCACCCGCAACCGCGTGTCGACCTTGAGCGCCCAGGCGGACGGCCCGCTCCTCCGCCTCCCCGGCGGCGAGGTGAAGCTGGCGTTCGGAGGCCAGGTGCGGCGTGAAGCGCTGCTCCAGACCGGCTCCAACTTCGCCACCACCGCGACACCCGTGGCGCAACAGGGCGCCGATGTGGCGCGCACGGTCTCCGCCGGCTTCGCGGAGCTGCGCGTTCCGCTCTTCAGCGAAGACAATGCGCGGCCGGGCCTGCGGCGGCTCGAGCTGTCCCTCGCAGGGCGCGTGGAGGACTACGGCGGCCAGGGCGCCACGACCAATCCGAAGCTGGGCGTGGTCTGGTCTCCGCTCGCCGACCTGCGGCTTCGCGCGACCTACGGGCAGTCCTTCCGGGCGCCGGCCCTGCGCGAAGCCTTCGACACGCCGCAATACACCCCGACCACCGTCCCCGACGGGCCGGGGCGGATCAATGCGCTGCTGCTGGGCGGCGGCAACCGCGACCTGAAGCCCGAGACCGCCGAGACGTGGACGCTCGGCGCGGACTGGACGCCGACGAAGTGGCCGGGGCTGACGCTGAGCGTCTCGGCTTACGACATCCGCTTCAAGGATCGGATCGATCGACCCGCCCAGGCCAACCTCGTCAACATCCTCTCGGACCCGACGCTCACGGCCTTCTACCGACGCATTTCGCCGGCCACGAACGCCGAGGACCGGACGCTCATCCAGTCCTACCTCGACAGCGGCTTCGTGAGCGGGGGCACGGGGCCCGCGCCCGCCGAGAGCTTCGCGGTGATCCTCGACAACAGGTACGTCAACACCGCCCGCCTGCGGCTGCGCGGGCTGGACGTCGCCGGCCGGTACCGGTTCGACCTGGGACAGGACCAGATCGCGCTCGCGGCCCAGGCGACCTACGTCGTCGACTACGAGCAGCAGGTGACGCCAACGTCCGCCTCGGTCGACCGCGCCGGGACGCTCGGCTTCCCGGTCCGCCTTCGCGGACGGGGAAGCGCCGACTGGACGCGGGGGCCGCTCACCCTCGGGGCGGCGGCGAACTACACCAGCCGCTATCACGACCTCGCGGGGAAGCGGATCGGCGACCTCGTCACTTTCGACCTGCAGGCGCGCTGGGTGGCCGAGCGAGGGCCGATGGCCGGCGTGACGGTGCTGCTGAACCTGCGCAACGCCTTCGATCGCGACCCGCCGTTCTACGACAACCCCATCGGCATCGCCTACGACGGCAATCTCGGCGATCCGGTCGGACGCTTCATCTCCCTGCAGTTGACGCGCACCTGGTAGGCGGCCGTGGGATGGCGGATGGCGGCCGCGCTCCTGGGCGCGGTCGTGGCCTGGGCGGCTGGGGCCTGGGCGGGTGGGGCGTCGGCGCGCCCCTATGGCGTGGAGGACCTGCTGGCCACCGAGACGTTCGGTCGGGTCGCCATCGATCCGACCGGCCGATGGCTGGTCTTCGAGCAGCGTGACCCTTACGCGTCTGGTGCGCGGTACGACTACAACACCCTGACCAGCTGGAGCCTGAGCCGGCTGCGGCGCCTGGATCTGCGCGATCCTGCGTCGGCGGTGACGCCCCTGGCGGCCGCCGCAGGCCCCGGCGTGCTGATCGCGGGGTTCTCGCCGGACGGCTCGCGGCTCGCGGTCTACCGCCTGCAGCGACGGGTCTGGTCGCTGGGGATCGTGACGCTCGCGACCGGCGAGGCGGCGTGGCTTCCCGTCACGCCCCAGGAAGTCGGCGGCGGTCGCGCGCTCCAGTGGGTATCGAACCAGGGCCTGCTGGTGATCGCGCGGACCGACGGCCTGGCGCCGCTGACCCTGCGCAGGGGCTTTGTGCTGGCGCAGCGCCTCCCGGCGCTCTGGGCGGCGGCGGCGCGCGGGGAGTCGGCTCACACGGTCCTCGGGAGCGGCCGCTACGCAGGCGTGCGCCGTCGGGCGCCGGAGAACTTGCTGCTGCGGATCGACGCCGCCAGTGGGCGCCGGAGCGTGCTCGCGCGCGGCGCCTTCACCGACCTTGAGCTGTCGCCGGACCGCACGCGCGTGGCGCTCCTCGCGACCGGCGCCGACCTGCAGCCGCGTGCCGACGGCCCCGCCCGAGGGCCACGTGGGCTGGAGACCGAGGCCACGCGGCTCCAGGTCCTGAACCTGCGGACGGGCGCGATCATGACCCCCTGCCCCGCCTGTGACGTCCTGCCCCAACTGCTGAGCTGGTCGCCGAGCGGTCGCCGCCTTCTGATCTACGACCGCGGCGCCGACGGGCTCTGGACAACGGGTCGGCTGCGGGTGGTCGACGCGGTAGGCGGCGGGGTCACCATGCTCGACCCCTCCGTACGACCGCGGCTCGATGAGAATCCCGTCGGCCTCTGGGCGGACTGGATGGGCGAGACACCCCTCGTTCTCGGCCGCCTGTCGGGCGGCGGCCGGGACGACTGGTTCGGCTTCGGGCGTGCCGGACCGGTCAACCTGACGGCGCGACTCCCGACCCCACCGGAGCCGGGCCGCCGGGCGGCGAGCGACCGCCGCCTCACCGTCCTGGCCGGCCAAAAGGCCTGGACCGTGGACGGCGGCGGTCGCCTGCTTGGCGCGCGCCATGCCGGAGAGGTGCGACCCGCGCCGAGCGGCGCCGAGGGGGCGCGGCTCACCCGGGCGCCCGCCGGGTCGTGGCCGGTCACCGTGCGCACCCATCCAGGTGGGCCGACACATCTGACGCGCCTGGAACCCGGAGGCCTGGTCGGCGAACCCTTGCCGTGGGACGGGACCCCCCTGCTGGCGGTCGGCCGCGGCGTGGCGGTCGGCCAAGCCACGGACCCTCACGGCGTGGCGCGGCTGGTCCTGTCGCGACCGCAGTCGCCGGCGATTGTGCTCGCCGTCATCAATCGGGACCTGGCCGACACCGACCCCGTCATCGTCCGGGCGATCCGCCATCCCGGCGCCGACGGTCGCGAGCGGGGGAGCTGGCTGTACCTCCCCGCACAACCGGGCCGGCGGCCGCTCGTCGTGCGGCCCTATCTCGGCGCGGCGCCCGCCGCCCCGCCAACGCCGGCTCCCGGCGAGCTCGGCGCGATGCTCAGCATCCGGGTCCTGACGGGTCACGGCTACGCGGTCCTGGTCCCCGCCCTGCCTGCGCCGCCGGAGGGCCTCGCGGAGCCGGCCGAAGGGGTCGCAGACCAGATTCTGCGGGCCGTGGACGCCGCGCTCGCCGACCCGCAGGTGGGCGGCAGGCTCGATCCGCACCGGCTGGCGATCGCGGGCTACAGCTTCGGCGGCTACACGACCCTGGTCGCCCTCACCCAGACCGACCGCTTCCAGGCGGCGGTTTCGGTGAGCGGGCTCAGCGACCTGACCGCCGCGTGGAGCGGGCTCTCGGCCTTCTCGCAGGTCGAGCCCGAGGGCGGCTACACGAGCAACTGGCGCACAGGCGCCATCGAGTCCACGCAGCCGCAGCTCGGGGCGCCGCCGTGGGCGAACCCCGGGCGCTATGTGCGCAACAGCCCGCTCTATGCGGCCAACCGAATCCGAACCCCGCTGCTGCTCCTGCACGGCGCACAGGACCAGGTTCCGCTCGCCCAGTCCGAGGCGATGTATTCGGCGCTTTTCCGCCAGGGGAAGGACGCCCAGCTCGTCTCCTACTTCGGCGCCCTGCACACCCTCAGCAGCCCGGGCGACCTGCGCGACGCCCACGCGCGGATCTTCGCCTTCCTCGACGAGCGGTTCGGCGAGGTCTTGCCGCCCTAGCGGGACCAGGCGCCCCGCGCGTCGGGCATCTGGCCCTGCCAGTGGCGGACCCAGGCCTCCGTGGCGATCGCACCGACCAGGTCGGTGCCGGCCGCGGTGTGGATGAGGTAGTCGCGGTCGAGCACCTGGATCAGCCGCCCTCGATCGAGCACGCCGGCGTCGGCCAGGACGCCGTCGATGAGATAGGGCCGCAAGGCGTCCAGGCTCTCGGCCATCATCCGGGCGACATAGACACTGACCTCCCCCTTCGCGCGGCGGTCACGCACGAGCGGCGGCAAGCGATCGGCGAAGGCGCGGCGCTGGAAGGGGCGTGCAACACTGCCGCCCGTCAGGACGTGCGCCGGGACGCCGAGAGCGAGTTCCATCACCGGCTGCGCCAGGAATGGATAGACGAGGTCCGCCACCTCCCGGCGGCGGCTGGCGGCATGGTTGAACTGGCCCGTGGCGAGGGCGCGGACATGCACGCGCTTGGCGGGCGGCAGGTCGGCGTGGTCGAGCGCCTTCACCCACGCGTGCTCCGTTCCGGCGGCAAACGCATGAGCTTCCGGCGTGACGAGGTGATTGACATTCTTCACCCCACTCGCCCGGCCGTGGACCCCGTGGCGAGCTTCCGCGAGAACGCGCCAGACCGAGCGGCGCGAGCGCCGCGCCAGCGCCGCAAGCCGCGGATCGAAGAGGGTCGCGAGCAGCCCCTGCTCGCGCCAGAGGTCGCCGGCCAGCAGCGGCGAGGACGACTGGAAGAAGATGCTGTCGCCGCCCTGGCCGGAGACGATGGCCGTTGCGCCGAGGGCTTCGATCCGCGCGACCGCGTCGAGGTCCCGCGTCGCGTCGACGCCGGCGATCGCAGGCCACGTCTGCCGGCCGAGATCGGCGAAGCGCGCCGGATCCAGGGGTGACGGGCGTCGCTCGAGGACCGTGAGCTCGAACCCGTGGCGATCGGCGACGGCCTGGGCATAGGCGCGCTCGTCGGCCTCCGGTCGCGGGTCGGCATAGTTCAGCCATGTCGCGATGCGCCCGAGGTGGCCGTTCTGCGCGACGGCCGCCGCGAGCACCGAGGAATCCAGACCGCCGGAGAGCTCGAACAGGGCCCGCTCATGTCCTGCGAGAAGTGCGGCAGCGCAGCTGTCGACGCGCGCGACGAAGGCTTGCGCGAGCTCTTCGGCCGATGCGTCCACCGGGCCGACGTGATCGAGAGGTGACCAAACGACATCGACGGGACCACCCCCGGCCGGCCGCTGCTCCCCAGGACCGATGGCGGTCACGCCCCCGAGGAGGCTCTCCGTCGTGGCCGCCACCGGAACCGTCACGAAGGCGACGATGCGGTCCCAGTCGAGGCCGAGGCCGCGGGGGCATAGCCCCGGCGGAAGGGCGGCGAAGGTCGAGGCGACGACGGCCACGCCGTGGTCCAGACGCCAGGTCAGGACGTCCATCTGTCCGCTCGGCTCCCGGAAGACCTGCCATGTCCCATCGGGCGCGCGCAGAAGCGCGGCGTAGCCGCCCCAGATGGATCGGCAGAGGTCGCGGGCCGTCAGCCGGCGGCCATGCAAGGGTGACGCGACGCCTCGTCCCGAGCGTTCGAACACTTCGCCGATCAGCAACCCGCCATCCTCAGGCAGGACCTGGACGGGAAGCCCGGCGCGCCCACGACGCCAGACGACGCATCCCTTCAGGCGGAGGCCCGGCGCCCAGACGTCGCAGCCTGCGATCCTGTCGGACACCGCGGCCACGAGCGCACAGGCCTCGGCCGAGGTCGCGTCGAAGCAGAGGGCGAGGAAGTCGCGCCGCATCAGAGGACCATGACCGGGGTATAGCCCCAGGTGCGCTCGGCGGGGTCGTCGAGAACCAGGTCCTCGACCTGAAGCCAGCAGTGCGCATGGAACGGCCACGTCTGGACCCCGAACACCCAGTTCGCATCCAGGCCCTGCCGCCGCAGAAGGCGCAGCAGGATAAAGGCGCGCAGCAGGCACTGCGCGCTGAGCGGCGCGTAGGGGATCCAGCCGTGGAAGCGGGCGACCGCCGCCTCCAGTTCGGGCGTGACTTTCGGGGCGCCTGTCCTTGGCCGCGACCCCGCCGCGACGATGTCGGCGAAGGATCGGCGCCGGTAATGAACCGCCGTGTCGGCGAGCGCGTGCAGAAGGGGCGCTGCGTCGCGCAGCGTGGCGTCCGGCACGTCCGGCGGAAGACCGCTCCGCTCGCCCCGCGGCGGCGGGCCCGTACGCGGTGGCGATGGAACCGCGTGGCTCGCCGCGAGGCCGGCCTCGACGATCTGCCGCGCGAAGGGCGGGTTCAGCTCGAGCCACACGCGATCGTCAGCGAGGCGGGCGTCCACGCCCGCTCCGGCGAGGCAGGTGTAGCGGTCGGCGACCACGTCCAGGAAGACGATGTCCTCGTCGAGGATCGCGGCATGGACGTGGGGACGCAGGCAGACGGTCGACATGGCGGATGGCGGCGGTGGCCCGTCGCCGCCGGGTCGGCAGCGACGGGCCTGCTCCCTCAGGCGAGGAACTCGGGGCCGCCGATGTCGACCTCCGGCCGGCCGCTCTCGTCGGCTTGGGTGAGCGCGCGGGCGCTGCCGAAGCAGATCAGGCGCGAGGTGGGTTGCGCGAGCTTGGTCATCGCAGTCTCCGTGGGTTGAAACGTCGCCGGACCGGCGACAACACAACCCTCGATTGATCTTGCGATATACTCAAACTATATCGCGATATATTCGGATATATTATGCGACGGCGTCAGGATTGGGCGGGGACAGCCGCCGGGCCAGGCGCTCGGCCAGCGCCACGCGACGGCGATGGAAGGTCTCGATCGCGGCGGCCCGCTCATCGCGTGCGGTGGATGAGGCCAGCGCCTGGAGGCGGTCGGCTTCCTGGGCCAGGTCGTCGATGAGCTCGACCTCATGCCGGCGGACCGGCGCGAGCCGAATGGCCACGGTGCGGTAGGCTTCGACGATGACCCGGCTGCTCGCCTCGGCGGCCCAACCGAAGAAGAGCCGCTCGACCGCGCGGATCGGATCGTCGTCGGGTTGCGCCTCGTGCGCGCGGCCGTCGCGGGCCTCCGCCTGGGCGATCAGGAGGAGTTGCTCGCTCAGGCGATAGAGGACGGCGATGTCCGCCGCGGAGAGTTCAGGGACAAAGAAGCCGTCGCCGCGGCGCTCTTCGAGGAGACCTTCGCCGGCCAGGCGGGATAGGGCTTCGCGGACCGGCGTGGGGCTGAGCCTGAGGTCCTGGGCCACCTCCTTTGCTGTCACCCGAGCGCCCGGACCGAGCTCCCCGTCCCGGATCCGCCGACGCAGATCGACCAGCGCTTGCCGGAAGGGTTCGAGCCGCTCTGGGGCCATCGGGACGCTCCACGCGCTGTCTGTCATGAGGCTGTCACTGAACGCGCCACGACTTCCGCTGGCAAGACCGATATATTCACCCCTCTAAGTGGAACTGCGCGAAATCCAGTTCTCGGCAGGGGTTCGGCAGGTTGTTCGCGGACGATCGGCAGCAATTCTGCCGATCAATTACTTTTGAGCAGCGGAGAGGGAGAAAGAGCGCCTTCGGTGGCCCGTGGTGGGCGCAGCCGAAGGAGGCGCGGATGAGTGCGTTGGGCAGCTTGTCGCTGAGGTCCCTGGCGCACGGGCATCGTCGCGGCGTGGCGCTGGCGGGCTGGCCGGCGCCGGACGGCGACCGGCGGGTTCTGACCGCCGGCGTAGCGACACGGGCCTTAAGGCACGCCAGACAGCGCCCCCACGCGCTCATCCGCAGGGCAGGCTCCGCTTGCCCACGCCCCGTTCAAGGCTCAGACGTTGTCGCTTGGACGGCGCGTAGCCGATCAGTTCGTAGAGCTTTCCCAGGCTGCCGAACCGTTCGATGTATTGCCTCGCCGACGCCGTGTCCGGCGCGATGTCGAGAAGCGCGCTCGTCAACCGGCCTTTGCGCGCCAGCAGGGACCGCGCCTCGTCGAGCATCTGTTCTGAGCTTCGCGCCACAGCGGGCAAGTACGACGCAACGCGCGCGGCGTCACCCATGGAGGCCGTGCATCGCACATTGGCGGCGCAGCTTCATGAGGGCCTGGCGCGGCCGCCCCGTCAGCCTGGCGCCATCCTGCGTCTGCCGGCCTTGGGCTGCGTCTATGCCAACTCTTTCAGGAGCTGCTGGCAGCGGGGCTTCAACGCCATTGGCGGCGGTCGGGTGGCGAGCCAGCCGGCAAGCGCCAGGATCCGCCCCTCGTCCGCGGCGCTCCAGGGTCCAGATCGCGTCAGGACAGCGACCACGGCGCGCGCCTGTTTCAGGGGGTCCGGTGCGCTGCCCAAGGTGCGCGCCAGCGCCTTGGCCTCCGCCAATGCTTCGAACCGGGTCACCGACATCCTCGACTCGCGCGCTCTCCCTGCAGGCGCAGCTAGCACCTGACGACGCCTTCGCCCAGCCGACGCCGGGTCAGGGTCGTTCGGACCTGAAGAGGGGGAAGCCGAAGGAAGGGCCGCCCAGGGCGAACAATAACCTGGGAGGAACCCCATGTCCTCGCATTCGCATCCATCGTTGAAGGCCCTGGCCCGCGCCTTCGGCGGCGACTGCCTCGCCGGCGGTCGCCAGGCGCTCATCCCCGCCCCTGGCCACAGCCCGCATGACCGATCCGTTTCACTGCGTCTCGTGGACGGCCGTGTCGTTGCACACGGCTTCGGCGCCTGCGACTGGCGCGAGGTCCTCGACGACCTGCGCGCACGGGGCTGGATCGACGCAGAGAACCGCCTGCTGGAGGGCGGCGTCCCGGTTCCCGATCGCGGCGGAGCGCCGGATCGGACCCACACGGAGCGCATCGCGGCGGCGCGGCGCCTTTGGGACCAGGCCGGCCCGGTGTCGACGGATGGGCCCGCCGCCGTCTACGCCGCTCATCGCGGTCTCGACCTCAGCGAGGTTCGCCGCGACGCCTTGCGGGAGCACGCCGCCGTCCCGGCGTCCGTCTATCGCGAGCGCGGACCGCGCGGTCCGGCGCTGCTGGCCGCGGTGCTGGACGGCGCCGGCGCCCTCACCGCGGTGGAGGTCACCCATCTCGACGCGCTCGGACGGCGAAGCGCCTCGGCGCGCGTGTCGCGCAAGGTGATCGGCGTGCTGCCGGCCGGCTGCGCCGTGCGGCTGTCCGATGCGGGGCCCGCTCTCGTCGTCGGCGAGGGCGTCTTCACGACCTTGTCGGCCATCCGCCGGTTCGCGGTGCCGGGATGGGCGCTGCTGTCGACCGGCAACCTGCGCCGGTGGACCCCGCCGGAGGGCGTCCGGCACGTCGTGATCGCGGGGGACCGCGGGATCGACGGCGAACGCTCGGCGCGGACCCTGCAGTCGGTCCTCTCGCAGCTGGGTGTCTTCGCCGAGCTCGCGTTCCCCCCGCCCGGCTACGGCGACTGGAACGACCTCGACCAGGAGAAGGCGAAGGAAGGGTGGGACGGGGCGTCCGGATCGGATGGGAATGGTCCCTGACGGCCGGGCGGGAACCGACCCATGTCAAAGTCCAATCGTGCCAAGACCCGCCTCGTGGCGCCCACCGTCGAGCCGATGACGCCCGATCGCATGCCGATCGCCTATGCGCTACGCGACCTCGATATCGCGCCGGAGAACCTCCGCTTCGCCGAACCGCCCGACGACGGCATCGGCGAGCTGGCGGAAACCATCTTCGCCGCCGGCGTCCTGCAGCCGCTGACGGTGCGGCCCGGCCGGGGCCAGGAGAAGCCGGCCATGGTGCTCGACGGGCGCCGGCGGCTGCTCGCGCTGCAGGCCCTGCTCGCGGCCGGGCGCATCGCCGACGACTACGCCGTGAGCGCCTTCGTGGAGACCGACGTGGGCCGGCAGGCCGCGGCCGTGATCCTCACCAACACCGCCGCACCCGTGCATCTGGCCGACGTGATCGTCGCCATCGGCAAGATGCTGAAGGCGAAGCTCACCGTGCCGGCCATCTCCGCCGCCCTCGGTTACGGTGAGCTCGAGGTGCGCCGGCTGGCTGCGCTCTCCGACCTGCATCCCAAGGCCCTCGAGGCGCTGAAGGCCGGCCGGTGCTCGCTGCGGCAGGCCAAGCTCCTGGCCCGCCTGCCCGATCGCGACACCCAAGGCCAGATCGCCGAAGCCGCGCTCAACGGTTTCGGCTTCCAGGAGTGGCGTGTCGTCGAACGCCTCGACGCGGGCCAGGTGACGACCCACGACCGCCGCTTCGCCTTAGTGGGGCGCGAACGCTACGCCGCTGCCGGCGGGCGCATCGAGAGCGACCTCTTCGGAGAGCGCGCGGACGTCGTGCTCGATCCGGACCGCCTGCAGGCGGCTTGGACCGAGCGTGCGGAGGCCATTGCGCAGACCGTGGCGGCCGGCGCCGGCTGGCAGGTGGTCGTCTCGGTCGAGGAGGCTGACGTCGCCGACGACGCGCTCGAGCCCTTCGGCGACGCCTACGGGATCGGCCTGGAGGCAGATGCGCTCGCCGCCTGGCGCGCGGCGACCGAGACGGCCGAGACCCTGCAGTCCGCCCTTGCGGGGCGGGACCTTGCCAAGGAGGACGCCGCAGCGGAGATCGCGGCCTTCCTCAGGGCGCGCATCGCGGCCGACATGGCCGCCGAACCCGAGCGGGAGGCGCGCCTGATCTGCCTCTTCGCGGACAGCGACACCGGGCTCGAGGTCCGGGCGTGGGGACCGCCTGCGCCGGAGGCCGAGGAGACGGTCGAAGCGGGCGCACGGGAACCGGACGATGAGGACGAGCCCGGCGCCATCGAGCGGCCACGCGTCGCCCCCGTCGTCGTCGAACCGACCCCGGTTGCGGTGGCGCCCACGGTCGAGGTCGAGGGCGTGAACCACGCGCTGCACGAACTGCGCACCGATGTCGCCACCCGCGCCCTGGTCCGTGCGCTCGCCGACGATCCGGGGACCGCGCTGATCGCAGTCGTGGCGCGCCTCTTCTGCGGGCTGGTGCTGCATCAGGCCGGTGGCGCCCTCACCCTTCAGGCCACCGCTTACAGCCGGGTCCGCACCGCCCCGATCCCGGCGCTGGACGGCGACGTCCGCCGCCGCCTCGCCAACCGGCGAGAGGCATGGGAGGGCTCCGGCCTCTCGCCCATCGCCTGGGTGGCAGGGCTGGAGGACGACGCCCGCCTGGCGCTGCTGGCCGAGCTCGCAGGGCTCAGCCTGGACCTGCGGGAGGAGCGGACGACCAGCGTGCGGCGCACCGCTCGCGCCGAGGCCGTGGAGATCGCCGCCCTCTGCGACGCCGACGTGACGCGGCACTGGACACCGGACACGGCGTTCCTGGCCGCCCATCCCAAGGGCAAGCTCCTGCGGATGCTCGACGACATGGGCGCGGCCGAGCCGTTGGCCGCCGGCGCGCGCAAGGACGAGCTCGTGGCGTTGGTCGCCGACCGTGCCGCCGAGCGCAGCTGGGCGCCGGCCTATCTCAGCTGGGCCGGCGAGCCTCCGCAGGCTGACGACGGAGACGACCCCCCGCCGGATGCGCCCGAAGCGGCGCCGGATGGGACGCCCGACGAGGTGACGGCGGATGCCGCAGAGGCCTGCGCCGAGGACCCTCGGCTCGCGGCGTGACCCTCGCTCGAGGTCGGGCGCCCGTCGCGAGCCCCTGGGACCTCGCGCCTGAGACGCCAGGCGCCCCTGGGGCGGGCACGTCTGGAGCGCGTCCCGCCTGACTTCGGTCGGCGGCTCCCACCGCGGTCCGGCCTTCGGGCAGGCGGCGTCGTTCCGGTCGCTCCGGGACGGCGCCGTCCGTTTGCGCTCCGCTAGCCGAGGTCCGGCAGGTTCGTCTCCGGCTCCACGGCGGCGACGATGTCGGCGTGCTCCGCCTCGCGCACGGTGCGGGCCACGTTCAGGCGCATGAAGAGCTTCACGCCTCGGCTTTCGCCGAGGGCCGCTTCGATCGCCGGACGCGCCTGGGTCAGGCTGCGCGCCGCGCCGCACAGCACGAAGCGGCGCCGTTGGTGCGTCCCCGTCACGGCGATCAGGTTGCCCGCCGTGGCGGGCAGCTCCGCGAGGCTCGTGCGGCGGAAGCGGTACTGGGCTCCGGAAGCTCCGGGCACATCGAGGAAGTCCATGGCGGGCGGAAACTAGCGAGCCGGCCTTCGCGGCGCCAAGGGGGCGTTCCCCTCACGCTTGCGCGTTTGTTGTCGCAGGGGCGGCTTCTGTGGCGTGCGGCCGCCGATGCGTTCCGCCGGGTGGAGTTCGCCACCTCCCCGGCTCGGGCTAGCTCGGCAGCGGCGCCGCGGCCGAGTCGTAGCCCGCCCAGGGCTTGCGGCGCTTCAGGCGCGCGACGGCGTTGCGCACCGTGAAGTCGCTGTTCGCGAGGCCGGCCTTCGCCTCGGCCCAACTGACGGGCATGGAGACGGTGGCGGTGGGCGCGACGCGGGGCGACAGCAGCCCCACCGCGTGATGGCCCGGATCGTTGCGCAGGTAGTCGAGGAAGAGCCGCCCGCGCCGCTGCGCCTTCGGCAAGGCCGTCGTGTAGCGGTCGGGGCTGTCCGCCGCCATGGCCTCGCAGACCCGCTTGCCGAATGCGCGGCTTTCCTCCCACGGCGTCGGGTCGTGGGCCTGCTGCCTGAGCGGCGTGACCACGTGCACGCCCCGCTGGCCGCTGGTCTTCAGGAAGGCGGCCAGGCCGTAGGCCGCCAGTCGGTCGCGGAGCTCGAAGGCGGCCTGCAGCACCTCGCCGAAGCCGTGGCCGGCGTCCGGGTCGAGGTCGAACACCAGCCGACCCGGCCGCATCGGCTCGCCCGGCACGCTGTTCCAGGGATGGATCTCCACGACGCCGAGGTCGGCGGCCTGCACCAGGGCCTCGGCCGTGTCGAACCCCGGATAGGTCTTGTCCTTCTCGGCGACCGCCCAGTGGGTGATCAGCGGCGACGTCCTGAGCACGCCGCGCCAGTGGCCCTCGTGGCGCACGTACGTCCGCTCGCCCATGACGCCGTCCGGCGCCATCACCAGCGTGCAGGGACGGCCGCCGATGTAAGGGATCAGCCAGGGCGCTGCGGCCTCGTAGTAGGCCGCAAGATCCGCCTTGGTGACGGGGGCTGTGTCCGCGGTCGCCGGCCAGAGCGGCTTGTCGGGATTGTCGATGACGGGAGGCTTCACGGGTCCCCGGCGCGCCGCAGCCTTCGGTGGCGGCGGCGGGATGTCGGGACCTTCGGCGGTGACGTGTTCCGGCGCCTTGTCGTCGCGCAGGCCGTGGTAGGCCGCCTGGCGCAGCTTCCCGGCCGAGGTGATCTCCGCGTACGTCACCCGCGCCACCAGCTGCGGCCTGACCCAGCGGATGCCGCGCACCGTCGGCAGCTCGCCGAGCTGGAACGGCGGCCTGTCCGTCTGCAGGCGCTCGAGTTTCGGCAGCAGCTCCGCCACCTTGGCGGCGCTGTAGCCGGTGTGGATGCGGCCCACGTAGCGGAGCTTGCCGTCTTCCATCTGGCCGCCGAGCAGGGAGCGGAAGCGGCCGTTCTCGGTACGCCAGCCACCGATCACCACCTCGCCGGACGGCCGGCACTTGGACTTCACCCACGTGTCGCGGCGGACCTCGCCGCCCTCGTAGGGGGCGTCGAGCCGCTTGCTGACGATGCCCTCCAGTTCCAGCCGACACGCCGCATCCAGCAGCGCCGGACCGGCGCCCGGCAAAGCCTGGGTGAGGCGGAAGCTGTCGCCGAGGATTGGCGCCACGAACCGTTCAAGCGCCTGGAGGCGCGCGGAGAGCGGCTTGGCTCGGAGGTCGCCGCTGGCGTCCCACAGGAGGTCGAACACATAGACGACCAAGTCGCCCTCGATCCGCCCTCTCTGCCGCGCGCCGAGCGCGCTTTGCAGCGCCACGAAGTCCGGCTGGCCGTTCGGGCCCAGCACGCAGAGCTCCGCGTCGAGGATGCCGTCGCCAAGAGCGGCCGCCTGGGCCGACAGGTCCGGGAAACGGTTCGACCAGTCCTGGCCCTCGCGGGTGCGCCAGGTCACGACGCCCGCCTGGATACGGACCTGCACGCGGTAGCCGTCGAGCTTGATCTCGTGGCGCCAGCCTGCGCCGCGCGGCGGCGTGTCCACCGTCTTCGGGTGCTGGAAGGGCACGAAGTCGGGAAGCTGCGATCCGGACCTGCGCCGCGCCATCCGGCCGAAACGTGGCCGGCGCGAGCGCCGTTCCGTGGTCGGGCCGGGTCCGCGCGGAACCTTGGCCGAGGCAGCGCCATTCCCAGGGCTGGCTCTTCAGGAGGAAGCGATGGCCGACAGCAAGACCCAAGCGCGGCGGCGCCGACCGGCGGCGGGTCGCCGCCGGGCAGCCGTACGAAGTGGGCTACTTCGCCCGCAAGCACGGCCTCAGCCGCGAGCAGGCCGAGAAGATCATCAAGCAGACGGGCGGCGACCGCGAGAAGGCCAACGCCGCGGCCCAGAAGGCCCAGCGCTGAGCACGCGACGGGCCTCCCTGGCCGTCCTGCTCAGGCCTTCTTGCGCAGACGCGGCGGCTTGGCGGCGGCCGCCGCGGCGACCTTGGCCGGCGCGCGCTTCGGCTTCGAGGGCGCCGCAGGGCGGCTCTCGCCCGCCAGGCTGCGGCGCAGCGCGTCCATCAGGTTGATGACCTCCGCCTCGCGGGTCTCGCCGCCGTTCGGGCGGGTGACGCCGCGTTCGGCCTTCTTCCGCTCGATCAGCGCGAGCAGGCCTTCAGTGTAGCGGTCCCGGAACTGGGTGGCGTCGAACGGGCCCTCGTGCTGCGCCAGGATCTGGCGAGCGATCGCGACCATGGCCTTGTCGACCTTCACGTCGGGGATGCGGCCGAAGTAGTCCGCCTCGCCCTGCACCTGGTCGTGCGGGCGCAGCTCGTGGGCGACGATGCCGAGGCCGCGGGGCTCCAGCGCCAGCTGCCGCTCCTTGCCGCCCTTCACGTAGCGGGCGAGCGCCACCTTGCCTTCCGAGCGCATGGCCTCGCGGATCACCGCGTAGGGCTCGACGGCCACGTCGCCGTCGGGCGCCAGGTAGTAAGGCGAAGCCCAGTAGAGCCGGTCGATCTCGGCTACGGGGACGAAGCGCTCGATGGTGAGCGAGCCGGTGTCGGGCAGCTTGGCGGAGGCGATCTCCTCCTTGCTCAGGGTGACGTACTGGCCCTTGTCGACCTCGAACCCCTTCAGCGTCTCGGCGCGCTCGACCCGCTCGCCCGTGGCCTGGTCCTTGGCCTCGGTCCTGATGCGGTTGCCGGTGTCCGGATTGATCATGTTGAAGCGCACGGTCTTGCCGGGGGTGGTCGCCGGATAGAGCGCGACCGGGCAGGTGACGAGGCTGAGCTTCAGGTGGCCTTCCCAGGCAGGGCGCGACGCCATGGTTCCTCCAGTTCGGGAGTGGCCATGTAGTGCGTCGCGCAGCCAGACAAGCGCTGCCGTCTGAACTGATTCGCGAGAAAAGACAACGAGTCGCAGCGGCGCAACGGAGGGCCGCGGGATTGGGCGTGCCCCGGCCTTGCGGCCGGGTCGGGCTCTAGTCGCCTGGCGGCTCCCGGAGCCCCGTTCCGGGTCTCCGCCCATCCGGGTGACATGGGGTAACAGCGGATCGGCCCGGCGATTGATTCTGTGTGGTGGCTCGGTGTCCGCTCTGCCCTTTCACCTCGGGGGAGCCCTTATGACGAGCTACGTGGGTCTGGACGTCTCGCTGGCGGAGACAAGCGTCTGCGTTCTGGAAGCTGACGGCGCGGTGCGCTTCGAAGGGCGGGTGAAGAGCTCGCCGGAGGCCTTGGTCCGCTGCCTGGCCGAGCGGGCGGCCGACGTGGAGCGGGTCGGGCTGGAGACCGGCCAGACGGCGGGCGTGCTGGTGCGCGGCTTGCGGGCCGCGGGATTGCCGGTGATCTGCATGGAGACGCGCCATGCCCACAAGGTGCTCTCGGCGCGCACTCACAAGACTGACCGCAACGACGCGCGCGGCCTGGCCGAGCTGATGCGCGTCGGCTGGTACCGCGAGGCCTGGGTGCGCGGCGCGTCGGCCACCTACATCCGCAGCCTGCTGCAGGGCCGCAAGCTGCTCATGCAGACGAAGCGCACGCTCGAGAACACCCTTCGAGGCGCCGTGAAGCGGTTCGGCGTCATCACGACCAAGACGGCGGGCCGGGGCTTCGCCCAGCGCGCATCCCTGGCCATGACGCAGGATCCGGCCTACGCGGCATACGCGACGCCCATGCTGGAAGTGCTCCGCGGCGTGGTCGAGCAGATCCGCACCTATGACCGCCAGCTGCGCGCCATCGCGCGCGAGCACGCTGTCGGCCGGCGGCTGATGACCGTGCCTGGCGTGGGCTATCTGACGGCGCTGGCGTTCCTTTCGACCATCGAGGATCCGAGCCGCTTCAAGCGCTCCGCCGACGTCGGCCCGTACCTGGGCCTGACGCCCAGGATCTACCAGTCCGGCGAGATCGATCGATCGGGCCGCATCACCAAGACCGGGGACGCCATGACCCGCAGCTATCTGGTGGAGGCCGCCAACGTGCTGCTGGTGAAGATCGACCGGCCCGTGCCGTTGCGGCTCTGGGGCCTACGCATCATGGAGCGCGCCGGCCTGAAGAAGGCCCAGGTCGCCGTGGCGCGGAAGCTGGCGGTGCTGATGCACGCCATGTGGTCGGACGGAACAGACTTCGAGTGGGCTCAGGCTGGCGCCTGAGCCCACTTCGTCTCAGCTCCCTCGGGAGGCGTCCTTGCCGGGACGCACGCGGAAGCCGACCTCGCAGCGATCGTCGCAGGCCTTTGGACTCGCGCGGCAGTGACATTGAGGCGGCTTCAGCAACGGAAGCTCATGTTGAGGCGGCGAGTCCGACCTCGGAACGAACCTTGTGCCCGGCAGCGGTGACGACCTGAGGATCACCAGGAGGCGCTGAGGAAGCCTGATCGCCGCGGAGGCTGGGCGTGCCCGCGCAGGAGGCGCGGTCGGGCTCGGCATGCCGGCTCTCGCGCGCCGTCACCGAGCCGCCTACGGCGTCTCGGCCCTGCGGGTTTGATCCCTCACGCGGAGGAGGAAGGAAGCATTGAGCGGCAGCCCCTTGACGTCGGGGGCCGCTGTTAACGAACGATCCCTCACGCGACGAAGGCGGAAGGAAGGGACGGGCGGAGGCGAGCCGATCGGGCTCGCTGATCCGGAGCCTTCCCATGTCCGCGTCTTCCTCCTGGACCGACGATCGTGTCGAGACCCTCGCCCGCCTCTGGAGAGAGGGCCTGAGCGCCAGCCAGATCGCCCAAAGCCTGGGCGGTGTCACCCGCAACGCCGTCATCGGCAAGGTGCACCGGCTCGGTTTGAGCGGTCGGGCCATCCCCGCGCGGCCGGGTGCGCGCCGAGCTCGAGCCGCAAGGACTGAGCCCCGACTTCCGCGCCCGCGCGTGGCCACGCCCCGCCCCGTGTGGCCTCCGATCGCCGAGCCGGTTCCCGAGGGCGGCCTCGCGGACATGCTCTCGGTCGGTCCGCGCGCGTGCCGCTGGCCGATGGGGGACCCCAAGGCGGCCGGCTTCGCGATCTGCGGCCGGCCTGCCGTGCGCGGCGCCTACTGCGCACCGCACGGGGCGCTGGCCTACCGGCCGGTCGCCCGCGACCACCTGCTGAAGCTCGCCGGGCTCGCCTGAGCCCCCACCCCAACCCTTCAGACGAAGGAGGCTGCGATGCCTCGCGATCCCGCACGCCCAGACCTCTACGCGCGCGTCACCGACGCCATCATCGCCGACCTGGAGGCCGGCGTCCGCCCCTGGGTCCAGCCGTGGACCTCCGGCCTGTCAGGCGGGTCGGTGCGACGCCCACTGCGCGCCAACGGCGAGCCCTACAGCGGCGTGAACGTACTCCTCCTCTGGTCGGAGGCCCTCGCCCGCGGCTTTGCGGCGCCCATGTGGATGACCTTCCGCCAGGCGCTCGAACTCGGCGCTCATGTGCGAAAGGGCGCCCGCGGCGCGACCGTTGTCTACGCGAGCCGGTTCCGTCGCACGCAGGCGGACGGCCACGGCGGCGACGTCGACAAGTGGATCCCGTTCCTCAAGGCCTACACGGTCTTCAACGTCGACGAGATCGAGGACCTGCCGGCGGCGTTCCGCCCGGAACCGCCGGCGCCGCCGCCGACCGAGCGCCGCATCGTCGCCGCCCAGGCCTTCTTCGACGCCCTTGGCGCCGACATCCGATACGGCGGCGGACAGGCCTACTACGCGCTCGACCGCGACTACGTGCAGGTCCCGCCCGAGGCCGCGTTCCCGGACATCGACGACTTCTACGCCACCCTCGCGCACGAATGCGTCCACTGGACGCGACACCCCACGCGGCTCGCCCGCGACTTCGGCCGGAAACGGTGGGGCGACGAGGGCTACGCGCGCGAGGAGCTGGTGGCGGAGCTCGGGGCGGCCTTCCTATGCGCCGACCTCGGCCTGGAGCTCACGCCACGGCGGGACCACGCCGATTACATCTGCGACTGGCTGCAGGTGCTGCGCAACGACAAGCGCTTCGTCTTCCAGGCCGCCGCCTTCGCCCAGAAGGCCTGCGACTTCCTGCACGGGTTGCAGCCGCCGTCCGCGGCTGCCGGAGCCGACGTCCTCGCGACCGAGTCAGCACCCGGCGCTTGAGCGCGCCGGACGGCGCGCCCGCCTCTGCGGGCGGGCGCAACGCCCCCACACAACGCCCTCTCACCTTGTCACGTCACCCAGGGCGTCAACGGCCTGGCGGCCGTTCCCCTCCGCTCCGCGTGAGGCGCTCCGCTCCGGTGACTCCCTGGGACCCGACGTGGCCAAGGTGGAGGTCGTTGCGCTGGGGCGCATCGGCGATTTCCTTTCACAGCGGAGTCCTCCGATGACCTTCTCGCTTCATGCCTTCTCGACCTCTGACACCGCCTTCGACGTGCAAGCCGCCGCGCTAGAGGACCCTCGCCCGCATCCCACCGAAGCGGCGCTCGTGCAGCTGGGCCACGCGGTGATGACCGAACT
>Ga0209257_1000574_pt1 | contig 61789 bp, 57 predicted proteins | sample AraplaCvi_mCL_r2_FD_184277 | JGI IMG/M metagenome (GOLD analysis project Ga0209257, IMG submission 184277) | Arabidopsis root microbial communities from North Carolina, USA - plate scrape MF_Cvi_mCL_r2 (SPAdes) (version 2) | ecosystem: Host-associated > Plants > Roots > Endosphere | place: USA...
ACCATGCCGATGTCGCGCCTGTGCACCGGAATAGGGCCTATATCCTCGCCATCGAGCAGCACCTGACCGGAATCCAATTCGATGAATCCGGCAATCGCGCGCAGCAAGGTGGTCTTGCCGCTGCCGCTCGGCCCCAACAGGCCGAAGAACTCGCCGTCCACGAACTTGAGCGACACATTATCCAGCGCCGCCAGCGTTCCATAGCGCTTTTGCGCGCCGACGACCGCGACCTGGCTCATCGCTCGCCGCCGAACTTGTAGAACCGCGCGGTGATCAGCATGATGCCCATGGAAACCACGATGATGATGGTGGAAATGGCGTTGATCTCCGGCGTGAACGCCTTGCGGATCGCCGTGTAGATCTCGACCGGCAAGGTCGTGACACCCGGCGGCGCCAGGAAGTAAGAGATCACGAATTGGTCGAACGAGGTTGCGAAGGCGAACAGCGCCGCCGCCACCATGCCGGGCGCGATGATCGGCATTGAGACCCGCCAGAAGGTCTGCCACGGCGTGGCACCGAGCGTCGCCGCCGCCTCCTCCACCGATTTCGGGAAATCGGCCAGCCGCGCGCTCACCACGATAATGACATAGGGCAGCGAGAGCGCGACATGGCCTAAAAGGATGGTGATCTTGCTGCGCGGCGCGCAATACGCGGCGGGCAGGATCGCGCGGCAGGTCTCAGCGACGGCCGGAACGTTGGCGATCCAGAAAAAGAACACCAGCATGGCCGTACCGATGACCAGCCAGGGAATGGTGATCGGCGGCAGCAGCAGGAGCTGCATCAGCGTGCGTCCACGGAACTGATAACGGGCGAAAGCCAGCGACGCAGCAGTGCCCAACACCGTGGCGATCACCGTGTTGATGACGGCGATGATCAGACTGTTTGAGCCCGCCCGCAGCAGGCGGTCATTCGACATCAGGCTTTCAAACCAGATCAGGTCGAACTGGAAAGGCAGCTCATAGAGCGGCGAGCGGTTGAAGGCCATCGCAGCCATGGTGAAGATCGGCACATAGAGGAACAGCAGCACGAGGGCCAAATAGATCTTGGCAATGCCATTCGTGATCTCCGAAGTCCGGCGGCTCATGCGAAGGCTCCCCGCTTCTTCAACACCGGATAGAGCACCAAGAAGAAGAGGATCACGATTCCCAGCATCGTGAACGAGAGAGCCGCGCCGAGCGGCCAGTTCGACGTGACGGTGAACTGTTCCTCGATGTTCATGCCGAGCGTCACCGCCCTCGGACCGCCGAGGATGCGCGGCTCCATGAAGGAGCCGATCACCGGCACGAAGATCAGGACCGCGCCGGAGACGACGCCGGGCAGACTGAGCGGCAGCACGACGCGGCGGAACACCGTCCAGGCTTCAGCACCGAGACTACGAGCCGCTTCCATCAAAGAATCGTCGATCGCCTGCAGTGAGATGTAACAGGTGAGAATCATGTATGGCAGATATGAATGAACCAGGCCGATCACGACGGCCGGATAGCTGAACAGAATGTCGATATGGGGTGCTTCCGGTAAGATCCAGTGCAATGCCGCGTCGATGAGGCCATTGGGTCGCAGCACCATGGTCCAGGAGAAAATGCGCACCAGTGCGTTGCTCCAGAAAGGCAGCACGATCAGCAGGAACAGGGCTTCGCGCCAGCGCCCCTTGATCTTCTTTGCCAGGGCATAGGCCGCGGGATAACCGATCAGGAAGCAGAACAGGGTGGTCCAGAATCCGAGTTGCAGCGACCACCAGGTCAGCGGCAGATAGAATGACTTTTGAAAGAACGCTGCATAATTCGCGAGCGTAAAATGCGCCGGCCGCGGCACCAGCGGCGAAGTGTCCAGCAGGCTACAATAGAGCATGGCGGAAAGCGGCAGGAATATCGTAACCGCCAGCCAGAGGTAGGCTGGACCGGTCAGGCTGAAAATCGACCAGATTTGCCGCTGGCGTGGCGACATGCCGAGTGGGTGTCCCGCGTTGTGAAAATTGGCGCTGGATCTTCAGCAGATCCAGCGCCGCGTCGACGATCCGATAGCCCGCCTTACTTCGCGAAGGCGGTCCGCACTTCGGCCCAGAGATCGGAGTATCTCTGCCGTTCGTCGTCGCTGAGTGGCGCCATGAATTGCAAGCGCTTCACCGCATCGCCGTCCGAAGCGGCTACCTTGGTCGGATCGCTGTCAGGCAGAGCTTCCATCGCCTTCGGATTGGCCGAGGCCGGAGCGCCTTCCTTGGTTTCCCAGGCAGTGTAGAACTCCGGATCGACCATCCAGTTGATGAAGGCATGGGCACCGTCGGGGTTCGGGGCGTCCTTCGCGACCGCGAGGCCGTCGAACCAGCCGATGCCGCCCTCCTTGGGAATGTAGAACCCGACCGGCAGCTTGAATCCGGTTTTGGCCCGGATCGCGGCGCCGCCCCACATGGTGGAGATGTCGAAGGCCTTGGCGGCGAACTGCTTGTGCCAATCGTCTTCCGAAGCCCATAGGTAATTCACGTTGTCCTTGAGCTCCAAGATCTTCGCCTTGACCTTCTCGAGGTCGGTCGGATGATTCATGTCTTGGCCGGTCATGATCGCACCGAAGCTCACGACTTCGACTGCATCGTCGCGCAATGCCACCTTCTTCTTCAGCGCCGGATCCCACAGCTTCGCGAGCGTGTCCGGCGCCGGCTTGTAAACGTCTTCATTGAAGGCAATGCCGGTGGTGCCCCACACCCAGGCGACGCCGTAGACCTTGCCGTCCTGATTGAGGCGCTCGGAATCGCGGAATGCCGGATTGAGGTCGTTCCAATGCGAGATTTTCGACGTGTCGATCGGTTGAACCAGACCTTCCTTGGACGCGAGGTTGTTCCAGACGCAGTTGGTCAGCACAACGTCGTAGCCGCCGGGGTTGGTCCGGAGCTTGGTCATCATCTCGGGCTCGGAGGTATAGTAGTCATGCACCACCGAGAGGCCGGTCTTCTTCTGGAAAGCGTCGACACCGGCTTGGAAATCGGTGCCGTAGCCCTGCCAGTTCAACACCTTCACCTCGCCGGCGGCGCGGGCAACCCGCGGCGCGCCGAGAATCGCCGTGCCGACGCCCAAAGCCGTCGCGCCGGCCAGAAACTGGCGGCGGTTGCTCCAAATCTTCGTCATTTTAACCCTCCCTGTGGGTCCGTGTTTGCGTTCAGGCGAGCCTGATGGCTGAATTTGTTTGTACACAAATGATCTCTATCGCCGCGCCGCCTGTCAAGGCGAGGATAGCATGCACCCGACCCGGGTCGACCATCGGCACCGGCACGCTTGACATAATCCCGTCCGACCGCCGTCATGCCGCTCACCATGAATCTGGAACCCCTGGTCGATCCCGACCGCTTCCCCCTGCTCGCCCGCGCGAAAGCGGAGGGAAGTCCTGTCGTTTACCTGGACAGCGCCGCCAGCGCGCAGAAACCCGCCGTGGTGCTGGACCGGCTGCGCGACTTCTACACCCGCGACTACGCCAACATCCATCGCGGAGTCTATCCGTTGAGCGAACGCGCGACCGAGGCGTATGAGAGCGCACGGGAGCGGGTCGCGCAGTTCTTGTGCGCGAAGCCCGAAGAGATCGTCTTCACCCGCGGCGCCACCGAAGCCATCAACCTGGTCGCCTACAGCTTCGGGGCCCGGTTCCTGAAGGCGGGTGACAAGGTCCTGGTCTCGGCGTTGGAGCATCACGCCAATATCGTGCCCTGGCAGGAGCTGCGCGACCGGAGCGGCACGACGCTCGACGTCATTCCAATCGACGGCAACGGCGATATCGATCTCGAGGCCTATCGCCGGAAGTTGGATGGCGCCAAGCTGGTCTGCATCACCGCGGTCGCCAACACGCTCGGTACCGTGACGCCCTTGAACGAGATGATCGCCCTCGCCCATCAGGCCGGCGCGCGGGTCCTGGTCGATGGCGCGCAGGGTGCCCCGCATGTGAAGCTCGACGTCGCGGCGCTGGATTGCGATTTTCTGGCCTTCACTGGGCATAAGGTCTACGGGCCGGACGGAATCGGCGTGCTCTACGGCAAGGCCGCGCTCTTCGATGAGATGCCGCCCTGGCAGACCGGCGGCGACATGATCCGCACCGTCACCTTCGAGCGGACGCTGTTCGCGGAATCCCCGCGCCGCTTCGAGGCCGGAACACCGCCGATCGGCGCCGCCATCGGACTGGCGACGGCTTTGGACTTCCTCGAAGGGATCGGCTTCGAGAACATCGGTGCGCACGACCGGGCGCTCGCACAGTATGCGGTCGGTAAGCTCGCCGAGATTCCGGGTCTGAAGCTGATCGGCACGCCGAAGCAGCGCTCCGGCATCGTCTCCTTCGTGCTGGACGGAATCCATCCGCATGACATCGGGACGTTGCTGGGCTCGGCGGGCATTTGCGTGCGGACCGGGCACCATTGCGCCCAGCCGCTGATGGAGCAGCTGGGGATCCAAGGCACGGTGCGTGCCTCCTTCGCCGTCCATTCTCACGCCGGCGAGGTCGACCGGCTGGCGGAGGAGCTGATGAAGGCGCGGCAGTTGTTGGGTTAAGCCGCCGCCAGATGATCCTTCAGCACCATAGAGACCACCGCGGTCACCTTCTTCGCGGTCGGGATGTGCAGGAACTCGTTCGGCCCATGCGCATTCGAATGGGGGCCGAGCGCGCCGGTGATGACGAACTGCGCCTTCGGGAACTTCTCACCCAGCATGCCCATGAAGGGGATGGTGCCGCCTTCGCCGAAATAGGCGGGCGGCTTGCCGAAGGTCGCCTGTGACGCCGCGGCGATCGACGTTTCCAGCCAGGGCGAGAGGCTGGGTGCGTTCCAGCCGGTGTTGGCGCTCCGCACCGAAAGCTCGACCTCGGCACCATAGGGCACCTGCTCGGTCAGCAGCTTGCGGAGCAGCGCATCGGCGCCGTCGGATTCCAGCGTCGGCGGCAGACGCAAGCTCAGGGTTGCCGTGGTGAAAGGCAACATCACGTTCCCTGCGTTCTCCGGCTGCGGCAGGCCGTTCATGCCGGTAACTGCGAGTTGCGGCCGCCAGGCACGGTTCAGGATGAGCTCGACCGAATCTTCGCTCACCGGCTTGGTCGCGCCGGCGAAGGGATAGGTGGTCTTCACCGCGTCGCCGAGAACCCGGGCGACATCGCGCGCCTGCGCAATGCGGTCGGCGGGAATCTGCGCATAGAGTTCCTCCGGCACCACGGCACCGGTCGCCTCGTCCTCGATGCGAGAAATGAGCTGCCGCAGGATCCGGAAGCTCGACGGCACGATTCCGGAAGCGGCACCCGAATGGACGCCCTCCTCCAGTACGCGCACGGTGATCGTTCCATTCCACAGCCCGCGCAGCGAGGTGGTGAGCCAGAGCTGATCGTAATTGCCGCAGCCGGAATCCAGGCAGACCACCAGCGACGGCGTGCCGAGCTTCACCGCCAGGTGATCGATATAGTGCGGGAGATCGGGACTGCCGGATTCCTCGCAGGCCTCGATCAGCACGACACAACGCGCATGAGGAATGCCCTGCTCGCGCAACGCGGCAATCGCGGTCAGTGCCGAGAAGATCGCATAGCCATCGTCGGCACCGCCGCGACCATAGAGCTTGTCGTCCTTCAGGACCGGGATCCACGGACCGAAACCCTCGGCCCAACCGACCATCTCCGGCTGCTTGTCGAGATGGCCGTAGAGCAGCACCGGCTCTGACGCTTTTCCGGCGCCCGGAATGTCGATGACGATCAGCGGCGTACGGCCCGGTAGCTTCAGCACGTCCAGCGTGGCACCGGGAAATGCCGCGATGGTCTTCCGCGCCCAGCCGGAAAGCAAGTCGACCGCCTGGTCCATGTAGCCGTGCTTCTCCCAATCATGGTCGAAGTCCGGCGATTTGTTCGGAATCTTGATGTATTCGGCGAGGAGCGGCACGACCTCGGCGTCCCAGACCTTGTCCACGAATTGCGTCAGCTTTTCCTGGTTCATGATGCCCTCTGTCGAAATGCCTTGGCGAAGAAGCGCTCCATCTTGATCAGCAGCTTCTCACGGTTTGCGGCTTTATAGATCCCATGGCCCTCATCATCAAAGGTCATGAGGTCGAAGGGAATCTTCGCCGCCATCAGATCCCGGCAGGCGACCCGGGTGTTCTCCGGCGACACATTGCTGTCGGCGAGCCCGTGCACGATCAGCAGCTTGCCCTTAATGTCGCCGATGAAGTTCTTCGGCGAAGCGCGGTGATAGCGTTCCGGCACCTGTTCCGGCGTGCCGCCCATCATCTCGATCGAATAGGCGCGGCCATGCGGCATCTCCGTCGCATGGTAATCGATGTCGAGACTGTACATGCCGCAGATCGGCAAGGCGGCATCGACGAGGTCGGCGAAACGCGTGATTGCGATCCAGGACGAATAGCCGCCATAGGAAAGCCCCGCGACGCCGATCCGGCCCGGCTTCGCCTTGCCCGCCGCGATCAGCGCCTCGATGCCGGTGCGGATGTCGTCCTGCTCGGCACCGCCCCAGCCGTCGCGTTTGATCGCTTCGCGGAAGGCACGGCCGAAGCCGGTGGAGCCGCGGTAGTTGGGGTCGAGCACAGTAAAGCCGGCGTTCACCAGGAACTGGATTGTGGGGTTAATCCAATCCTCGCTGTGCCAGGTCGGACCGCCATGGACGCTGACAACAAGACCGCGGGATTCGCCCGTGGGCTCATAGAGCCAGCCCTGGATCGTCAGACCGTCGCGCGAGGTCCAGCGGAAATCGCGCGCCGGGTGGAGCGTGACCGGAACGTGCTCGGCGCTGTGCGTCAGGTTCGTAACCCGCATGGTGACCGGCTCGATCCGCACCAGGTCATGGCCGCGGATGGAGCTGTAGCGTTCACAAATCCAGTCACCGCCCGGCAGCTGGGCGATCGGCAGCAGGCTGGCCTCGGGCAGGGTAAAGAGCTGCTCCATCCCGGTTTCGACATCCAGCCATTTCGCCATCAGCCGGCCGTCCTCGTATTCGAGGATCATGGCGCTGCGCCCGTCCCGGCCCGCGACGATGTTGTCGATGTTCCGTCGCGGATCATCGACCAGCCAGCGCAAGGCGCCGGTCTCGACATCCAGTAGGCCGACGCGCTCATGGGTCTCCGTCTCCGCCTGGACCAGCAGACGACGGCCGAGCCAATGCGCCCGGGTCTTGAACCGGTTGCCGGCATTGAGGACTTCCCGGTCGCCGTTGCCGTCGATGCCGACGACGCGCACTTGGATGCCGCTCGGATCGGTGTCCCAACCGCCGTAGAGCACGAAACGTCCGTCGGGCGAGATCTCCGGCTCGATGTCGCAGACGTTATTCGATCGCGCGAGGATATCAACGGTGCCGGTTACGACATCCAGGCGCTGGATCCGGCTGCCTTCAGTCGGCGCGCCGTTCTCGGCGTCGGCGGTGAAGACAACGGCGCTCGCATCGGCCGTGAGCGCACCGCCGAACACGTAGTATTCCGATTGCAGCGGGGTCAGCGGGGTCAGCCAGCGACTGTCGCGATCCTGGATGAAGAGCCGATCATGCTCATTGCTGCCGATGGACTGCGCCAGGACGAGCTTGGTGCCATCCGCCGACAGGCTGCGGACGTAGAAGTGATCGGCGCCCTCGGTCAAGCGCTCGGGCGCGCGGGAACCATCGGTCGGCGCAATCCAGACCTCGCCGGTCTCAGTGATCCCGGTCCAGGTCCAGGCGATCCATTTGCCATCGCCGGAAACCCGCGGCGACCAGAGGATCGGATAGGCCGCCCAGCTCTTCGCAAGATCGTCCACTTTCATGCGAAGGCCGTGGCGAAAAATTGGACGAGACACTTCAGCAGCACCTTGCGGTTGGCCGGCCGGCCGATGCCATGCCCTTCGTCGTCGAAAACCAGGACCTCATAGGCCTTTCCGGCTTCATCAAGACGCTTGCGCACCTCCGCGACGTTCTCCGGCGTCACATTGGGATCGTTCGCGCCCTGTACGATCAGCAGGCGTCCGGCGATGTTCTCGATGAAGTTGATCGGCGAGCGCTCGTGATAGCGTTCGGGGACGGTGCTGGGTGTCCCGCCCATCATCTCCTCGGAATAGGGTCGGATGTCGGGGCGCGTGGTTTCGTAATCGACCACGAGATCGGTCATGCCGCAGATCGGCGCCGCGGCGGCGATGATCCCGGTCGGGAAATGGGTGATCGCCCACCAGGAGGAATAGCCGCCATAGGACGTGCCGGTGATGCCGATCTTCCCCGTCTCGGCAACGCCTGCCTTAATCAAAGCCTCTGCACCGGTGCGGATGTCGATCTGCTCGGCACCGCCCCAACCCTCTTTTTTCACCGCCTCCTGAAATTCGAAGCTAAAACCGGTCGAGCCACGATAGTTCGGCTGCAGCACATTGAAGCCGCAGCGCGCGAAATATTGCGGGTCGATGCCGAAGGCGTCTTCGTCATGCGCCGTAGGCCCGCCATGGACGTCGAGGATCGTGCCGATCGCCGTCCCGCGCGCGCGGTAGAGCCAGCCCTGGATCGGCAATCCATCCTCGGAGGTCCAGCGGAAATCCTCGGCGGCCACCAATTCGTCCGGCGACGGAATATCCGTGCTCGGGTGAACCGAAAGTGCGCCGAGGATCTGCGGCCCGCTCGACTCCAGCGCGACGCGCACGAGCCGCGCCGGCACTCGCGCGCTGTAATGCCAGGCGAGCCAGGCGCCATCCGACAGGATGCCGACCGGACTCAGATAGCCGTCCGTGAATGGACCGAACGGCCGCTCGCGCTTTGAGACCGGATCCAGCAGAGAGCTCCGCGGTCGCGCGTCTTCGGTCTCGTCGACCACGATCTCAGGCGAGCGCTTCGGCCAATCGGCATTGGCGACAGCGCGCTTCGCATCGTCGATCAGCCAATCGGTCCTTCCCTGTTCTAAACTCCAGAGGCCGATCTTACGATGTGTCTCGGTTTCGGCGACGACCAGGACCGACTTCCCGTCCGGCGACCAGGCGCCGTCGGCTTTCCTCTCCGCGCCGACATTGACGATCTCGCGGTCAAAAGTGCCGGCGAGATCGGTCAGCCAGAGCTGGCTGCCCGAGGGATGCGGGTCGTTCCGATCATAGAGCACATGCCGGTCGTCCGGCGAAAGCAGCGGCCAGCCGTAATGCGCCCGTTCCGGGCGCGCCAGCACGCGCCGCGATCCCATCGGCCCGTCTTGCACATAGACCCAACTCGGCTCGATCTCCGTGCCGCTCTCATCGACATTGGCCGAGAACAGCAAGCTGCGTCCGTCTTTCGCCAGTTGTCCGCCGTGGATGTAGTAGTCGGGCCGATCCTCAGTCAGTGCGACGCCCGGCCTCCCGTCGAGAAACACGCGGTGCAGCCCGACCCGCTCATCGCCATCCCGGCTGCGGGCATAGATAATGCTGCGGCTGTCCGGCGCCCAGCGAAAGGAGTCGCAATCCCAGGCATCGCCGATCAGGCAGCGCGGCACTTCCGTGCCACTTGCCGCAGTCATCCAGAGCTGCGTCGTCTCGGCCAGCCCCGCCCAGATCCAGGCCACGAAACCGCCGTCCGGTGAAATGCGCGCACCGTAGAGCTGCGGCACTTTCAAGAGCCGGTCGAGGAATGCGTCGTGCTGGGAGAGGTCGATTGGCATGGTGACTCTACAAATGTCATGCCCGGTCTTGACCCAGGCATCTCGTGCCGTAGTTCTTAGTCTTGCAGATCCCGGGGTCAAGCCCGGGGATGACAATCGTGGCGTTACGCGCCGATATGATGACAGGCTGCCGCATGGTCGTTGCCGTAGTCGCGCATCACCGGTTCCTGCTCCGCGCAGACTTGCGTCGCCCTCGGGCAGCGGGTGCGGAAGCGGCAGCCGCTCGGCGGGTTGATCGGTGACGGGATGTCGCCCTGCAGAAGCACGCGTGGTCGACCGCGCTCCAGCCGCGGATCGGCGATCGGCACGGCGGAGATCAGCGCCTGCGAATAGGGATGCAGCGGCCTGGCGTAGAAATCGTCGCGATCGGCGATTTCCATCACCTTGCCGAGATAGAGCACCATGACGCGGTGGCTGATATGCCGCACCACCGCGAGATTGTGCGAGATGAAGAGCAGCGAGATCCCCAAAGAACGTTGCAACTCCATCAGCAGATTGATGATCTGCGCCTGGATCGAGACATCGAGGGCGGAGACCGGCTCGTCGCAGACGATGAGCTTCGGTTTCAGGATGATCGCGCGCGCGATGCCGATGCGCTGGCATTGGCCGCCGGAAAATTCGTGCGGATAGCGATTGGCCATGCTGGCGGCGAGACCGACCTGATTCATGGTTTCGAAGACACGTTTCCGCACCTCGGCGCGGCTGAGCTCCGGATGAAAAATCCGCAGCGGCTTTCCGATGATGGTCTCGACGGACATGCGCGGGTCCAGCGAGGCCAGCGGATCCTGAAAGATGATCTGCATCTGCCGCCGCTCGTTGCGCAGCGCCCTGGCGCCCAGGCCGAACAGGTCCTGCCCCGCCCAGACCACGCAGCCATCGGTGGTCTTGATCAGGCGCAGCACGGCGCGGCCAAGGGTCGATTTGCCGCAACCGGATTCCCCGACGATGCCGAGGGTCTCGCCCGGTTTCAAATCGAAGCTGACGCCGTCCACCGCGCGCACGTGGCCGAAGGTGGTCCCGAGGATGCCGCCCTTGAGCGGGAAATGGACCTTGAGGTCCTGGACCGAGAGCAGCGCGCCGTCCGGCATCTCAGACCCCGCTCACATGACAGGCGGTGGCGCGGCCCTTGTCGTCGCTGCGCAGCATCGGCATCTCGGCCCTGCAGCGATCGATCTTCAGTCCGCAGCGCGGCTCGAACGGACAGCCCGGAATGTCGCCCATCGCCGCGCGGGGCTGGCCGGGAATGGTGCGGAGCGCGCCATGCACCTTTTCATCGAGGCGCGGCGTCGAGGCGAGCAGGCCTTTGGTATAAGGGTGCTTCGGATCGTAAAAAATCTCGTCTACCGTCCCATGCTCCATGATCCGCCCGCCATAGAGCACGATCACGCGGTCGCAAAGCCGGGCGATGACGCCGAGATCGTGGGTCACGATCGCAACCGCCGCCTGCATTTCGCGCGCCACTTCGGCGACGAGCTCCAGGATCTGCGCCTGCACGGTCACGTCGAGCGCCGTCGTGGGCTCGTCGGCGAGCAGGACTTCCGGCCGGCAGAGCAGCGCCATGGCGATCATCACCCGTTGGCGCATGCCGCCCGAGAACTCATGCGGATAAAGCCGGATGCGCCGCCGTGCCTCCGGGATCCGCACCCGCTCCAGCATCTCGACGGCGATGTCCAGCGCCTCTGCCTGCGACTTGCCTTGATGCGCGGTCAGCACTTCGGTCAGCTGGTCGCTCACCCGCATATAGGGATTGAGCGAGGTCATCGGATCCTGGAAGATCATCGACATTGCCGAGCCGCGGATCGTATCGAGCGTCTTCGGCGGCCGGTTCAGCAGCTCCTGTCCCTCGAAGACCGCGCTGCCCGTGCAGCGGCCGTTGCTGGCGAGAAGTCCCATCAGCGACAGCAGGATCTGGCTCTTGCCCGAGCCGGATTCGCCGACGATGCCGACGATCTCGCCTTGCCTGAGGTCGAAGCTCACGCGATCGACCGCCGTCATCCAGCCCTGCGGCAGCTTGAACTGCACCGACAGTTCCGCAACCGACAGGATCGGGCGGTCGGGGCTCGGCGATGCGGCGCGTTCAGCGCTCATTGGGGTCGAAGGCATCGCGCAGCCCGTCGGTGATGTAGTTGAGGCAGAACAGCACCGCCGCCAGGAATCCGCCCGGCAGCAGCAACAGGCGCATATCGGTCTCGATCCGCGCCGCACCCTCGTCGATCAAACTGCCCCAACTCGCAAAAGGCGGCGCCACGCCGATGCCGAGATAGGAGAGGATGGATTCGGTGACGATCGCCTCCAGCACCAGCAGGCTCGAATAAACGATAACCACGTTCACCGAATTGGGCGCGATGTGCTGGGTGATGATCTGCCAGGCGCTCATGCCCTGTGCTCGCGCCGCCTCGACGAACTCGCGGCTGCGCAGGCTCACCGCCTGGCCGCGGGCGATCACCGCAGGGGTGAGCCAGAGCGTGAACACGACCGCGATGAACAGCGAGATGTTCGGGCTGTCGAGCGGTATGGGGCCGAGGTGCAATCCGGAATCCTGCAGCACGACCTTGATCAGGATCGCCAGCAGGATGAAGGGGAGCGAAAGCAGGATATCGACCCAGCGCATCATGATGTCGTCCAGCCAGCCGCCGACATAGCCCGCGGTGGCGCCATAGATCACGCTGATCATCACCGAAGTCAGGGCGCCGAAGAAGCCGAGGGCCAGCGACACTTGGCCGCCATCCAGCGTGCGCAGCAGCAGGTCGCGGCCAAGGTCGTCGGTGCCGAACGGGTGCAGGCTGAAGAGGTTGACCGGCGCCGAGATGTTCTCGAAATCGGCATCCTCGCTGCTGAAAGGAAAGAGGAACGGTCCGAAATAGCAGGCAAGCACGATGAAGCCGAGCACGATGCAGCTCACGACCGCGAGATGGTTGCGCGCAAAGCGCCGCGCCGAGGCCTTGAACGGACTCTCGCCCACCGGCATCGGCTCGCCGATCGGGAGACCGTTCGGCGCGACGGTGAGGTCACTCATAGTTCACCTTGGGATCGAGCAGGCCGCGCACGATGTCGGTCACCAGGTTGGCACCGATCACGATCGTGCCATAGAGCAGCGTCACGCCCATGATGAGCGGATAGTCGCGATTGGTGACGGCTTCGACGAAATAGCGGCCGATCCCGGGAATGCTGAACACATTCTCGACCACGACCGAGCCGGCGATGGTCACCGCGGTGGCTGGCCCGAGATAGGCGACGACCGGCATGATCGCGCCGCGCAAGGCGTGCTTCAGGATGGTGCGGCGCTCGCCGATCCCCTTCGCGCGCGCCGTGCGCACATAGTTGGTGCGCGCGGCCTCGATCATGCTGCTGCGCATCAGCCGCGAGACATAGGCGATGTTCGGGAGAGAGAGCGTCAGCACCGGCAGGACGCGGCATTGCCAGGTGTCGTCCCAGCGCGCCACCGGCAGCCACCCGAGCTGCAGGCCGAACACGATCTGCAGCAGCGGCCCGATCACGAAGATCGGCACCGCGACACCCACCATGGCGATGGCGCCGGCGCTGTAGTCGATCGGGCCGTTGCGCCGGAGCGCACCGGCAATGCCGAGGGCGAGGCCGACCAGGGTCGAGAGCAGCATCGCCCAGGCGCCGACCTCCAACGAGGTGGGCAGGCCGATGGCGATCAGCTCGGAGACATTGTAGTCGCGGAGCTTCAGCGAAGGGCCGAAGTCGAAATGCAGGGCTCCGACGAACCAGGTCCAGAACTGCTGCCAGAGCGGGTCGTTGAGATGATAGGCGTCCTCCATCAGCTTCACGAACTCGGGCGAGACCCGGCGATTGCCGGAGAACGGCCCGCCGGGCGCGACGCGCATCATGAAAAAGGTGATGACGCAGAGAACGAACAGCGTGGGCACGCTGCCGATGCTCCGGCGGAGGGCGTAGCTCCACACGATCAGGCTGGCCCGGAGCGGAAACGGAGAGCCGGCTTCGCCGGTCCCCGTTCAAACCGAGGCATCACTGCAGCGACATGAACTGCGAGCCGTGCCAGCCGGCCGGGTTGTCCTTCCAGCCCTTCACCGACGAGCGCACCATGCTGCGGACGGGTGCTGCCGCGACGGGGGCCGTGAGGTAGGAGTCGAGCAGCACCTTCTCCGCCTCGGCCAGAACCTTATAGCGACCGGCCTGGTCGGTGATCGCCATCGCCTTGTCGTAGAGCGCCTCGTATTCGGGGCTCACCCAGTTGTAACCGGCCTCGGCGCGCGGATCCATGTAGGCGAGGAAGGTCTCGGGCCCGGCGAAGTCGCCGATCAGGTCGTCGCCGAACACATCCCAGGTTCCGGCGGTGAAGACCGCGAGCCAGGCATCGCGGTCCTGGGCATTGACAGTGGCATTGACGCCGAGCACCTGCTTCCACATGACCGCAGCGGTCTCGCCGAACTTCTTCATCGAGGCGTTGGCGGTGGTCTCGATCTTCAGGCTGAGCTTGTCCATCTTCGCTTCCGCCATGCCCTCCTTGAAGAGCGCCTTGGCCTTTTCGACACGCGCCGCCTTGTCCATGCCGCATTCCGGCACCTTCGGCGCATCGTAACCGGGCACCGGAATGACATAGCCGCAGCTCATCACATAGCCGCCCTTCACCACTTTGTTGACCAGGACATCGCGGTCGAGCGCCATGCTGAGGGCCTGGCGCACCTTGGCGTTGTCGAACGGCGGCTTCTTCAGGTTGAAGCTGAAATAGATCGTCTCGGTGCTGTTGGTGACATGGACCTGGTCGCCGAACTCCTGCCGCAGCGGCTCGACCTGGTCGCTCGGAATGTCGTAGGTGATGTCCTGCTCACCGGTCTTGAACAGCTTGATCGCCGTGTTGTCGTCCTCGGTGATCGAATAGATCACCTTGTCGATCTTCACATTGGCGGCATTCCAATAGTTCGGGTTCTTCACCAGGGTCACATGCGATTGCGGCACGCTTTCGCTCATGTGATAGGCGCCGTTGGAGACGATGTTCTCCGCCTTCACGAAGTCCTTGCCGAACTTCTCGAGGCTGGGCTTGTGGAGGGGCGCCATATAGAACGAGTTCATCAGGTAGAGCATATAGGGTGCCGGCTTCGTCAGCTTGATGACGACCGTCTTGTCGTCGGGCGCGGTGATGCCGAGCGTCTTCGGATCCCGCGGCCCCTTGTTGTCGGAGCTCATATACTCGGCCGCACCGGCGACCGATATCGTCGAGGAGAAGATGTAGTTCTTCTCCGAAGCGGTCGCGGGATCGAGGGTCCGCGCCACACTATCGACGAAGGCCTGCGCCACCAGCGGCTCGCCGTTGGACCATTTCAGCCCGTCCCGCAGATGGAAGGTGTAGGTGAGGCCGTCATCGGAGATGTCCCACTTCTCCGCCGCACCCGGGATCGGTTCGCCGTCCGCGCCCGGCGTGACCAAGCCTTCATACATGTCGTCCTGGATCCAGGCCTCATAGCCGAGGAAGTTGACCTGCGGGTCGAGGGTGCCGATGGTCGAGCCGATACCGCGTTTGAGAACCGTCTCCGCCGCGGCGGGCGTCGATGCCGCGCTCCAAAGAGCGAGACTCGCGGCAGCCGCCAGGGCCACCGACAATGCGGTTCTTCTCGACAATCCCATGATCCACTCCCTGTTTCGTTCGTTCTGCGCGCTCTTGATCGAGCCGTCTTGTTGCGCAGAGCCTAGGCCGCAACAGGGCCGGCGGCAATCCAACGTCGAGAATCGCCGCTGACGCTGTATACAGCTAGGAGAAGCGAATTAAGCCATTGATCCAACGAGCCTGTCAAGGCGTCGTGCCCTGCGCTTGCGAATAAAAAACTTCCGTGATCCCGTGGCGCCAGAGCGCCGAGAGAAGGCCCGACCGATGAAGCTGGAACTGCGCCGGATCATAGTCTTCACCGCCAATCTGGAAGCGATGAGCCGCTTCTACGGCGAAGTGCTGGGCCTTGAGCCTGTCGGCAGTGAGAAGGGGTGGAAGGACTTCCGGGCCGGCGCCTGTGCGCTCGCACTGCATCAAGGCGAAGCAAAGCCCGGCAATCGCCCGCCCAAGCTCGCCTTCTACGCCCCCGATGTCGCCGCGACGCGCGCGGCACTCGTCCGCCGCGGCGCGAAGATGGGCAAGATCATGTCCACTGCCCATTTCGATCTCTGCGACGGCAAGGACCCCGATGGCAATCCGTTTCAGATCTCCAGCCGGAAATGATGTGCCGAAGTGAAACCGATCCTGCTTGCCCTTCTGCTGCTCGTGACCGTGTCGCCGCTGCGCGCTGAGATGGCCAGCGAGCTCGAAATGCCCGGACCGGACGGTCCGCTACGCGGCACCTTGCTCTCGACCGGCGAGGCAGGGCATCCGGTGGTGTTGATCATTCCCGGCTCCGGTCCCACCGACCGGGATGGAAACAACCCGATGGGGATCCGCGCTGCGACCTATCGCCTGCTGGCCGAAGGTCTCGCAGCAGAGGGCATCTCCAGCCTGCGCATCGACAAGCGCGGCATGTTCGGCAGCGCCGCGGCCGTTCCGGACCCGAATGCCGTCACTATCGGCGATTATGCGGACGATGTGCATCGGTGGAGCGCGCTCTTGCGCGAACGCACTGGCGCATCCTGCATCTGGCTGGTCGGACATAGCGAGGGCGGCCTGGTGGCACTCGCCGCGGCGAAAGATGCACCGGATATCTGCGGCCTGATCCTGGTTGCCACGCCGGGGCGGCCCCTCGGCGAAATTCTGCGGGAGCAGCTGCGGGCCAATCCCGCCAACGCGCCTCTGCTCGATCAGGCGCTGTACGCCATCGATCAGCTGGAAGCCGGTAAGCGGCTCAATACCGCTGCGATGCATCCGGCCCTGCTGCCCTTGTTTCGGCCGGAGGTGCAGGCTTTCCTAATCGACGCCTTCTCGTACGACCCCGCTGCTCTGCTCGCTGCAACCGCCAAGCCGGTCTTGATCCTGCAAGGCGGACGGGACCTGCAAGTCTCCACGGCCGATGCCGAGACGCTGAAGGCCGCCAAGCCGGATGCGGAACTGCGCGTCATACCGGATGCCAACCACGTCCTGAAGACCGTCACCGCCGACGATCGCGCCGCCAACCTCGCGACCTATTCCGCACCCGACCTGCCGCTTGCCGCCGGCGTCGTCACGACGGTTGCGCGCTTCATCCGGTCGCAGGGGCGCTAGATGGCGAGCCTCCCGAAACTCACCGTCTGGTACAACACCAAATGCCCGGTCTGTAACGCCGGCATTGACCGGCAGCGCAACCGGCTGCTGAAGGCAACCCAGGCCGGCGCGATCGCGTTCCGCGACATCAATTTCGAGCCTGATGCCCTCGCCGGCTTCGGGGCTGATCTCGAAGCGGTGCGGCGGCGCCTGCATGCGGTCGATGCCGAGGGGCGGCTTCATGTCGGCGCGGATTGCGCAGTGGCAATCTGGCGCCGCACGCCGGGCGACGCGTGGCTCGGCCGTCTCATCGGCCTGCCCGGCATCCTCCAGGTCGCGCGGTTCGCCTATGACCGCTTCGCCGACCTGCTCTATGCCTGGAATCGGAGCAAGGGGCATTGGTGATGCAACGCAGTGCGGTTGCGTGCATTGGCTCCGAAACGGAACGGGAGATGACCTATGGCCCGCACCGCCAAGCGCAAGACGACGCACCGCAAGACCGAACATCGCCGGACTTCGCCTAGGAAATCCCCCCGGAAATGGTCGGCCCGCGTCACCGAACGCAGCGACGCGATGGACCTTGAGGACAGCGTGTTCAAGCAGCGGAGCGCCGCAGCCGTCGCGCGCCCGCTGAAGCGCTCGGCGGAGCGCAGCCACCGACGCAAATCGAGCCCCTTCCGCTCGGCCATGTCGATGCTGAACTTCTACATCAACCGCGCCGGCAAGAATTTGAGCGCCGCCAAGCGGCGCAAGCTGGAGCGCGCGAAAGACGAGCTCCGGGAAGCCTTCGGCCGGGAACCGCGCACCGGCCATTGAACACTTAGAAGGAACCCTCGCTCCGCTGATGCATTGTTGTTGAATCGGCGTTTCGTCGGCGCCGTCGGGGAGTTCGGGGTGTCATGGCAGACGACGGGATTCCCGCAGACTTGCGGGATTTCATCCTGCGGAGCATCGATTCGGTGGGCCAGCTTGAGGCCCTGCTCCTGCTGCGCGACAATGCGGATCAAGGTTGGGATGCCGCGCAGATCGCCAAGCGGCTCTATGTGCATGAATCCGAAGCGGCGGCGATCCTCGGCCATTTGGCCGAACGTGGCTTCGTGACCGAGCAGAATGGCGCCTATCGCTACGACCGCGCGGGAAAACAGACGGACGCGATCGATCGCCTGGCCGAAGCCTATGGGCGACAGCTCATCCCGATCACCAATCTCATCCACGCCAAGCCGCGCCGCATCCGTGCCTTTGCCGACGCCTTCAAGCTGAAGAGAGACAAATAGGAATGGCCGCGATCATCTACAGCCTCTGCGCCCTGACCGCCCTCGGCTGTGCCCTGCTCCTGCTCCGCGGCTATCGGCGCAGCCGCTACAAGCTGCTGCTCTGGAGCGGCTTGTGCTTCGCCGGCCTCACCGGCAATAACCTGCTCCTGGTCGTCGACAAAGTGGCACTGCCGGATATCGACCTCTCGGTGCCGCGGACCCTGGTCGCCCTCATCTCCATGGCCGTGCTGCTGTTCGGCCTCATCTGGGATTCGGACTCATGAGCACCCTCGCCCCCGTCCTCAACGGCGCTGTCGCCATGGCCTCCTTCGTGGCGACGTTGTTCTTCCTGAGATTCTGGCGCCAGACCCAGGATACGTTCTTTCTGTTCTTTGCCTTCGCCTTCGGCCTCGATGCGGTGATCCGGGTGATCCTCGGCCTCGGCCAGTTCTCCGAGGAGACCGAGCCGCTGATCTATCTCGCCCGTGCGGTCAGCTTCACCTCGATCATCATCGCGGTGGTGCGAAAGAACCGGCCGGGACGGCTGAGTTAGGGCCGCTCGATCGCGATCGCAGTCGCCTCGCCACCGCCGATACAGAGGGCGGCGACGCCGCGCTTCAGATCATAGCGCTGCAGCGCATGCAGCAGGGTGACGATGATGCGGGCGCCGGTCGCGCCGATCGGATGGCCGAGCGCGCAGGCACCGCCATGCACATTGAGCTTGTCGCGCGGAATGGCGAGATCCTTGGCGGCCGCCATCGCCACGACGGCGAAGGCCTCGTTGATCTCGAAGAGATCGACATCGCCGACCGACCAGCTGCTCTTTTCCAGCACCTTGCGGATCGCCGGGATCGGCGCCGTCGTGTACCAGGCCGGCTCCTGGCTATGGGTGGCGTGGGCCTTGATCTCGGCCAGGATCGGCAGGCTCTCGCGTGTCGCGCGCGACCGCGTGGTCAACACCAAGGCAGCAGCGCCATCGGCGTTCGCAGAGGCGCTGGCCGCAGTGATCGTGCCGTCCGCGCGGAAGGCGGGCTTCAGCGCCGGAATCTTCTCCGGCGAGACCTTCATCGCATGCTCGTCGTTCGCGATCGCCTGCGCGCCGCCTTTCGCCGGAACCGAGACCGGCACGATCTCAGCCTTGAAGGCACCCTCGGTGATCGCCTTGCGGGCGCGGGTCAGAGTCTCGACGGCGAAGGCGTCCTGGTCGGCGCGGGTGAACTGATAGGCCTGCACCGCACGCTCGCCGAACTCGCCCATCGGCACGCCCTTCTCATAGGCGTCCTCCAAGCCGTCCAGCATCATGTGATCGAAGATCCGGTCATGGCCGGCGCGATAGCCGCTTCGTGCTTTGGCGAGGAGATAGGGGGCATTGGACATCGACTCCATGCCGCCCGAGACGACGATAGCGGCCGAGCCCGCGCGCAGGAGATCGTGGCCCAGCATGGTCGCCTTCATCCCCGAGCCGCAGACCTTGTTGACCGTCGTGGCGCCGGTCGCATCCGGGATGCCGGCCGCACGCGCGGCCTGGCGCGCGGGCGCTTGCCCTTGGCCGGCCGGCAGGACGCAGCCCATCAGCACTTCGTCGATCTTCTCCGCCGAAACCCCGGCGCGGTCGAGCGCCGCCTTGATCGCGTGGGCGCCGAGGGCGTTCCCCGAGATCGGCGACAATTCGCCCTGGAACCGGCCGAGCGGCGTGCGGGCCGCGGAAACGATGACGACGGGATCTGCTGCTGCGGACATGCGCCCTCTCCTTCTCTTGTCCGGACATATAGTATCACGGGCCAGTCACTTTCAACATGATAGCCAAACGTCGACCGACTTGTCCGACCAGCTGCCACCACGATATATTTCGGAAAACATATCGAGCACGTGACCATGCGCCGACTGCGGGCTTTTGTCCTTGCCCTTCGGCTGGCTTGGGACTCCGCCCAGCGTCAACCGCCTGATCGGGCTTGAATGGCTCTCTTCCTTGCTCTATCCCCAGGACCCGAAGCGCGACCTTGCTGCCGATGTGCGCGGCTTCTATCGCAACTACTATCGGGTCGATCTCACCGACGCGCAGCTGCAGACGTTGCTCGCTCCCTAGATTTTTCTTCCGGCAAGGAAACCGAAAATGTCCAACCACCTCAAGTTCTACATCAACGGCCAATGGGTCGATCCGGTGAAGCCGGCGACCATGGACGTGATCAATCCCGCGACCGAGGAGGCCTTCACCAGGATCTCCGCCGGCACCGCCGCCGATCTCGACAAGGCTGTTACCGCCGCCCGCGCCGCCTTCCCCGCCTTCTCGCGCACGACCAAGGCCGAACGCGTCACGCTGCTGAAGAAGATCATCGCCGCCTACGACAAGCGCGCCGAGGACATCGCCCAGGCGGTCTCCGCCGAGATGGGCGCGCCGATCGCCATGGCCCGGCATTCCCAGGCCGCGGCCGGCAAGGCGCATCTCGAATCCACCCTGAAGGCCCTCGAGGCGATGGAGTTCGAGGAGCAGCGCGGGATCAGCCGGATCGTGCGCGAAGGCATCGGCGTGGTCGGGCTGATCACGCCGTGGAACTGGCCGCTCAACCAGATCGCCTGCAAGGTCGGCCCGGCGATCGCTGCCGGCTGCACCATGATCCTGAAGCCCAGCGAGATAGCACCGATCACCGGCATCATCTTCGCCGAGGTCATGCATGAGGCGGGTGTCCTGGCCGGCGTCTTCAACCTCATCAACGGCGACGGCCCCTCGGTCGGCGCGCCGATGTCGGCCCACCCCGGCATCGACATGATGTCCTTCACCGGCTCGACCCGCGCCGGCATCCTGGTCGCCAAGGCCGCCGCCGACACGGTGAAGCGCGTCAGCCAGGAATTGGGCGGCAAGTCGCCGAACATCATCCTCCCCGATGCGGATTTCGAGCCGGCGGTGAAGAAGGGCATCTACGCCTGCTTCAACAACAGCGGCCAATCCTGCAATGCGCCGACCCGCATGCTGGTGCCGCTCGACCGCCACGACGAGGCTTTGGGCATCGCCAAGGCCGCGGCGGAGAAGCACAAGGTCGGCGATCCCAGGATCGAAGAAACCATGCTCGGCCCCGTGGTCAGCGAGGCCCAGTTCAAGAAGATCCAGGGCCTGATCGAGGCCGGCATCAAGGAAGGCGCCACGCTGGTCACCGGCGGCACCGGCCGTCCGGAAGGCTTGAACCGCGGCTACTACGTGCGTCCGACGGTGTTCGGCAACGTCAGCAACAGCATGACCATCGCGCGCGAGGAGATCTTCGGTCCGGTCATCGCGATCATGCCCTACAAGACCGAGGAAGAGGCGATTGCGATCGCCAATGACACGGTCTACGGCCTTTCCGCCAATGTGGAATCCAAGGATGTCGAGCACGCGGCCCGGGTCGCCCGCCAGATCCGCGCCGGCCAGGTGAAGATCAACTATCCCGCCTGGGACACTTTCGCGCCGTTCGGCGGCTACAAGCAGTCCGGCAACGGCCGCGAATACGCCGACTGGGGCATCCATGACTTCCTCGAGGTGAAGGCGATCATCGGCTACGAAGCCGCCTAGGCCCTTTCAAGACTCCCTCCCCCATCCGCCCGCCGAAACACGCGCAACGGCGGCGATTGGGGGAGGGTTCAGCCGCGATCACTGGCCTTCATACGTCGTCAGATTCTGCTCATCGGTATCAACAACGAAGACCGCGAGCAGCTTTGCAGGCTCCGTCTTGCTGGCATTCTCGCTCACGCCGTGATGATCGCCGGCCTTCTCGAAGAAGGTCTCGCCAGCCTTATAGACGGTCACGGGTCCATCATTGACCTGGCTGCGAATGGCTCCCGCGAGCACGGTCGCCGCAATGAAGGCGGAATCGGCATGGGTGTGCGCCGGAGACGTACCGCCCGGTTCATATTCGACCAGAACGCCCTTGATGCTCTTGCCGGGGACGTTTGGCAACGGATGCTCGAACAGCATCGTCACCTTGTCGCCATGATGACCTTCGGCCGAGGCGCCGGTGATCGAAAGCACGCACAAAGCGACGGCGCGGAAAAGATTCTTCAACATGAATTCCCTCCTGTTTCTCGGGTGAAGATTTCGTTCAGGCGGCGTTGGCGCGTAGCCAGTCGGCGAAGCTTGTCGTGCCGAGACGCGCCTTGTCGTTGCTGGCGGTCAGCGACTGGTCGTTGATCTCCGCGCCGAAATAGCGCGCGTGGACGTCGGCGATCACCCGCCGCGGGTCCTTCTTGGCTTGCAGGAACCGCCGGACCGCCTCGTCCATGCTGATCTTCTCCGGCCCAGCCACTTCGACCGTGCCGTTGACCGGTGCGCCGAGCGTGATATCCGCAAGAGCCGCCACGACATCGTCGGAGAAGATCGGCTGGAACAGAGCCGGTGACAGGCGGACCGTGTCGCCGACCGTGCCCGATTGTGCGATTGCGCCTACGAACTCCATGAACTGGGTCGAGCGCAGAATGGTGTACGGAGTCTTGCCCGCTTTGATCGCGGCTTCCTGCGCCAGCTTGGCGCGCAGGTAGCCGCTGTCCGGCAGCCGGTCGGAGCCGACCACCGAGAGGGCGATATGATGCTTCACCCCGGCGGTTGCTTCCGCCGCCATCAGATTGCGGCCGGCGGTTTGGAAAAACTCCAGAACCGCCTTGTCCTCGAACGAGGGCGAGTTCGCGAGATCGACCACGACGTCAGCGCCTTTCAGCGCTTCGGCCAGGCCCTCGCCCGTCAGCGTGTTGACGCCGGAGGCCGGCGACGCAGCCACCAGCTCATGGCCCAATGGGCGCAGGCGATTGATGAGCTTGCTGCCGATGAGACCGGTGCCACCGATAACGACGATCTTCATGTCCTTCTCCCTTGGCTCCGACCGCGACCACCGCGATCGGTGCCCGGAGAATGGACGGGTTGCCCCGGGGAAGACTTTGCGGCGAACCTCAAATGCCATTGGATTTGCCTTGGAGATTCGTCCAAAAAAGACGGGAAACCAGCCCGGTTAAGGCTTTGGAGCCCCGCTTGCCGTTCGCCTTTGGAGATTTTCTGCTCGACCCCGATCGCCGCGAGCTCACGCGCGGGATTGAGCCGGTCCCGGTCGGCCCACTGGTCTTCGATCTGCTGCTCTATCTGGTGCAGAACCGCGAGCGCGTGGTCAGCAAGGACGACCTGCTGGATGCCGTCTGGCAGGGGCGGATCGTTTCGGAATCGACCCTCACCAGCCATATCAACGCAGTGCGCAAGGCGATCGGCGATACCGGCGCGGAGCAGCGGCTGGTCAAGACCGTGGCACGGAAGGGCCTGCGTTTCGTCGGCGCCGTTGTCGAAGCCGGGACGAAGGCGGTGCCTTCCCCGGGGCCGTCGCTTGCCCTGCCGGACAAGCCTTCCATCGCCGTTCTTCCTTTCGTGAATCTCAGTGGCGATCCCGAACAGGAGTATTTCGCCGACGGGGTCGTCGAGGACATCACGGCCGCGCTCTCACGCATGCGCTGGCTGTTCGTCATCGCGCGCAATTCCAGCTTCACCTATAAGGGCCGGACCGTCGATGTGTTCGAGATCGGCCGCGCCCTGGGTGTGCGCTACATACTGGAAGGCAGCATCCGCAAGGCGGCGAATCGAATCCGCATCACCGGCCAGCTCATCGACGCGCAGAGTCGCGCCCATCTCTGGGCCGACCGTTTCGAAGGCGATCTCGACGACATCTTTGAGCTTCAGGATCAACTCGCCGCCAGCGTGGTCGGCGCCATCGTGCCGGAGCTGGAGCGCGCCGAGATAGAGCGCGCCAAGCGCAAGCCCACCGAGATTCTCGATGCCTACGACTGCTACCTGCGCGGCATGGCGAACCTCAACCTCGGGACCCGCACCGCAATCGACGAGGCTCTGCCGCTGTTCATGCGCGCCGTCGCGATTGATCCCGCTTATGCCTCGGCGTATGGCATGGCGGCCTGGTGCCTGTTCTGGCGCAAGCTCAATGGCTGGATGACCGACCGACCCCGGGAACTCGCGGAAGGCACGCGCCTCGCTCGCCTCGCCGTCGAACTCGGCAAGGAGGATGCGATCGCGCTCACCCGCGGCGGCCATGCGCTTGCACATCTCAGCGGTGATCTCGATGCGGGTCTCAGCCTGCTGGAGCGGGCGAAGCTGCTCAACTCGAATCTGGTCTCGGCCTGGTTCCTCGGCGGCTATCTCAGGATCCACCGCGGCGATATCGAGGATGGCATTGCCGACCTCACCCATGCGATACGCTTGAGTCCGCTCGATCCCGAGATGTTTCGCATGCAGGCCGGAATCGCCCTGGCCCACCTTTATGCCGGGCGCTTCGACGCGGCCGCGGGCTGGGCGGAGAAAGCGATCCGGGAGCTCCCGACTTTCCTGTTTGCACTCTGCATCCTCGCAGCGAGCCAAGCCCAGGCCGGGCAGATCGAGAAAGCGCGGAAGTCGATGGCGGAGATCCGGCGGTTGGATCCGGCGATGCGGATCGCCAATCTCGGCGAATGGCTGCCGATCGATCGGCCGGAAGATCGGGCCACGTTTCACGGCGGCTTGCGGCTGGCAGGACTGCCGGATTAGGCGGATCGCTAGCGGCCCAGATACTCCCGGATTTCTGACCGCTCGGAATCCAGCACCGCGCGGGTCGGCCCAAACATCGCCACCTTTCCCGCGGCGATGAAAGCGGTGCGGGTTGCAATCCGCGCCGCCTCATTCGGATCGTGGGTCACCAACAGCACCGTCAGGCCCTGCGCCTTGCGCAGAAGATCCGTCAGTTCCAACATCTCGACCCGCAGTGCCGGGCCCAATGCCGCGAACGGCTCGTCGAGCAGCAGCAGCGGCCTATGGCGAATGAGGCTGCGCGCCAGGGCGACGCGCTGGCGCTCGCCGCCGGAGAGCTGCCCCGGCAACCGGCCTTCGAAACCTTCGAGCCCAACCTGCCGCAAGGCCCAGGCCACCTGTTCCTCATCGGCCGCGTTGAGCTTCAGCCCCGGATTGCGCCCGAGGCCGATATTCTGGGCGGTGCTCAAATGTGGAAACAGGTTGAAGTCCTGAAACAGAGTCGTGACCGGGCGGTCCGCCGGCGGCAGGTGCGTGATATCCGTGTTGTCCACGCGGATCGTCCCACCCAGCGGCCGCTCGAAACCGCCGATCAGCGACAGCAAGGTCGATTTGCCGGCACCGGACGGGCCGATGATACCGATGCATTCTCCCGCCTCGACCGCGAGATCGAAGCGCATGATCAGGTCTTCATAGGTGAAGGCCAGGTCTTCGATCTCAAGAAAGGCCAAGCGACCTGCTCCTTCCGCCCACGGCGCGCTCGATCACCACGAAGCTCAGCAGACAGAGGGCCAGCAAGACCAGCGCCGTGCCGGATGCCGTCTGCATGCGATAGGCGGCGATCTGATTGTAGAGCAGCAGGGTGAGATTGGTGAGGTTCTGGTTGCCAAACAGCGCGATCGCTGCGAGATCGCCCATGGAGGCTGCGGTCGTCAAGCCGAAGGCCAGGCCGATCGCCGGCCGCAGCATCGGCCATTCGACCACGCGAAAACGGTCGCGGCCGGCAATGCCAAGTCCGGCACAGAGCCGGTCGTATTGCGCATGGTTGCGCGCCACGGCGGGACGCAACACGCCGACCGCGAAGGGCAAGGTCAGCAGCGCGTTCATAGCGACAACACCCGCCGGCGCAATCGCGTAAAGATCGATGCGCCCGGTCAGCGCCAGCGTGATGCCGGCGCCGATCGCCATCGGCGAGGCGATGATGCCGGCCAGCCCGGCGATGCCGATCAGGATGGTCGCCGCGTTCGATGCACGCAGGCGGTCTGCCGCGACGGCGATCGGATAGGCCAGCACGGTTGCGAGCAAGCCGGCCGGCAGGCCAAGGGTCAGCGTCACTGCGACCGCGTCCAGCAGCGACCACAGATTCTGCCGCGTGAAGAAGAGACCGCGCAAGCCGTCGAACACGAGGGCCGCAAGCGGCAGGGCGACAAAGCCCATGGCGAGGACAATGGTGATGAAGTCGCGCAGGCGCGCACCGAAGCTCAAACCGTCGAAACGCGCCGTGTTGAGCCGGGTGCCACGACCGAAATCGAGTCTGCGGCTGGTCATCCAGGCGATGGCAACCAGGACGAGGCAGGCGAGCGTCTGCAGCACAGCGAGGGCGCCGCCCTGCGCCAGGTCGACGTCGAGCCGCAGCGCCTGGTAAATGGCCACTTCCAGCGTCGTGGCGCGCGGCCCGCCGCCCAGGGTCAGCACCACGGCGAAGCTCAGGAAACAGAGCGTGAAGATGAATGCGAGTGCCGCGGGCACATATTGCCGGAGCAGCGGCAGCTCGATCAGCCGGAATATCTGCCCCGAGGACATGCCGAGCTGCGCCGTCAGGCGCCAGGTCTCCCCCGGCACGGTGCTCCAGGCCGGCAGGAGGAGGCGGATCGCCAGCGGCAGGTTGAAGAAGACATGGGCGATCAGGATTCCGGTGAGACCGTAGATCGACGGCCGCCACTCGCTGCCGAAGACACCGGATAGCTCTGCCACATAGCCCGAGCGCCCATAGACCGCGACGATCCCGAAGATCGCCGCCACCGCGGGCATCACCATGGGCAACGCGCAGAACTGCAGGATCAGGTTGCGGCCGGGAAACGCGCTCTGCCTGGCAAGCGCGCGCGTCGTCGGAACCGCGGCGGCAATCGCGATCGTTGCCGAGAGCGTCGCCTGCAGGAAGGTGAAGCCGACGACACGGCGGAGATAGGTGTCGGTCGCGAGATCATGCAGATCCGCCGCCGACGCGCCGGACAGCAACACGGCATAGTCGGCAACAACCGCCGCCGCGATGAGCGCAGCGGTGATAAGGCCGAGACGCGGAAGGGTCATGGGGCCGATGCTCTACCGAGCGACACTACTGCCCCACCGCTTGCAGCCATTCCTTGATCCAGGCCGCGCGATGCTGCGCGACCTCGTCCGCCGGCAGCAGCAGCGCCTTTTTCGGCTGCGGCGCCGCCATCGCGAATTCCGGCGGTGTGGCGCCGTCGGTCACCGGCAGCATCCAGTTGGTGGTTGGGATCACCATCTGGAAATCCTTCGAGACCAGGAATTGCAGGAACTGCCTCGCGAGGTCCGGATGCTGCGAGGTCTTCAGCATGCCGGCGACCTCGACCTGCATATAATTGCCCTCCGGGAACACCAGCGCCTTGTAGCGCTCGGTCTTCTCTTCCATGACGTGGTAGGCCTGTGAGGTCGTGTAGGAGAGGACCAAGGGTGCCTCGCCCTTGGTGAAGAGGCCATAGGCCTCGTCCCAGCTCTTCGACACGGTGAGGATCTTCGGCGCGATCCCCTTCCAGGTATCGGCGGCCTTCTCGCCATAGACCGATTTTAGCCAGAGCATGAGCCCCAGGCCCGGCGTGCTGGTGCGCGGATCCTCCAGCAGGATCTTCGGCTCATCGCCGCCGGCCGCGAGATCCGCCAGGCTCTTCGGCGGCGTCTTCAGTTTCTCCGAATCCCACATGAAGGCAAAATAGCCGTAGTCGAACGGCACGAAGTTCTTGTCGTCCCAGGCGATCGGCAGCTTCACCGCACCGGTATCGACGCCGTGCGGCGCTATCAATCCGGTCGCCGCTGCTTCCGCCGTGAGGCTGGTGTCGAGGCCGAGCACGACATCGGCCGGCGATTTGTCGCCTTCGAGCTTCAGCTTCGAGAGCAGGCCTGCGCCGTCACCGAACGCCACCCATTCCACCTTGCAGCCGCATTGCTGCTCGAAAACCGGCGTGACCTTGGGCCCCGGCCCCCATTCGGCCACGAAGGAGCTGTAGGTGTAGACCGTGAGCTTCGGCGCATCGGCTGCCGGGGCGGCCCCGGCCAAAGCGATCAAACCGGCCGCGAGAACGAGACGGGTCGCGAAACGCATGAAAGTTCCTCCTTTGCCGGGAAGGGCACAGGAAGGCAGCGAATTGGGGTTGGATCGCTGACTCATGTCCCTCCGCCGGTGCTAACCGGATCAGGTTCATCGGGTTGATGCGATCCACCGCATCTCTCAGCCCAAATCGGGCACCCCGCTGAGTGGCGCCATCCTTCGGGGGAATGCCGGGCAAAGTCAAGCAGGTTGCGGAACCCTGCCATGCAGCGGGCCGGGTTTATCTTTCCAGACCGAACCTTTAGAAGGTCGAGCGAGCGAACCCGAGAGAGGACCATGCCCCGTTCCGTCGACCTCATCCGCCACGGCCAATCCACCTTCAACGCCCATTATGAGGCGACCGGCCAGGACCCCCTGCATTACGACGCCAGGCTGACGGAGCTGGGGGAAAGCCAGGTGGCCGCGGCGCGGGATCGCTATCGGGACCGCGACTATGACGTCGTGCTGGCCTCGCCGCTGACCCGCGCGATCCAGACCGCCCATGGCATTTTCGGCGACCGCAGCATCCCGATCGAGATCTGCGCCCTGCATCGCGAGTGGCAGATCAGCAGCTGCGACATCGGCCGCGCCGTCGCCGAGCTTCGGACCGACTTCCCGCATCTCGATTTCAGCGGCCTCGACGATCCCTGGTGGCACCACGATGCGCCGGCCTGCGCGCTCGGCTTTCCGCAGGAGACCGAAGCCCATCTCCAGGAACGCATCGCCGCCTTCGTCGCGCTGATCGCGGCCCGCCCCGAGGACCGCATCGCCGTGGTCGGCCATGGCGATTTCTTCCGCCGCCTGATCGGCCGCCATCTCGCCAATTGCGAGCGCGCGGAATGGGATCTCAGCACGGCGCGGGAATTGATGCGGGCGTGAGTTCTTCGAGCATTTGCTCGAAACCGCCCACGAACCGCTCCAGCATCGCCTCCAGCCCTTCCGCCGTGTTGCCGCCAGCGATCTCGGCATAGGTCCAACTGCCCGCCACCAGATGCAAGGCAGCGCGCATCAGCCGGAGATGGTGCTCGCCGGGCATCGCCCCGTATCCCTCGGCAAGGGCGCGGGCATCAATCCTCCCTTCCATGACGGTCGCGGCGAGATCCCATGCGGGATCGCACATCGCTGAATATTCCCAGTCGATCAGCAGCAAGGTACCGTCGCCGCGCAGCAGGAAGTTGGTCGGATTGGGATCGATATGGCTCGGCACCAGGGCGACCGGCTCCGCTTCCAGCGCCGCGCGGACCGGCTCGGCGCGGGCGCGCAGACCCCGCAGCCGGTGGTCCGCCGCGAGGCGCATGTAAGTGTCGATCATCGGAAAGGCGTGCATCACGCCTTGAAAGCTGCGGCCGGAGCGGTGCAAGCGCCCCAGCAGCGCACCGAGCTTGCGGGCGATCTCGGGCGCCGCGAAATCTTCCGGTGTCAGCGTGCGGGCATCGGCGAGGAAGGGCTGCAAGGTGACCCCAGTCTCCGCGTCCGCATACAGCAGGGCCGGAGAAATGCCGAGATCGGCGGCGATGGCGGCGTTGTGGAACTCCTGGGCGCGCGACAGATAGCGCTGCGAGGACGGACCGGCCGACCGAAGAACGTAATCCTCGGCCCCGGCCGTGACCCGCCAATTGCGGTTGGTGATGCTGGCGAGCGGCTGTGCCTGCCAGGACGCCGGCGAACGCGCGGCCAGCAACGGAACCGAGCGAAAAAGCGATTGCAGGATAGGATCGGCTGTCATATGGGCGTGGTAGCCGTATTTAAGATTTTCTTAAACCCCGAATGGCAGGTTCTGCCTAACTCCCTCGTTCGGATAGGAATCATGGCCGGCACCGAACTTCCCCGCATCGTCCGACTGCTCGTGATTTCCGAATCACCCACAGTCTTCGCCGCGGTCGATCGGCTGAGCGAGAGCTTCGGCGAGGACCGCTATGTGGTGCGCCGCGCCGCCAAGCCGGCCGAGGCGCTTGAGGGCGATGCCGCTTTCGACGTGATCCTGCTCGACCTGCAGCCGCTGCTCGACGGCGGCGTCACCAAGGCCGAGGGCGTCGTCGCCTCAGTCGCCGCGCGCGGCCCGCTCATCGCCCTGACCGGCGCCCTCGATCGCGCGACCGACCAATCGCTGAAACACGCCGGCGCCGCGGACTGCCTGTTCGAAGACGAGCTCGGCCCGCGATCGCTCCGGCGCGCCATCCGCACGGTCATCGCCACCGGGGCCGCGGGAAAGAAGCGCGGTCTGCCGCGGCTGTTCGATCCCTCGACCGGTCTCGCCAGCCAGTTCCTGTTCTGGGAGATCCTCGGCCTCGCCGCGCGCCGTGCGAAACGCAACAAGGACTTCTTCGCCCTGCTCCTGCTGGAAGTCGCCGACCTGCCGCAGGAAGCCGGCGATGCCATCGGCGACATCGTGATGCAGGTCGCGGCCGAACGGGTTTCCAACGTGCTGCGCGCCAGCGATACGGTTTCGCGGTTCGAGCATCACCAGCTCGCCATCCTGGTGGAATCGATGCCGCGCGTCGAAGACATCCAGATCGTCGCCGAGAAGATCGTCCAGGAACTGACCAAGCCCTTTCCCTTGGGCGATCTCGAGCGGCGCTTTCCGGTCAACCTCGGCATCTCGCTTTACCCGACCAGCGCCGACAATGCCGACATGCTGATCGGCAAGGCCTTCGAGGCCCTGGCCGGCGCGAAGAGCCGCGGCAAAGGCCAGTTCGTCTTTGCCTAGGCGGCAAGTTTTGCCGTTCCGAGTTAGCCTCATAACCGCGTGATATCAACACCTTAGCGCCATTCCGCAGCGGCATGGGAGTTGCATCGGTTTTCCCGGCAGGCAGTCCGCCTGCGGATGGGGAGTCTGTCGATGCTGTCGATGTTCGGTCGTGGCGAAGAGCCGAAGCAGCCCATGAAGCCAGGAGCGGCCCCGGTCCTCGCGGCCCGGCCTGCCAACACGAACGGGCCGGCTTTGCGGGCAACACCCCCATCGGCGAAGGCGCGTTTCGAGAATCCGCCGACCGTCGGCCAGTATCTGGTGCATCTCGCTTCCGATATCCGCAGCTTCACCCGCGCCGAGATCAGCGGCACTGTCGTCGGCGCGACGCCGGCTGAAGTGCAGCGCCTCGCCCGCCTCGCGGCGAAGCTGAAGAGCCGCTACTTCGCCCAGGCTCTCGACCTCACCAGCGCCGAGCACGGGCCGATCTCGGAGAGCGATGTGCGCTATCTCGAACGCGCACGATTCATGTACGAGGAAGTCGAACGCGCGCTGGACAATCTGCGCCACGCGATCCAGACCGGCGACCTTTCGCTCGAGGGCCTGAAGCGGGATCGCGACTGACGCGCTGTTGGCACGTCATGGTCGGCGAGGGCCGACCATCCACGCGTTGCGTCACTTCTTCTTCGGCTTCATCGCCGCCCAATCGGCGTCGGACATCGCGGCGCCGAGGAAGTTGAACTCGCCGGCGCCCTGCAGCCATTCGCCGCCGTCGATGGTGACGACCTCGCCGTTCACATAGCCGCTCTCATCCGCCATCAGGAAGGCGGCAAGGTTGGCGAGCTCCACGTGCTTGCCGGCGCGGCCCAACGGATTGCGCGTCTCGAAGGTCTTGGCGAGATCGGCGCGCGGCACCAGCCGTTCCCAGGCACCGGGCGTCGGGAACGGCCCCGGCGCTATGGCATTCAAGCGAATGCCGCGACCGCCCCATTCCACCGCGAGACTGCGAGTCATCGCCAGCACACCGGCCTTCGCCATCGCCGATGGAACGACATAGGCCGAGCCGGTCCAGGCATAGGTGGTGACGATCGAGAGCACCGTCGCCGGATGGTTCTCGGCGAGCCAGCGCTGGCCGCAGCCGAGGGTCACATAGGCGCTGCCATGCAGCACGATGCCGAGCACGGCATCGACCGCGCGGGGTGAGAGTTCTTCGCTCCTGGCGATGAAATTTCCGGCGGCATTGTTGACCAGCGCGTCGAGCGGGCCGTTCTGCCAGATCGCCTCCAGCATCGCCTCGACCTGCGCCGCGTCGCGAATGTCGCAGACATGATATTCGCCATCGAGCTTCGCCGACGCCTCGCGCAGCACTTCCTCGCGGCGGCCGCAGATCACGATCCTCGCCCCGAGCGCATGGAACCGCTCACCCATGGCAAACCCAAGCCCGGTTCCGCCCCCGGTGATCAGGATGCGTTTGCCTTTGAGAAGGTCGCTCCGAAACATCTAACTCTCCAGTGGGCGCAGCATCTCCCGGGAGATGATATGGCGCTGGATCTCCGATGTCCCTTCCCAGATGCGTTCGATGCGGGCATCGCGCCACATCATCTCCAGCGGCAGCTCCTCCATCAGCCCCATCCCGCCGAAGATCTGGATCGCCTGGTCTGTGACGCGCCCCAGCATCTCGCTGGAATAGAGCTTTGCCATCGCCGCATCGCCATTGGTCATGGTGCCGTTCTGCAGCTTCCAGCAGACATAGGCGACCAGGGCATCGGCCGCCGCCAGCTCGGTCTTCATATCGGCGAGCTTGAACGAGGTACCCTGGAACTTGCCGATGGTCTGGCCGAACTGCTTGCGGGTGGCCGCCCAGCTCAGCGCCAGCTCCATCGCCCGCTCGGCCTTGCCGCAGCAATTGGCGGCGATGAAGACCCGCCCGCCGACCAGCCATTCTTCCGCATGGACGAAACCCTTGTGCAATTCGCCCAGGATCTGCCGCTTGTTGACCCGGACATTGTCGAAGAACAGCTCGTAATTATCATAGGCACGGTAGGAAACGGCACGCGGCCCGCGGCGCATGGTGAAGCCCGGTGTGTCCTTATCGACCAGGAACGCCGTCACCTGCTTCCGGGGCCCGCGCTTGGTTTCCTCGATCCCGGTCACCGTGAAGACGATGGCGAAATCCGGAATCCCGACACCGCTGATGAAATGCTTCTGGCCCTTGATGACGAAATCATCGCCGTCGGCCTCGGCTCTGGTCGAAATCGACATCGCATCGGAGCCTGAACCCGGCTCGGTCAGCGCGAAGACCTCCATTTTGTCGCCGCGCACCGTCGGCAGCAGGTATTTCTCGATCTGCTCATCCTTGCAAGCCATCAGGATCGCGGAAGGCCGGCCGACGAATTTCTGAATCGCCCAGTTCACTTTGCCCAGCTCGCGCTCGAACAGCATCTGCGACATGACGTCGAGCCCGCCGCCGCCGACCTCCTCCGGCATGTTGGCCGAATAGAGGCCCAATGCCTTCGCCTTCTGCTTCAGCTCCTGGCCCAGCTCCGGCGGCACGTGGCCGAGTTTGTCGACCGTACGCTCATGCGGATAAAGCTCGGTCTCGATGAAACCGCGCACGGTTTCGACCAGCATGCGCTGCTCGTCGGTCGGCTGGAAATCGAACGGCATGGGATTCCTCCAGGGTTACCGCAGCATAGCGGCAGCGCCGGGTGCTGGGAAGCTTGTTTTACGGTCGTATAATAACGTCAGACTTTGATTGAACGTACATTCAATGAATGATAATTATTGCCGCGATAACAGGAGGCTGGAGAGCCGGATGGCGCGCGATGCGATCAAGGAAGTGCGGCGGGAGCAGCTGATCGTGGCGACGATCGACGTGATCGCGCGCAAGGGTTTCTCCGAGCTGACGCTGGCGGATGTCGCGGAGACGGCGAAGCTCTCCAACGGCATCGTGAACTTCTACTTCAAGAGCAAGGACGCCCTGCTCGCCGCGACGCTCGCGCATATGGTCGGCGAGTATCAACGGTACTGGCGCGCCAATGTCGAAGCCGCCGGGCCCTCGCCCGCCGCGAAGCTCACCGCGATGCTGGAGGGCGACTTCCAGCGCCTGGTCGCCAATCGTAAGACCGTGACCGTCTGGTACGCCTTCTGGGGCGAGACCCGCTGGCGCCCGGATTTCATTTCCGTCTGCCAGGGCTTGAGCCGCGAGTTCCAGGCCGTTGCCGCAGAACTCTTCGCACAGCTCAATGCGCCGGACCGCGATCCGATGCTGGTCGCCAAGGGCTTCAGCGCGATGAGCGATGGACTTTGGCTCGACATGCTGATCAACCCCAAGGAGACCGACCGCGACACGGCACGGCGCGTGGTGCGAACCTTCCTTCATGGCCTCTATCCGGATCATTTCGCCGCCGATGCGACCGAGGCCGCGACCTCCGCCGCCTGAGGAGAGACCGATGCGCAACGTCCACGACGAAACCCTGCCCGGCTGGACCTATGACAACGCCGAGTTCTTCGCGCTGGAACGCGAGCACCTGCTGCTCTCGAGCTGGGCGCTCGCCGGGCATGTGAGCGACCTCAAAGCGCCCGGAGATTTCCTCTCCGTCGAAAGCTGCGGCGAGCGCGGCCTGGTCGTGCGCGGCAACGACGGACGGCTGCGCGGTTTCTATAATACCTGCCGGCACCGTGCCCATGCACTGGTCAGCGCCGAAAGCGGGTCCTGCGGCCATGCGATCCGTTGCCCCTATCACGGCTGGACCTACGGCTTCGACGGCTCGCTGAAGGCAATCGCCGCGGAGAAAACGTTTCCGGCGATCGACAAGGCGGAGTTTGGCCTCAAAGCTATCGAGATCGAGGAATTCCTGGGCTTCGTCTTCGTTCGCTTCAAACCGGGTGGGGTGAGCATCGCCGAGCGCTTCGCCCCCTATCGCGCCGAGATGGAAGCCTACCGCACGGCGGAGATGGTCTCGCGCGGGACCGGTTGGCAATGCGACATCGCCGTCGATTGGAAGAACCTGATCGACAATTATCTCGAAGGCTATCACGTGCCGACCGGCCATCCGGGCCTGCAGCGCATGTTCGGCAATTCCTACTCGGCCGAGGCGCAGCCGACCGGAGTCTCGCGCCAGGTCGGCATCATCCGCGAGAGGCTCTCGGAGAACTGGAGCGAGCGGATGTACCAGCGCGTCGCGCCGCTTCCCGAGCATCTGCCGGAAGCGCGGCGGCGGGCCTGGTGCTACTACACCTTGCTCCCGAACATGGCGCTCGACTTCTATCCGGAACAAGTGACCAGCTTCGAAGTGCTGCCCACGGGTCCCGGCAAATGCCGCTTACGCGCGCGGCGCTGGGCCCTGCCCGATCCCGATCGCCGGTCTCGGGCGGCCCAATATCTCAGCTTCCGTATCAACAGCCAGGTGCAGCGCGAAGACGAAGCGCTGGTCGCCTCGGTGCAGCAGGGCTTGCGGTCCCGCGGCTATTCCTTCGGCATTTTCTCGGAGAAGGAAGCGGCACTTCGGCAGCTTCACGAAATGGTGCGGCAGGCGGTGCCCGTGGCCCGCCTCGCCGTGCCCCCGGAACCGGGCACGCTGGCCGCCGTCAACGCCAAGCTTCACCGCGATCTCGCAGCCTAGAAAGACCTTTCCATGTCTTACCCGCTTCCGCCCTGCGCTCGGGAAATCCAGGACCGCGTCCGCAAGTTCGTGACTCAGGAGCTGATCCCCTGGGAGGTGCATGCCGAGATGCATGGCGGCGAGCTGCCGCCGGACGTGCTGCAGCGCCATCAGGCCGCAGCCCAGGCGGCCGGGCTCTATAACATGGACATCCCCGTCGAGATGGGTGGACAAGGTCTCTCCATGCTCGAACAGGCCGTGAGCCAGGAGGAACTCGGCCGCGTCACCAACGCGCTCGGCTGGTGCGGCAACAATCCGCAGAGCTGGATGCTGAAGGCCTGCACGCCGCAGCAGATCGAAAAATGGATCAAGCCCCTGGTCCGCGGCGAATGGCACGAATGCTACGCCATCACCGAGCCCGAAGCCGGCTCCGATGTCGATGCGATCCAGGCGACGGCGCGGCGCACGGGCGACGAATACATCCTCAACGGCGAGAAGTGGCATGTCACCAGCTTCAACCTCGCCCATTACGCCATCTTCCAAGCGAAACTGACGGAGGGACCCAAGGCCGGTAGCCATTGCCTGTTCTTCGTGGATCGTGATGCACCCGGCGTCGAAGTCGTGCGCACACCGGCCTATTCCCATACCTATCGCGCCCATCACCCGATCGTCCGCTTCACCGATGTAAAGGTGCCGGTCGAGAATCGGATCGGCGAAGAAGGTGGCGGCATGGCCTTCACCTATGACTGGTTCCGCTACGAACGGCTGATGATCGCCGCCCGCTGCTGCGGCGCCGCCGCCCGGCTGATCGAAGAAGCCACGGCGTTTGCACGCCAACGCCCGATGTCCGGCGAGATGCTGAGCGAAAAGCAGGCGGTGCAGTTCATGCTAGCGGACAGCTTGACGGAACTCTGGGCCGCGCGCCTCATGACCTACCGCACTGCGGAAGCGATCGATACCGGCGAGGACGTAAAGGTCAGCCACGCCCAGGCCTCGATGGCGAAGTTGTATGCATCCGAGATGGCTAACCGCGTGGCCGACCGGGCAGTGCAGATCTTCGGCGGCCGCGGCTATATGCGCGAGAACGTCGCCGAACGCTATTACCGCGAGCTCCGCGTCGACCGCATCTGGGAAGGCGCCAGTGAAATCCAGAGGCTGATCATCGCTAACGGGCTCTATAAGCGCGGGCAAAAGGCGCTGGTGGAATAGCGCCCGCCGTTTTCACTCGGTCGCCGCTCCCACTCGATCGTCATGGTCGGCGAAGGCCGACCATGACGAATCTAAATATGCTAGGGTGAAACAACAGCCGCGTGTCGGGGGACGCCAGCATGTGGAAAAGCATACAGCCGGTCGCGCCTGTTCTGCTGACGGTCGTGCTGATGGAATCGGCACTGGGCATCCTGTCGCCGTTGATCGGTTTCCGCCTGGCCTCGTCGGGCGCATCCACCTTCGTCGTCGGCGCGGCGGCTTCGGCCTATTTCCTGGGCTTCCTGCTCGGCACCCTCACCTGCCAGCGCATGATCCGGCGGGTCGGCCACATCCGGGCCTTCGGCGTCTTTGCAGTCTGCGCGTCGAACGCGGCGATCCTCTTTACCGTGCTGCACGATCCGATGTTCTGGGTCTTCTTGCGCGGCTGTGCCGGCTATGCGCTGGCTGGCGCCTTCGTGGTGATCGAATCCTGGATGACCGACAAGGCCGCGGAGGAGAATCGCGGACGGGTCTTTGCCATGTACACGACGGCGAGCTGGGCCGCCTCCGGCGTCTCGCCGCTGCTGCTGAATATCGACGCGCCCGGCGGGATCCTGCTTTTCGTGCTGGTGACGATCGGCCTCTCGGCGGCGATGATCCCGCTCGCCGTCACCAAGGTCGGCAATCCCGATATCGGCGAGCACCAGCACCTGCCGCTCTCGCGCCTGTTCCGCGCCTCGCCCACAGGCGTCGTCTGCGCCTTCGGCTCAGGCATGATGAATGCGGGCCTCTACGGCCTGTTCCCCGCCTATATCGACGACCACGGCTATGGCGAGAAGGAGCTCAGCCTCCTCTACTCCATCACCACGGTCGCTGCCTTGGTCACCCAATATCCGATCGGCTATGTCTCCGACTCTTTCGGCCGGCGACCGATCATCATCGGAATCATGCTGGTCTCGACCGGCATGTCCCTGCTGCTCTACGCGCTGCCGGGAATCAGCTTCACGCAGATGGTGATCCTGTTCTTCATCCTGACCGCCTTCGAATCCCCGCTCTATGCCTTGGGCGTCGGCCAGACCACCGACTATGTCGAGAAATCCGAGTTCGTCGCGGCCTCAAGCGGCTTGCTCTTCGCCTGGGGCCTCGGCTCTTGCTTCGGCCCGACGCTGGCCGGTGCCGTGATGCATGCGGCCGGCCCGCAAGGACTGCTGCTCTTCGCAGCGGGCTGCTTCCTCGCTGTCGCCTTGTTCACCACCTACCGCGCGCTCAGGCGCCGCGCCAAGACGCCGGAAGAGCAGAGCGACTACGTCGCCGTGCCTTTGACCCAAGGCACTTACGGGGCGCCCGAGCTGGACCCGCGTGGCGAATACAAACCGCACGCGCCGGCACCGGCGGTGGAGTGAAGACGCTGGATCTTCGTTGGCGCCCTACTCCGCCGCTTCCGCCAGCTTGCTGCCGGGAACGAAGAGCATGACCGGGCGGATGTCATAAGCGCTCGGGCCTGCATTGGCTTTCTGCAGGTCCTTGGCGATCGCGACCGCCTCTTCGATATCCTTGCAATCGATCAGATAGAAGCCGAGCAGATGCTCCTTGGTCTCCGCGAAGGGGCCGTCGGTGACGATCGGGCCGTCCTTGCCTTTGCGCAGCACCTTCGCCTTGGTCGTCGGCACCAGGCGCGCGCAAGGGCCGAGCTTGCCGGCCGCAGCGAGCTTGCCGGTGATGGCGCCCAGCCGCTCCATGACCGCGTCGTCTTCTTCCTTGGTCCAGTTGGAAACCAGCTTCTCGTCGTTATAGCAGATGATCGCATAGAGCATCGGCAACTCCCTCGCTAACCGAGACGTTCGATCTCTTCCGGGCGGCTGGTGGTGACGTTGAGATCGGTGATGTGTCCGGTCGAGATCGAATAGACCCAACCGTGGACATTCACCTCCTGGCCGCGGGCCCAGGCGTCCTGCACGAAGACGTCGGAGGCGACGTTCTTCACCTGCCGGATCACGTTGAGCTCGCAGAGCCGGTTGAGGCGCTTCATCTCGTCGCCGATCGCATCGAGCTCGTGGCGATGATCTTGATGCACCTCGCGGATCGGATGCAGCCAGTGATCGACCAGCCCGCGCCGCTGGCCATCGACCGCCGCGCGCACGCCGCCGCAGCCGTAGTGACCGACCACCATCACGTGCTTGACCTTGAGCACGTCGATCGCGAATTGCAGCACCGAGAGGTAGTTCGCGTCCTGCGGCGGCGCCAGATTGGCGACATTGCGGTGGACGAACAGCTCGCCGGGGTCGAGGTCGACGATTTCATTGGCCGGCACGCGGCTGTCGGAACAGCCGATCCAGAGATACTCGGGGGCCTGCTGGGCTTCCAAGCGCTTGAAAAACCCGGCATCCGCCGCGACCTTGCGTGCCGCCCAGGCACGATTCTTGTCTTTGAGGTATTCCAGCATGGCAACGCTCATAGCGGGAACCGGAGCCTACGGCAAGGCGGAAGCGGGCCTGCCCTTTTCCTGACGCATATTGTCAGGAGACATTCACCTTTCGGCGGTGGCCGAAGCATGGCGCAGGCGCAGTGTCTATCTTTTTCCCATGGCCACGACGTCAGGGATTCCTGCGATGAATGCGCACGCCCTTCCAACGAAGCCCAGTACCGAAGCCGCCGGCAAGTCCGGTGCGCTGACGCTGGCGACGCTCTGTATCGCCATGCTGCTCGCCCAGCTCGACACCTCGGTGGTCAATCTTGCGACCAAGCCGATCGGCGCCGATTTCCATGTCCCGGTCAACGCGCTGCAATGGGTGATCGACGGCTACAACCTCACCTATGCGGTGCTGTTGCTGAGTGGCGGCTTGCTGGCCGATCTCTATGGCCGCCGGCGGGTCTTCATGGCCGGTGCTGCCGTGTTCTCCGTTGCGTCGGTGCTCTGTGCCGTGGCGCCGTCGATCGGCATCCTGATTGCCGGCCGTGTGGTCACTGGAATCGGATCGGCCTTGATGCTGCCGGCCTCGCTGGCGATCCTGCGCGTTGCCTGGCCGGATGCGAAGCAGCTCGCCCGCGCGCTCGGCATCTTCACCGGCTGCAACGGCCTCGCCTTCATCATCGGCCCGACCCTCGGCGGATTCCTGATTGCCGATGTGGGCTGGCGCAGCGTGTTCTTCGTCGTCGTGCCCTTCGGCTTGCTCGCCCTGACCCTCTCGCCCTTTGTGGTGCCGGAATCCGCCGATCCCCATGGCCGCCATTTCGATGCTTCGGCACAGATACTGGGGATTCTGGCGCTGGGCGGTCTGGCGATGGCTGCGATCGAATCCCATACCGGCGTCGCGGCGCTCGTTGCGCTGGTCGTCGCGGTGACCGCGCTCATCGCCCTCATCAAGGTGGAACAGCGGCGCGGACCGGCCGCCTTGGTGCCGCTCGACATGTTCAAGATCCCGGCGTTCCGGGGCTCGACCATCGCGACCGCCGGCATGACCTTCGGCATGTATGGCGTCCTCTTCCTGCAGCTGCTGACCTGGCAGAGCTCCGGACGGCTCGACGCCGTGGGTGCCGGCCTCGCTCTCGTGCCGATGGCCTTGGTCTTCGTCATCGTCTCGCCGTTTTCCGGCGCGCTTCAATCCCGGCTCGGCACGCGCTTCATGACTGGCGGCGGCGTCGCGATCATCGGATGCGGCCTCGTGACCGTTGGCGCTTCGGCGGGCTCATCGTCACTGCTCGGCGCGGAAATCGGGCTGAGCTTGACCGGGCTCGGCATGGGCCTCGCCACCGGCCCGCTGACCGGTGTGGCGGTCGGCGCCGTCGCGGCGGCACGTTCCGGCACCGCCGCCGCGCTGATCAATGTCGCGCGGATGGTTGGGGCCACCCTCGGCGTCGCAGCCTTGGGGGCGATCTTCGCGCTACTGGGCGGTGGAACCGAGGGTCTGCGCCTCGCCATGCTGATCGGCGGAACAGTACAAATCCTTGCCGCGGGTCTGTGCTGGCGATCCGTCGCGCGCGAACCCCGTTAGGCTCCCGCCGCGCAGGCGATTGATGGAAGAGAACGGAAATGGTACACTTCAACATTCCGGCGACCGAAGCGGCTCCCAACATTGACGGGACCTTTACAGAACAGAGAATTGCTTCGACCCGGTCCGCAGAGTTTTATAATAAAAATCAATAGTTTATATGCTTTTTATACCTCTGACATGGTGTGGGGTGTAAAGGCAAATGCGAAGACCGGTTAGCTCGCCGCCCGCTTCGGTTCGGTCTCGGTCGAGAGCTCGGCTTGCCAGGGGAAATGGACGGTCATGCGGGTGCCCTTCCCCTTCTCGCTTTCGATCTCCAGCGTGCCGCCGTGGAGCTCGATCAGGGATTTCACCAGCGGCATGCCGAGGCCGGTGCCTTCGACGTTCTTGATCAGCGCCGAGCCGATCTGACCGTACGGCCGCATCGCCTTCGCGACTTCGGATGGCGTCATGCCGATCCCGGTGTCGCGGCAGACGATATCAACACCGGCCTCGACCTCGACGATCTCGAGATCGACCCGACCGCCGGACGGCGTGAACTTCACGGCGTTCGAAAGCAGGTTGTAGATGATCTGGTTGGTGATGCGCTCGTCGCCATGCATCTCGCGGCATGGTGTTATGGCGCGGCATTCCAGCACCAGGCCGCGATCGGCCGCCATCTTGCCGAACATGCCGGCGGCGCCTTGTGCCAGGGACATGGGGTTCAACTTTTCGACCGTGAGCTCCATCCGCCCAGCCTCGATCTTCGAGAGATCCAGCACGTCGTTGATCAACGCGAGGAGATGCTTGCCGCTGTCGCTGATGAGGCCGACATATTCGCGATAGCGCGCCGGCTGCACCGGACCGAAGATCTCCTGCTGGATGAGATCGGAGAAGCCGATCACCGCATTGAGCGGCGTCCTGAGCTCGTGGGTCATCTGCGCCAGGAAATTCGACTTGAACCGGTTCGCCTCCTCCGCCCGCTCGCGCGCCGCGCGCAGGTCGCCGGTGGTCGCGATCAGGGATTCCGTCAGGCCTTCGAGCTGGGTCTTCGCCGCTTCGAGATCCATCTCGCGCCGCTTCTGCGCGGTGATGTCGGAGCGGACGCTGACGAAGCCGCCATCCGCGGTGGGCCGGTGGCTGATCAGCACCCAGCGCCCGTCCGCGAACATTTCCTCACCCACGAACGGTTCCCGGCGTTTGAAGCAGTTGATCCAGTCGTCGACGAAAGTGTCGACTTCCTTCGGATCGCCGACCTCCGGGAACTCGCCATGCTCGGCGCCGTATCGCAGCACGTCCTCCAGCCTGGCACCGACCCGGATTGCCGGAGCCGTCCTCGGATAGAGTTCGAGCAGGCGGTGGTTGAACTGGACATAGCGGAGATCCGCATCGAACAGCGCGAAACCCTCGTTGATGCTTTCGATGGCATCGCGCAGCCGCGTCTCGGCGGCGCGCAGCGCCGTCACATCGCTGAAGATGCCGACCCGCCCGCCGTCCGAGGTCGCGCGCATCATGACGCTGAACCAGCGCCCGTCGGTCATCTCGCGTTCCTGCGGCCCTTCCGGCGGGTTCTTGTGGAGCTCCAGGATCCGCGCCGCCCAACCCTCGGGATCCGCGCGCGCCGGCACGGCCGTCACTGGGGCGCGGGTGAAGTCCTCCAGCAGTTCCTGCGCCGAGCGACCGACCATTTGTTCCGGCGACCCATGGCCGACGTAGTCGGCCCAGGGCTGGTTGCAGAGCACCACCTTCAAGTCGCGGTCATAAAGCACGAAACCGTCGGTCATCGCGTTGATGGCGTTGGTCAAGCGTTCCTGCGCCAGCTTGACGCCGGTGATATCGGTCCAGATGCCCATGTAGCCGCCATCGGCGGTCCGGCGCTCGGTGACTTGCAGCCATTGGCCGGTGCTCAAGCGCATTTCGAACGGTTCGTCCGAGGGATTGCGGTGCTGCTCCATCCGGCGCTGCATCCAAGCCTCGGTATCCGGCCCGGTCTCAATCGAGGTGCCGTGAGCCGAGATGTTGAACCGCACGAACTCTTCGAACGTGTGGCCGATCGGATCGCCGAACGCGGCCTGGGTCTGCGGGTCGATAAAGGTTCGATTGTGCAGGATCAGCCGATCGTCGGCATCGAACAAGGCAAAGCCGCTGTCCATCGCTTCGATCGCGGCCTTGAGCCGTGCTTCGGTCAGGCGGAAGCGCTCATTGCTGGCGGCAAGGTCCGCGGTCATCCGGGCCGCGATCGCATTGGCGCGCGCTCCGGTCGATTGCAAATTCGCCACCAGTGCACTCAAAATAGTCGCGATCAGCACCACGGCGGCACTGAGCAGCACGGGCTCGCTGCGGCTAGCTATGGGAAAGGCCGGGCCTGGGCGCCAGACGATCTGGATGACGTGACCGCTCAGGATCATCAGCGTCTGGCGGCCGGCCGGTACGGCCGGGGACGCCACGCTACGCTCCGCTGAGTCGAAGTTGCTGAAGACCACGGGCTCGCCGGTGTCGACACCGTTCGAAATTTCGACCTGGAGTGTTTCGCCGAAGCGTTTCAACGCGGCACGGAAGAACTGGTCGGCGACGATCGGAGCGTTGATCCAGCCGCGGAACGCAGCGCGCCTCTCGGCGACAGTAGCAATCGGACGATGCGCCCAATAGCTCGGCACGAACAGGACAAAGCCGGGCTTCGGCTCGCCGTTCAGCGCCAGCATAATGGAGTGACTCATCGTGGGCACGCCGAAATCGCGCGCGGCGATCGCCGCGGACCGGCGCCGCGGCTCCGAAGCCAGATCGAGCCCGATCGGCGTATGACTGACGCCCGCGGGCCCCACCCGGATGATGAGAAAGTGCTCGTCCACATTCGGGGCGCCACCCGGGATAGGACGCACCGCAATCAAGGGCAAGCCGTCGTCGCGCATCGCCATCTTGAAGTTATCGAGGTCGGCCGGCTTTACCGGGACAACGAGCCCCATGCCGCTGATTCCCGGATAGCGGCCGAGCAGATCGATGGAGTTGATATAGACTTCCCATTCCTGGCGGGTAATGCCGTCCGAAGCGGCGAACATGCTGGCCCCGCCGCGAAGCATGTCGGTGTAGTTGCCGATCCGCTTCTGCAACTCTTCGCTCGCGGTTTCGATCAGTGCGTCGAGTTGCTTCACATCCTGGTGCCGGCGATTGAGGTCGCTGGTGAAGAACACCAATGCCGCGAGAACGGCACCACCGGTCAAGACCACCTCGATCCAAAGCGCATGGCGAGTCCTGAGGTCCGCCAGCGCCACCGCCGCAAACGCCAAGGCCGCCGCGAGTATCTGCGCATTTAGGAGGGCGGCGTTCTCAGTGCCTGAAACGAAGGGACCGAAGCCAAGCGCCGTCGCGCCGGTCCAGAGCGCGGCGACCAGGTTCGCGAACCAAAGCCCGGCCTGCGGCGAGAACCAGCGGAAGGCAAGCAGCATCAGCGGAAAGCTGAGAAAGATTGCGGTACCTAAGTGCCAATCGAGCAAGGCGACGCAATTGATTGCCAGCGTGAGGAAGAAGAACGCGCCGACTTTCCAAACCTCCCTGCCGCGATGCGAACGCCACTGCGGTTCCAGCAACGACAGCATGGCCGGCACGAGGAGGAAGACACCCAATGCATGCCCAGTCCACCAAGTCAGCCAGATTTCGATCCCTGAACTATGGCGGAGTGCGTCTTGCAGATGTAGGGTTTGCAATCCGACGCTGGCCGAAATCGCCGCTGCGAGCAGCGCCGCGGCGAAGTAACCCAGCGTCCTGCCGAGCGGCAGCTTCTCTCCATGCCAATTGAGGCTGCGAGAAAGCACGACCTGGCCCGCGACGGCGGCCAAGGTATCTCCGGCCGCGATCGGCAACGCGATCGCAAAGTCGCCGTCCGCCAGTCCATGGGCGAGGAGCGAGCCGAAGGTGATCGCAGGCCAAGCCCGGCGGCCGAATATCAGGAGGATCGCCACGGCGAGCCCCGCCGCCGGGGCGACGGGCGCAACATGAGGATTGAGAGTCGCAAAGGTGAGACTGAGCTTTTCCGCCGCTAAATAGGCCAAGCCGCCCAGCGCCAGGACCGTGGCCAGGGGCGCGTTTCTCGGGTTGTTCAGAAAGGCCTTCGCATCCATGGGGACGGGGCAGGTCCAACTTGACGGTTACGCGGCCGTCAGACTAGGGGCCGAGTTCTGAAGGCTCTGTTAATTTCAGAGGCTTAGCTCATCCTAAAATGTGCACGCCGGCTTAATAGAGCTGGGTTCGGTAGTCTTCCTCGATCTCGGCATCGACCGCCGAGACCTTGGCCTGGGCCGGCAGCGACTCATGGGCGACCTCGGCCATCTGATCCATGATCATCCGGGCCAGGGTCGGCATGGTGCCGCGGGCGACCTGGGCGGTCGGATCCCACAGCCGGGACCGCCGGAATGCCTTGGCGCAATGGAAGAATGCCTCGTCCACGGCGACCAGAACGCCGAACTTCGGCAGCTTCCCATCGACCGCGGAATCCGCCAGCAGCCCGGGATCCTTGGTCACCCGCCCCCGTCCGTTCACCCGGAGCGTGTCCTCGAAGCCCGGTATGAAGAAGAGCAGCCCGAGGGACGGGTGCTGGATGATGTTGCGCAGCGAATCCATCCGGTTGTTACCGGGCCGCTCGGGGACCAAGAGCGTCTGCTCGTCGAGCACCCGGACGAAGCCCGGCTTGTCGCCGCGCGGGGTGACATCGGCGTTGCCCTTGCCGTCGCTGGTCGCAAGACAGCAGAACGGCGAGAGGCCGATATACTGCCGGGCATAGCGCTCGATCCGGTGCATGGTCTTGCCGGCGGCACCGCCGCTGGGCGGCGGCACAATCGCATCGAGCTCGGCCAGGCTGGTGACGAACTGCTTTTCCTCGAAGGTCATTCCGATCGCTCCTTACGCCCGATTGGGGTTCAAGGTTTGGCAGGCGCCCAGACCACCCGCTTGAACGATACTTCGCCTTGAGGGGGCGCGTCGAGTTCCCGCGCATAGCGGTGGCCGCTATAGACCGCATGGGCGATGAAGCCCGGCGCCAGGCAATCGCCGATCCGGGTCACCGACTTGATGCCGGCCTCGCGCAAAGCTTCCGGTTCCGCCTGCAGCGCCGCAAACAATGCTTCCTCCGGCAGCCGCGACGTCACCGCGACGACGGCATTGGCGGATATGGCCCGGCCCGGCTCACCATAGTTGCTGGCGAGGGTGACCGAGCGCCCGTCGAAGTCGACCACGTCATGGGCGGTCACAACCGCGATTCCGAGGCGGCGCAGCTGCAGATTGATCGGCATGAGCTCGAGCGTGTTGGCGGTCCAACTCGCGACCACGTCGCCCGTCGTGACCAGGGTGACGCTCAAGCCCGCCATGGCGAGCCGCTCGGCGATGACGCTGCCCATGTAATAGTGATCGTCGTCGAACACCACGACCGGGCCATCTGCCGGCAGCCGCCCCTCCATGATGTCGTCGGGCGAGAAAGCCTGCGGGCCGCTGAAGCCCGGAATGGGATTCCAATGGCTGCGTCCGACGCCATCGCGGCGCCAGCGCGCGCCCGTCGCCAGCACCACGCGCTCGAAGCCGAACTCCCGCACTTGCTCGGCGCTCAATCGGCTGTCGCGATAGATCTCGACATTCGCCAGCTTGTCGAGCTGGGCCAGGCGGTAGTCCCGGACCCGCGCCCAGACCGCCAGGCCAGGCATCTTCGCCTCCTTGGAGACGCGGCCGCCGAGATCGTCCGTCGCCTCCGCCAGATGCACTTCATAACCCCGCTGGCCCAAGGCGCGCGCAGCTTCGAGCCCGGCAGGTCCAGCACCGACCACCAGCACGCGGTCGTCGGATTGCTTCGCCGGGATGATCTCCGCATGCCAGCCCTTGCGCCATTCCTCGCCCATGGTCGGATTCTGCGTGCAGCGGATCGCCGACATGGTCATGTCGCCGGAGACGCAGATGTTGCAGCCGATGCATTCGCGGATGTCCTCCGGCCGCCCCTCCTCGATCTTCTTCGGCAGAAAGGGGTCCGCAATAGAGGGCCTGGCGGCGCCGATGAAATCGAGCACGCCGCGCTTGATCAACTGCACCATGCGATCCGGCGACGTGTACCGGCCGACGCCAACGACCGGTTTTGTGGTCAGCTGCTTCACGAAAGTGATGAACTGATCCTGATGGCCCTCCTCGGAGAAGCGCGAGACGGCGGAGTCATGGCGCCAGGGACTGACATTCACGTCCCAAAGATCGGGCAGCTCGGCCAGCATGCCGATGACATCGCGGCTTTCGCCGTCATGCAGCAACCCGTCCGCTCCCATTTTCTCATCGACCCCGAAGCGCACGGCGACCGCACAGGTATCGCCGATCGCATCCTTGGTGTCTTCGATCAGCTCGCGGAAGAGACGGATGCGGTTCTCGAACGATCCGCCATATTCGTCGGTGCGGCGATTGCGGCGCCGCTGCAGGAAATGCAGTGCCAGGCTCAAGTCGTGCGCGGCATAGACATAGACGATATCGAATCCCGCCTTCTTCGAGCGCAGTGCCGCGTCGCGGTGCCAGCGGCGATAGTCCAGGATGTCTTGCTTGTCCATGGCGCGCGCCTGCCAGGGCCAGTAGTTGGTCATCTGATGCGACGGGCCGATCGCCGGCTCGCGGCTGGAGAGGTTGGAGACCGAGGTGCCGTTATGCGTGAGCTCGATCGCCGCCAGCGCGCCGTGACGGTGCACGGCCTCGCACATCAGCGCGTGGCCGGGAATATCCTTGTCGTCCCACAGCCGGCCCTCGATATAGGGCGTCACGTCGCCGCTCGGATGGATCTCGACTTCCTCGGTCGCGACCACCGCCCAGCCACCTTCGGCCTTCATGCCGCGCATCGCCGCATGACCTTCCGGATCGCGATGCCCCATGCCGTTGCAATGCGGCACCTGGAAGAACCGGTTCTTGGCGGTGACCGGTCCGATCTTCACCGGCTCGAACAGAATGTCGTAACGTGAATCACGCGGCATGATAGCTCCCCTTATCGGCCGGCAATCTAGCTTTCCGGCCCCGCGGCTGTATAGTGCGCGCGACCCAACGAACCAGCAGGCAGGCATGGACGGTAAGATCGAGATTCTGGGCCAGGAATGGCTCTCCCAGGGTTTCATGAAACTCGCGAAATACACGGTGCAGCACGAGCGCTTCGACGGCGGCATGATCGGCCCATTCACCCGGGAGATCGTGATGCGCGGAACCGCAGTCGGCGTGCTGCCGTACGATCCGGTCGCCGACAAGATCCTGCTGATCGAGCAGTTCCGTCTCGCCGCCCATCTCGCCGGCCTGCCCGCCTGGCAACGCGAGGTCATCGCCGGTCTCGCGGACAAAGACGAGACGACCGAAGAACTCGCGCGGCGCGAAGCGATCGAGGAGGCAAACTGCAAAGTGACCGACCTCGTAGAGATGACGCGTTACCTCTTGAGCCCGGGCATGAGCAACGAAGTCTTGATCCTTTATTGCGGCCGGATGGATTCCAGCCAGACGACCGGCATCCACGGCCTCGCCAACGAGCATGAAGACATCCGTTCGACCTTGTTCGATGCGAAGGACATCCCGGCGCTGATCGAGCGCGGCTCGACGGGCAACGGACCGCTGATGCTGGCACTCTATTGGATGCAGACGCACCGCGAGCGCCTGCGCAAACTCTGGGCCTGAGTCCACCGGCATGAGAAAGCTTGCCGTCGCGCGTCTCTGGTACGAAGGCAATTCCTTCTCGCCGATCCCAACCGACCTCTCGGTCTTCGAGACACGGGAGTTCTTCGAAGGTGTGGCGGCGAAGGACTTCTACCGCGGCACCAAGACCGAGATCGGCGCGGTGGTCGATTTCGCCGAACGCAGCCGCGACTGGTCGGTCGAGTTCCTGCTCTGCGCCGCCGCCCCGCCCGGCGGCCCGATGACCCAGGAAGCCTTTGCGGCCATCCGCGACACGATCCTCGACGGTCTTGGCCGCGACCAGTGGGACGCGGTCTATCTCTCGCTCCACGGCGCCACCATCACCGAGACGACGCCGACGCCGGAGCTCGAGTTGCTGCAGCAAGTGCGGCATGTGATCGGCCGCACGCCGCTCGCCGTCACCTTCGATCTCCATGCCAATCTCGGCCAGGCCATGATCGATCTCGTCGATATCGCGGTCGGCTACAAGACCTATCCGCATATCGACATGGCCGAGGTCGGCGCACGGGCGATCGCGCTTGCGGTCGATACGGTCGAAGGCAACATCCGCCCGGTCTGCGCCCTCGCCAAGGTGCCGGCGATCCTCACCAGCTTCAACATGCGCACGACCGACGGGCCGATGAAGGAGCTCGCGGAACTGGCCGGCGAATGGCGCCGGCGCGACGGCATCCTCGACGCCTCGGTGTTCGGCGGCTTCGCCTATGGTGACTCGCCTTTCGCCGGCGCCAGTGTGCTGGTGACCGCCGATGGCGAACGCGCGCTCGCCGTGGATGCGGCCCAGGAACTCGCGCGGGAGATCGCCGCGCGCCGCGACCGCTTCACCATCACCTTGCCCTCAGCCGCGGAAGGCATTGCGCAAGCCCTGGCGGCGCGCGGCAACGGACCGGCAGCGGTGGTCGATCCGGCGGACAATCCGCTCTCGGGCGGCATCGGCGATACGCCGACACTGTTTCGCGCCGTGCTGGAGGCGAAGCCGAAAGTGCCCACGGTGTTCGGCTTCTTCTTCGATCCCGCGCTGGTTGCCCGCGCGCATGAGATCGGCGAGGGCGCGGTGCTCGACGCGAAGCTCGGCGGGCGTGTCACCACGGCCTTCGGCGCGCCGGTTGCCGTGAAAGCCCAGGTGCTGAAGCTCACAGACGGCAAGTTCCGGAACTTGGGGCCGATGGAGCACAACCTGCCGGTCGATCTCGGCAAGACGGCCCTGCTGGATGTGAAGGGCATCCAGGTGATCGTGACCGAGCGTTGCCAGACGCCGAACGATCCCGGCTATTTCGCCTTGCATGGCATCGATCTCGCCAGGATCGGGCTGCTCTGCGTGAAGGCGAAGAATCACTTCCGTGCCGGTTTCACGCCGCTCACGCGCGCAATCATCGATGTCGATTGCCCCGGCCCTGCCGCGCCCAATCTCAAGCATTATCGCTTCCGGCATGCGCCGCAGACGCTATATCCCCTGAATCAGTAGGATTTTCCGGATTCTGGCCCCAAGCTCAGGGGTTGATCCGGCCGTGACGGCTGCCCTACGCTACGGCTCCTCGAATTTCACACAGCCGGAAGCAATCATGGACTATCGCCAGGGTTTCATCGACACGATCGGCAATACACCGTTGATCAAGCTGAAGAAGGCGTCCGAGCTCACCGGCTGCACCATCCTCGGCAAGGCCGAGTTCCTCAATCCCGGCGGCTCGGTGAAGGATCGCGCCGCGCTCGCCATCATCACCGATGCCGAGAAGAAGGGGCAGATCAAACCCGGCGGGCTGATCGTCGAAGGCACCGCCGGCAATACCGGCATCGGCCTCGCCTTGGTCGGTAATGCGCGCGGCTACAAAACGCTGATCGTCATCCCCGAGACCCAGAGCCAGGAAAAGAAAGACATGCTGCGCCTCGCCGGTGCGGAGCTCAAGGAAGTGCCGGCGCTGCCGTACAAAGACCCCGGCAATTACGTGCGCGTCTCCGAGCGCATCGCAAACGAGCTCAAGGACAGCAACCCGAACGGCGTGATCTGGGCGAACCAGTTCGACAATGTCGCCAACCGCCAGGGCCATTACACGACGACCGGCCCCGAAATCTGGAAGCAGACCGAGGGCAAGGTCGACGGTTTCGTCAGCGCCGTCGGTACCGGCGGGACGCTCTCGGGCTGCGCCATCTTCCTCAAGGAGCAGAACCCGAAGGTGAAAGTGGCGCTCGCCGATCCCGAAGGCGCCGCGCTCTACTCCTATTTCAAGACCGGCGAGTTGAAGTCCTCGGGCTCATCGATCACCGAAGGCATCGGCCAAGGCCGGATCACCAAGAATGTGGAAGGCACGCCGGTCGATTTCCCATTCCAGATTCCCGACAGCGAGGCGCTGCCCATCGTGTTCGATCTGTTGAAGCATGAGGGGCTCTGCCTCGGCGGCTCGACCGGCATCAATGTCGCTGGCGCAATCCGCCTCGCCAAGGAGCTTGGCCCCGGCCATACGATCGTCACCCTGCTCTGCGACTTCGGCACCCGCTATCAGAGCAAGCTGTTCAATCCGGAGTTCCTGAAGTCGAAGGGCCTCCCGGCGCCGGACTGGCTGTAAGGCCCGCAATCACCCGTACGACCTGCGTCCGTCCGGAGCGCTAAAAACGCCGGCAAGCCGTTGCTGCGTCATTGTTTTTCCGAATAGGACGCGCAAAAGGAAAGTGCGATTCCGTAAGGGTCCCGTCCGGGTTCCACCGCATCGCCGCGCCGATCGGTAGACTTGTTTTTGTCCGGGTCCTGTCCGGGTTCCACCGCATCGCCGCACCGATCGGTAGACTTGTTTTTGTCCGGGTCCTGTCCGGGTTCCGCTGCATCGCCGCGCCGATCGGTAGACTTGTTTTGTCCGGGTCCTGTCCGGGTTACCAGGCAAGCCGACCACGGTTCGTCACGTCGAACGCGACTTTCGAGGCTCATTCACCATTTCAAACAGCGCGCCGATCTTACCACAATCGGCGCTGCGGGTCTCTCGCGATATGGTGAATGAATTCGGGGATATGCAGAAGATAGCTGCGCTCGCGGTGCTCCCTGCCTATATGGGACAGGGTCCGAGCAATTACTGCGGCACGGTCTCCCGCACGCTCGGCCGTTCCTGCATCGCGGTATGCCAGGCCGATATTTTCGGCAGGTGCGTCAACATCGCCTTTCCTTCCGGGGTGGTTGCGAGATAGTGCACCACGCATTCCAGCAGCAGGTCGGCGAGACTGATCTGGCGGCCGACGACGAACGGGTCCGGATTCATCATCAGGTCTTCGATGGCACGCAGCGCATGCTCGCCGGTCTTCACCGCTTCGGCGATTGCGGCTTCGTCCACAACGCGGTCCGGCTTCAGAAAGGTGCGCGGGACGAAGATGCCCCAGACCAGCGGGCGATAGGCGTATGAATTGATGACGCTGAGGATCTGCGCCGCGCGGGTGCGGCGATGGATGTCGGCGGGCATCAGCCGCGCGCCGGGAAAGGCGTCGTCGATATAGGTCAAGATCGGCACGGTCTCGTAGATCATGAACCCGTTATGCTCGAAGGCCGGGAGCATGCCGAAGGGATGGCGCTTCAGATGCTCGGGCGTGCGATGGGCGTTGTCGTCCATCTCGATATGGACCTGATCATACGCGACCTTCTTCTCGATGAGCGCCATCAGCACCGCTCGGGTGTAGACGCTGTAGCGCGGTCCGTAGACGATCGGTTTTCCCATGAAATTCCTCAGGTTTTTCGAGCCGAACGGTAGGAGCGCACTTCTTGACCGTCAAGGCTCGCCCATTATGATGCCGGGCCAGGGAGAGAGCATATGGCAAACACCGGCGAGCTGTTCCGCGAAGACGCGTACCTCAAGAGCTGCGACGCCATCGTCACCGCGGTCGACGAAAAAGGCATCCGCCTCGACCGCACCGTGTTCTACCCGACCGGCGGCGGCCAGCCCGGAGATGTCGGGCGGCTGGTGGCTGCCGACGGCACGGTCATCGAGATCCGCGACACCGTGAAGGGCGCAACGCCGGGTGAGATCGTCCATGTCCCCGCGGAAGGCGCGCCTGCGGCCGCCCCAGGCATGCCGGTGACGGCGGAGATCGATTGGGAGCGACGGCATCGGCTGATGCGGATGCACACTTGCCTGCATCTTCTCTCTTCGATCATCGCCGGCGAGGTGACTGGCGGCCAGGTGAGCGACGGCAAAGGCCGGCTCGACTTCAACCTGCCGGACGGCTCGCCCGACAAGGACAAGATCACCGCGGAACTCAATCGGCTGGTCGCCGAGGATCATCCGACCGGCACGCGCTGGATCACGGATGAGGAAATGGCAGCCCGGCCCGAGCTGGTGCGCACCATGTCGGTGAAGCCGCCGATGGGCCATGGCCGCGTCCGTCTCTTGGAGATCCAGGACGTCGATCTCCAGCCCTGCGGCGGGACGCATGTCGCGCGAACCGGCGAAATCGGTTCGGTCGAATGCGTCAAGATCGAGAACAAGGGTAAGATGAACCGCCGCATCAGTCTCGCATTCAAGGCCTGAAGGAAGACCCGAACCCATGGCGGTCGAGACGGAAACGAAATCCTTGGTCAGCACCGAATGGCTGGAGGCGCACCTCGGCCAGCCCGATCTCCGGATCGTGGATGCGACCTACTATCTCCCCATGCAGAATAAGAGCGCCCGCGCCGAATACGACCAGCGCCATATTCCGGGTGCCGTGTTCTTCGACGTGGACGAGATCGCCGACACGAACAGCGATCTGCCACATATGCTGCCCCCGGCCGACAAGTTCGGCTCGCGAATGAAGAAGCTCGGCATCGGCGACGGGTCGCGCATCGTGATTTATGACGGCAATGGCGGGATCGCGGCACCGCGGGTCTGGTGGACGTTCCGCATCTTCGGCCATCGCGACGTCGCCGTGCTCGATGGCGGATTGATGAAATGGATGGCGGAAGACCGGCCGCTCGAGGACATGCCGCCCTCGCCGCGCGAGCGCCATTTCACGCCGCGCTTCGACAACACCATGGTCCGCTCGAAGCAGCAGCTTCTCGGCAATCTCGAGACCAAGCGCGAGCAGGTGCTGGATGCCCGTGCCGCGGGACGGTTCAACGCGACCGAGCCGGAACTCTGGCCCGGGCGTCGCGCCGGCCATATCCCGGGATCGCTCAACCTTCCCTACGCACAGCTTTTGCGGCCGGACGGGACTTTCCTGCCGCCGGATCAGCTTCGCGCCAAGTTCACCGCGGCGGGCGTCGATCCGAAGAAACCGGTCGTGACCACATGCGGATCCGGCATCACGGCATCGGTGCTGGCACTCGGCCTCGATCTGATCGGCCACCGCGACGTGGCGGTCTATGACGGATCCTGGGCCGAATGGGGCCTGCCTGGCGACACACCGGTCGAACCGAAATCATGATCATCCTGCCCTATACCGAAGGCGACTTCGAAGGAGTCGTCGCGCTCTGGCATGAGAGCGGCATTTTCAAGCCCTACAACGATCCCAAATCCGAGATCGCGAGGATCAGCAAGAACAACAACTGCCTGCTTTATATCGGCCGCGAAGCCAAGGGGCCAGAGGGGCGCGTGGTCGCGAGCGTGCTGGTCGGCCATGACGGCTATCGCGGCTGGATCTACAAGCTCGCCGTCGCCGAGAGTCATCGCGGCAAGGGCTTCGGCAAGAGGCTGGTGCAGTTCGCCGAAGCCTGGCTGGTCGCCCGCGGGATGCCGAAATGCAATCTGATGGTGCGGGCGGAGAACCCCGCGGCGCAGGACTTCTACCAGCATCTCGGCTACGAGAATGCCGGCCATGCCGTGCTCGGCCGCTGGCTGGACAAGGGCGACGTCGACCTCGCCTCGGCCGAGATCGACGTGGTCATCACCTATATGGAGATGACCGCGCCGCCGACCCGCCCCACCGTTCCCTTGCCGCCGGGCAAGCACGCCCTGCTCCGGGTGGAAAACCCGACCATCGCCTTCTACCGCTACCTCTACAACACGGTCGGCGAGCAATGGCTCTGGACCGATCGCCGCCGCATGTCGGACGAGCAGCTGCGGGCCCAGGTCGATCACCCGGAGGTGGAGCTCTATGTGCTCTATACCGGCGGGCAGCCATCCGGGTTCGTCGAGCTCGACCGCCGGCCGAAACCGGACCTCAACTTCGCCTATTTCGGCCTGATGAGCGAGTTCATCGGCCGGGGCCTCGGCAAGTATCTGCTCAACTGGGCGGTGGACCAGGCTTGGTCCTATGGTCCCGCCAGGCTGACGGTCGACACCTGCACCCTAGACCATCCGCGGGCGATCGGCGAATACCAGCGCGCCGGCTTCCGGCCGGTGAAACAGGTCAGCAAGCGCATGCTCGACCCCCGGCTGGAGGGCTACGCACCGATGCATGTAATTCCCCGCCTGCCGGAGGTCGCGGGAAACTAGAGCCGGACGATCCGCTTGATTCGTCATGCCCGGACTTGATCCGGGCCTCCGGCTCCGGCGCGGGCGGCCTTATGTTTCCGTCTTGCGAATTTGGCTGGGACTGATTCCGAACCTCGCCTTGAAGGCGCGGCTGAATCTCGATGCTTCCTTGAAGCCCCAGCGCTGCGCGACATCCGCCAGCTTGCAGCCGTTGAAGGCCGGATCTTCCAGCATCTCCCGGCAGTGCTGCAGCCGCATCTCGGTTATCCATGAGGAAATGCTGACGCCGGTTGCCGCGAACAGCAAATGAAGATACCGGACGGAAATGCGGTTGGCCCGCGCGATGCTCTTTGGAGACAGGTCTTCATCGTGCAGGTTTGCCAGCACGTAGTTCTGAATGTTTTCCAGGTATTGCTGCGAAAGACCGCGCGACAGGCAATTCAACGGCTCGACGAGGACTGCACTCGCCAGCTCCAGTGTTGCACGCCTGGCCGCGCCGAGTTCGCCGGCGTCGAGATCGGAAACTTCCGAGCAGAGCGCGGCGAGGTGCGAGAACATCATCGCACCCATGCCGCGGTGTCCGTCGAGCACGCCATTGCGCAGATGCGCTCCGGCCGGGAGTCTGCTCCTGAGCGTCTCCAGCGGCATCATGAACGTGATCTTGTGCAACTGTTCGGTTACCTCGAACTCCATCTCCCGATCGCTGACCCAGACCAGGGTGTCCCCGGCCTGCACGGACACCACGGCGTCGCCGACCCGGAAGCGCTCCTTGCCGGAGCGAACGATCTGGATGCCGATATAGGGCTCGTCATCGCGTCGGAGTAGCGACCGATCGCGCCGGCCGTAACAGGGCGAGCAGACGCATTCCACCAGGCTGGCACCGGCAAGATCGACACGCCGCACCCGAGCGGAAAAGTCGTCGGGAACGCGTCCGGAAACGTCCCAATCCCGATAGGAGGCACAGAGCACCTGGCGCCAGGCTTCGGTCCGCGCCGGTGCTTCGATGCTTCCCAGAGACCAGTCGTAAGTCTTCCCGAGCACGGCCATTGACCCTCCCTAGGTCGAGGCATTCCCGGTTCCACGCCGGGTCATGCCGCCAGACTGCCGTGTCTGCTCTCACATCTATAAACGGTCGGCGGCCGGCCACAAGGCAAAACTAATCGCCAACTCGAGCGAGCCAATCAGTTCTGCCATGGCCGGCCGACGGGATCTCAGTCCAGTAGGCCCCGGGACTTTGCGATCCGGATCGCTCATGCCTTGAACGGTGTGAAGGTCTGGACCAGAATCTTTCCGTTCCTGACCAGTAATGTGTCGGTCGCCATCGGGACCGATGGATGCGACGACCAGACCAGATAGGCGATCTCACCGTGGACCGAGCGGGATGAGATCTTGAACGCCTTCCAGAACTCAGGCGTAGCGCCGTCGAGGAATGCCTGAAAGAAGGCGCGGATTTCTTTCAGGCCTTTATGCGCCGCATCCGGCGTGACGACGACCGACTCGTCCGTGTAATCGGATACGAGAGCATCGATCCCTTGCGCGAATGCGCCGAGGTGATGATCGAACACGGCTTGGGTCGCCTCCACGTCGGAGGCGACGGCATCGTCAGTCAGGGCGCCGGCGATTGCCGGGACGGACACGGCCGCCGCAAGGCGAGCGAGCCAGTTGCGGCGCGGAATCGGCTGATCGAGACGCATCATTCCATTCCTCCCCAAGGCCCTAACTCTTCGCCGACTTCAGGAAGGCGTTCCATGCCCCCTGCGCCTCCTCCCAGCCCACGACCGCGATCGGCTGCGCATCGGGGGTGATGAAGACCAGCGGGCCGAGGAAGGTCATGTAGAACTCGCTTGGCTCCGGAAAGGAGGTCTTGTCATGGCGCGCGTTCGCCGACTCATAGCCGTAGCCGGGCGCAACGGCCGTGTCGCCGCCGGCAGCCTTGCCGCCGCGGACATCCATTTTGCCCTTGGTGAGCAGATATTCGCCGGGGCCGATATGAATATGCGCAGCGAACGAAGACTCCGCGGGACAGTCGAAGATCGCCGTCCAGGCCCCCATCTCCGGCGAGACATGCAACAGCTTCCAGCGAATCCCGCCGGTAGAGAAAGCCTGGGGAAATGGCGCCCAAGGCATCGCGTCGATTTGAGCATATTCTTCCTGTACCTTGGCCTTGGCCAAGGACGTGCCGCCGAACATGGTGATTCCTCCTCGCAGCGTTATCGTTAGCCTCGATCGAACCCGCGGCGCTTCAGAAGCGTTCGGCTGCGATCGATGGCTTGGCTTATTTCGCCGGGGATCAGAGTACTCAGCCTTGTCCGGTAGGTCGTTGTTCAGCAGCGCATATCGGCTTGCACGAGGGTGCAGTGGGTTGCGAGAGGGCCGTGTTGAAAAGCAAGCGCCGCGATTTTTCAGTCCGGCAGGCCGGCCTTGCGCATGCCTTCGCGGAAACGTTCCGCCTGCTCGCGGCTCCAGCCGCGGAAGCTGAGGCGGCCCGCCACGCGGTTGGTCCGGAAGTCGGGCTTCTGCCTGAGGATTTGTGCCGTGACGGCGCGCGCCTCCTCCATGCGCTCGAGCTGGGCTAGGCTCGCAGCAAGGCGCGGCAACGCGAACATGGTCGGGCGGCTGATGCGCTGCAGGCACTCGACGGCATCGGAATAGCGGCCCGCAAGATAGAGCACCGAGCCGAGATCGTCCCAGTACCAGGGCGGATGATTGGGGTTGAGCCGCATCGCCAGCCGAAAGCGCTCGATCGCCACATCGACCTCGCCGCGCGCCGCGAGCGGCAGACCGGAGACGGCAATGGCATTCGCGTCATTGGGATTGAGCTCGATCGCCCGCCGATAGCATGCGCTTTCCCGATCCAGGTCGCCGCGCATCCCATAGGTCATGCCGAGCAAGAGATGACAGCGGCCATCGTCCGGCACGGCCTCGCTCGCATGGACGCCGATCTCGATCGCCCGGTCGATGATCTCCTGCGGTGCCACGCTGTAGCCCTGCACCACAATATCGGCGAATGCGCGGTAGAACCGCGCCAGGTGAAAATCAGGATCGAGCGCCAAGGCTTGATCGAACAGCGCGATCGCCCGGGCATTGTCATCGGGTCCGTAGCTGCGAAGGTGTTTGATGCCTTTCAGCAGGCAGGCATAAGCCGAAAGATCGGGGCCGGGGCGCCGGTCGCTGATCACCGAATGCTCGACATGGCCGTGCAGCGTGGCGATGATCCGGGCAATCGCCTTGTCCGGAAAGCCGAGCAGATCCGTGATGGGCTCCGCAAATGCCTCGGCCCAGAGCTGGATCCGCGTTGCTGCATTGACCAAGCGGATCGTGATCCGCACCGTCTCGCCTTGTCGTTGCACGCTGCCCTGGACCAGCAGGTCTGCCGCCAGCTTGCGCCCGATCTCGGCAAGATCCGGATTGGCCGCGGCGACAGCCGAAGCGGAGTGCCGGTCCAGCACAAGCATCTCGCGAAACCGCCCGAGGCCGGTGACCAGCTCTTCGCCGAGAACGTCGCACAAGGCTTCCAACGACCCGTCGCCGCTCAAATCGCGCAGCGGCAGCACGGCAACGGCCGGACGCTCGGGTGCGGCAGGTGCGGCCATGGTTTCTGACCCCGGCGCCGGCGGGGCCGCCGTGAGGATGTCGCGGTAAAGCGCCTCGGTGAGAGCGTCGGGCGCCACACCAAGCTCTCGCTGCAATGCGCCGCAGCAGATCCCGTAGAGCTTCAGCGCCTCGCCGCGCTCGCCCTGGCGGAACAGCATCCGCATCAGAGCCCGCACCAGCGGCTCGCGCGTCTCGTTGCGAACCAGGATGCGGCGGCCGAATTGCAGCGCGGCCAGACGATCGGCCGCGGGCAGATCCGCCGCGGCCAGGCGTTCGACGAGCCGGATCGCGAGATCATTGAAGCGCTCGCGCTCCGGCAGAAGCCAGGCTTCAAATTCCGGCGTCAGGCCATCGATCCCCTGCAGCAGATCGCCGGCATAGAGCGGAATGCCGCGCACCGGATCGGTTTCGGCCAGCTCCATGAAGCTGAGCGCATCCACGGCGAGGCCCTCGGTCTCGAGCGCGACGGTGTCCCGCTCGGCCTTGAGCGGCTCGATGCCGGTCGCCCGGAAGGCCTGGCGCAGCGCCGCCAGCGATTGCCGCAAACTGTCCCTGGCCTGGGTCTCGCCACGGTCGCCCCAAAGCAGCCCCGCCAGCCGGCTTCGATCATGGGGGCGGCCGCCGGAGAGCGCGAGATGGGCCAAGAGCAGACGATCCTTGCGGGTCGAAAGGGCGAGCTCGCCACCTTCCGGCGAAACCAGCGAGAAGCCGCCCAGAATGCTCAGTCGGCACCAGCGCACGCGCAGTCTCGCCCCCGAAATTCCTGTGCTGATGGCGATTTTACGAGCTTTTCACGCGGAGTCACCCGTGACGGCCCTTGGGCATCGCCGCTTTTTACGCGTGACACATGCCGGCCGGAGATCCTGTCCCTGTCGCAACACCCCCTGAGGGAGACGGAAATGGCCGCCATTCTGGCAAAACTCCGCAACCTGCTGAACGGATTGACCGATCGGAGTCCGCCGCGGCGTCCCGCAGGTGACCAGATCGAGGCGTTGCCGCCGGTGCTCAGCGCCGGCGACATGATGAGTCTCTATTATCTGACCATGGCGGATCGCGAGGCGGCTTGGTATTTTGACCGTCGCTAAGGCCTCCTTCGAGGCCAATGCGGAGTGCCGATTGTCGCGACGAAAGATTTCCAATCGATCGGGTGCCGCCCGATCGCAGATGGCCCTCACCGCCGAACTGGTCGCGCGCTGCCACCGGGTCGAGAAGGATCGCGGCCTGCCGCCCGGTATCACCGAAATGACCGAGGCGGAATATGCCGCCGCCGCGACCGAGCTGCTGAAACAGAAGCAGCCCGGCCCGCTCTGGCTGTTCGCCTATGGCTCGCTGATCTGGAAGCCGGCCTTCGAGGCGGTGGAGCATTGCCGTGCCACCGCCCATGGCTGGCATCGGGCCTTCACCATGCAGCTGACCAACTGGCGCGGCACGCCCGAGCAACCGGGGCTGATGATGGTGCTCGAGCCCGGCGGGTGCTGCGTCGGCGTCGCCTATCGCCTGCCGGATGCGGACCACCATGGCCAGATGCTGCGCCTGCTGGACCGCGAAACCTCGTCGCGTGAAGGCGTGGACTCCGCCCGCTGGATCGCGGTCGAGACGCCGCATGGTCCGGTTCAAGCGCTGAGCTTCTGGACCGGCATCAAGGGTCCGTTCCGGGTCGAGAAGCAGGACCATGCCGAAGTGGCGGCGATCCTGGCCCGGGCCTGCGGCCATGTCGGCTCCGGCGCCGAGTATCTCTTCCAGACCGTCACCAAGCTGGAGGAGCACGGCATCCGCGACCGCAATCTCTGGCAGCTCCAGCACCTGGTCGCCGAAGAGATCGAGCGCCTGCATTTGAGCCTGCCGAAATCGTGAGCACCCCAAAAGGCCAGTTCCGCCGCATCGCTGAGCGAGAGCGCCGACGCATCGCCTTCACCCTCGACGGCGTAGAGATCGAGGCGCTGGAAGGCGACACGATCCTGACCGCAATCCTCACAGCGCGCGATCATCTCCGCGTCGCCGAGTTCACCGAGGCGCCGCGGGCCGGCTTCTGCCTGATGGGCGCCTGCCAGGATTGTTGGGTCGGCACGGGAGGCGGCCAATCCTTGCGCGCCTGCACGACCACCGTCGCCGACGGCATGGCAATCGTGACCCGGCAATGAGCGTGCGGGTCGTCATTGTCGGCGGCGGTCCGGCCGGCATTCGCGCGGCCGAGCGGCTGGTCGCGCAAGGCGTCTGCCCCGTTCTGCTCGACGAAGCGCCGCGGGTCGGCGGGCGGATCTACCAACAGCCGCCACAAGCGCCGGGCTTCCGCCGCAGTGCGGAGACGCTTTACGGCACCGAGGCTGAAAAGGCTCGGAATCTCACGGCGGCCTTCGAACGCATCCAGGCGCAGATCGACTATCGGCCCGAGACCATGGTCTTCGACCTCAGCGACGATCGGCTGGTGGCGCTTCATGAGGGCCGCAGGATCGAGATCGGTTTCGATCGCCTGATCCTCGCCACCGGCGCGATGGATCGCATCATGCCGCTGCCGGGCTGGACCCTGCCCGGGGTCTATACCTTGGGCGGCGCGCAGATCGCGCTGAAGCATCAGGGCTGCGCCATCGGGCATCGGGTTGCTTTCCTCGGCGCCGGTCCCCTGCTCTATCTCGCGGCCTATCAATACGCCAAGGCCGGGGTCGAGGTTGCCGCGGTGATCACCACCGCGTCCTGGCTCGGCCTCGGCACCGATCCCTTCGGCATGGCGGCGCAGGCCCGGACCGCGGCCAAAGGCGCCGCCCTGATCGCCAAGCTGCTGTCCTGGCGCATTCCGATCATCACCGATGCCCGTCCCAGCGGCATCATCGGCGGCAACGGAGTCCAGGCCCTGGACGTGCTGGTCGACGGGCGCCTGCGCCGTTTCGACTGCGATGCCGTGGCGCTGGGCTATGGGCTGAAGCCGGAAAGCCAGCTCGCCGAGCTGGCCGGCGCGCAGTTCACCTTCGACCGGGTGCAGAACCAGTGGTTGCCGCAGACCGATGATCAGGGTCGCGCGGTCGGCCGCGACGGTCTCTACCTCGCCGGCGACGGCGCCGGTATCCAGGGCGCCGATGCGGCCGAGCTGCGCGGCAGGCTCGCAGCGGGCGCACTGCTTCAGGACATGGGCGTCGCGCGGAAGGATGCGGACGATCTCCGCCCGCTGCGTCGCTGGCACCGTTTCCGCATCGCGCTCGAGCGGGCGATGCCGTTCCCGTCTCATCTCGCGAGGGATCTGCCGGACGCCACCATCCTTTGCCGCTGCGAGAACATCACCGCGGGCGAGGTGCGCGCCGCCGCCGATCAAGGCCTGCGCGAGATCAACCGGGTGAAAGCCGCGACGCGGCTCGGCATGGGGCGCTGCCAGGGCCGCGTCTGCGGGATCGCCGGGGCGGAAGTGCTGGCGGCAAGGCTCGGCGTCAGCGTCGATTCCGTCGGCCGACTGCGGGCCCAGCCGCCGGTGAAGCCGGTGCCGATCGAGGCGCTGGCCGGAGATGCGCCGTGAAGGCGGCAATTGGCGCTGATGTCATCGCGATCGGCGGCGGCATCGTCGGCTGCTCCACGGCGCTGCATCTTGCGCGCAGGGGCAAGAGCGTCATCCTCCTGGAGCGCGACCAGGCGGGTATCCGTGCGAGCGGAGTCAATTTCGGCGGCGTGCGGCAGCATGGACGCGCGTTGGCGGAGATCCCCCTCTCCTTCCGCGCGCGCGCGATCTGGGCCGAGCTGGAGAACCTGATCGGCACGGATGGCGAGTTCACCGTGACCGGCCATCTGCGCCTGGCCCGCAAGGATGCCGATATCGCGGTGCTGCAGCAGCATCTCCAGGCGGTTTCGGAATATGGGTTGGAGCTCGAGTTCCTGGACCGCGCCGATCTCGACCGCCGCTTTCCCTGGCT
>Ga0209257_1000575_pt1 | contig 61759 bp, 61 predicted proteins | sample AraplaCvi_mCL_r2_FD_184277 | JGI IMG/M metagenome (GOLD analysis project Ga0209257, IMG submission 184277) | Arabidopsis root microbial communities from North Carolina, USA - plate scrape MF_Cvi_mCL_r2 (SPAdes) (version 2) | ecosystem: Host-associated > Plants > Roots > Endosphere | place: USA...
CTGTAAGGAGCCTTGAGAATGATTGGTGAATGGAACAATGGCACCGGCCGTCGCAAATCCAGCGTCGCCCGCGTGTTTCTGAAAAAAGGCACCGGCAAGATCACGGTCAACGGCAAGGACATCCAAGAGTTCTTCGGCCGCGAAACCTCGATCATGATCGCCAAGCAGCCCCTGGCGCTGACCAACAACCTCGAAGCTTTCGACGTGATGGTCAACGTGAACGGTGGCGGCGAATCGGGTCAAGCCGGCGCCACGCGCCACGGCATCACCCGTGCGCTGATCGACTACGACGCGACGCTCAAGCCCGTGCTGAGCCAAGCCGGCTTCGTGACGCGCGATGCGCGTGAAGTCGAGCGTAAGAAGGTCGGTCTGCACTCCGCCCGTCGCCGCAAGCAGTTCAGCAAGCGCTGATCTGTTCACTGCGAACACAAAGCCGCCTTCGGGCGGCTTTTTCGTTGCCGGGGCCGCCTTCGGGTGGCTTTTCGCTGGAGCTGCCTCTTGGTGCAGGGGGCGTCCGACCCCACTTGCATTGGGGTACACGCCACACCCGGCCTGCCGGGAATGCGGCATTGCAGTAGCATTCGTTTCATTGGCCGCATGTCCGGCCCCCTAGGAGTTATCACCCCATGAGCGCCGTTGCCGAAAACATCCAGACCCAGATGCCCGAGCCGATCGTCTTCACCGACAGCGCGGCCGCCAAGGTCGCCGACCTGATCGCCGAGGAAGGCAATCCCGACCTGAAGCTGCGCGTGTTCGTGCAGGGCGGCGGCTGCTCCGGTTTCCAGTACGGTTTCACCTTCGATGAAATCACCAACGAAGACGACACCACCATGACCAAGAACGGCGTCTCGCTGCTGATCGACGCCATGAGCTACCAGTACCTGGTCGGCGCCGAGATCGACTACAAGGAAGACCTGCAGGGCGCCCAGTTCGTGATCAAGAACCCGAACGCCACCAGCACCTGCGGCTGCGGATCGAGCTTCTCGGCCTGATGCCTGGATGCTGCTGACCCGGCTTCCCCCCAAAAGCCGCCTTCGGGCGGCTTTTTAATTCCTGCTTCTTTCCTCTTGCCCATGACCCTCAAGGCCGAGGCCGCCGTCGATCCCGTTCGAAAGAGCCTGCTGTGGCTCGTCGCCGTCGGCTTCTTCATGCAGACGCTGGACGCCACCATCATCAACACGGCGCTGCCGTCAATGGCCGCGAGCCTCGGCGAAAGCCCGCTGCGCATGCAGTCGGTGGTGGTGGCCTATGCGCTCACCATGGCGATGTTGATTCCCGCCTCGGGCTGGATCGCCGACCGCTTCGGCGCCCGGCGTGTCTTCTTCTCGGCGATCGTGCTGTTCGCCGCTGGATCGGTGCTGTGCGCGCTCTCGCACGGGCTGGGCCAGTTGGTGGCTGCGCGGGTGGTGCAGGGCCTGGGCGGCGCGCTGCTGCTGCCCGTGGGGCGTCTGGCGCTGCTGCGCACCGTGCCGCGCGGAGGGTTTCTGCAGGCGATGAGCTTTGTCGCCATTCCGGGGCTCATAGGGCCCCTGCTGGGCCCCACGCTGGGCGGATGGCTGGTGCAGTACGCCTCGTGGCACTGGATCTTCCTGATCAACGTGCCCGTGGGGCTGCTGGGCTGCATTGCCACGCTCAAGTACATGCCCGACCTGCGCGGTGCCGTGCAGAAGCGCTTCGACGGTGTTGGCTACGCGATGCTGGCCTTCGGCATGGTGGCGATTTCGCTCTCGCTCGACGGTGCGGGCCTGCGCCAGGGCGGCGTGATGGTCCTGCTGATCTTCGGTTTCGCCAGCATCGTCGCCTATTGGCTGCGCGCCGCGCGCACGCCCGAGCCGCTGTTCGCGCCCTCGCTTTTCCGTGTGCCGACGCTCAGCATCGGCCTGATCGGCAACCTGTTCTCGCGGCTGGGCAGCAGTTGCATGCCCTTCCTGGTGCCGCTGCTGCTGCAGGTGTCGATGGGCTATTCGCCGGTGCGCGCCGGTCTGATGATGCTGCCGATCGCCCTGGCGGGCATGGCCATGAAGCGCTTCGCCACGCAGCTGATCACGCGCCACGGCTACCGCAAGGTGCTGGTGGCCAACACCATCCTCGTGGGCTGCACGATGGCCAGCTTCGGGCTGACGGCGCCGGGCCAGCCGATGGCGCTGCATGTGCTGCAGCTGCTGGCTTTCGGCGCGGTCAATTCGCTGCAGTTCACTGCGATGAACACAATTACGCTGAAGGACCTGGACGGCAGCATGGCCAGCAGCGGCAACAGCCTGCTGTCGATGGTGCAGATGCTCGCGATGAGCCTGGGCGTTGCCGCCGCGGGCGCCGTGCTGACGGGCTACAACGGCATTTTCGGCACTGAGACGCCGGCGCACACGCTGGATGCTTTTCAGGCTACTTTCGCAAGCATGGGGCTGATCACGGTGGCTTCTGCACTGATCTTCTGGCATCTGCCGTCGGAAGTGCGCGCGACACGCCCTGCGCAGCCGGAGGTTTCCGGCCAGGGCTGATCTGTTTCAGGCCGGGTAGATCGCGCCGAGCACCCGCGGCCCGCGGGCGCCGGTGACGCTGGCCAGGTTGCCCGCCTCGCGCCGGAGGGTGGCGCGGGCCAGCCATGCAAATGCCGCCGCCTCGACCTGCTGGGGCGGCAGGCCGTGTTCGGTCGAGGCCGCTACGTCGACGCCGGGCAGCAGCGCGCGCAGGCGGTCCAGCAGGTGGTCGTTCAGGGCACCGCCTCCGCAGACGATCAGCAGCTCGCTATCTTTTCCATAGCTACTTACATCTGCTGCACAGGCACGAGCGGTCAGTTCGGCCAATGTCGCCTGCACATCTGCAGGCGCCATCGCCACCGTGCCCAGCTGCGCGGCCAGCCAGGTCGGATTGAACAGGTCGCGCCCGGTGCTTTTCGGGGGTGCCTTGGCGAAGTACGGGTCCGCCAGCATTTGCGCCAGCAGATCGGGCAGCACCTGTCCGCTGGCGGCCCATTGGCCGCCACGGTCGAAGGGCTGGCCCTGGTGGGTCTGGCACCAGTGGTCCATCAGCGCATTGCCCGGACCGCAGTCGAAGCCGAGCACGCTGATGCCGCTGGCCGCATTGGTGGCCGGCAGCAGGCTCAGGTTGGAAATGCCGCCGATGTTCAGCACCGCGACCGTCTCGTCGGCCCGTGCGAACAACGCATGGTGGAAGGCCGGCACCAGCGGCGCGCCCTGGCCGCCGGCCGCGAGGTCGCGGCTGCGGAAATCGCCGACCACGTCGATGCCGGCCAGTTCGGCCAGCAGCGAGGGGTTGTTGACCTGGAGGGTGTAGCCGACCTCGTCGAACTCGAGCGGCTGGTGGCGCACCGTCTGGCCGTGCGCGCCGATGGCGGCGACGGCGCTGGCGTCGGTGCGGCTGTCCGCCAGCAACTGGGCGACGACGTCGGCGTACGCCCGGGCCAGTCCGTTGCCCGCCAGTGCCGCACGGTGCAGTTCGTTGTCGCCGGGCGTGTTCAGCGCGAGCAGTTCGGCACGCAGGGCCACGGGAAATTGCGCCGTGGCGTAGGCCCGCACCGCGATGCGGCCGCCGGAAAAGTCGGCCAGCACACCGTCGACGCCGTCGAGCGAGGTGCCCGACATCAGGCCGATGAAGAGTTTGGCGGCCATCTCTGGATCAGGTCTCGAGATGCCGCCCGGCGGAATCAGTCGGCGCTGGCCTGGATGACCGAGAAGGCGGCTGCCAGCTCGGTGCGCGCGCCCACGGCGATGCGTTCGAAGGCCGGACGCAGCGCCGCGGTGATCGGCGCGCCGCCTTCCTGGGCGATGGATGCCGGGTCTTGATAGACGCCGCCCACGCGGAATTCGAAGTGCAGGTGCGGGCCGGTGGCCCAGCCGGTGGAACCCACCGCGCCCACCGTCTGGCCCTGGCTCACCGCCTGGCCGGCCTTGACGTCGATGCGGCTCAGGTGCGCGTAGGCCGTCTGCTGGTTGTTGCGGTGATTGATGATGACGATGTTGCCGTAGCCGTTCTGCGTGCCGGCGAAATCGACCGTGCCGTCGCCGACCGAGCGCACCGAGGTGCCCGTGGGCGCCGCGTAGTCGACGCCGTTGTGCTGGCGCCAGCTGTTCAGGATCGGGTGCATGCGCATCGCGAAGCCGCTGGACACGCGCGAAAACTCGACCGGCGTCGCCAGGTAGGCCTTGCGCAGGCTGTCGCCGTTCGGGCGGTAGTAGCTGCCCTTTTGGCCCGCGCCCGGGGGCTGGAACCAGACGGCCTGGTGGATCTTGCCGTTGTTCTCGAACTCGGCCGACAGCACGCGGCCGCTGCGCAGCGCCTGCCCGTCGGCCTCGAAGGTCTCGTACACCACGGCGAAGCGGTCGCCCTTGCGCAGGGCGCGAACGTCGACGTCGCCCGCGAAGATGTCGGCCAGCTGGCTCGCCACCGCATCGGGAATGCGCGAATCGTCGGTGGCGGCGAACAGCGAGGTGCGGATGGTGCCGCTCGCCAGGCGCGTACCCGGCGTGAGCGTGTCGCGCTCGGTCACGCCGGCGAAGCCGGTGGGTGTGCGCTCGATGACGAAGCGCTTGAAGCCGCCGTCGCCGTCGGGAATCCAGCGGGCGCTGAGCTTCTTGAGCTGGTTTTCCTGCGTCGCCTCGGCCGTCACGGTGCGGCCGGCGCGCGAGAACAGCGCGTTGCGGGCTTCGACGCTGCCGCGCACGAAGGCGGTGGCCGCCGGGTCGGAGATGCCGAGGCGCTTCATCAGGGCTTCGGCAGTGTCGCTCGAACGTGTAACGTCGGTGCGGAACAGGGTGAAGCTGAAGTTTTCGAGCGATTCGCCCTGGTCGGCGAACGACACCGGCGCCGTCGCTTCGAGGATCTGGTGGACCGGGAGGTCGGAGGCGTCAGGGCCCAGCGATGCCACCGCGAGGGTGCCGGCGCTCAGCAGCGCCGCCGCGATGAGCGCGGTGATCTGCTTGGGATACGTCCGGAATGTATAGGCCACGCGAGAAGCGAGAAGCTCCTCGGCGGCAAGGATGCCGTTGATCAAACTTTGAATTCCAGCTCAGGTTCTGCAAATCCGCCCTGCAAGGCCCAGTACGTTCAGGGCGGCAGCAGACGGTGCGGAAAAAAGCGCCGCTTAGAATTCGGCGCTTGACAAGTCGGGCTGAGTATAGCTTCGGCACCCCCAAAGTCAGCTAAAAAAGCCCATGAACGCCGAATCTGTTACATCCACCACCCTCTCAAATAGTGTAGGACGCGCGCTCGAAATATCCCTCCGGGGCGCCGACGAGCTGCTGCCGCAGGACGAGTGGGTGCGCAAGCTGCAGCGTTCGGAGGCCACCGGGACGCCGCTGCGGATCAAGCTGGGGCTGGATCCGACCGCTCCGGACATTCATATCGGCCACACCGTGGTGCTCAACAAGATGCGCCAGCTGCAGGACCTGGGCCACCGGGTGATCTTCCTGATCGGCGACTTCACCACCACCATCGGTGACCCCTCCGGCCGCAACAGCACCCGTCCGCCGCTCACCCGCGAGCAGATCGAGGCCAACGCCCAGACTTACTACAGGCAGGCCAGCCTGGTGCTGGACCCCGAGAAGACCGAGATCCGCTACAACTCCGAATGGAGCGACCCCCTGGGCGCCCGCGGCATGATCCAGCTCGCCGCCAAGTACACGGTGGCCCGGATGATGGAGCGCGACGACTTCAGCAAGCGCTTCAAGACCGGCCAGTCGATCTCGGTGCACGAATTCCTCTACCCGCTGATGCAGGGCTACGACTCGGTCGCGCTCAAGAGCGACCTCGAGCTGGGCGGCACCGACCAGAAGTTCAATCTGCTCGTCGGCCGGCATCTCCAGCAGGAATACGGGCAAGAACCGCAGTGCATACTCACTATGCCGCTGCTGGAAGGGCTTGATGGCGTCGAAAAGATGTCCAAGAGCAAGAACAACTACATCGGCATCAGCGAGGACGCCAACACCATGTTCGCCAAGGTGCTGTCGATCTCCGACGACCTGATGTGGCGCTGGTACACGCTGCTGAGCTTCCAGTCGCTGGAGCAGATCGCGGCGCTGAAGGCCGAGATCGAGGGCGGCCGCAATCCGAAGGACGCCAAGGTCGCGCTGGCCAAGGAAATCACCGCGCGCTTCCACAGCGCGGCGGCGGCCGATGCCGCCGAGCAGGATTTCATCAACCGCAGCAAGGGCGGCGTGCCGGACGAGATTCCCGAGGTGGCGCTGTCGGGCGCTCCACTGGGCATTGCCCAGCTGCTCAAGCAGGCAAACCTCGCTTCTTCGGCGTCGGAAGGCAACCGCCTGATCGACGGCGGGGGCGTGCGGATCGATTCCGCCGTGGTCAGCGACAAGGCCCTGAAGCTGCCCGCGGGCAGCTACGTGGTTCAGGTCGGCAAGCGCAAGTTCGCCCGCGTGACCTTGAGCTGAGCGCCGCTCAGCGCACCTCGATGGTGACGCGCCGGTTGCGCGGCTCGTCCACCTCGTCGGCGGTGGGAATGGCGAGGTCGCGCTCGCCTCGGCCCACAGCCTCGATGCGATTGGCCGGGAACTGGCGCTCCACGAAGAGCTGGACCACTTCCTGCGCCCGGCGGCGCGACAACTGGTCGTTCTGCTCGCCGCTGCCCTTGGTGTCGGTATGGCCCGTGACCACGATGTCGCCGCCGCTGCGCGCCAGGGCAGCTGCCAATGCCTCGGTCATGATCTGCTGCGATGCCGGGGTCAGCGTTGTGCCGCCGACATCGAAATACACCGTGTAGCGCTGCGGCGGGGGCGGACGCATGTCGAACAGCGGCTTGTTTTCGGCCTGTACCTTGGCCGGATCGACCTGGTCGACCGTCGGGGCGCCGCTCGCGCCCACTGCGGCCGTGGCGCGCTGGTAGGGCTTGGAGAGCACTTCCTCGCCATCCTTGGCGCGCACCACCACCGCCGACGGCTTGCCGTCGGCCTGCGACAGCAGCACCACCCGCGTGCCCGGCGTCGAGCAGGCGGCAAGAAGCGCGGCTGCCAGCGTGGCGATGAAGAGGGATGCGGGGCGGGACCTGGAGGCGATGCTCATGGCTTGCCGTCGGCTTGCACGATGAAGTCGGTGCCGCGAATGCCGATGGTGGCCGTCTGCGTTTCGACCCGGACCGCGTCGGGGTTGGTCTTGCCGATCAGGCCCGTGATCATGCGCATGGAGCCGCGCAGCAGCGAGACCAGCATGCCGCCTTCGTACGTCGTGCCGTCGAAGTGGAATTCCTTCAGGTCGAGGCGCGACGAGGGACCGACCACCAGCGTCGTGTCGTCGCGCAGCACCACGGAGGCCGACGAATCGGGGCCGGTCACGATGCGGTCCACGGTGCCCAGCGCATCGCCCGGGCTGGCGGGGCGCGTGGCGCCGGTGCCACTGAGCAGTTGCACGTTGCCGCGCACGGATTTCACGAAGCCCGCCTGGGGATCGGCCTTGGCCGGGGCCGCCGGCGCAACCGCGGGCGAGGCAGCGGGAGTCTGGGCTTGTGCCAGAGCGGCCGAGCCCACAATGGCCAGGCCGCTCAAGGCGGTCACGAGTTTTTTCATCATCAGGGGCTCTCTGCGAAACGGTGTTCCGCAATGGTCGCGAATACTAATGCGAAGGCGTTACATGAGGACACGAGGCCGATAATTCAGGCAGTTCTTGCGGCCTTTTACCGCTTTTCGTGTGGCCTATTGCCCAATTCTCGATGGTTTTTACATGACGTTTACCCCTAAGACGCTGCTGCGCGTTTCTGTCGCCGTGGCCTTGATCACCATCGTGCTCAAGGGCCTGGCAGGCTACATGACGAACTCGATGGGCCTGATCTCCGACGCGATGGAGTCCTTCGTGAACCTGGCGAGCGCCATGTTCGCGCTCGCCATGGTGACCATCGCCGAGCGGCCAGCCGACGACGACCATCCCTACGGCCATCACAAGGCCGAATACTTCTCCTCGGGCTTCGAGGGCATCCTGATCGTGGGCGCGGCCATCGCGATCCTCTGGGTCTCGGTGCAACGGCTGCTGACGCCGCAACCGCTCGAGCAACTGGGCTGGGGCCTGGCTCTGTCGGTGGTCAGTTCGGGCTTCAACGCCGGCCTGGCCTTCCTGCTGTTCCGCGCGGCCCGCACGCATCGCTCGATCGCGCTGGAGGCCGACGGCCGCCACCTGATGACCGACGTGTGGACTTCCGCCGCGGTGGTCGTCGGCATCGTCTGCGTGCAGTTCAGCGGCTGGCTCTGGCTCGATCCGGTGCTGGCCATCGGCGTGGCGCTCAACATCGTGCGCGAGGGCGTCAAGCTGGTGTGGCGCTCGTCGCAGGGGCTGATGGACGAAGCGCTCGACCCCGAGACCCTCGCCACCGTGCGCGCCACGCTCGACGCCTTTGCTGCCCGCATGCCCGAAGGCACGCGGCTGCGCTTCGACGACATGGTGACGCGCAGCGCCGGCCAGCGCCGCTTTGCCGACCTGCACATGCACGTACCCGGCCACTGGACCCTGCAGCACGCCGCCAGCATGCGCGACGAACTGGAGCAGGCGCTGATGGACGCGGTGCCCGGCCTGCGCGTCACGATCCAGCTCCTGCCCCTGACCATGGAAGCCCGCGCCACCCAGGCCGGCGAACATCACCCTCTATGAAAGCTGTTCTTCAACGCGTGGCGAATGCGCGCGTCGACATTTCCGGCCGCACCGTCGGCGCCATCGATTCGGGCCTGCTCGTGCTGTTGTGCGCCGAGCGCGGCGACACCGATGCGCTGGCCGACCGCATGCTCGCCAAGATCCTCAAGCTGCGCATCTTTTCGGACGAGGCCGGCAAGATGAACCTCAGCGTGCAGGACATCGGCGGCGGCCTGCTGGTGGTGAGCCAGTTCACGCTGGCGGCCGATGCCAGCGCCGGCAACCGCCCCAGCTTCACCCAGGCCGCGCCGCCCGACGAGGGGCGCCGGCTCTACGAGTATTTCGTGGCGCAGGCACGCGCCGCGCACCCGGTGGTGGCCACCGGCGAGTTCGGCGCCGACATGCAGGTGCACCTGCTGAACGACGGGCCTGTCACCATCCCGCTGCAGATGGCGGCGTAGCGGACGCCGTCTACCTGCCGTACGGACTGCGGATGCCCAGCTCCGCGAGGATCTCGATCTCGTAGGCTTCCATCTCGTCGGCGTCGGCCTCGCTGGTTTCGTGGTCCCAGCCCTGCGCATGCAGCGTGCCGTGCACCAGCAGGTGCGCGTAGTGGTCGGCGAGCGTCTTGCGGTTTTCCTTCGCCTCGCGCGCCACCACCGGCGCGCACAGCACGAGGTCGGCCATCACCAGCGGGCTTTGCGCGTAGTCGAAGGTCAGCACGTTGGTCGCGTAGTCCTTGCCGCGGAACTCGCGGTTCAGGCGCTGGCCCTCGTCGGCGTCGACGATGCGCACGGTGATCTCGCCGTCGATGTCGAGCGCGTGGCGGATCCAGCGCGTCACGCTGTGGCGCGGCAGCGCGGCGCGGTGGCGCTCCACGCCCTTGAAGCGCCCGAACTGCAGCGAGAGCGAAAGTGCGGGGAGCCTGGAGGCGGCCATCTCAGTGGACTCCCGCGCGCTTGCGCTGGCCGTCGTAGGCATCGACGATCTTCGCCACCAGCGGATGCCGCACCACATCGGCACTCGTGAAGTGCGTGATCGCGATGCCGTTCACCCGCTTGAGCACGCGCTCCGCATCGATCAGGCCGCTCAGCTGCTGCTTGGGCAGATCGATCTGGCTCACATCGCCCGTCACTACCGCCTTGGCACCGAAGCCGATGCGCGTGAGGAACATCTTCATCTGCTCGACCGTGGTGTTCTGCGCCTCGTCGAGGATCACGAAGGCGTTGTTCAGCGTGCGTCCGCGCATGAAGGCCAGCGGCGCGATTTCCAGCGCGTTGCGCTCGAAGGCCTTCTGCACCTTCTCGTAGCCCATCAGGTCGTAGAGCGCGTCGTACAGCGGGCGCAGGTAGGGGTCGACCTTCTGCGTCAGGTCGCCCGGCAGGAAGCCGAGCCGCTCGCCCGCTTCCACCGCGGGCCGCGTCAGCACGATGCGCTGCACGGTAGCGCGCTCGAGCGCATCGACAGCGCAGGCCACCGCGAGATACGTCTTGCCCGTGCCCGCAGGGCCGATGCCGAAGGTGATGTCGTGCTTCGCGATGTTGTCGAGGTAGATCGCCTGCGTGGGGGTGCGCGCGCGCAGGTCGGTGCGGCGGGTGACGAGCATCGCGAGGTCGTCGTCGCCGTCGAGCATCGAGCCGTCGCCGGCCAGCGTGAGTTGCACCACGGCCGGATCGATGACGCGCTGGGCGATTTCGTACAGCGCCTGCAGCACGTCCATTGCGCGCTGCGCGGAAGCCTTGGGGCCGTCGACCTTGAACTGTTCGTGGCGGTGCGCGATCTTCACGCCCAGCGCTTCTTCGATGCGGCGCAGGTGCGCGTCCAGAGGTCCGCACAGGTGGCCGAGGCGCGAGTTGTTCAGTGGGGTAAAGGTGTGTCGCAGAATCACGCCGGACATTTCAAGGAAAAAGGGCACCCATGATAGGCAAACTGACCGGCACACTCGCTGAGCGCAATCCGCCGCAGGTGGTGGTGGACTGCAACGGCGTCGGCTACGAGGTCGATGTGCCGATGAGCACGTTCTACAACCTCCCCGGCACCGGCGAGCGCGTGTCGCTGCTCACGCACTTCGTCGTGCGCGAGGACGCGCAGATTCTCTATGGCTTCGGCACGGCCGAGGAACGGGCGGCTTTTCGCCAGCTCATCAAGATCACCGGCGTGGGGCCGCGCACGGCCCTGGGCCTGCTCTCGGGCATGAGCGTGGGCGAACTGTCGCAGGCGATCACGACGCAGGAGCTCGGGCGGCTCGTGAAGATCCCGGGCATCGGCAAGAAGACCGCCGAGCGGCTGCTGCTCGAGCTCAAGGGCAAGCTCGGCGCCGACATCGGCCTGCCTGCGCACGCGGCGTCGGACGCGCAGGCCGACATCCTCCAGGCGCTGGTTGCGCTCGGCTACAGCGACAAGGAGGCTGCGCTCGCGCTCAAGGCGCTGCCGAAGGATGCGACCGTGAGCGAAGGGATCAAGCTGGCGTTGAAGTCGCTGGCTAAGTGAGCGCGATTCAGGGCGCGTTCACGCCGACGGGGTACCTTGCTCCGCGAATGTCCCCCGGCCTGCGGCCTCCTCCTTTATTTCGCTGCGCAAGGCACCCCATCGGCGTGAGCGATGGACGCAGCGGTCGAACCGCCGGCATAAGCAGAGCGTCCATGTGCGAATGGCACCGGGTGCTCCCCGCAGCGAAATAAAGGAGGAGCCGAAGGCGGGGGACATTCGCGGAGGGGAGTACCCGGTGCCATTCGCACGCACCCTGAATCAAGCACACGCCAAAACACTCAGGGATGGATCTTCTCGCCCTTGGCCAGCATCTCCACGAACTGCGCAATGCGTCGCGCCCGCGTCTCGGGCTTCTTCGCGCCCTGCGTGCGGAACAGCACTGCGTAGCGGTTGCGCGAATCGAGCGTGGCGAAGAACTTCGCGGCCTTCTTGTTGGCATCGAGCGCAGCCTGCAGGTCGGGCGGCACCGTCGCCGCGCTGACGCCCTCGTAGGCCGCGTCCCAGCGGCCGTCGGCCTTCGCGCGCTCGATCTCGGCATGGCCGGCCGGCTGCATGCGGCCTTCCTCGATGAGCTTCAGCACCTTGGCGCGGTTGATCTGCGACCAGATGCTGCGCTTGGTGCGCGGCGTGAAGCGCTGCAGGAAGTACTGCGCGTCCTCGCTCTTGCGCTGGCCGTCGATCCAGCCCCAGCACAGCGCTTCTTCCAGTGCGGTGGGGTGGTCGATGGAGGCGAGGCCGCTGTCTTTCTTCGCGATGCGCAGCCACACGCCGGCGGCGGTGGCATGGTGGCGCTTGAGCCAGCGCGCCCACGAGGCGGCATTGGTGCATTCCACGGGCGTGTCGTGCGCAACACGCTCTTCCGCCTTGCTCACGGCACCCACCAATAGCGCAGCGCGTGAAAGTAGATCGGCGCCGCGAAGATCACCGAGTCGAGCCGGTCGAGCATGCCGCCGTGGCCCTCGATCATCGAACCCCAGTCCTTCACGCCGCGGTCGCGCTTGATGGCCGACATAACGAGGCCGCCGAAGAAGCCCATCAAGCAGATGGTGAGCGCCATCAGCGCCGCCTGCCACGGGTTGAACGGCGTGGCCCAGTACAGCGCCGCGCCCAGCGCGGTGGCGCTCGCCACGCCGCCGACCAGGCCTTCCCAGGTCTTGGAGGGCGACAGCTCCGGCGCCACCTTGCGCCTGCCGAAGAGCTTGCCCCACACGTACTGCAGCACGTCGCTGCCCTGCACCACGATCACGAGGAACGCGATCAGCAGCAGGTTGCGGCCCTCGAAGCCCGGGATCTGCAGCGTGAGCAGCGCGGGCACGTGGCTGATGCAGAACACGCACACCATCAGCCCCCACTGGATCTTCGAGGTGCGCTCCAGGAAGCGCTGCGTGTCGCCGCCCATCGCCGCCAGGATGGGCAGCAGCAGGAAGGCGTAGACCGGGATGTAGATCGAATACAGCCCGTACCAGTCGATCCAGATCAGGAAGTACTGCCCCGGCAGCGCGACGAAGAAGGCCAGCGCGATCGCCGCGTGGTCGCCGCGCCGCGTGTAGGCCAGGCTGATGAACTCGCGCAGCGCATAGAACGAGATCAGGTAGAACAGCACGATCACGCCGCCCTTGCCGAAGGCGAAGGCAACGCCGATCACCGCCACCATCACCCACCACGCATTGACGCGCGAGTTGAGGTTGTCGATCACCGAATGCGGCTGGCCGCTCGCCACGCGCCACTTGAGCAGCGCGCCGATGGACGAGGCCAGCACCAGCACCCCGAAGACGCCACCGAAGAGCCTGAGCGTGGTCCACGCGAAAGGAGAGAGCTCGATCATGCGGCCGTCCCTCCGTCTTGCCGGCCGTTGAGTTCGACGCGGTCGTATTCGGGTCGCAGGTCGAGCATTGCCGCGCGCGCGCGGGCCAGGAACGACACCTTGTCTTCATCTTCCGCCAGCGTGATCGGCCTGCCGAAGCGCACCGTGCAGGCCAGCGGAATCGGCACCAGCACGCCCTTGGGCAGCACGCGCTTCAGGTTCTCGATCCACACCGGCACCAGCCGCACGTGGGGGCAGGCGCGCGCCAGGTGGAACAGCCCGCTTTTCAGCGGCAGCAGGATGTCTTCGCCCGTGTTGCGCGTGCCCTCGGGGAACATGATGAGCGAGTCGCCGCCCTCCAGCGCCTCCTTCATCTGGTCGACCGGGTTGCCACCCTGGCCCGAGCCGTCGCGCCGGATCATCAGCGCGTTGAACACGTCCTTGCCGATGAAGTTGCGCAGCTTCGAGGCCTCCCAATAATCCTGCCCCGCCACCGGCCGCGTGAGTCCGCGCAGGTCGGGCGGCAGCGTGGCCCACAGCAGCACGAAGTCGCCGTGGCTCGTGTGGTTGGCGAAGTACAGCGTCTGCTCGGCCTTCGGCGTGGTGCCCGACCAGATGGCGCGCACCCCCGTCAGCAGCCCGGCCGCGCCGATGATGAGCTTGCCGGCCACGACGGCGAGGCCGCGCCGCAGCACGGTGCTGTCGGGAGTGTTGTCGTTGTTCTTGTTTTCTTCTGTGGTCAAGATAAGTCCTGTGTCATCAAGGCAAGTAGGAACAGGGCGCTCTGGCAGGCCACCACGATGGCGTGGCGCTGCATGAGCTGGCGGGTGCCCTGCACGCGGTCGTCGAGCGGGCGGGGGGCGTGCTGCGACGGCGGCGGCTCGCGCAGCCCGAGGGCCGAGAGCGCGCGGTCGAGCGCATCGAGCGAGGCGACGGTGCCGCGCGCGAGGCCGTCGAACAGTGCCTCGTCGAAGCGCAGCCGGAACGCAAAGTAGCGCTCCAGCGCGCCGAGGATCACGACCGCGCCGAAGCCCATGGTGGCCGTGGTCGAGAGCGAGCGCAGCGTCAGCGCAAGCACCAGCGCCGAGATGCAGGTGAGCGCGAAGCCCCAGAGGGCCAGCAGCGCGATGGCGCGCAGCAGGCCCGCCAGCGCGGTGCAGGTGGTTCGTTCGTTGTCATCGGTCATGGGGCGGCACCTCCGGCAAAGGCTTGAAGGGCTCCAGCGACAGGCGCCACGCACCTCGCAGCACGATCTGCGGCCGTGCGCGGCGCACCGCGTCTTCGGCCTGGGCGACACCGCCGGCCGCGCCATAGCGGCCCAGCCAGGCAATCGCCGCAGCCGCGCTGCGCGAGAAGCCGAGCGCGCAGCAGACCCACACTGTCGCACCATCCGCACTGCGGCGCTGGCTTTCGATGACGGACGCCGCGCGCTGCAGGCGCACGGTGGGCGGCACCGTCAGGTCGAGCAGCGGCACGCAGCGCGCATGCGGCACGCCGGCCGGCATCTGCAGTTCGGCGCACAGGCTCACCAGCCGGGGCTGCCCGGCGGCCAGCCATTCGGCGTGCGTCGGGCGGCGGCCGAGCCGCAGGCCGGGCACCACCTCGACCGAGGCCGGCAGCCTGCGCGTCCAGAGCCAGGCGTTGACGGTGGCGCCGAGCCGGTAGGGCGCCAGCATCCAGCGCGCCGCCCAGCCCATGCGGCCCCGGCCGTCCATTTGAAAGCCGCGTGCGCCGAAGCCGGCGTAGTTCAGCGCCACCAGCGCGAGCGATGCGGCCGGCCACGCGAGCCACAGCGCGACGCCGCCACCACGCAGCGCGGCAGCCAGGAACAGCGCCGCGCCGGCCGCATAGAACCCCGCCAGCTTCCAGCGCTGGGCGTCCCGCGTGCAGCGCCATGCGCGCGGCATCGACACCACGCGCTCCAGTGGCCACAGCCACACGCAGAAAATGCCGAGCAGCGCGCCGGTCGGGATGTCGATGAAATGGTGCTGCCACGTCGTGAGCACCGAGGCACAGATGGCGAAGGCCCACAGGTGCAGCACCAGCCGTGCCCACAGGGGCCGAATGAACTGGCGGTACCAGTCCCACAGGATCACCGCCAGCGCGATGTGCAGCGAGGGCGCCTGGTTGAACGGCTGGTCGAAGCCGCGCAGCGCATTGAACAGGAAGGCCGGTGCCCCCTCGACCGGCGGCTGCCCGAAGCTGAAGTGCAGCGGCCAGACGATGAAGCAACTGCAGGCGATGAGCGTGGCAGTCACCAGCCGCAGCGCATGCCGGTCCAGCGTGTGCCGGCTGCGCGCGAGGAACAGCGACAGCGCGTAGAACACGTTGATCGTCCAGTACGGAAAGATCGTCCACGGCCAGAACGGCACCTGCCGCTCCCACTCGAAAGCCATCGACGGCACGTTCGCCCGCGCGGTCGCCCACCAGTTGGCGAGGCCATAGGTCGCATAGAACAGCGGCCCCAAGAACACCAGCCATGCGGCCGCGCGCTTCCAGGGCCGTCGTGCCGCAGGGGCGGTCATTGCGCGACGCGCACCGCCAGCGACACCGTGAAGATGCCCCACTCGTCGACCCGCTGGTCGATCTTGCGGAAGCCCGCTTCCTCCACCAGCTGGTCCATCTCGTGCTGCGTGCGGCGGCGCATCACCCAGGCTTCGCCCTGGCGGTGGCTGGTGAGGGCGCGCGCGATCATCTCGAGCTGCGGGTGCCAGGGTTGCCCGGTGTAGACGAGATAGCCGCGGTCTTCCACCGCGTCGCCCACGCCTGCCAGCGAGCGGCGCACCATCTCGTTGTCGGGGAACAGCTCGTACAGGCCCGACACCACGGCCAGCGTGGGGCGCGGTGCCACGGTGGCGAGGCTCATGCGGTCGAAGGCGTCGGCTTGCACGAACTGCGCGACGTCTTCCAGGCCCTTCTCGGCGATGAGTGCGCGGCCGTCGCGCACGTTGATGTCGCTGTAGTCGCGCAGCAGGATGGAGCTGGCCTTCACGGGGCTTGCGAGCACCGCATCGAGCACGTAGCGGCCATGGCCCGCGGCGATGTCCATCACGCGCACCTCGCGGTGCATTTCGGCCAGGCGCTCCATGGCGATGCGGATCAGCTCCTCGACGTGGATCTTGCGCTGGCGGATGCCGCGCCAGCCGATGGAGTTCAGGTAGGTGTTGTCGATGGAGCGGCCGATGGCCGAGCTGCCCTGCGGGTGGTTGCGGTACACGTAGTCGAGCGTGCTGCCCGAGTCGAAGCCGGTGGCGTGGCCGAGCTTGATGCCTTCGGACATCGTGCCGCCCAGCTTCAGCCCGGCGCGGGTCATCGCCCAGTAGGCGCCGCGCGGCGACAGGGGCGACAGCGGCTCGGCCAGCGCGCGCGACTCGTCGGCCGTGTCGCCGCTCAGGTGCGCCTCGCGGCGGTCGACCGGCACGGCCGGCTCGTCGAAGCGCTGCAGGATGAATTCGCGGATCGACGCCACCGCCGGCGCCCGGTCTTTCTCGCCCAGCGTGTCGTGGAAGAAGCCCGGCAGCTCGGTCTTCGTTTTCACCGCGCTGCCCAGGCGCTCGAAGAACTGGTGCTGCGGCTTGTGGTGCACCACCCAATCGGCGCCCGAGATCAGCAGCTGCACCGGCAGCGTGATCGCATTGGCGTCGGCCACCACGCGGTCGGCCGCTTCATACAGGCCGAGCAGGATGTTGACCGCGATGGGCCGCGAGATCAGCGGGTCGCTCTCGTAGCTCGCGATGCGTTCCGGGTCGTGCGTGAGGAACTTCGCCTTCACGTAGCTGTTGACGAAGAACAGGCCGCGCAGCTTGTGCATCAGCCCGAGCCCGGCGCGCGCGAACGGCACGTAGAGCTTGACCTTGAAGGCCGGCGAGGCGAGCGTGAGGCCGCGCACCTTGGGTGCGTAGTCGTGCGCCCAGGTGGCGATCAGCACCGCGCCCACGCTCTGCGCGACGACGTGGATGTCCTGCTCGGGCACGCCGTGCGCGCTGCCGATGTGCTGCACGAAGGTCTGCACGTCGCGCACCGAGGTGCCGAAGCTGGGGCTGTAGCCGCGCTGCCCGGGCGAGCGGCCGTGGCCGCGCGCGTCCCAGGCGAAGAAGTCGAAGTCGGGCAGGTTCAGCTCGTCGACCAGGTGCGCCATGCGCGCACCGTGCTCGTGGCCGCGGTGGAACAGCACGATGGCGCCGCGCCGCGTGGCGCCGGTGGCCGGCCAGTGGCGGTAGAAAAGCGATTCGCCGTCGTGCGTCTGGAAGTGATGCTCGGCGGCAAGGCGTGGAGTGGTGTCGTTCATTGAATCCCTGTGATCCTTGGTTCTTGTCTTGTTCAGTGGCGGCCGGCCGCGTCGGCCTGGGCCAGCGCGCGGCGGATGCGGTTGACGGTGGTCCAGGCCACCAGCGCGGCCAGCAGCGGCATCAGCCAGGCCGTCCAGCCCGGCAGCGGCCAGCCCAGCGCCACGTAGAGGCCGAGCGCGCCGAACACGAAGGCCCGGTCGCTCTTGCCCAGCGGGCCGTCGTAGCGGCGCGAGGCGCCCACCGTGGGGCCCAGCGCACCGGCGAATTCGCTCAGCCCGGCCAGCACGATCACCGCGCCGACCCAGAACGGGCTGAACGGCGCCACCAGCGCAAAGGGCAGGTAGAGCGCGGCGTCGGAGACCACGTCGGTCAGTTCATTGAGAAAGGCGCCCAGCCTGCTCTGCTGGTTGTGTTCGCGCGCCAGCATGCCGTCGATGGCGTTGAAGGCCATGCGCAGGAACATCCACAGCGGAATGAGCGCGAAGGTGCGCAGAGAAGGCGCCGCGAAGAACAGCCAGAGCCCGAGCGCGACCGACACCACGCATGCCGCCAGCGTGACCTGGTTGGCGGTGACGCCCATCGCATGCAGGCGGACCACCAGCGGCCGCAGCAGGGCCTGGAAACGCGGCTTCAGTTCGTAGATCGACACGTGCTGGCTTCCCCTCGTTTGTTATATGGCCGGATACACGGCCGGAGCATTCTGCCAGTGTGGCAGGCACTAAACTCGCCTTCGAAGAACCCCCTCGCAATGACCATCCAGACCGACGACTTCGCGCCCGCCCCCCAACGCGTGGTGTCCGCTGCCCCCGCTTCGCCCAACGAAGAGGCGATCGAACGGGCCCTGCGCCCGAAGCTGCTCGACGAGTACGTCGGCCAGGCCAAGGTGCGCGAGCAACTCGAGATCTTCATCGGCGCCGCGCGCAAGCGCCAGGAGGCGCTCGACCACGTGCTGCTGTTCGGCCCGCCCGGCCTGGGCAAGACCACGCTGTCGCACATCATCGCGGCGGAGCTCGGCGTGAACCTGCGCCAGACCTCCGGCCCGGTGCTCGAGAAGCCCAAGGACCTGGCGGCACTGCTGACCAACCTCGAACCGAACGACGTGCTCTTCATCGACGAGATCCACCGGCTGAGCCCGGTCGTCGAGGAAATCCTGTACCCCGCGCTGGAGGACTACCAGATCGACATCATGATCGGCGAGGGCCCCGCGGCGCGCAGCATCAAGCTCGACCTGCAGCCCTTCACGCTGGTGGGCGCCACCACGCGCGCCGGCATGCTGACCAATCCGCTGCGCGACCGCTTCGGCATCGTCGCGCGGCTGGAGTTCTATACGCCCGAAGAGCTGGCGCTCATCGTGCATCGCAGCGCCGGCCTGCTCAAGGTCGAGACCGACGCGGCCGGCGGCTTCGAGATCGCGCGCCGCTCGCGCGGCACACCCCGCATCGCCAACCGCCTGCTGCGCCGCGTGCGCGACTACGCGGATGTGAAGGGCAATGGCCGCATCACCGAAGACATCGCGCACAGGGCGCTGGCCATGCTCGACGTCGACCCGCAGGGCTTCGACCTGATGGACCGCAAGCTGCTCGAAGCCGTGATCCATCGCTTCGATGGCGGTCCGGTGGGGCTCGACAACGTCGCGGCCAGCATCGGCGAGGAGCGCGACACCATCGAGGACGTGATCGAGCCCTACCTCATCCAGCAGGGCTACCTGCAGCGCACGCCGCGCGGGCGCATCGCCACGCTGGCCGCGTACCGGCACCTGGGCGTGGCGCCGCCTTCGGGCCGCGCCGAGGGCCCCGATCTTTTCGGAGCTTGAACTCATGCACACCCATGACCTGAGCGCCTGGCAGCACGACCATCATTTCGGCGCCGACACCGCTTCGGCCGAGCGCAGCACGCGCCTCGTGATGTGGATCACCGCCGTGATGATGGTGGTCGAGATCGGCGCCGGCTGGTGGTTCAACTCGATGGCGCTGCTGGCCGACGGCTGGCACATGAGCTCGCATGCGCTGGCCATCGGGCTGAGCGCGTTTGCGTATGCGGCCGCACGCCGTTATGCGCGCGACCCGCGCTTCGCCTTCGGCACCTGGAAGATCGAGGTGCTCGGCGGCTTCGCGAGTGCGCTGGTGCTGCTGGGCATCGCGGCGCTGATGGTGGTGGGCTCGCTGGAGCGGCTGTGGTCGCCTTCGGCGATCCACTACCCCGAAGCCATTTCGGTGGCGGTGCTGGGGCTGGCGGTCAACCTGGTCTGCGCGCGGCTGCTGGGCGGGGCGCATCACCACCATCATCACGGGCACGACCACGGACATGGGCATGACCACGACCACGACCATGCACACGGCGATCACGGCCACGATCTGAACCTGCGCTCCGCCTACCTGCATGTCGTGGCCGATGCCGCCACTTCGGTGCTGGCCATCGCGGCGCTGCTCGGCGGCTGGTTCTACGGCTGGGCCTGGCTCGACCCGGCGATGGGCATCGTCGGCGCGGTGCTGGTGGCGGTCTGGGCCAAGGGGCTGCTGAAGCAAACCGGCAAGGTGCTGCTCGACCGCGAGATGGACCACCCCGTCACCGAAGAAATCCGCGAAGGCGTCGAGACGATGCTGGCCGATTCGGAGACGCGCGTGGCCGATCTGCATGTGTGGCGCGTGGGGCGCGACGCGTATGCCTGCGCGCTGACGGTGGTGACGCATTCGATGACGCTGACGGCCGACGAGGTGCGCGCCTGCTTCTCGATGCACGAGGAAATCCGCCACTCGACGGTCGAAATCCAGCGCTGCGTGGATTGAGCAGGTCTTACTCCTTCCCCTTTCGGGGGAAGGTTGGGATGGGGGCAGGCAGAGCGTGCCCGGTGGTGGCGCCGCTTGCCCCCACCCCGGCCCTCCCCCAGCGGGGGAGGGAGAAATGCGAAGTCAACGTCCGGCCACGCGTCACCGGAATGTCACGGCAGCGCCATCATGCGGTCACGCCGCGGTGGGAGCCTACCCGTCCATGCAACGCGACGACGCTTTCCTCCGCGCATGGCGCGACACCGCGACCCGGGCCCTCGACCCGGAGGACGACGATCGCGCTCGTCCACCCCTGCAATTCCGCACCCTGTGGATCTCCGACCTGCACCTGGGCACGCCCGGCTGCCAGGCGCGTGCGCTGCTCGACTTCCTGAAGCACACCGAGTGCGAGACCCTGTTCCTGGTCGGCGACATCATCGACGGCTGGCAACTCAAGCGGCACTGGTACTGGCCGCAGGCGCACAACGACGTGATCCAGAAGCTGCTGCGCAAGGCGCGCAAGGGCACGCGCGTGATCTTCATCCCGGGCAACCACGACGAATTCGCGCGCAAGTACCTGCACCACAACTTCGGCGGCATCGACGTGGCCGAGGAATGGATTCATGAAACCGCCGACGGCCGAAAGCTGTGGATCATCCACGGCGACCTGTTCGACGGCGTGATCCAGTGCGCCAAGTGGCTTGCCTACGTGGGCGATTCGCTCTACGAGTTCACGCTCAAGCTCAACCGTCACCTCAACTCGCTGCGCGCGCGCATGGGGCTGCCGTACTGGTCGCTCTCGAAGTACCTCAAGGGCAAGGTCAAGCGCGCGGTGAGCTACGTGGGCGACTTCGAAATGGCCGTGGCCCGCGAGGCCCGCAAGCGCGGTGCGCAGGGCGTGGTCTGTGGCCACATCCACCACGCCGAGATGCGCGACATCGACGGCATCCTCTACTGCAACGACGGCGACTGGGTCGAGAGCCTGACGGCGCTGGCCGAGCATGCCGACGGCACGCTGGAAATCATCGACTGGGCGAAGCACATGCCCGTGCCGGCGAAGGCCGTGCCGCAGCGCGAAGCCGTCGCGGCCTGAGCGACGCGCTCAGCCCTTGCGGGCCGGACTGCTCGCCGTGTGACCGAGCTGGTCGCGCCAGGTGTCGTAGTGCCTGAACATGCTCTTGCCCAGTTCGTCCATCCACAGCCACCAGGCCAGGGCGAGGTTCTCGGGCCCAGGGGGCTCCGCCGCTTCCCGCAGCGCAGGGGCCGGCGGTTCGGGCAGTTCGTAGTCGCACAGCCGTTCGACGCTGGCGTGCGAGAAGCCGGGAATGACAGAGCTCAAGGTTGCTTCCTTCGAAGGGGGCGCACTTTCTGTGACGCCCGGAACACTCCCGTACGAATTGAAACATCGGCCTGCGCGCCGGACCATCGGACTATCCCGAATAAATGAAAACAAAAGTCTTTGCTGAGGATTGACGCGAAGCGCGGCTCGTCGCGTGCGCATTCGTCGCTTCCGACGATGCCTGCAGGGCGCCTGCGCGCCAAGATGGCGCTACACGGCAGGCGTTCGTTCCGCGCGGAGCCGAAGGAGACGAGGCATGGCGGGTCCACTGCAGGGGTTGCGGGTCATCGAGATGGCGGGCATCGGCCCCGGGCCGTTCTGCGCGATGCTGTTCGCCGACATGGGCGCGGAGGTGATCCGCATCGCCCGCCCGGGCACGCAGCCCGATGCGCACGACATCCTCGCGCGCGGCCGCAGCACGCTGCAGGCCGACCTGCGCGCGGAAGGCGCGGCGCAATCCGTGCTCGACGCCGTCGAGAAGGCCGACGTGCTCATCGAAGGCTTCCGCCCCGGCGTCATGGAGCGGCTGGGCCTCGGCCCCGCGCCCTGCCACGCGCGCAACCCGCGCCTGGTCTACGGCCGCATGACCGGCTGGGGCCAGCACGGCCCGCTGGCGCATGCCGCGGGGCACGACATCAACTACATCGCCATCAGCGGCGCACTGCATGCCATCGGCCGCGCGGGCGAGCCGCCCGTGCCGCCGCTCAACTACGTGGGTGACTTCGGCGGCGGCGCGATGCTGCTGGCCTTCGGCATCCTCGCCGCGCTGCATGAGGCGAAGCAGTCGGGGCAAGGGCAGGTGGTCGATGCCGCCATGACCGATGGCGCGGCGCTGCTGTCGGCCATGATGTACGGCCTCAAGTCGGCCGGCCGGTGGAGCAACCAGCGCGGCGAGAACATGCTCGACGGCGGCGCGCACTTCTACGACACCTATGCCTGCGCCGACGGCAGGTACGTGGCGGTGGGCGCCATCGAACCGCAGTTCTACGCGCTTCTGCGCGAGCGCTGCGGCATTGCCGACGACCCCGCCTTCGACGCGCAGATGGACGCCGACCGCTGGCCGCTGCTCAAGCTGCGCATGGCCGACCTGTTCCGCACCCGCACGCGCGACGAGTGGTGCGTGCTGCTCGAAGGCAGCGACGCCTGCTTCGCACCCGTGCTCGACTGGGACGAGGCCCCCAAACATCCGCACAACGTGGCGCGCGGCACCTTCGCCACAGTGGGCGGCGTGGTGCAGCCCGCGCCAGCGCCGCGCTTCAGCCGCACCGCGCCGGTCGTGCCGCCGGCCGCCGCGCGCGACGACGGCGAGACCGTGCTGCGCCGATGGGGTGTGGCGGCCCACGCCATCGCACCGCTGTGCGCTTCCTGACGAAGCAAACCGACGACAACGAAGAAAGGCGACATGGCCATCGATTTCCGCCGCTCCTGGAGCGATGAAGACCTGGAGCTGTACCGCGACAACGTGGTGCGCTTCATCGAAACCGAAGTGCTCCCGCACGACGAGGAAGCGCGCAGGCGCGGCCACGTGGGCCACGAGGTCTGGCGCAAGGCCGGCGCGCTCGGCTTGCTGTGCGCGGACATTCCCGAGCAATACGGCGGCGCCGGCGGCGACTTTCGCCATGAAGCCGTGTTCTACGAGGAGATGTCGCGCCGCGCGCTCACCGGCATGGCGACCTCGGTGCACAGCATCGTGGCGCACTACTTCCTCAACCACGGCACCGAGGTGCAGAAGCGCAGCTACCTGCCGCGCATGGCGCGCGGCGAGCTGGTCGGCGCCATCGCCATGACCGAGCCCGGCGCCGGCTCCGACCTGCAGGGCGTGCGCACCCGTGCCGGGAAGACGGACGGCGGCTACCTCATCAACGGCTCCAAGACCTTCATCACCAACGGCTTCCTTGCCGGCGTGGTGCTGGTGGTGGCCAAGACCGATCCGTCGCAGGGCGCCAAGGGCACGTCGATCCTCATCGTCGAGACCGAGGGCTGCCAGGGCTTTCGCGTGGGCCGCGTGCTCGACAAGATCGGCATGAAGGCGCAGGACACCTCGGAGCTGTTCTTCGACGACGTGCGCGTGGGTGCCGACGCCCTGCTGGGCGGCGTGGAAGGGCAGGGCTTCTTCCAGCTCATGGGCGACCTGCCGTACGAGCGCACCATCATCGGCCTGAGCGCGCTGGCCACCATGGAGGGTGCCTACCAGGCCACGCTGGACTACGTGCGCGACCGCAAGGCCTTCGGCAAGCCGATTGCCGAGTTCCAGAACACCCGGTTCAAGCTGGCCGAGATCGCCACGCAGATCAAGGTGGGCCGCGCCTTCATCGACCGCTGCGTGGAAGACCTCGTGGCCGGCAGGCTCGACACCGCCACTGCCTCGATGGCCAAGCTCTGGGGCTCGGAGGCGCAGGGCCGCGTGGTCGACGAGTGCCTGCAGTTGTTCGGCGGCTACGGCTTCATGAACGAATACATGGTGGCGCGCATGTACGCCGACGCGCGGGTGCAGCGCATCTACGGCGGCACCAACGAGATCATGAAGGAGGTGATTTCGAGGGCGCTGTGAGCAGCGCGTTCAGGACAGCCGCCGGATCTCCGCCCGCGCAATTTCGCGGTGGTGGTACGACGGCGAGAGGCCGATGAACTGCGTGTACTTCTCGCGCGCCGCATCGGGATGGCCCGCGTCTTCCAGCTCCAGCGCTTCCAGCGTGAACTGGGTGAAGAGCCGGTTGGAATCGTTCTCGCGCGGCGAAGCGGCCAGCGACCCGGGCTGCAGCTCGGGCTGCGCGGTGTAGATCTTCCGCTGTACCTCGATCACCTCGATCAGCGCGCGGCCGATACGCTGGATGTTCTCGTCCACGGGACCGAGATCGGTCGTCCGCACATCCGCCGCGGCCTGGTCCAGCAGGTGCGAGGCCACGCGCAGCAAGCGGTGAAGCTGCTTGTATTTCATGGGTGGGCAGCTCCGTGCATGCGGCTGCTACCGGTCTTCGCCGCTTTCGCCAAGCCGTTTTCTTGCAGGACTCTCATCCGCCGGCCCGTTTCGCGCCGGAGGCCGTGCGCTGCGAGGCCGCAGTCGCCGCGGCTTCCTCGGCGCGCTGCTTGTCGGCGAGCTGGCGCTCCCGCTCGGCGATGGCCAGGCTCTTGGCCACGTCGGTGCCGTGCACCTTCACCGAGAACGCCTTGCTCACGCTGCCCTTGCCCGTGGTGTAGGTGATGGCCAGCCAGTAGCCGGGATGGCTCGGCTTGGGTGTCTTGAAATGGACACCGCTCACGCCGCTGGTGTTGTTGCGCCGGGTGATCTCCGACTTCGAGCGCTTGGCCGTGCGCGGCCCGGGCGCATGGGCCGACAGCCCCATGCGGATCGCCTCCTCGGCCGGGTGTATGCGCGCCAGCCCCGTCATGCGCTTGAGCTGCTGCGCGCGCTCCTGGACCGCCAGCGCCTGCGCGGAGTCGCCCAGCTCCGCAACCGGGAAGTCGGTGCGAAGGATCTCGTCCGGCGCGATGTAGGTCTTGGCCATCCACGCCCGCACCCGGCCGCCCGGCGCCAGGTGGTGGAACACGCCTGGCACGCCGGTGCTGTTGTTGACGCGGCGCTTCTCGGCTCGCACGCGGCGCGCCTGTGGCGGCACGTTGCGCACGATGAAGTCGCGCCAGTCCTGCGCATGGAGCAGCGCCTGCTCCGCGCCGCCATAGCTGGCCTTGCCGAACAGCCTGTGGTGGCGAACACCGTTGCGTACGATGGAAACTTCGAAACCCCAGGACCTGGAGTAAATGCCGTACATGGCTGCCGGATTGGGGATTCCTTTGGGCATTCTCGACGTGATGCTGCTGCTCTCAGCGGTGCTGATTCCGATGGACTCCCCGAGTTGCCTGCCGCTCCTTGGCGCACGCATTTCGCAGCTATTTTGGCCGAAGCGCAATGACAACTCCGCGGAGGCAGTCATGCACGGGACAATGCAGTAAAAGGGCCTCATCACTGCTGCGGCCTCGTCTCGACGGCCGCCTGGCCGTGCCGGCTGGCCTCCCGCCGGCGGGAAGGGGCGAGCGTGCCGGTATCAGGCATCAGCTTCTGCTCGAGCTGGCGCTCGCGCTCCTCGATGGCCAGCAGCTTGGCCTTCTCGGGGCCGTGCTCCTTGATGGAGAAAGCCTTGCTCACGCTGCCCTTGCCCGTGGTGTAGGTGATGGCGAGCCAGTAACCCGGATGGCCGGGGTTGGGCACCTTGAAATGCACGCCACTCACGCCGCTGGAATTGGTGCTGCGCTTGATCTCGGACTTCGAGCGCTTGGGCGACAGCAGCCCGGCGGGAAAGGCCGGCGGGCTCTTGCGGATCGTTTCCTCGGCCGGATGCAGCCTGGCCAGCCCGGCCATGCGCTCCAGCTGCCGTGTCCGCTCCTCGACGGCCAACTCCTGCGCGGCCTCACCCACCGCGTTCACCGGAAAGTCGGTGCGCAGGATCTCGTCGTGCCCGATGTAGGTCTTGGCGACCCAGGCCCGCACCCTGCCGTCCGAGGCGACCTGGCGGAAGACGCCGGACACGCCGGTGGTGTTGTTGATCCGCAGCTTCTCGGCCCGGGTGCGCCGCGGCACCGGCGGCACGCTGCGCACGATGCCGTCGCGCCAGTCCTGCGCCTGCAGCAGCGCCTGCTCCTCGCTGCCGTAGCTGGCGCGGCCGAACTGCTTGTAGTAGCGCGTGCCGTTGCGCACGATCGACACCTCGAAGCCCCAGGCACGGCGATAGATGCCGTACATGGCGGCAGGATTCGGGGTTCCTTTGGGCATGGTGGCTCCGGCTTTCGCCGCTCCCTTACTCGCTATCTGTTGCCTGCCGTCGCGGCAGTTGGAAGACTCTGACCTCTGGAGGAATCCTAGGGATTGGCCAATGGCCGGGGAATCACCGGAATCGGTAGTAATCGGGGGCGCCGGCGTGAGTCATGCTGGACAAGGTTGCCGGCCCTGCAAAACGGCGGCGACGGACGGGCAGTGTCCGCCTAGCGGATCACCCCGAGCTTGCGCGCAATCGCCACCGCCTGCGTCCGGCTCTTCGCATCGAGCTTCATGTTGATGTTGCGCAGGTGCGTGCGCACCGTGCTGTCCGACACGAACAGCTTTTCCGCCATCGCGTTGTTCGAGTACCCTTCGGCCAGCAGCTGCAGCACGCGGATCTCCTTGCGGGTCAGCGGCTCCTTCATCGCATCGGCCGCGGGTGCTTCCACCTCGCCACTGCCGGCCGGCCCGGCCGCCTGCAGCAGCCGTTGCAGGTGATCGGCGAGTATCGGATCGCTGCTGCCGCGCGTGCTCTCCTGCATGGCCGCCGCATACCGGTGCAACAGCGTGCCCACCACCGGGCCTTCGTCGAGGATCAGCCGCATGAATCCTTCCTGGCTCGCCGCCTGCAGCACCTCGCCGATCTGCTCGATCGCGGCGGCCGCATCGCCGATGCGTTGCAGCGCCAGCGCGCGCAGCACCCTGAGCTTGAGCGCGCGCCGGTTGCGGGCCGAGGCCAGCGCCGCATGCAGTTCCGCGTCGAGCGCGCCCAGTGCCGCGCGCGCATCGCCGAAGGCGATTTCCCAGCGGGCCTTTGCCAGCGCGAGGTAGTCGAGGTCGTGCGCAGGCAGGCGCTGCCGCCGCTCGCTGTCCCACAGCGCGGGGTCGTCGGCGCGCAGCAGTTCGTCGCGCGATGCGGGACCGTTGCCCTGCAGAAGCAGCATGCGCGAGCGCTCCAGCTTCGCGCCCGCCACCACGCGCGGCAGCTGGCGGTGGTGGCCCAGGTATTCGAGCTCGGTCAGCGCCTGGAACGCGGTGTCGATGTCGCCCGCATGGAACGCGAGCCGCGAGCGCATCACGTGGCTCAGGATCATGTGGTCAGGCAGGCCCACGTCGCGCGCCAGCGGCAGGTACACGTTCAACAGATGCTCGGCCTGCACCAGCTGGTTGGTCTCGTACACGGCGCCCGCGTACAGCACGCCCGCCCATGCATTGCCATGGCTGTGGTTGTACGACACCGCATGCGTGGAATCGACCGCCATGCGCAGCCGCGCGGTGGCCTGCCGCAAGCGGCCTTCCTGCAGGTCGAACAGGCCGGCCAGCGACTCGGTGTACATGCGGTTGAAGGTGCTGTTGCCCTGCTCGCGCCGCGCCGCGTCGAGCAGGCGCCGCGCCTCATGCGGGTCGCCGCGCACGGCCAGGATATGGGCCATGGCGTTGAGCAGCACGCTGTCCGCGAAGGCCAGGCCGGTGGGCAGGCGCGCCAGGCTCTGTCGGCCGGCCTCGTAGGCTTCGTCGTGGCGGTCCTGCATGGCCAGCAGCAGGGGCACCAGCGTGTGAGCGCTTGCGCGCACCTCGGCAATGGGGCTGTCGAGGCAGCCTGACTTTTCGAGCTGCCGCATCGCGTCCCACGGGCCGTGCGTGAAGCAGGTGGCCCACAGCGAGATGGGCTGCAGGAACGGATGCTCGCGCAGCTGGTGTTCGGGAATGGCGGAGAACCAGCGTGCCAGCATGCGCATGCGGCCCTGCTCCAGGAACTGCGTCGCGTAGCTGTCGAGCAAGGTCAGCGCATACGGATGGTCGCCGCCTTCGATCGCGTGATCGATGGCGGGCACGGGGCGGTCGTGCGACTCGTACCAGCCCGAAGCCGCGAGGTGCAGACGCTCCAGCTCGCCGGGCAGTTCGCGCGCCAGTTGCGCGCGCAGGAAGTCGGCAAACAGGCTGTGATAGCGCCATGCACCGCCGTCGCCGCTCACGGGCGTGAGGAACAGGTTCGACGCGGCCAGCCGTTCGAGGATGGCTGCGCAGTCCACGCGCGGGCACAGCGCCTGGCACACCGATGCATCGAGCTGCCGCAGGATACTGGTGCGCAGCAAGAAGTCGCGGATGTCCTGCGGCTGGTGCGCGAGCACGTCTTCGGCCAGGTAGTCGGCCACGGCGCGGTCCGAGCCCGAGAAGCGTTCGACAAAACCGGCGCCGGTGCCATGCCGCTCCAGCGCCATCGACGCGAGCCAGATCGCGGCCACCCAGCCTTCGGTCTTGCGGTGCAGCTGCGACAGCATCTCGGCCGGCAGCGCCTGGGCCGCATGGGGCCGGCGCAGGCCGAAGAAGGCGCTGGTCTCCTCGAGGCTGAAGCGCAGGCGGTCGGTGTCGATCTCCATCAGCTGGCCGCGCGCGCGCAGCCGCCCCAGGCCCAGGTCGGGCAGGCTGCGCGAGCCGATCACGATCTGTCCGCCGCGCGGCAGGTGCTCGACGATCTCGCGCACCACGCCCAGCACCGCCGGCTCCTGCACCCTTTCGAAGTCGTCGAGGAACAGCGTGAAAGGCGAGTCGTGCGCGGCCAGTGCGGCCACCGCATCGAAGGGCGCGTTGGCGCGCGGCTCTTCCACGCCCATGCGCTGCACGGCTTCGGCCAGGCAGTGGAGAAAGCGCGAGACGTCGTTGTCGGCGCGGTCCAGCGTGAGCCATGCCGTGGCCACGCCCTGCGCCTCCCTGCGCTCACGGATCTGCGCCATGGCCGTCGTCTTGCCGAAGCCGGCCGGCGCCCGCACGAGCACCAGCTTCACGGCCGCCGCAGCGATCTCCTCGCCGATGGCTGTGCGCTGCACCTGCGTGGCGACGAAGGCCGGCGGGTTGAGCTTGGTTTCGAGAATCCGGGGTGTGGGGGACTGCATGCGGAGGCGAAATCCCGTCGTTTCCGACGATGTGTGCGGTCGATTCTGCTTCCTAAACTGGCGGGGGACAAACCCGAAAAGACACCTCAAGGACACCCAGAGATGCAACTCGATTTCAGCATTGCCGCCATCGTCACCGGCGGTGCCTCGGGCCTCGGCGCCGCCACCGCGCGCCGCCTTGCCGGCCATGGCGTGAAGGTCGCCCTGTTCGACCTCAACGCCGAACAGGGCGAGGCCCTGGCGAAGGAACTGGGCGGCGTGTTCTGCAAGGTCGACGTCACCTCCGAAGAGCAGGTCGATGCAGCGTTCGCCAGGGCGCGCGCGGCACACGGCCAGGAGCGCGTGCTCGTCAACTGCGCCGGTACCGGCAATGCGGTGAAGACCGCGAGCCGCGACAAGACGACGGGCGAGATCAAGCACTTTCCGCTCGCGAACTTCGACCGCATCATCCAGATCAACCTCGTCGGCACCTTCCGCTGCATCGCCAAGTCGGCGGCCGGCATGCTCACGCTCGACATGCTGGAAGACGGCGAGCGCGGTGCCATCGTCAACACCGCCTCGGTGGCCGCGCAGGACGGGCAGATGGGGCAGGCCGCCTACACCGCATCCAAGGCCGGCATCGTCGGCATGACGCTGCCCATCGCGCGCGACCTCATGGGCGAGGGCATCCGCGTGAACACCATCCTGCCGGGCATCTTCGACACGCCGCTGCTGCAGGGCGCACCCGACAACGTGAAGGCCGCGCTGGCGGCTTCGGTGCCGTTTCCCAAGCGGCTGGGCAAGCCGGCGGAATACGCGACGCTGGCGGAGCTGATGATCACCAACGGCTATTTCAACGGCGAGAGCGTGCGGCTCGATGGGGCCATTCGCATGGCGCCGCGCTGACCCGAACCACCTTGAGAACACAGGAGAACCCCATGCCCGAAGCATTCATCGTCGCCGCCGCCCGCACCGCCGGAGGCCGGCGCAACAGCCGCCTTGCCGGCTGGCACCCGGCCGACCTCGCCGCGCAGGTGCTCGATGCCCTGGTGGCGCGCACCGGTGCCGACCCCGCGCTGGTCGAGGACGTCATCATGGGCTGCGTCGGACAGGCCGGCGAGCAGGCATCGAACATCGCGCGCAACGCGGTGCTGGCCTCGCACCTGCCCGAATCTGTGCCGGCCACCTCGGTCGACCGGCAGTGCGGCTCGTCGCAGCAGGCGCTGCATTTCGCGGCGCAGGCCGTGATGTCGGGCAGCATGGACATCGTCATCGCCGCCGGCGTGGAAAGCATGACGCGCGTGCCGATGGGCCTGCCCACCACGCTGCCGCTGAAGAACGGCCTGGGCTTCTACGTGAGCCCTTCGATGCAGAAGCGCTACCCCGACGTCCAGTTCAGTCAGTTCACCGGCGCCGAGATGATCGCCAGGAACTACGGCATCGAGAAAGACGAGCTCGACCGCTATGCGCTCGAAAGCCACCGGCGCGCCATCGCGGCCACCCGGGCCGGCCACTTCGAACGCGAAATCGTGCCCGTGGCGGTGCGCCTGGCCGACGGTTCCGAGACCGGCGAGCAGCACACCACCGACGAAGGCATCCGCTACGACGCCACGCTGGAGAGCATCGCGGCCGTCAAGCTCATCGCCGAAGGCGGGCGCTGCACGGCGGCCACCGCCAGCCAGATCTGCGACGGCGCGAGCGGCCTGATGGTGGTGAACGAGAACGGCCTCAAGACGCTGGGCGTGGAGCCGCTGGCGCGCATCCACCACATGAGCGTGATGGGCCACGACCCGGTCATCATGCTGGAGGCGCCGCTGCCCGCCACGCAGCGCGCGCTGAAGAAGGCGGGCATGAAGATCGACGACATCGATCTCTACGAGGTGAACGAGGCCTTCGCGCCGGTGCCGCTGGCCTGGCTGCAGGTGCTCGACGCCGACCCGGCCCGGCTGAACGTGAACGGCGGCGCGATCGCGCTGGGCCATCCGCTCGGCGCATCGGGCACCAAGCTGATGACCACGCTGGTCCACGCGCTGGGCCAGCGCGGCAAGCGCTATGGCTTGCAGACCATGTGCGAAGGCGGGGGGATGGCCAATGTGACCATTGTCGAGCGGTTGTGAATGCGAAGGCGATAAGACAGGACCAGGAGGTTGGCGGCTTGGCGGCCTTGGTCATCCGAGGCGCCGGGGGAAAGCTGGCTCAGGTTTTCATGCCTCCTTCGCACCCCATCGAACCACACCACTCGCCAGCACGATTCCCGGCACCACCAGCGCCAAAGCCAGCAGCACCGCACCGGTGACCGGCTCGTTCATGCAGGCCGCCGCGCCCAGCGTGGTCAGCACCGGCACCAGCGCCGCCGATAGCGAGGCACGTGGTGCCCCCAGCCGCACGACGGCCACCATGTAGACAACCAGCCCGAGCAGTCCCGCGACCACGCCTTGCGTCGCGGCTTGCAGCGCGACATCGGGCCATGGCGCACTGAGCAGCCGCGGCGCACCGACGGTCGACAGCAACAGCACAGGCAACAGCAGCAGCGCCGACCATCCGTTCACGAACGCCGCGCCCTGCCACGGCGTGAGCCTGCAGTGCGCGAACGCGAGCGAGTGCACCGCCCACAGCATGGCCGCGGTCAGAAAGAGCAGGTCACCGCGCCAGTCGAGCGAGCCGCCGCGAAAACTCCCTGCGGCAAACAGCGCCATGCCGATGGCAATGCACACCAGCCCGGCCAGCCTGATGCCTTCGACCTTCTGCCCCTTGTGCACCCACGCGCCGATGGCGGTGAAGAGCGGCAGGCTGCCCGCCATGAAGATGCCCATGTGGCTCGCGGGCGCCCATTGCGCACCGGCCAGCACCAGCAGCCCGAAGGGCAGGCCGCCGCCGACGACGAGCAGCACGAGCGCAACGCGCGAGGCCTTCGGTGCGATGCGCCTCTTCTTGCCGAACCACAGCGGCGCCAGCAACAGGGCAGGAATGCCATAGCGCATCAGCGCCAGCTCCATTGGCCCGAGCGTGGTGGTCACGCCGTGGCGCGAGACGAGTTGCCAGGCGCTGCCGATGACGGCTGCGGCCAGCGCGGCGAGCAGGCCGGCGAAAAGATTGCGATCCATCGCGGCGAGTCTCGCGATCGCGCCGCGCGGCGGCTATCAAATTCGTGCGCTGGCCAGCATGCGGCGGGCCTCGCCCAGCGTGACGCCCACATCGCGCCGGAACACCGCGCCCAGGTGGCTCTGGCTGCAATAGCCGAGGTCGTGCGCGATGCCCGCGAGGTCGCGGTCGCCATCGGCCAGCCGCTCCATGGCGGCTGCGAGCCGCAGATGCTGCCGGTACTGATGAAGGCTCAAGCCAGTCTGCTGCCGAAAGCTGCGCGCCAGGTGAAACGGCGAGAGCGAGACCGCATCGGCCACATCGCGCATCGAAAGCTTCGCCTCGCAGTCGGCGGTTTCCGCGAGCAGCCGCTTGACGCGTGCGATCGCACCCGTCAACGGCGCCTGCCGGAGCGATATGCCGAGTTCATCGACCAGCGAAACGATGGCATCTGCACCCGCATCGCCCGCGCGAAGCTGCCGCTGCGCCGAATGAACGCGGTACAGCGACCGAGGCGACAGCAGACAGAACGTCGGCGCTGCATCCGCGCGGGACAACTGGTGACGGCTGACCACCATGCTGTGCCTGGCCGCGCGTGCCGCGAGCCGCAGCTGATAGACCATCGCGTCGCCGAAGTGCATGGCGGTGAGTCCGTCGACCAGCCATGTGCTGTCGCCCGAGCGTACGTCGAGCACGGTGCGGCCTGTCGGGAAAATGATGCGTCGCGATTCCAGGGTGTAGGGCGCGCTCCAGTCGGGCCCCTGCTGCGAATGGGAACGCACGTGCTCGACCGTGAATTCGTGTCCGGTGTAGAGGAGGGTGCGTTCCTGGGGCATGGCGGGATTTTGCGCGCCGAGCCATCACGCAAACGGAAACGGTCCCTCCATCGTCCCGATGTGGCTCACATGGCTCACCATGCCGTGCGCTTCGCTCCACAGATGCAGCATGCAGCCCGGTCGGCCCATGTACGAGGCCGGCGCCGCGCTGGCGTCCAGCTGCAGCGCGATCTCCGTCGTGCTGCTCGGGCACGAACACACGACCGTACCCGCCCAGCGCCGCAGCATGGTGCGGTGCACGTGGCCGCACAGCACCAGCTCGATGTTGTCGACGCTGCGCACGATGGCTTCGAGCGGCGCGGTGTCCATGTAGCGGTACGCGTCCATGTAGGGAATGCCGCTCGCGAAGGGCGGGTGATGGAGCATCAGCAGCGTCGGCTTGATGCGGTCGGCTTCGAGCGTGCGGCGCAGCCACGCCAGGCCCTGCGCATCGACATTGCCATGGTGAAGCCCGGGAATGCACGAATCCAGCGCCACGATGCGCACGGGATGGTCGTCAATGCAGTAGTGCAGCGCACCTTCGGCCGGCAGGTAGGCATGGTCCGCGAAGGCTGCACGAAAGTTCTCGTGGTGGTCGTGGTTGCCGGGGATCACGAGATACGGAATCGACAGCTTCGCGAGCAGGCGCCGCACCTGCGCGTATTCCTCGGGCCGGCCTTCGTCGACGAGATCGCCTGTCAGCAGCACCAGGTCGGGCCGGCGATCGAGCGCGTGCAGGTGGTCGATGGCTTCCTCGAACATGCGGTTCGAATCGGCCACGCCCTGGTAGAGCTGGCCGGCGGGGCGGACGTGGGGGTCGGAGATCTGTGCGATGAGCATGCGGCGCCTTGCTTGCGGATGCCACATCATCAAGCACGATCCGTTCCCCCGCGGATTCAGATACCGACGAACTCCGCCACGTCGGCCAGCGGCGCGCGTTCGGTCACCAGCGCATCGAGCGGCCGGCTGCGGTTCGCATAGCCGATGGCCATGCCCGTGAACAGCATGCGTTCGGGCGGCAGCGCGATGAAGCGGCCGACGGTCTGCGGGTAGATCGCCCAGCATTCCTGCGGGCAGCTGTCGAGCCCTTCGCCGCGCAGCAGCAGCATCACGTTCTGCAGCATCATTCCCAGGTCCGACCACTGGGGCGGGCCCATGCGGCGGTCGACGCTGCAGAACAGCGCGAGCGGCGCGCCGAAGAACTGGTAGTTGCGCGCAAACCATTCGCGGCGCGCGGCCTTGTCCTCGCGCGGAATGCCCAGGCGCGCATACATCGCCTCGCCGACGGCGAAGCGGCGGTCGCGGTAGGGCGCGACGAGCTCGCGCGGGTAGATGTCGTACTCGCTGCCTTCGCCGGCAGGTGCCTCCTGCACGCGCGTGCGCATGATCGCCTTGAGTTCGGCAAGCCTTTCGCCGCCCACCACGTGCAGGTGCCAAGGCTGCAGGTTGCCGCCCGAAGGTGCGCGCAGCGCCTGTTCGACAACGCGGCGGATGACGTCGCCGGGCACCGGCGTGTCGAGAAAATCGCGCACCGAGCGGCGGGTGGCGATGGCGTCCTGAACGTTCATGCAAAGGTCCTCTTGAGGGATGGTAGGGGCAACCTTCGAACGCCCTCAATCGTCCGTTTCGACGATGCGTCGCGGCATGGCGCCTGCCTAGCATCGCCACCGCGTACAGGAGACAAGACCCATGTTCGGATTGATGCAAGACCGCCCGCTGCTGATCTCGTCGCTCATCGACTACGCAGCGACGTTTCATCCGAAAGCCGAAATCGTCGGCCGCACCGTGGAGGGGCCGGTGCACCGCACCAACTACGCGGAAATACAGCGCCGCGCCAAGCAGGTGGCCAATGCGATGAAGGTGCTGGGCATCGAACCGGGCGACCGCGTCGGCACGCTCGCGTGGAACACCTGGCGCCACCTCGCGCTGTACTTCGGCGTGTCGGGCACGGGCGCGGTGCTGCACACGGTGAACCCGCGGCTCTTTCCGGAGCAGATCGACTACATCGTCAATCACGCCGAAGACAAGGTGATGTTCTTCGACACCACCTTCGCGCCGCTGGTCGAGAAGCTGGCGCCGCAACTCAAGTCGGTGCGCGCCTTCATCGCGATGACCGATCGCGCGCACATGCCTGTCATCGATGTGCCCAATCTGCTGTGCTACGACGAGCTCGTCGGCGCGCAGAGCGAGACCTATACCTGGCCCGAGTTCGACGAGCGCACCGCCTCGTCGCTTTGCTACACCTCGGGCACCACCGGCAACCCGAAGGGCGTGCTGTATTCGCATCGCTCGACCGTGCTGCACTCGCTGATGGAATGCGCGCCGGACACCTTCGGCGTCAACTCGCAGATGACGCTGCTGCTCGCGGTGCCCATGTTCCACGCCAACGCATGGGGCATGCCCTATGCGGCAGCCATGACCGGCATGAAGCTCGTGATGCCCGGCCCGCACATGGACGGCCAGAGCCTGTACGAGCTGATGCGCGACGAGAAAGTCGGCTTCTCGCAGGCCGTGCCCACCATCTGGCTCATGCTGTTCCAGTACTTCGATGCGCACCCTGAAATCGACACGCGCGCCATCGGCCTGAAGCGCATCGGCGTGGGCGGCGCGGCCACGCCGCGCAGCATGATCGAGCGCTTCGAGCGCGACTTCGGCGCTGACTTCGTGCAGGGCTGGGGCATGACCGAGACCAGCCCCATCGGCGTGATCGGCAACCTGCTGCCCAAGCACCTGTCGTTGCCCAAGGATGAGCAGACGCGCGTGAAGATGCGCCAGGGCCGAGGCGTGTGGGGCGTGGAACTGAAGATCGTCGGCGAGGACGGCCAGCGCCTGCCGCACGACGGCAAGGCCTTCGGCCACCTGCACGTGCGCGGCCCGTGGATCGCGAGCGGTTACTTCAAGAGCGAGGGCGGCCCGGTGCTCGATGCCGAGGGCTTCTTTCCGACCGGCGACGTCGCCAACATCGACGAGGACGGGTATGTGCAACTGGTCGACCGCGCGAAGGACGTCATCAAGTCCGGCGGCGAATGGATTTCTTCCATCGAACTCGAGAACGCCGCGAGCACGCACCCGGCCGTTGCCGAGGCGGCCGTGATCGGCATCGCGCACCCGAAGTGGCAGGAGCGACCGCTGCTCATCGTGGTCAGGCGCGCGGGTGTCGAAGTCACTCGCGAGGAACTGCTTACTTTCCTCGCGGAGCGCGTCGTGAAGTGGTGGCTACCGGATGACGTGGCTTTCGTCGACAGCCTGCCGCATACAGCCACCGGCAAGCTGCTGAAGACGAAGCTGCGCGAACAGTTCAAAGGTTACGTCGCGACGACATCTCTTTGACAGTTCGATGACTTGTTCGGGTTTTCTGTGGACAACTCTGTGAGTTGTGGGTGGAGGTGAAGAGGCGAAGCGAGAGCTGGCGTGGGTTCCCATCACGTTGCCTGTTGAATAGGCATCGCGCTGGCGGGGAAGAGGAAAGGGCGCGGATGCATGCAAAGAGAGACGGGCATGCGAGGGGCGATGCGCGCGGCGTTAGGCATTTCGTACTGATTTGACGAGGAGGGCTCGCGCCGCCGCCTTCGATTGACAGCGGATGCCACTCACCCTGCGTATTCCCGATACCGCGAAACTACTTGGTGCCCCGCGCAAGCTGCGCTCGTCCGAACGGCGTGATGCGCCGGATCACCGCCAGCTCCTGCGGCTCGCTGCCGCTCTTCCACGCCAGCGCGGGGCTGATCGCCGCATCGATGAACCCGGCCTGCTTCAGCGCTTCGATACAGTCGATCTCCTGCGGGTCCTGCACGCGAAGCGGGAATGTCGAGCGTTCGATCGTGCGCAGGTAGTCCAGGGGCTCGAGGCCCGTTCTTGCGGACCTCGGCGCGGCCGCTGCCTTGCCGCGGCCGCGCAGGTTGCCGATCTCGGCATGCCCCTCGTCGGTGATGCAGACCACCAGCGCCGCCTGCGCCAGCCTGTAGCTGCCCCCGGTGTCGAAAGCCGGGTCGATGGAGGCCTCGATGAGGCCGGTCGCTTTCAGGACGGAAACGCGTCGCACGTCCTGCGCGTCGGTCACATGCATCGGCAGGCGAGCATGCTCCAGCTGGAGAAGGTAACTGAGTGGCACCGAAGATCCCCTGTCTACGTCCCCCTCCGCTATCGATGCCGCGTCATGCCGCCCAGAACAGGGACTGCAAGAACTTCCCCTGATTCCTGGACAACTCAAGCGCCCCCGAACAAACCACCCCTTCGGGAAGGTGGTGGCCGAGAAGGGTTTGATTGTGAATATTTATTCTTTCCGGCGATTCTTGTGGACTACCCGTGCGGGCGCCATCACCGAAACTGGGTATGCCCATTGGCCAGCTGGCGGGCATCCGGGGGCGTCCGCAGCCGGCGCTGCCGGGCTGGAGAATCAGGCGTGCCCCACAAGGAAAAAAGCCTTGCAAGTCGTTGACTTGCAAGGCTTTTCCGTTTTGTTGGTGGCTCTTCACGGACTCGAACCGCGGACCTGTGGATTATGATTCCATCGCTCTAACCGACTGAGCTAAAGAGCCGTCAGTGCAGTTTTGCACCGAGCCCAAAATTATAGCCCAGGCTGAGGGCCAAGTTCAACCACCCGCGGGCAACCTGCCCAATTCTTCGGAAACGAGCCTCACGATCAGCTTGTCCAGCGTCTGCACCGAGTAGTTGCCGACGTCGTGCACGGTCTGCGTTCCGGGGCCGCTGGCCGGGTTCGCCGCCTCCTTGTAAGTGAGGAACACGAAGCGCCCGCCGGTGTACTGCGCGATCTGGCGCTGGATGTATTCCCCCTGCGGGTCGAGCCCAGAGGCGCCTACGCTGAACACCTTGATGCCCTTGCCCAGCGCGGCGACCATGTCGTCGTCGTATTGCGGGCCGCCGTAGTCGAGGTGCGGCGGTGCATCGGCCAGCAGCACCACGAGGCGGGTGGTGCCGCTGCCGCGCCAGCTCAGCTTGTGAACCGTTTCGTTCAGGGCTTCGTTCATCGCCTCGGGGTAGTCGCCGCCGCCCGCGGCGCGCAGGGCGTCGAGCACGCCCTGGAAGGCGTTCAGGTCATTGGTGAAGTCGTGGCGGCGCACCAGGAAGTCGTCGGTGCGGTCGCGGTACGCCACCAGGCCGAAGCAGGTGTCGGGGCGGCTCGGCAGCCTGGCCACCTGGTCGGCGATGGTGCGCAGGGTGGTCTTCAGCTTGGCGATCTCGTCGTCCATCGAACCGGTGGCGTCGATCAGGAAGACCAGGTCGAGCCGGGCTCGCGCGGGTGCGGCGCCCGGCTTGCCAGGGAGCACGACGTCGACGGCATTCTTTTGGCCGCGCTGCAAGAAGGCGGTGCTCTGGCGGCCGTTCTTGCGCACGGTCACTTCGTACACCTCGCTCCGGGCCTTGTCGAAGGCGTTCGGATGCAGCCATGCGCGCCCGCCCGCGTCGGTGCGCGCCCACATGGCGGCGCCGTTCGCGGCCTGCACGGCCACTTCGGCGTCGGGCACGACGGCGCCGCGCGCATCGCGCACCTGGAGCAGGTAGCGCGCGCTGATGTCGCGCTCGCGGTGGACGACCTGGGTGCGGCCGCGGAAGGCCAGGTATTCGCCGAAGTCGGCGTTGTCGTCGACCATGCCGGCGGTGACGGGTTCGTTGGCGGGGCGCGGTGCCTGCGCAGGCGGCTGGATGGCGATGCGCGGCGCGGCAGGTGCAGCAGGCGAGGGCATGGCCGAAGCCGCGGGTGGGGCTTCGACGATCGGCGCGGGAGAGGCGGCCAATGCGCCCGCGGCTTCTGCGCGCGACGGCTTGCGCAGTGCATCCGGCGGCGTGGCCGCGTCGGCGAGTGCGCGTCTCTCCCGCAGCGCGTGGCCTTCGAACTGGGCGTTGCGCTGCAGGCCCGGCGTCTCGTGCGTCTGGATCGGCCGGGCGCAACCGGTGGCCGATGGCGCCTCGAAATTCGGCACGGCAAGCGTTGCCTGCGTGCGGCTGTCGGGCGCGGGCGTCGGCCATCTGACAGGGCCATCGGCCATGGCCGGGGGCTCGGTGGCGCCGCAGGCCGTCAGGAGCAGTTGGGCGCACAGCAGCACGACGAGCGGGCGGCGGAAGCGGGGAGCGAAGGCGTGGATCATGGAAGGACTCCGGGTGGTTGGGTGCAGGCTGATACGGCGGGCCGCCGCCAACGGGGTTGAGCCCCGCCGCTTTTTTTGCCGCCCTGAACCCCGATGCCTTCCGCCGCCCGTACAAGCTCGGGTGAAAATCCGCCGATGTCCGCGCTTCCCCGCGCCCCTTCCGCCAAGAACGCCCCCGAGCGCCAGGCCATGCCCGACGACCAGTTGATGCTGGCCTACGCGCAGGGCGACGCCGCGGCGTTCGATGTGCTCTACGCGCGCCACGAAGGTGGGCTGTTCCGCTTCGTCAAGCGGCTGCTGGGCGCGCGGCTGGCGGCGCAGGCCGACGAGGTGTTCCAGGACACCTGGGTGCGGATCATCTCGGCGCGCGAGAGCTTCTCGCCGCAGGGCGCGACGTGGCGCACCTGGGCCTTCACCATCGCGCACAACCTCGCGATGGACCGGCTGCGCGTGAGCGGGCGCGAAGTGGCGCTCGATGCGCATGCGGACGACGACAGCGACCCCGTCCCCACGCTCGACCGCGGCGTGCGCGGCGCGGTCGATGCGGCCGCGCATCCGTCGGCCGAAGAGCTCGCGTTCTGGCGCGCCGCGGGCCGCCGCCTGCTGGCCTGCCTCGACGAACTGCCGCCCGAGCAACGCGCCGCGTTCCTGCTGCACCATGAAGACGGCCTGACCGTCGAGGCGCTGGCCGCGAGCCTGGAGATCGGATTCGAGACCGTGCGCAGCCGCCTGCGCTACGGCCTGCAGAAGCTGCGCGCCTGCATGGAGCGCTACCTGTCGGTGCTGGAGCAACGGGCATGAGCGGCAACACCACCGGTTTCGAAGACGGCCGCGATGACGACCTGCGCGACCCGGCGCTGCGCCGTGCGCTGGACCACGCGCCCGACGGCGAGGCCACGCCCGATCCGCGCACGCGCGACGCGATCCTGAAGATGGCGCACAACCTGGCTGCGGCGCCGGTGTCGACTGCGGGCACGGCCGCCAACACCGCGAGTGCTCGGCCGTGGTGGCGCCGCCTGTTCGGCAGTGGCGCAGAGCCGCATCCGCGCATGCCGTGGAACGCGGCCTTCGCGACGGTGCTGGTGGTCGCGTTCATCACCGTGCTGTGGCGCAGCGAACCGGTGCCCGATGCGCGGCTCGACGGGGAGGCGCGCGTCGGCGGGGCCGCCGCGCCCGCGGCCGACGCACCTGCGGCTCCTGCAGCGCCTGCACCCGCGACGGCTGCCGCACCTGAACCCGCGGCGGCGCCGCCGGCCGCGGCGAAGCAAGCCCCGCCGGCACCGGCCGCGCCTGCTGCCGAACAGCGTGCCAAGGTGCCGCGCGACGCGGCGCCTGCCAAGGAAGCGGCACGCGCCCAGTCATCGCGCAGGGAGGCGGCGCCCGCGCCCACGCCCGTGGCACCGGCGCCTCCCGCCATCGTCGCCGAGCAGGCCGTACAAGCGCCCACGCAGGACGAGCGTCGCGAAGAGCGCATGGAAAGCGAACGCCGGCGCGCCTACGCCCCCGCACCGGCCGCGCCCGCTCCATCCGTTGCATCGCCACCGGCCGCCGCCCCGCTCTCCCGCCAGTCGCAGGACGCCTCGGCGCTTGCCAGCCAGAGCGGTGCCGGCGGGCAAGCCTCCGGCGCGTTGCAGGACGCTTCGCCACGCGCGGCGAAGGCAGCGGCGTCTCGGGTCGACGGGCCTCCGTCCTTCTCCGCGCTGGAGCGCTGGACATCGTTCAGTTCGGACGCCGGTGCGCGGCGTGCGCGGGGCGACGTCGAAGGCTTGCCTGCCCTGGTGGGCACGGTGGCGCGCTCGGCCACCACACCCGATGCACCGCTCGGTGTCCCGGTGGAGGCGCGACTGTCGCTCTATCGCGGCGACACGCTCATCGCCGTGCTCGAGATTGCGGGCGACCAGGTGCGCTGGACGCCGCAACCCGGCGGCACCGCGCTGGTCGGCACGCCGCCGGCGCAGGCGCTCGATGCGCTGCGCGCGCTGCTGGCGCGCTGAACGGGAGGCCCGACCGGGCGATCAGGCGTTCTTGAAGTCCGGTGCGCGCTTGTTCAGGAAGGCGTCCATGCCTTCCTTCTGGTCGGCCGTGGCGAACAGCGCGTGGAACAGCCGGCGCTCGAACATCACGCCGTCGCTCAGCCCGCCCTCGAAGGCGCGATTGACCGATTCCTTGGCCGCCATCACCGAGACCTGCGAGTAGCCGCAGATGATCAGCGCCGCGCCCAGCGCCTCGTCGGCGAGCTTCTCGAACGGCACCACGCGGCTCACGAGGCCGGCGCGCTCGGCTTCCGCGGCGTCCATCATGCGGGCGGTGAGCACCATGTCCATGGCCTTGCTCTTGCCCACCGCGCGCGGCAGGCGCTGAGTGCCGCCGGCGCCGGGGATCACGCCGATCTTGATCTCGGGCTGGCCGAACTTGGCGTTGTCGGCCGCGATGATGAAGTCGCACATCATCGCCAGCTCGCAGCCTCCGCCCAGCGCAAAGCCGGCCACCGCGCCGATCACCGGCTTGCGGATCGAGCGGATGGTTTCCCAGTTGCGCGTGATGTAGTCGCCCTTGTAGGTGTCGATGAAGCTGTACTTGGCCATCGCCGCAATGTCGGCACCGGCCGCGAAGGCGCGCTCGCTGCCCGTGAGGATGATGCAGCCGATGGCGTCGTCGGCATCGAAGGCCTTGAGCGCCTGGCCCAGCTCGGTCATGAGCGCGTCGTTCAGCGCATTCAGGGCCTTCGGGCGGTTGAGGGTGATGATGCCGACCTTGCCAGCTTCGGTCCGCACTTCGATGTTTTCGTAGCTCATGGTGTCTCCGGGGGAAGGGAAAAAACGCGTTTCACTATACCCAGCATGGCCCGGAGTTCCCGATGCGGGAACGCCGACCCAGCGCGGGGGGAGGACAAAGAGGCGAGTTAACTGCCCAGCCAGTTCGCCACCTTGGCGGCGTCGTGCGAGAACAGGCGCCAGGTAGTCGCACCGACGGGCAGCACCAGCGGCAGCCTGATCAGCTTGCGGTCGCGCGCCACGATGGCCGTGCACTTCGTCGCATCGCCCAGGTACAGCGCGAGGTCGTCGAGCTTCGCGATGCGCCAGGCCTGCGCCGGCCGCTGCTGGCCCTTCCTGCCGACGGCGGGCAGCTCGATGCCGATCCACTCGTCGTTCGCGGAAAAACCGGCCTTCTCGGCCGCGCCACCGCGCAGCACCACCTTCACCTGCACGCTGCCATTGGCCTCGGCCACGCGCAGGCCCAGCGCCTGCGCCTGCTGCGAGGGGTCTTCGAGCGTGGCCACGCCGTGCGCGCGCAGCAGCTGCGCGAGCGGGAGATCCTCGGTCGAATGCACCCAGCGCGCGAGTTCCGCCGCATACGAGCGGCCGCTCACAGCCTCGAGCGCGGCGGCAATGTCGGCCTCGCTGATCGGGCCGCCGCCGCTGTGGGTCCACAGGTGGCGCATCACGTCGTCGAGCGTGCCCTTGCCTTCATGGCGCAAGGTGAGGTCGAAGCACAGCGCCACCAGCGCGCCCTTCGTGTAGTAGCTCACCGTGCTGTTGGGCGTCTGCTCGTCCTGTCGGTAGTACTTGACCCAGGCGTCGAAGCTCGCGTCGGCCACCGGCTGCACCAGCCGGCCCGGCGTCTGCATGACCTGGTTGATGGTCTTGTTGAGCAGGCGCAGGTAGGCCGCATCGTCGATGCGCCCGGCGCGGCGCAGCAGCAGGTCGTCGTAGTAGCTGGTGAAGCCCTCGAAGAACCACAGCAGCTGCGTGTAGTTTTCCTGGCTGTAGTCGTAGCGCACGAACTCGGCCGGCCGCATGCGCTTGACGTTCCAGGTGTGGAAGTACTCGTGGCTGATGAGCCCCATCAGCGTGATGTAGCCATCGGGCTGCTTCTTCTTCTCGCCGCGCTGCGGCAGGTCGCGGCGGTTGCAGATCAGCGCGGTCGAATGGCGGTGTTCGAGCCCGCCGTAGCCGTCGTCGACCGCATTGAGCATGAACACGTAGCGGTCGATCGGCGGCTTCGGCCCACCGCGCTTGCCGACCTTGTCGCCGTGCCAGAAGCGCATCTCGGCTTCGCAGATGGCCTTGGTGTCGGCGATCAGCTTGTCGCCATCGAACGAGGCCGCGGCACCCGCGATCACGAAGCGGTGCGGCACGCCGCAGGCTTCGAACTCGGCGCTCCAGAAGGCGCCCAGCTCGACGGGGCTGTCGGCCAGTTCGTCGTAGCCCGAGGCCTGGTAGCTGCCGAAGCCTTGCTTGTCGGCCTTCAGCGGCACCAGGGCCGTGGCGCACGACCAGCGTGCGGCGTCATCGGCCAACACGGGTGCGACGATCTCCAGCGCATGCGGCGCCTCGGTCTGGCCTTCGACACGCAGGCACACGCTGGTGCCGTTGAAGAAGCCGCGCTCGGCATCGAGCCAGGCGGTACGCACCGAGTTGTCGTAGGCGCAGACCCGGTAGTGCAGCACCAGCGGCTGCCCGGGCGTGCACTCGACGAGCCAGCTGCATTTGTCGAGCTGCGTGAGTGCCGGCTTGCGTCGGCCCTGCGTGGCGCGCAGGCCCTGCAGGTTCTTGGCGAACTCGCGCACCAGGTAGCTGCCCGGAATCCACACCGGCAGCGACACGCGCTGCTGTGCCGCGGGCGCATCGATGGTGAGCGTGATGTCGAAGAGGTGTGCGTGAAGATCCGCACATTCGACGCGATAGCGCACGCCTGCGGCGCGCTGCGCGGGAGCCTTCGCCGCCATCAGCTGGACGAAGCGGCGAGCTGCTTCTCGACCTGCTCTGCGGGAATGGCGCCGGGCGTGCGGGTGCCGTCGCTGAAGATCAGCGTGGGCGTGCCGGTGATGTTGTACTTGCGGCCGAACTCGACGTTGCGCTGCAGCGCGGTCACGTCGCAGCTGCTGGCCGCGGTGGTGGGTTTGGTGCTGGCTTCCATCCAGTCGCCCCAGGCCTTGCCCTTGTCCTTGCTGCACCAGATGTCGCGCGACTTGACGTTCGAGTCGGGGCCCAGCACCGGGTACAGGAACAGGTACACGGTCACGTTGTCGACCGTCTTCATGTCCTTCTCGAAGCGCTTGCAGTAGCCGCAGTTCGGGTCTTCGAACACCGCGAGCTTGCGCTTGCCGTTGCCGCGCACGATCTTGATCGAGTCTTTCAGCGGCAGCTGGTCGAAGGCGACGGCGCTGAGCTTCTCCACGCGCTCTTCGGTCAGGTTCTTGCGCTGCTTGACGTCGATCAGGTTGCCCTGGATCAGGTAGTTGCCCTGCTCGTCGGTGTAGAAGATCTGCGCGCCGTTCACGCGCACTTCGTAGACGCCCGGGATCGGCGACTTCGAGACTTCGTCGATCGCCGGGAACTGCGGAATGCGCGCCGGCAGGTTCTTGCGGATCTCGGCTTCGCCGGCGGTGGCGGCCACGACCGCGCCCAGCGTGCAGGCGGCGAATAAGAGGTTGCGTACGAGTGTCATCGGGAGATCCGTTGGTTCGATTCGAGAATAAGTGGGAGCGTCAGGCCTTCAGGCCCATGGCTTGCGCCGTGATCCAGTGCTTGACGAGGCGCGTGCGGTCGAAACCGCGCATGCCCCAGTTGCGCAATGCAGGAAGCGGGCCGAGGTTGTGCGAGAAAAGCTGCTGCAGTCCGTCGGTCGCAAGGCTCATCTGCAGCACATCGGAGCGGCGGGCGCGCTCGTAGCGGCGCAGCAGGCGGGCATCGCCCACGCTGCGCCAGTAGTCGCGGTTCCTGATCACCTCGGCCAGCTCGGCCGCGTCGGCCAAACCCAGGTTCAGGCCCTGGCCGGCCAGCGGGTGCACCGTGTGGGCGGCGTCGCCCGCCAGGGCCCAGGAGCGGGTCGGCTGGTCGGGCATGGCACCGGTCCAGCGGTCGGCGATGGCGCGCGCCAGCGGCCATGCGCCGCGCTCGCTCGTGAGCTTGAGCGCGCCGAGCGCGTTGTGGCTGGCTTCGGTGACGGCGGCGTTGAATTCGTCGTTGCCCTGTGCGAGCAGGTCGGGCGCGCGCAGCTGGTCGATCGACCACACCAGCGCGACCGTCTTGCCGTGCGTGCCGCCGAGCGGCAGCAGCGCGAGCACCTCGCCCCTGTCGTTGAACCATTGGCGCGCTATGCCGTCGTGCGACTGCTCGGCCTCCATGCGCGCCGCGATCGCGTGCTGCGGATAGCGCGTGACCTCGTAGCTCACGCCGAGGGCCTCGCGCGTGGTGCTGGCCTTGCCTTCGCACACCACGGTGAGCGGGGCGGCGACGGGCTCGGCCACGACCTCGATCTGGGGCTGGAAGCGCACCGCGTCGGCCAGTTGCTGCTCGAGCGCGGGCACGTCGACGATCCAGGCCAGCGCATCGACCTTCTGGCGTGCGGCGCTGAACTGCACCCGTCCGCCTTCGTCGCCGTGCACCAGCATTTCGCGCACAGCGGTGGCGTGGGCCGCGTCGGGCCAGGCGCGCAGCGATTCGAGCAGCGCGCGCGAGGCGGTGTTGAGCGCATACGCACGGATGTCTTCCTTGCCCTGCGTGGCCGGCGGCACCACCAGCGCGACGCGCACGCGTTCGCGCGCGAGCAGCAGGGCCAGCGTGCGGCCGACGATGCCGGCGCCGCGAATGCAAACTTCAGGAGGGAGGGCCATCGAACGATTGTAGGAGTTGCCCGTCCAGGGCGGGGCGTGGGCCTTTTCCTGCGGCGGGGAGTTTTCGGGGCGCCTCGATGCCGGACAATTGCCGCCGAATTCCAAGGAACCCCCACCGTGTCCCAGTCTTTCGACCTCGAAGCCACCATCGCGCGCCTGTTCATCTACCCGGTCAAGTCCTGCGCCGGGGTCGAGCTTCCCGAAATGCTGCTGACCGAGACCGGGCTGGAGTTCGACCGGGCCTGGATGGTGGTCGATGCCCAGGGCGAATTCGTCACCCAGCGGCAGCTGCCGCGCATGGCGCTGATCAAGCCGCAGATGAAACAGATGGAAGTGGTGCTGCGCGCCCCCGGCATGCTGGCGCTGCACCTGGCCTTCGACCGGGTCGAGAAGCCGGTGCGTGTGCGCGTATGGAAGGACGAGGTGGCCGCCTACGACATGGGCGACATCGCCGCCCAGTGGTTCAGCGATTTCCTCTCGGAGCCCGGCAGGCCGCAGACCCTGCGCCTCGTGCGCTTCGATCCCGAGCACAAGCGCCTGTCGAGCATGAAATGGACCGACGGCGTCGAGGCGCAGACCCAGTTCGCCGACGGCTACGCGCTGCTGGTGGCGAGCGAGGGCTCGCTGGCCGAGCTCAATGAACGCCTCGCGGCGCAGGGCCACGGCGCCGTGGGCATCGAGCGCTTCCGTCCCAACGTTGTGCTGGGCGGCATCGAGTCGCACGACGAGGACCGCATCGACGCGCTGCACATCACGACCGGCGAAGGCGAGGCCGAACTGCGCCCCGTCAAGCCCTGCACGCGCTGCCCGATCCCGGACATCGACCCGGCCACCGCCCTCAGCAGCCCCGAGGTCGGCGACACGCTGCGCACCTACCGCGCCGACGCGCGCGTGGATGGCGGCATCACCTTTGGCATGAACTGCATCGTGATCCAGGGTGTGGAGCACATGCTCAAGGTCGGCCAGTCCGTGGGCGCGAACTACAAGTTCGAATGAGCGAAGGCGCTCGAGCGGCGCCTCAGAACTTCACTCCGGCGATCAGGATGATGTTCGCGTAGGGCGTGCATTCGCCCGTGCGCACCATGGCGCGGGCCTTGGCGGTGCGGCGCTTGAATTCCTCGTGCGACACGGTCTGGGGCTCGATGCCCAGCGACTGCGGATACCAGGCCGGCAGCTTCTTCGCATCGCCCAGCGCCTCGTCGGCCACCACGATGCTCTCTACCTGCATCTCTGACAGCACGGCATTCAGCACGTCGGTGAGCAGCGGCACGCCGCGCGCCACGGCAAGGTCGATGCGGCGCGGGCCATCCGGAATCGGCAGGCCGGCGTCGCCGAGCACCAGCATGTCGCCGTGGCCCAGCGAGGCGATCACATGGGAGAGTTCGGCGTGCAGCAGGGCGGTGCGTTTCACAGCGTGATCCAGTCTGGAGGCAAGGGGCTGCGCAGCACGGCGTCGCGCTGCGGGATGGAAGGCTGGGCGCCGGGCTGCTGGATGCACAGCGCCGCGGCGCGGATGCCCAGGCGCACGGCCTCGTCGAAGGACTGGCCCTCGCCCAGCGCGACCGCGAGCGCACCCAGGAAGGTGTCGCCGGCGGCCGTGGTGTCGACCGCCTGCACCTTCGGCGCGGGATGGTGGCGCGCGCCGTCGGCATCGACGGCCACGGCGCCGCGCGAACCCAGCGTGACGACCACGCGCGCGATGCCCTTGGCGCGTAGCGCCTGGCCAGCCTGCGCCGCTTCCTGCGGGCTGTCGGCGGACTGGCCGCACAGCGTCTGCGCCTCGATCTCGTTGACCACCAGCGTGTCGATCAGCGGCCACAGCGGCTCGGCGATCGCCTGCACCGGCGAGGGGTTCAGCAGCACCCTGCAGCCCGCGCCGTGCGCTACGGCGATGGCGCGTGCGACCTGTCCCATGGGGGTCTCGAATTGCGTGACGAGGAAGGCGGCGCCCTGCACCTGCTGTTTCAGCGCGGCTTCGTCCACCTCGACCCGGGCGTTGGCGCCGGGAATCATCACGATGCGGTTCTGCCCGCTGTCTTCCACGAGGATCAGCGCCGTGCCGGTGGGCTCGCCGGCCACGGTGCGCAGCGCGGCGGTGTCGATGCCGTCGTTCTGCAGCGCGTTGCGCAGCGCCGTGCCGTGCGCGTCGTCGCCGACGCAGCCGATCATCTGCACTTGTCCGCCTTCACGCGCGCAGCTCACCGCCTGGTTGGCACCCTTGCCGCCGGGAATGGTGGCGATCGAATGGCCGAGCAGGGTTTCGCCCGCGGCTGGCGCATGCGGTACGCGCAGCACCAGGTCCATGTTGAGGCTGCCGAGCACCACGATGCGCGGCGCCGGGGAGGGGCTGCTGGAAGAAGGCTTCGGGCTCACGGGGTGCGGGACTTTCGGGTTGGCGTTGCAGGCGTTTCGGTCGCAAGGGGCGCGGCGGGCTCGCGGAAGCTCGCATGCCGCGCGGTCGAGGCGCGCACGCGCAGCTCGGGCTGCAGCACCACCTTGCGCGCGTCGCGCCGCTTGCCACCGACGCGTTCGAGCAGCATGTCCACCGCCAGTGCGCCGATGCGCTCCTTGGGCTGCGCCACGGTGGTGAGCGGGGGGCTTGTGTAGGCGGAGAGTTCGATGTCGTCGAAGCCGACGATCGAGAGTTCGTCGGGCACGCGCACGCCGCTTTCATGCGCAGCGCGCAGCGCGCCGATGGCCATCAGGTCGTTGCAGACGAACACGGCCGAGGGCTTCTGCTCGGTGCGCAGGATGGCGTGCATGGCCTCGTAGCCGCCCTGGCTGGTGAAGCCGCCGCGCCACAGCAGCGCGTTGGCGTTCGCGATGTCGGGCGTCGCGCCGGTCTCGGCCAGCGCCATGCGCCAGCCTTCGATGCGCTGCTCGCTCGGCATCACGCCCGCGGGCCCGCCGATGCAGGCGATGCGCTTGTGGCCCAGCGACAGCAGGTGCCGCACCGCGAGCAGGCCGCCCTGCATGTGGGCGGTTTCCACCAGGTCGCAGGCCGGGTCGTCGATCTCGCGGTCGACCAGCACGGTCGGAACGCGCAGGCCGTGCAGCTGTTTCGCCAGCGAATCGTCGTCGGCGGTGCCCGCGCCGGTCGACACCACGATCAGCCCGTCGATGCGGCGCTCGGCCAGCACCTTCAGGTAGACGCTCTGGCGGTGCGGTTCGTCATCGGTGTTGCACAGCACCAGCGTGTAGCCGGCGCCGAAGCAGCGGTCTTCCACGATGCGCACGATCTCGGCGAAGTAGGGGTTCGAGCTGTTGGGAATCAGCATGCCCAGCGTCGAGGTGGTGTTGCTCTTCAGGCTGCGCGCCATCGCATTGGGCACGTAGCCCAGTTCGCGGATGGCAAGCTCCACGCGCTCGCGCACCTTGGCGCTCACGTGGCGCGTGTCGTTGACCACGTGCGACACGGTGGTGACGGAAACGTCCGCCTTCAGTGCGACGTCCTTGATGGTGGCCATGGCTTTTGTGTTCCTCGTGAGGCGGGATGCTGTCAGGCCAGGCGGCGATCCGCGCGGCGCTGGCGCAGCGTGTCGATGATCACGGCCACCACGATCACGGCGCCGGTGATGATGCGTTTGCTCGGCTCGCTGGCGCCCACCTGCGCCAAGCCGGCTTCGAGCACCGCGATGATCAGCACGCCGAAGAAGGTGTTGATCACCGAGCCGCGCCCGCCCATGAGGCTGGTGCCGCCGATGACCACGGCCGCGATCACCTGCAGCTCGATGCCGACGCCGGCGTTGGGGTCGGCCGCTTCGAGCCGGGCCGACTGCATCAGGCCCGCGAGCCCGGCCAGCAGGCCGGTGGCGGCGAACACGATGATGCGGATGGGGCGCGGGTCCACGCCCGCCAGGCGCATCGCTTCTTCGTTGGTGCCGATGCCCACCACGTGGCGTCCGAACACCGTGCGCGTGAGCACCATCTGCGCGACCACCACCAGCACCACTGCGAGCACGAAGGCGGCCGAGATGCCGCCGATCCACGGGGCGGCCAGGCCCGAGATGGCGTCGCCCACGTACTGCGTGCGCGAATCGGTCACGAGGTAGGCGCCGCCGCGCACCGCTTCGAGCATGCCCAGCGAGACGATGAAGCTCGGCAGCCGCCAGGCGACCGACACCGCGCCGGTGACCGTGCCGCAGACGAGCCCGGTGGCGAGGCCGAGCACGGCGGCCAGCGGCACCGAGAGCTTCCATTCGAGGATGGCGGCCGCGGTGACAGCCGCGCTGAGCGCCAGCACGGAGCCGACGGACAGGTCGATGCCCGCGATGATCAGCACGAAGGTCATGCCGACGGCCATCACGGCCAGGGCGGGGATTTCATTCGCGATGGAGACGAAGGTCTCGCGCGTCAGGAAGTATTCGCTGAGCGTTCCGAACAGCGCGATCATGCCCACGAGCACGACCGTCAGGCCCAGGTAGGTGCCGAGCTGGCCCTTGAGCGCGGACGGCGAAGCGGAGGAGGTCGGGGTGGCGGCAGCGTTCATGGTGTGTCGGCGGTGGCCGGGGTCGGATCGGAAACGGCGGATACCGTCGGCGGGTTGGCGGCGCGTCCTGTCGCGTCGCTGAATGCGGCGGCCAGCAGCGATTGCTCGCTCCACGCGCCGCGCTCGAACACCGCGACCAGCCGGCCCGCGCTCATCACGCCGATGCGGTCGCACATGGCCATCAGTTCGCGCAGGTCGCTCGACACCATCAGCAGTGCCTTGCCGGCGTCGGTCATGCGGTCGAGTTCGGCGTACAGGTCGGCGCGCGCGCCCACGTCCACGCCGCGCGTGGGTTCGTCCAGCAGCAGCACCTTGCATTCGCGGTGCAGCCAGCGCGCGAACACCACCTTCTGCTGGTTGCCGCCGCTCAGCGTGGCAACCGGTTGTTCGATGCTGCGCGAGCGGACGCGCAGCAGCTCCACCAGCTTCTGCGCAATGCTGCGCTCCTTGGCGCGCTGCAGCCAGCCGGCATGGGAGATGGCGCCGAGGTCGCTCAGCGTGGCATTGACGCGGATCGACTGCGGCAGCAGCAGTCCCTGCGACTTGCGGTCTTCGGTGACCAGCCCGATGCCGGCGCGGATGGCCTGCATCGGCGAGCGCCAGCCCTTGCGCGCGTGCTGCGTGGGCTGGCCGTTTTCATAAAGGGAGATCTCGCCGCGGTCCGCGCGGTCGGCGCCGAACAGCAGGCGCACCAGTTCGGTCCGGCCCGAGCCGACCAGGCCGGCCAGGCCCATGACTTCGCCCGCGCGCAGGTCGATGTCGACGTCGCGCACGGCCTGCGCCCGGCCGATGCTGCGCGCGCTCAGCAGCACCGGGCCCGCCACGCGGCGGTCGCGGCCTTCATGCTCGTGCACCGCGCGGCCCACCATGCGCTGCACCAGCTCGGATTCGCGCACGCCGGCCATGGCGCGCACGTCGACCAGCCGGCCGTCGCGCAGCACCGCCACGCGGTCGGCGATGCGCTGCAGTTCTTCAAGTCGGTGCGACACGTAGACGATGGCCACGCCGCGCGCCTTCAGCAGGTCGATCTGCTCGAACAGGTGCGCGGTTTCGCGCGGCGTGAGCATGGCGGTGGGCTCGTCGAGCACCAGCACGCGCGTGTCGTCCTGCAGATTGCGCGCGATCTCGACCATCTGCTGCTGGCCGATGCCCAGCCGCGCCACGGGCGTGGCCGGGTCGATGTTCTGCATGCCGATCTTGGCCAGCTGCTGCGCGGCCAGCTCGTGCAGCTTGCCGCGGCGGATCCAGCCGGTCTTGTTGGGCAACCGGTCGAGCAGCAGGTTCTCGGCCACCGACAGCGTGGTGACGAGGCCGAGCTCCTGCATGACCATGCGCACGCCCAGCCGCTCGGCATCGCGGCGCGAGCCGGGCGCAAAAGGCTGGCCGTCGAGCAGCATCCGGCCGCGCGTGGGCTGCACCAGGCCGCAGACGATCTTCGACAGCGTGCTCTTGCCGGCGCCGTTCTCGCCCGTGAGGGCCAGCACTTCACCGGCGTTGAGCACGAGCGAGACGTCGTCCAGCACCGGCGCCGCATAGTCCTTGCCCATGGCGGTCAGGGAGAGCACTGGCGCGCCGCGATTGTTGTCAGCCATCGATGGCAACCTCATTCATTCCAGAAACACCGAGGAACCGGCTTTGCCGGGCCTCAGGTGTTGCCCCCGGCAGGGGGTAGGCGAAGCGACACGGAGTGCGCGAAGCCTGGGGGGCGAGCAACATTTACTTGGAGTCTTTGGTGACGAGCACCACGTCGGTCTTCACCTCGGCGGGCATTTCGGACTGCTTCTTCTTGTCGGCGATGGCCTTCAGCGCGGTCTCGATGCCGAACACGGCCTGCTTGGCAGCGAACTGGTCGGCGGTGGCGAGCACGCGGCCGTCCTTGAGCATCGGCTTGATGGCGCCGATGTTGTCGTAGCCCACCACCAGCACCTTGCCGGTCTTGCCCGCGGCCTTGACCGCGGCCACGGCGCCGAGCGCCATGCTGTCGTTGCCCGCGAGCAGCGCCTTCAGGTCGGGGTGCTCGCGCATCATGCCGGCGGCCACCGTGTTGCCCTTGTCGATTTCCCACTGGCCCGACTGCACGCCCACCACCGTTGCGCCGGCCGCCTTCATGGCATCTTGATAGCCCAGCGTGCGCTGCTGTGCATTGAAGGTGGTCGACACGCCTTCGATGATGCCGACCTTGTCGCCGGCCTTCAGCTCCTTGGCGAGCGCATCGCCCACCAGCTTGGCGCCGGCGCGGTTGTCGGGGCCGACGAACGGCACCTGGATGCCCTTTTCCTTGAGCGCGGCCGCGTCGAGCTGGTTGTCGATGTTGACCACCAGGATGCCCTTGTCGATGGCGGCCTTGATCACTGGCACCAGCGCCTTCGAATCGGCCGGTGCGATGACCAGTGCATTGATCTTCTGCGCCACCATCTGCTCGACCATCTTGATCTGGGCGGCGGTGTCGGTCTCGTCCTTGATGCCGTTGGCCACCAGCGTGTATTCGGAGGCATGGGCCTTCTGGTGCGCCTTGGCGCCGTCTTCCATGGTGCGGAAGAACTCGTTGGCCAGCGACTTCATGACCAGCGCGACCTTGGGCTTGTCCTGCGCGAAGGCGGGGGTTCCGGCAATGGCGCCCAGCAGCGTGAGGGCGGCAGCGCTTTGCAGGGTACGGCGGGTGAACTTCATGGTGAATGTCTCCTGGGATGGTTGATCAGAGCGGTACGCCGGTCTTTGCCGGGGGCTCCGATGTTAGCCGAGGGAAACGTTTGCGCAAACGTTTGCTAATCGGGGCTAACCCTGATGTTTTGGGGTAGGGAACGAGGGCTCGAAGCCCTGCCGGACCGGCCTGCAATCCCGCTCGCCTAAAATTGGCGGTTACCCAAGAGGACCCCCCATGAGTTTGCAATGCGGCATCGTCGGCCTGCCCAACGTCGGTAAATCCACCCTTTTCAATGCGCTGACCAAGGCCGGCATCGCGGCCGAGAACTATCCGTTCTGCACCATCGAGCCCAACGTGGGCGTGGTGGAAGTGCCCGATCCGCGGCTTGCGCAACTGAGCGAGATCGTCAAGCCCGAACGCATCGTGCCCGCCATCGTCGAGTTCGTCGACATCGCTGGCCTGGTGGCCGGTGCCAGCACGGGCGAAGGCCTGGGCAACAAGTTCCTGGCGCACATCCGCGAGACCGACGCCACCGTCAACGTGGTGCGCTGCTTCGACGACGAGAACGTGATCCACGTGGCCGGCAAGGTCGACCCGATCTCCGACATCGAAGTGATCCAGACCGAACTCTGCCTGGCCGACCTCGCCACGGTCGAGAAGGCGCTGCACCGCCACACCAAGGTGGCCCGTTCCGGCGACAAGGACGCGCAGAAGCTGGTGGGCCTGCTCGAACGCTGCCAGGCCGCGCTGAACGAGAACACGCCGGTGCGCGCGCTGGAGTTCACCAAGGAAGAGCAGCCGCTGATCAAGAGCTTCACGCTGATCACCGCCAAGCCCGCGATGTTCGTGGGCAACGTGGCGGAAGACGGCTTCGAGAACAACCCCTACCTCGATCGCCTGCGCGAGTACGCCGCCAAGCAGGGCGCGCCCGTGGTTGCCATCTGCGCCAAGATCGAAGCCGACCTGGCCGAGATGGACGACGAGGATAAGAAGATGTTCCTCGCCGAGATCGGCCAGGAAGAGCCGGGCCTGAACCGCCTGATCCGCGCCGCCTTCAAGCTGCTGGGCCTGCAGACGTATTTCACCGCCGGCGTGAAGGAAGTGCGCGCCTGGACCATCCACATCGGCGACACCGGCCCGCAGGCGGCCGGCGTGATCCACGGCGACTTCGAGAAGGGCTACATCCGCGCCCAGACCATCGCGTTCGAGGACTACATCGCCTTCAAGGGCGAGCAGGGTGCGAAGGACGCGGGGAAGATGCGTTCGGAAGGCAAGGAATACGTCGTCAAGGATGGCGACGTGATGAACTTCCTGTTCAGCTCGTAATAGGGCTCGCCCCCAGGCTGCGCGCACTTCGTGTCGCTTCGCCTTCCCCCTACCGGGGGCGACACCTGAGGCCCGGCGGAGCCGGTTCCTCGGTGTCTCGCGAAAACGCGGTTCGCGGGTTTTCGCATGTTGTTGGGTAGACTCCGCGCGCCCGAATCGCTCGATTCCTCCTGACAAGGCCCGCCTCCATGCTCACCGTCCACCACCTCAACAACTCCCGCTCGCAGCGCGTGCTCTGGCTGCTCGAAGAGCTCGAGCTGCCCTACGAGGTCGTCCACTACCAGCGCGATCCGCAGACCAGTCTGGCGCCCGCTTCGCTGCGGGCCATCCATCCGCTGGGCAAGTCCCCGGTCGTCACGACGCAGGACGGGCTCACGCTTGCGGAGTCGGGCGCGATCATCGAGACGCTCATCGAGCGCCATGGCAACGGCCGCCTCGCGCCCGCGGCGGGTTCGCCCGAGGCGATGCGCTATCGCTACTGGCTGCATTTCGCCGAAGGCACGGCGATGTCGCCGCTGCTGCTGAAGCTGGTGTTCGACCGCATCGAGACGAGCAAGATGCCCTTCTTCGCGAAGCCCATCGCCAAGGCCATCGCGGCAAAGGCGAAGTCGGCGTTCATCAACCCGAACATCGCGAACCACCTGAACTACATGGAGGCCGAGCTCGGCAAGAGCGAGTGGTTCGCGGGCGATGCCTTCACAGGCGCCGACATCCAGATGAGCTTCGTGGTCGAAGCCTCGCAGGCCCGCGGCGGGCTCGATGCGAAGCGACCGAAGCTGATGGCGTACCTGGAGCGCATCCACGCGCGTCCCGCGTACAAGCGCGCGCTCGAGCGCGGCGGCCCCTACGCTTTGTTGAACTGATCAGAAGACCTGCAGCAGCGCCACCGTCATGGTGATGTAGCGCAGGAATTTCCCGATCGCCATGTAGGCCACGCAAGGCCAGAACGGCAGCTTGAGCCAGCCCGCCACCGCGCACAGCGGATCTCCCACCAGCGGCAGCCAGCTCAGCAGGCAGGCCTTCGGGCCGAGCCGCTCCAGCCAGCCCAGAACTCGCACATGGTGTTTCGAGTGCGAGTATTTGTCGGCCACCTTGTGCGCGCCGTAGCCCATCCACCAGTCGACCGCGCCCCCCAGCGTGTTGCCGATGGTGGCCACAGCGATGGCTGGCCAGAACATGTCGGGGTTGAGCTTGAGCAGCCCGAAGAGAAAGGGCTCGGAGCCCACCGGCAGCAGCGTGGCCGAGACGAAGGCCGCGACGAAGAGGGTCGACAGACCGTACTGCGGCAGCGCCAGCAGCGCCATGAGGGAGTCGAGCCACGCTTGCATAAGGTGGGCGAAGTATAGGCAGTGCTCACCTCGCAATTCCGTGGGAGAAAGCCCCGGATCGCACCGGTGTTTACACGGGTACCCAGGCCGCAAATCGTTTCAGTCGCTGAAATGCGGCGTGGCTACAATCGTGCCTCATTTTTCAGCAGCCGAACTCGCACCGCTCCCCTTCCAAATGACCTTGCAGATCGGCACCCACACGCTGGAAAACCGCCTGTTCGTCGCGCCCATGGCCGGCGTGACGGACCGGCCCTTCCGCATGCTGTGCCGCCAACTCGGCGCCGGCTACGCGGTCAGCGAGATGGTCACGTCGCGCAAGGAACTCTGGGGCACGCTCAAGACATCGCGCCGTGCCAACCACGACGGCGAACCGGGCCCCATCGCGGTGCAGATCGCCGGCACCGACGCGGCCATGATGGCCGAGGCCACGGTCTACAACATCGAGCGCGGCGCGCAGATCATCGACATCAACATGGGCTGCCCGGCCAAGAAGGTCTGCAACAAGTGGGCCGGTTCGGCGCTGATGCGCGACGAGCCGCTGGCGCTTGAAATCGTGCAGGCCGTGGTCGATGCCGCGCAGCCTTTCAACGTGCCGGTCACGCTCAAGATGCGCACCGGCTGGAGCGAAGAGCACCGCAATGCAGTGAAGCTCGCGCGCGATTTCGAATCGGCCGGCGTGCAGATGCTCACGGTGCACGGCCGCACGCGCGAGCAGGGCTACAAGGGCTTCGCCGAGTACGACACCATCGCGGCGGTAAAGGCCGCAGTGCGCGTGCCGGTGGTGGCCAACGGCGACATTCGTTCGCCGGAGAAGGCACGCGACGTGCTTGCGGCCACCGGCGCCGACGCGGTGATGATCGGCCGCGCCGCGCAGGGCCGGCCGTGGATCTTCCGCGAGATCGCGCATTTCCTGGAGACCGGTACGCACCGCGCGCCGCCGCTGGTGGCCGAAGTGCGCCGCTTGCTGCTCGACCACCTGGTGGAGCACTATGCGCTGTACGGGGACTACAGCGGTGTGCGCACGGCGCGCAAGCACATCGGCTGGTACGTGCGCACGCTGCCCGACGGCGAAGCGTTCCGCGCACGTATGAACACCATCGAGGACTGTGCCGAGCAGCTGCGCGCGGTCGGCGGCTATTTCGACGGGCTGGCGGACCGCATGGACCGCATGCCCGTGCAGCACCTGGCGGACGAAGAGGCGTCGTCGGGTGAAGAGGAGGCGGCTTGCGCCGTCGATTGAGAAAAAGAGAAGAAGCAATGAGCAAGAAACATATCGAGGACTGCGTACGCACCAGTCTGGACAGCTACTTTCGCGACCTGCGCGGCACCGAACCCGACGGCATGTACGAAATGCTCGTGCGCGTGGTCGAGAAACCCCTGCTCGACGTCGTCATGACGCGCGCGGAAGGCAATCAATCCAAAGCCGCGCAATGGCTGGGCCTGAATCGCAACACGCTTCGCAAGAAGCTGGTCGAACACAAACTTTTGAAATAACTCCACGGCATATCCCATGGCCCAGACCGCACTCATCTCCGTTTCCGACAAAACCGGCATCCTTGAATTCGCCCAGGCGCTGCATGCGCTGGGCATCAAGCTGCTGTCCACCGGCGGCACCGCCAAGCTGCTGGCCGATGCCGGCCTGCCCGTCACCGAAGTTGCCGACCACACCGGCTTTCCTGAGATGCTCGACGGCCGCGTGAAGACGCTGCACCCGAAGATCCACGGCGGCCTGCTCGCGCGCCGCGACCTGCCCGCGCACGTGGCGGCCATCAAGGAACACGGCATCGACACCATCGACCTGCTGGTGGTCAACCTGTACCCGTTCGAAGCCACCGTGGCCAAGCCCGGTTGCACGCTGGAAGACGCGATCGAGAACATCGACATCGGCGGTCCGGCCATGGTGCGCAGCGCGGCCAAGAACTGGAAAGACGTGGGCGTGCTGACCGACGCATCGCAGTACGCCGTGGCGCTGGCCGAACTGAAGGCCGGCGGCAAGCTCAGCGACAAGACCAAGTTCGCGTTCTCGGTGGCCGCGTTCAACCGCATCGCCGACTACGACGGCGCCATCAGCGACTACCTCTCGGCCATCGACTTCGAGGCCAGCATCGGCCAGCCAGCGCCCAAGCGCTCGTTGTTCCCGGCGCAGAGCAACGGCCGTTTCGTGAAGGTGCAGGACCTGCGCTACGGCGAGAACCCGCACCAGCAGGCTGCGTTCTACCGCGACCTGTACCCGGCACCCGGTTCGCTCGTGTCGGCCAAGCAGCTGCAGGGCAAGGAGCTCAGCTACAACAACATCGCCGACGCCGATGCCGCATGGGAATGCGTGAAGAGCTTCGACGTGCCTGCCTGCGTGATCGTGAAGCACGCCAACCCGTGCGGCGTCGCCATCGGCAAGGATGCGGCCGAGGCTTACGGCAAGGCCTTCAAGACCGACCCGACCTCGGCCTTCGGCGGCATCATCGCCTTCAACCGCCCGGTGGACGGCGCGACCGCGCAGGAAATCGCCAAGCAGTTCGTCGAAGTGCTGATGGCGCCCGGCTACACGCCCGAGGCGCTCGAAGTGTTCCAGGCCACCAAGGCCAAGCTCAACGTGCGCGTGCTCGAAATCGCGCTGCCCAAGGGCGGGGCCACCGACTGGGACAACGGCCGCAACGCCATGGACGTGAAGCGCGTCGGCTCGGGTCTCCTGATCCAGACCGCCGACAACCACGAGCTCGCCGCCAGCGACCTGAAGGTGGTCAGCAAGAAGCAGCCCACGCCGCAGCAGCTGCAAGACCTGCTGTTCGCCTGGAAGGTCGCGAAGTACGTCAAGAGCAACGCGATCGTGTTCTGCGCCAATGGCATGACCATGGGCGTGGGCGCGGGGCAGATGAGCCGCCTCGATTCTGCGCGCATCGCCAGCATCAAGGCCGAGCACGCCGGCCTGTCGCTGAAGGACACGGCCGTGGCGAGCGACGCCTTCTTCCCGTTCCGCGACGGCCTCGACGTGGTGGTCGATGCGGGCGCGAGCTGCGTCATCCAGCCGGGCGGCTCGATGCGCGACCAGGAAGTGATCGATGCCGCCGACGAACGCGGTGTCGTGATGGTGCTGTCGGGCGTTCGTCACTTCAGGCATTGAAGGGCTTCTTCAGCTTCTTCGAAAACACCGCGGAACCGGCTTTGCCGGGCCGCAGGTGTTGCCTCCGGTAGGGGGGTGGCGAAGCGACACGAAGTGCGCGTAGCCTGGGGGCGAGCCTATTCTCCGAACCGGTACTTCAGCTGGAAGGTGAGCGCGCCGTACAGCCGGTTCTTGATCGTCGGCACGTAGGCGATGTTCAAGCCCCAGTTCCTGCCTTCGATGGCGGCCACCGGAAGGATGGCCGGGAACCAGTTGCTGTTGCGGTAGTTGGGGTAGCCGTCGAAGCCGCCGACCACGGCGCCGAACTTCACGCCGTAGAACTCGAAGGGCAGCACGTACAGCCCGAGGTAGTTCGATTGCCTGCGGTCGCTGTTGTGGAAGGTGCCCGCCGTGATGCGGTACGTGTCGTTCAGCGGGTACTCGAAGCCGAGGCCTTGGTTGACGTTCTCCAGCCCCTTGCTGCGGTCGAAGTGCGCCGAGTAGAAGCCGGGGTTGACCCAGATGTTCTTCGGCTCGAAGGCGTCCTGTGCGCACGCGAGTGCCGGAAGAAGAAGGGCCGCCAGCATCGGCAGCGTGCGCAAGGGGATCATGGGCCGGAACGTCTTCGGTGTCTGTGTGCGCGGGCCACTTCGATGGCGGGCGCACTTTTCTTGGAATCCCTGGTGCCGCAACCCGAGAAGCCGCCTTCGCCGAGTGCCGGCGCAATATACCCGGCGCACTTACGAAATTCGTGACACCGCGCCGCGATGCGCGCGGCCTCAGCGCTTCCTGAAGATGTCCCGCGCGGCCTCGACGGTGGCGGCGATGTCGTCGTCGGTGTGGGCCGCGCTCACGAAGCCCGCTTCGTAGAGTGCTGGCGCGATGTACACGCCGCGGTCGAGCAGGCCGTGGAACAGCGCATTGAATTTGGCGTTGTCGGTGGTCATGACGGTCGCGTAGTTCTGCGGCAGGTCCTTCATGAGGAAGAAGCCGAACATGCCGCCTTCGCTGTCGGCATTGAAGGGCTGGCCTTCGGCCGCGGCTGCGGCCTTCAGGCCGTCGACCAGCGAGCGCGTCTTCTTGCCGAGCGCTTCATAGAAGCCGGGCTTGGCGATCTCCTTCAGCGTGGCGAGGCCGCAGGCCGTGGCCACCGGATTGCCCGACAGCGTGCCGGCCTGGTAGACCGGGCCCAGTGGCGCGAGCTGTTCCATGATCGCGCGCGGACCGCCGAAGGCCGCGAGCGGCATGCCGCCGCCGATGACCTTGCCGAGCACCGTGAGGTCGGGCTTGATGCCGAGCACGCCCTGCGCGCCGTACAGGCCCACGCGAAAGCCGGTCATCACTTCATCGAATATCAGCAGCGCGCCGTGCTGGGTGCACAGCTCGCGGCAACGCTGGGCGAATTCGGGCGTCGCGCGCACGAAGTTCATGTTGCCTGCGATGGCCTCGATCATCAGGCAGGCGATGTCGTTGCCGTGCAGCGAGAAGGCTTCTTCGAGCTGCTGCAGGTTGTTGTACTCGAGCACGATGGTGTGCTGCACCACCTCGGGCGGCACGCCGGCCGAGGTCGGGTTGCCGAAGGTGGCGAGGCCGGAGCCGGCCTTCACCAGCAGCGCATCGGCATGGCCGTGGTAGCAGCCTTCGAACTTGACGATGCTCTTGCGGCCGGTGGCGCCGCGCGCGAGGCGCAGCGCGCTCATGGCGGCCTCGGTGCCCGAGCTCACGAGCCGCACCATTTCCATCGACGGCACCAGAGCGAGGATGGCCTCGGCCAGCTCGATCTCGCGCTCGGTCGGCGCGCCGTACGAGAAGCCTTCGAGCACGGCTTTCTGCACCGCCTCCACCACGGCGGGGTGGCCGTGGCCCAGGATCATCGGACCCCAGGACCCGATGTAGTCGATGTAGCGCTTGTCGTTGGCGTCCCAGAAATAGGCGCCCTGCGCGCGCTGGATGAAGCGGGGCGTGCCGCCCACGGCCTTGAAGGCGCGCACGGGCGAGTTCACGCCTCCGGGGATCACGGCGCGGGCGCGCTCGAAGAGGGTGTCGTTGCGGTCAGTGTTGGGCATCGGAGGCAAATGGGTGGTTATTCAGTGTCGGGTGTCGTGGGGTGGGAGGGCGAAGTCCGGTTCGGCGTCCGGGTCTTCATCATCGTCCTCGGGCTCGGCCCAGAACAGGCGGTCGGGCAGCACATGGCCCATGCCGGGTCGGAAGCCCGCGTCGAGGCATCGGTCCATGTAGGCCAGCGCTTCGCTGGTCGCGGCCACGAGGTCGGTGCCGCTGGCCAGCAGGGCGGCCAGGGCGGCCGACAGGGTGTCGCCGGCGCCGGCGAAGACGGCCTCGAGCCGCTCGTATTTTTCGCTGGCGAGCACTGACTGCGGGGAGGCCAGCACGTTGTCGATGAACTGCTCGGGCAGCATCAGGCCGGTCACGAGCGTATAGGGCACGCCGAACTCGCCGGCGGCCTTGGCAATGTCGCGCGCAGTGGGTGGCCGCTCCCCGTTCCAGTCCGGAAGCAGCCAGCGCCACAGCGTACTGTGGTTTCCTACCAACACTGTGGTTTGCGGCAAAACAAGTTCCCGAAAAGCGTCCAGATAGGGCTCGATCAGGTTCTCGTCCCACCACGAAAGGTTGGGCATGTAGGCCACCACGGGCACCTCGGGATAGTCGGCGGCGGTCTCGGCGATGGTGCTCAGGGCCTCGGTGGTGCCGGCAAAGCCCACCTTGATCAGCTGGACTTCCACGTCCTCCAGGATGGCGCGCGCCTGCTCGGCGATGGCCTCTTCATCGAAGGGAAAGTGGTCGAAAATCTCGGCCGTGTCCCTGGCGTAGGCCCCTGTGACAACGGGCAGGATGTGTGCGCCCACCGACGCCATGGCGAGGGCGTCGGCGCCCAGTCCGCCCGCCCCGCTGGGATCGCTGGCATTGAACACCAGCACGCAGGGGGGATTCAGGTCGCGTTCGGCGATCGATTCGTCGTCCTGCGAGGGGTCGTTAAGATCGCCCGGTTTGCGGGTGTTGTCTGCGGAATGTAAGTAGATGGTCATAAGCCGGGCGGAATCCCCTGGATGGTGGCATAGGCGCGACGTTTACCGTCCGTCAGTGAGATACGCATAGATACACTCGTTGCATTTAATGAACAAGGACTTTAAGCTCCGATGAATACGAAAACTTGGATGTGCCTGATTTGTGGGTGGATCTATGACGAAGCAGTGGGTGTACCGGAAGACGGTATCGCGGCAGGCACGGCCTGGGCCGATGTGCCGATGAACTGGACCTGTCCTGAGTGCGGTGCGCGCAAGGAAGACTTCGAAATGGTTGAAATCTGAAAGCATGGCATAGATAGAGCTACGCGGTCTG
>Ga0209257_1000577_pt1 | contig 61710 bp, 80 predicted proteins | sample AraplaCvi_mCL_r2_FD_184277 | JGI IMG/M metagenome (GOLD analysis project Ga0209257, IMG submission 184277) | Arabidopsis root microbial communities from North Carolina, USA - plate scrape MF_Cvi_mCL_r2 (SPAdes) (version 2) | ecosystem: Host-associated > Plants > Roots > Endosphere | place: USA...
AAGTGCCTTCATTGCCCGCTCCCACTGCGATCCACGGCCGCGACGTGGCGACACCGGATTCGTATTTCGAAATCTCGGTATCTTTTGCCAGCGTCATGCCGATCTCGTCCAGCCCCTGCATCAGACAGTCGCGGCGGAAGGGATCGAGTTCGAAGGGGAAACGGTCCTGAAAGGGCGTGGTGACGGTCATCGTCTCGAGGTCGACGGTGACCTCGCTATCGCGGGCGACCTCGACCAGCCGGTCGATCGCTTCCTGCGGGAGCACCACGGGGACGATGCCGTTCTTGAAGGCGTTACCCGAGAAGATGTCCGAGAAGCTCGGCGCGATCACGGCCTTGACGCCGAGATCGGCAAGCGCCCAAGCGGCGTGCTCGCGGCTCGAGCCGCAGCCGAAATTGTCGCCGGCGATCAGCACCGGGGCGCCGGCATAGCGCGGATCGTCGAAGACGTTGCCCTCCTGCGCGCGGACGGTCTCGAACGCGCCCTTGCCGAGGCCTTCGCGCGTGGTGGTCTTGAGCCAATGGGCGGGGATGATGATGTCGGTGTCGATATTCTTGGCGCCCCACGGATAGGCGCGCCCCTCGACCAGACGAACGGGTTCCATCAGCGGGCACTCCGGGGAAAGGCGGGAAGCTTGGCGACGTCGGCGGGCTCGTGCTGGATCACGACCTTCGTCTTCAGATTGGCGGCGATCTGCTTGAAGCGATCGATCGAGGCGAGCGTATCGGCGCGGTTGGTGTTGTAGACCGGCACCTGATCGTGCGCGAAGCTCTCGGTCGCGTGGAACTGATCGCCCGAGAGCAGCACCGGACCGCTGCTCAGCCGCACCAGCAGCGCATGATGGCCGGGGGTGTGCCCCGGCATGTCGAGCATGACGACGCTGCCGTCGCCGAACACGTCCTTGTCGCCCTCGACGGCCTCGACCTTCGAGGTGCCGTCGAGCCACGGCTTGAACAGAACGGGCCAGTTGGGACGCGCTGCGGCGCCCGCCTTGATCGCGGCGAAATCGCCGGCGCCGATCAGCAGGCTGGCGTGGGCGAAGTCGCTCAGCTGGCCGGTATGATCGTCGTGGTAATGGCTGATCCCGACGCGGGCGATCTGCGCGGGCGTGACGCCGATCCGGGCGAGCTGATCGACGACGCGCGCCTTGAGCGTGAGCGTGAAGACGCCGTCGACGACCTTCCTGCCGACGATATCGCCGCTGATCCCAGTATCCCAGAGCAGATAGTCGGTGCCGTGGCGGATCAGATAGCAGCTGTCGACGAGCCGGTACGGCTTGCCGTCATAGCGATGCGTGTCGCTGAACTCGGCGAAATCGGAGATTTCGAAATCACCGCAATCGAGCCGCCAGAGCTCGACGTCCGGCGCGGTCTGGGCGTGCGCGGCGAGCGGCGCGGCGACAAGCGCGAGCGCCGCGGCAGCGATCCGCGCGGCGGTCAGTTCGGCTCGGGCGACTGCGCCGCGGATGGCTGCTTGCTGTGCGCCGAGGCATAGGCCGCGGCGAGGCCGCTCAGCACGGTTCCGACGATCAACACGATCAGCGCCCGCTTCATACACGCTCCCTTCACGCATCCGCCGACATCAGCTCCCTGACATCGGTGAGGCGCCCCGTGACTGCCGCCGCCGCCGCCATGGCGGGAGACAACAGATGGGTTCGTGCGCCCGGACCCTGCCTTCCTACGAAGTTTCGATTCGAGGTGGAAGCACAACGTTCGCCGGGGGGAACCTTGTCCGGATTCATCGCGAGGCACATCGAGCAGCCGGGCTCGCGCCATTCGAAGCCGGCCTCGGTGAAGATGCGGTCGAGCCCCTCTTTCTCAGCCTGCAGCTTGACCAGACCCGAGCCGGGGACGACCAGCGCCTGGCGGATGCGATCGGCGACATGGCGGCCCTTCACCACCGCGGCGGCGGCGCGCAGGTCCTCGATGCGGCTGTTGGTGCAGCTGCCGATGAAGACATGCTCGATGCCGATGTCCTGCATCGCGGTGCCCGCGGCGAGACCCATATAATCCAGCGACTTCTGCGCCGCGACGCGCTTCGAGGCGTCGGCGAAGCTCTCGGGATCGGGGATCGCGCCGGTGATCGGCACGACGTCCTCGGGGCTGGTGCCCCAGGTGAGCGAGGGCGCGATGTCGCTGGCCTGCAGCACGACCGACTTGTCGTAGCGCGCGCCGGCATCGGTGGGGAGCGTGCGCCAATAGGCGACGGCCTTGTCCCACGCCTCGCCGCTCGGCGCGAGCGGCCGGCCCTTGATGTATTCGAACGTGGTCTCGTCGGGGGCGATCAGCCCCGAGCGGGCGCCGCCCTCGATCGACATGTTCGAGACGGTCAGCCGGCCCTCGACCGACATCGCGCGGATCACCTCACCGGTGAACTCGATGACATAGCCGGTGCCGCCCGCGGCGCCGATCTTGCCGATGATCGCGAGGACGACATCCTTGGGGCTGACGCCGAAGCCGAGGCTGCCATCGACGCGGATCTCGAGCGTCTTCGACTGGGCGAGCAGCAGCGTTTGCGTCGCGAGGACATGCTCGACCTCGCTGGTGCCGATGCCGAAGGCCAGCGCGCCCAGCGCGCCGTGCGCCGAGGTGTGGCTGTCGCCGCAGACGAGCGTGGTGCCGGGAAGCGTGAAGCCCTGCTCGGGGCCGACGACATGGACGATGCCCTGCCGCGCATCGAGCGCATCGATATAGGGCACGCCGAACTCGGCGACATTGGCGCGGAGCGCGGCGAGCTGGCCGGCGCTCGCCGGATCGGCGATCGGCAGCGCATGCCCCGCGGCATCGACGCGCGCGGTGGTCGGAAGGTTGTGGTCAGGGACCGCGAGGGTAAGGTCGGGCCGGCGGACCGGACGCCCGGCGGCGCGAAGCCCGGCGAACGCCTGCGGGCTGGTGACTTCGTGGACGAGGTGTCGATCGATATAGATCAGGCAGGTGCCATCGTCGCGACGCTCGACGACATGGTCTGCCCAGATCTTCTCGTACAGGGTGAGCGGTTTACTGGCCATGCGGGCGATCTAGTCCAATCGTGCGCAAGGGCAACCCGCTACGCAATTTTCCCATAGCAAGCGGAGCTATCCATCCCGGCGCGGGGAGGATCGTTATTGGGGCGGGGCCTTGATCGCTTCGGCTTTCAAATAGGCCTGCACCGCGTCGATCTCGGCGTCGGTGAGCACGAAGAAGCTCTCGCGCGCGACGACGCTCATGATGCCATGATCGGGCTTGGTGCCGATTCCGGTGCGGAGCAGCTTCTTGAGCCTGACCGGATCATAGGCGGCGACCATCGGCGCGAGCGCGGGGACCTTGGTGGTGCCATCTTCCATCGTGCCAGGCTGATGCAGCTTGTGGCAGGCGGTGCAGGCGAAATCGACGACGTAGCGGCCCATATCGGCGGGACGCTTCGGCTGCGCCAGCGTCGCGGAGGTCGCCATGGCCGGGAGCTTGCCGGCGAGGATCAGCGCGCGGCCGACCGGACCATAGGACATGGTCGCCTGCGAATCCTTGGGGCCGGGCTTGAGCGTGCGGATCCACGCGATGATGCGGCCGACATCCTCATCGGAGAGATGGCCGATCGCGTGCGTCGGCATGATGAACAGCGACGCGCCGTTCTTCTTGACGCCGTGGCGGATGGCGCGGGCGAGCTCGGCATCGGTCATCGTCGCGGCGACCTTGGCCAGCGACGGCGGGGCGATGCGGCCGAGCATCGGATCCTCGAACAGGATCTTGCCCTCGCCGTTCGGGCCATGACAATCGCGACAGCTGGCGATCCGGGCGACGCGCGCGCCCTCGGCAAGCGAGGCGGCGTCGCTCGGCACCGCGATGTTCACCGATGGCACAGCGTGGCTCTTGCGGATCACCCATTCGGATCCGGCATAGACAATGATCAGGACGACAAGGACGAGGCCGACAACGGCCATCAGCCCGCGAACGATCCAGCGCATGAGAAATCCCCCGAAGCTCTTGTGTCAACGCGTCGAACACAAGGCGCGGAGGACCCTTTATCCCACGCCCGCTACTTCTTTCGGCGAAACATAGTCCGGATCGTGCGCGAACGGGAGCGGCGTATTATTCCGCAAACTATTGAGCACGCTTCCGAAATCTGTTTCGCAGCGAAAGCCGAGCAGTTTCTCGGCAAGCGCGGCGTCATAGACCCGGCCGATGCTGCGCGGCAGTTCCCAGCCTTTGCTGGCATATAACTTCATTGCATCGGGGAAATAGCGCGCGATTACTGCCGGCGCATCGCGTTTGAGTTCGTCGCATTCGCTGCGATCGAACGGACTTGGCGCGGATACGATGAAGCTGCCGAAGCCGATCTCGGGAGCGCGATCGAGCGCGGCGATGTGCGCACGTGCGGCATCCTCCACCGTCAGACGGCGATGGAGCAGCTCGTTGGCCTTCATATTCTCGCCCGAGAGTGCGCGATGCGTATCGTCCTCCTCGGGGAAGAAGCGGCTGGTGCGCAGCACCACCGCGTTCAGACCCTTGTCGAGATGCGCGAGGCGGCAGAGCTGCTCGGCCGCGAGCTTGGTGACGCCGTAGATGTTGCGCGGCTCGAGGGGCCCACTGGTCTCGTCGAGCCACACTGCGTGATCGGCGAGCTCGCTCCGGATCGCCTGGCTGATCATCAGCGAGGTGGTCGAGGTGAAGACGAAGCGGTCATGCCCCGCCGCGGTGGCGGCCTCGAGCAGATTGAGCGTGCCGGTGACGTTGACGTCGACGAACGCCTGCGCCGGATAGCGGGCGATGTCGGGCTTGTGCAGCGCGCCGCCATGGATCACCGCCTCCACGCCGTGATCGGCGAACACGCGGTCGATCAATACGCGATCGGCGACCGAGCCGACCACATCGGTGTTGGCGCCGGGGGCGATATCGAGCCCGATCACCACATCGCCGCGGGCGCGCAGCATCGGCGCGAGGAAGCGGCCGAGCCAGCCGGACGAGCCTGTCAGAAGGATACGCATGCGCGCCCGATAGCCGAGACCTTGGCGCCGTGAAAATAGCCCCATGCTTTACAAACGCAGCGCTGCATCGCACATCGGCGCCAACCGCACAGGAGATCGCCTTTGCTCACCCTCGCCGCCCCCGACCGCTTGCGCGGCCGAGCGTCGACGTGCGTGGGCACGGCGCGACGCTGACGGCGCGCGAAGCGACATCGGCCGGATTGCCGGCCCCAATGTTTCTTCCGAGGTAACATGATCATCGAAACCAACGCGGCCGACTATGCCGCGCTTCTCGCCAATCTCGGCCCGCGCGGGCTGGCGCTCGCCGATACGCCGATCGCCCCGCCCGAGATCCTCCAGATGCTCGCCGAGGTGGCGGCGCGCGTCGCGCCGGGCTTCTCCCCTGCCTCGTGGCTGATCGTCGAGGCGGACATGGTCGTCGGGCTCTGCTCGATCACCCGGCGACCGCAGAACGGCAGCGTCGACATCGGCTATGGCATCGCGCCCGGCCATCAGTGCCGCGGCGCGGCGACCCGCGCGATCGGCGCGGTCGTGGCGTGGGCGCGGACCGCGCCGCACGTCACGGCGATCACCGCTGAGACCGCAATCGACAACATCGCCTCGCAACGCGTGCTCGAACGTAATGGATTCGAGCCGGTGGGCAAGCGGACGGATGCGGAGGATGGACCGCTGATCTGCTGGCGGTGTGCGGTCGGCTAATGCGATTTCCTCTCTCGGAGCGCAGCTCCGGGGGAGGAGGACCGCCGCCATAGGCGGTGGTGGAGGGGCACACCCTTATCGATAGCGGGTTTCCTCCCTCCGCCATTCGCTACGCGAATGGTCCCCCTCTCCTGCTCCTGCGGAGCGAGGGAGGACCTGAATGCCGCCTACAACCCCGCCGGCAACGGCGTCGCCAGCCGCTGCGCCGGATCGTGCGCGTCGGCCCAGTCCGCCCGGCGCTTCATGAAGGGGTTGAGGAACAGCACCGGCAGCTTGAGGAAGAGCAGCTCGGAATGGATGAAGGTGTCGATCGCGCGCTCCCACCATTTCGGATCGCGCTTGCCGTTCGCCTTGAGCCAACCGTCATAGGGCGCCCAATGGCTCGGCTCGTCCTTCTCGATGATCCGGAAGATTTTCATCAGCACCTTGTCGCCGGTCACCAGCGGGTGGCGGAGCAGAATGTCGACCTGCTTGTAGCCGCGTTGCTCGGTCAGCGAGATCACCCGGCAGAGCTTCTCGAATTGCGCGTCGCTGGCGATCACCGCCTTGGTGTCGAGCTCGTCGATCGTGCGGCGGAACATGATCTCGACGAAGCGATCGATATGGCCGCAGGTGCGATCGACCGCGAGCGGCATCTTGCCCTGCAATTCGAACCAGCGTTTGAACATCAGATAATGTTTGCGCTCGTCGGCGCGGTGCTTCTCGATCGCAGCGATCAGCGCATGATCGTCGGGCGAGCGCGCGCGCACCGCCTCGAGCACCCGATCGATGCTCGTGTAGCCGCGATGCTCGTTGTAGATGTAGATCGAGCCCAGAAGGTCGAGATAGCGGCGGCGGAACCAGCCTAACATTTGCCGAGGCTACGCCTCGCCCGTCACAGCGTCAATTCGGACGATCCTCCGGACCCGCCTCAGGGCAAATGCGCCTTGAACGCCTCGATGCTGGCGACACGGCGCGGCCAGCGCGAGACGATGTTGCGGCCGCCGAGCCAGACGAACAATGCGAGCAGCGGGACGGTGGCGAGCCACCACCATGCGCTGTCCCAAATCGACAGCGCGAGCAGCAGCCCGAAGAGCAGCAGGCAGGGCGGCACGACGATCAGCAGGTTGATGATCGCGGTGGCATGGCCCGGGCCGATCATCAGCCGATCAACGCCGCGCCATGCCGCGACGCGCTCGGCGAAACCGCCGATCACCGTGCCATAGGCCTTGTGATTGGCGAAGGGCGTGAGGAACACCGGCTCGGGGCGACCGCTCCACCAGATCTTCACTTCGAGCGTCGGCGGGATGTTCTCCGGAAGCTCCTGCACCTCCTCGGTCCCGAAATGCCGCAGCCGATCGACTGCGGCGGCCGGAATGGCGAGCGTGCCGCCGCTCGCGCCGGTCAGCACGAGCTGATCGCCTTCGAGCCGGACGATGACCTCGTCGCCTTCGAGCCCGAGCCGGGCGAGCTTCCTCGAACCGAGGCTGCGGAACGCGCCCTTCGCGCTCAACGCGTGTAGCTGGCGGTGGTTTTGGCGGCGACCTCGTCCTCGCTCACCCCCGGCGCGACTTCGATCAGCCGGAACGGGCTGTCGTGATCGGGGCGCTGGAACACCGCGAGATCGGTGATGATCATGTCGACCACGTTCCTGCCGGTGAGCGGCAGCGTGCATTCGGGGATGAACTTGGGGTCGCCGTTCTTGGAGCTGTGCTCCATCACGACGATGATCTTCTTGACGCCCGCGACGAGGTCCATCGCACCGCCCATGCCCTTGATCATCTTCCCCGGGATCATCCAGTTGGCGATGTCGCCCTTCTCGCTGACTTCCATCGCGCCGAGCACGGTGAGGTCGATATGCCCGCCGCGGATCATCGCGAAGCTATCCGAGGAGGAGAAATAGACCGAGCTCGGCAGCTCCGAGATGGTCTGCTTGCCCGCGTTGATCAGGTCCGGATCCTCCTCCCCCTCATAGGGGAACGGCCCGATGCCCAGCATGCCGTTCTCCGACTGGAGCGTGACCTCGACACCCTCGGGGATGTGATTGGCGACGAGCGTGGGGATGCCGATGCCGAGATTGACGTAGAAGCCGTCCTTGAGCTCCTTCGCGGCGCGGGCGGCCATTTCGTCACGGGTCCAGGGCATTTTACTTCGTCTCCTTCGGGTCCGCCCAGTGGCTTTCGGGCGGGAAGATATCGTCGACGCCGCCCTTCAGCCCGGTGCCGTAGACCGGATTGGGCAGCATGAACCAGCCGGCGCCCCAGAGCGGCGCGAGAAGCGTGCCGCCGACGCTGTTGCGCCGCGCGGCGACGGCGGCGTCGGGCGCGTTGAACAAGTCACTGAAATCGCCGAGCTGGTCGCCCGCCATCGCGACGATGCAATAGCGCTGGGCGATCTTCGCGCGCCGGGCGTCCTTGCCGCTCGGCTCACCCTCGCCGCGCAGCCACAGCGTGTCGAAAAGGTCCGCCGGACCGAGGCCGGCATGGTCGAGCGCGGCGGCGGTCTGCGCGGCGCTGGCGGCCGAGCGGTTCGAATTGAAGATCACGGTGAAGCCTTCGCGCCGGGCGGCGGCGAGCGCCTCGGCCGCGCCGGGGACGGCAGCGACCTTGTCGGCACCGGTCTGCTCCCAATGAGTCCAGCGCTCCGGATCGTACAAGCCGCCGCGCAACGCCTCGTCGCGCTCATAGCCGAGGTTGAGCAACACGGTCTCGTCGATGTCGACAACCACGGCCAAGGGGCGCTTGCCACAGGTTTCGAAGCGCGGATTGTCGAGCGTCGAGCCGGGCGCGAGCACCACCGAACGCGCGGTGGACTTGTCACGGCGGAAACCGATCTCGTTATTGAGATAGGTCCACAGCGCCTGCCAGGCCTGGATGCTGAGCGCCGCCGCCTCGCCCGAGCCATAGAGATATTGCATACCCGCCGGTGCGGTGCCGGGCGTGCCGCCGGGCGCCGCCGGTGCGCCGCTGGGCGGCGGCAGCGCGGTGAGGCCGGTGACCTGGGCCTTGCTGCCGTCGGGCACGGTGAGGACCTGCCCGGGCTTGGGCGCCGGCTGCTGCGCCCGCCTGCGCTCCCGCTTCGAGGGACGGTCCTGCGCCGACCTGGCTACCCCGGCCCCGGCGGCGAGCGGCGCGGCGACCACCGCGGCGACGCAGCCCGAGAGCAGCATCGCAGCCGCGCCGGCGACCGCGAGCCCGGCGGGAAGCCGCGCCGCGATCACGCCGCTGCCGCCTCCGGGCGCGAACGCGTGGTGCGGAACTCGATTTTCTTGTCGTAGGGCGCACCGACGATGAGCCGCTTAACATAGATGCCGGGCAAGTGGATCTGATCGGGATCGAGGCTCCCGACCGGCACGACTTCCTCGACTTCGGCGACGCAGATCCGCCCCGCGGTCGCCATCGGCTGGTTGAAGTTGCGCGCGGTCTTGCGGAAGATCAGGTTGCCGCTCTCATCGGCCTTCCAGCCCTTGATGATCGACAGGTCGCTGCGGATGCCGCGTTCGAGGATGTATTCCTCGCCGTCGAAGACCTTGACTTCCTTGCCCTCGGCCACCTGCGTGCCGACGCCGGTCCTGGTGTAGAAGCCCGGGATCCCCGCCCCGCCGGCGCGGCAGCGCTCGGCGAGCGTACCCTGCGGGCAGAACTCGACCTCGAGCTCGCCGGAGAGATATTGCCGCTCGAACTCCTTGTTCTCGCCGACATAGGAGGAGATCATCTTCTTGACCTGCCGCGAACGCAGCAGCTTGCCGAGGCCTTCATTGTCGATGCCGGCATTGTTCGAGGCGATGGTGAGGCCCTTGACCCCGGCGGCCTGGATCGCATCGATCAGCCGCTCGGGGATACCGCACAGGCCGAAACCGCCGGCGCACAGCGTCATGCCGTCGAACAGCAGCCCTTCCAGCGCTGCCTCGGCGTTGGGGTAGAGCTTCTTCATGGGCGCGATTCTCTCCTGACCTCGCGCGGCGATAATCCCGCGCGCGGCGGCGGGTCAAGCAAACCTGAACCGACTTTCAACTTTGCGACGAAACCGCGATCATCCAGACCGACGCGTGGCGCACGAGCACGCATTGAAGGCCGAGCCCATGGTGCGCTGCGGCATAAAAGTCACACCCGAGGGTGTAATGAATTTGCCATATTGCACCTGCGAAATGGGAGCTTATCTGGGCGCTCGGATGGCCATCCGAACCTGAAGTACCAAATCTAAATATTAGGAATCACAATGCGTATTCTCGCAACGACGGCGCTCGCCCTGGCGGCAGCGACGGCCACCCCCGCTTTCGCTCAGGATGGCAGCTTCGCAGGCCCGCGCGCCGAAATCGTCGGCGGTTGGGATCATGTCGGCGGCCTTGGCGACGGCCAGTCGGGTTTCACCTATGGCGGCGCGATCGGCTACGATCTGCAGCAGAGCTACATGGTGGTCGGCGCGGAAGCCGAAGTCACCGGCGCGACCACCGAGGAAGCCGGCGTCAAGGCCGGCCGTGACCTCTATGTCGGCGGCCGCATCGGCGTCGCAGCGGACAGCGCGACCCTGATCTACGGCAAGGTCGGCTACACCAACGCCCGCGTCCGCTTCGCGGGCACCGGCGAGAATTTCGACGGCTACCGCCTCGGCGCCGGCGTCGAGCGCAGCTTCGGCAAGTTCTACGGCAAGGTCGAGTATCGCTACTCGCGCTACGAGGACGCCGAGCTGAACCGCGACCAGGTCGTCGCCGGCATCGGCTACCGCTTCTAATCCGAAGCGAACGACAGAAGGGCCGTGCGGCGATGCCGCGCGGCCCTTTTTCGTGCACGTCGCGCCGGCACAGCTCTACTTCCCGGCGATTTGCCGCTTGCAGGAACAATGCTTGCATTCCCGCGCACCTATGCAATCCTTCCAAGTACAGACTCGGCAGTCGGCGAAGGGGAGCTGAACTGTGACCACGACACTCGACGCAACAACCTGGATGCAGCTTCTTGGGCTTGGCGCGATGATGGGCGCGCTGGGCCAGGCTATTCGCGCGATCGTCGGCCTCAAAAAGGTCAACGACGCGGTGAGCAACACGAACACCACCGTATCGCAGGCGATCGACCCGAGCCGGATGGTGACGTCGCTGGTGATCGGCGCGATCGCCGGATCGCTGGCGAGCGTGAGCCTGATCACCGACATCCACGCGATCGCCTCGGCGCAGATCGTCGCGCTGCTCGGCGCGGGTTATTCGGGCGCGGACTTCATCGAAGGCTTTATGAGCCGGGTGAACGCCGCGCCGGGAACTCCGGCCGGGCAAGAGGCCATCGGCGTGGCCCCCGTCGCTCCCGCCCCGGCAGCGGCTCCGGACCCGAACGCGGCGCCAGCCGCCGCGACCGTCGTTTCCGACGACGATGCGGTGGGCTGAGCCATGCCGCAGCATCCGCAAATCCTGATCTCGGGTCAGGTCACCACCACCGCCAAGGTCAATCTGCGCCAGGGCGCGGCGACCACCGACGCGCCGGTGCTCCGCAAGCTGCTCGCCGGTACGACGATCAACGTCCACGCGATCGTCGCCGGGCTCTCGGTCGACGGCAATCCGCTTTGGTACAAGCTCGACGAGAACGCCTATGTCTGGGCGGGCGGCGTCGGGCCGCTGACGCCCTTCGCCGCCGGCGTGGCGCCCTTGCCCACGCCGCTTCCGACACCCGCGCCCTCGCCGACGCCCGCCCCCGCCGCGCCGCGCACGCCGATCACGACCTCGGCCGAGGCGCCGCGCATACCGGTGGTGATCGACATCTATCACGGCAACGCGGTCAACAGCTTCGCCGAGGCGCGCGCCGCGGGGGTGCTCGGTATCATCCACAAGGCGACGACGGGGCAGACGGGCAAGGACAAGGCCTATACCGACCGCCGCCGCGACGCCGCGGCCGCAGGGCTGCTCTGGGGCGCCTATCACTGGGGCACCAACGCGCCGGTCGCCGCACAGGTCGACAATTTCCTGCTCAAGGCGCAGCCCGATGACAACACGCTCGTCGCGCTCGACTATGAGCTCGACGCCAAATTCCAGATGAGCTTCGATCAGGCGCGCGAGTTTCTCGAGCGGATCCACGAGAAATTGGGCCGCCGCGCGGTGCTCTACAGCGGGCACCTGATCAAGGAGAAGCTCGGCGATCGCGTCGATCCCTTCTGGGGCGCACACCGGCTGTGGCTCGCCGAATACAACCCCAGCGCACATGTCCAGAAGAGCTGGCCGAGCTATTGGCTGTGGCAATATGCCGAGAAGACATCGACCGTGCCCGGGCTCCCCGGCAACACCGCGGGCAAGATCGACTACAACCATTTCAACGGCAGCGAGGACCAGCTCCGCGCCGAATGGGCGAGCTGAGCCGTCATTCCGGCGCGGCATGACCGGCGCGCATAGCGGGGGGTTACGCGCGATGCGGACCTCGGGCTAGACAGGTGGCATGACCGCGAAACGAACCGGGGGCCGGATCCTCGTCGACAATCTGGTCGCACAGGGCTGCGACCGCATCTTCCACGTGCCGGGCGAGAGCTTCCTCGCCGTGCTCGACGCGCTGCACGACACGCCCGGGATCGATCTCGTCACCTGCCGGCAGGAAGGCGGGGTGGGCTTCATGGCGTGCGCCGACGGCGCGATGACCGGGCGGCCGGGCGTCGCCTTCGTGACGCGCGGGCCGGGCGCGACCAACGCTTCGATCGGCGTCCATGTCGCGATGCAGGATTCGCAGCCGATGATCCTGTTCATCGGCGATGTCGATCGCGGCATGCGCGACCGCGAGGGTTTCCAGGAAGTCGATTTCCCCGCCTTTTTCGGTCCGATCGCCAAATGGGCCACACGGATCGAGGATGCGGCGCGGATCCCCGAATATGTTGCGCGGGCATGGAATGTCGCGACCAGCGGCCGGCCGGGGCCGGTGGTGGTCGCGTTGCCCGAGGACATGCTGTGTGACGAGGTCGAGGCGCTCGATCGCCCGCCGCTGCCGCGCATCGCGCAGGCGCCGGACCGCCGCGCGATGCAGGCGTTCGCCGAGATGCTCCGCGACGCCGAGCGCCCGATCGCGATCGTCGGTGGCGCCGGCTGGACTCCGACGGCGGGCGCGGCGTTCGCGACCTTCGCGACGCGCGTCGGTCTGCCGGTGGCGAGCGCCTTTCGGCGGCAGGACGCTCTTCCGCAGGATTGCCCGGTGTTCGCGGGCAATCTCGGCTATGGTCCCAACCCGAAGCTCGTCGCGCGGATCAAGAGCGCCGACCTGATCCTCGCAGTCGGCGCGCGACTCGGCGAGGCGACCACCGATGGTTATGCGCTGATCAGCCCCGACCATCCGGGCCAGACGCTCGTCCATGTCCATCCCGACCCGAATGAGCTCGGACGCGTCTTCCGCACCGATCTGGCGATCTGCGCCAGCATGTCCGGCTTCGCCAATGCCACATCACGCGTCGACTGGACCGTTGCGCCGCCCCGCGCCGGCGCCGAGGCGCATGCCGAATGGCTCGAATGGTCCACCCCCAAGCCCCGTGAGGGCGTCGCGCTCGATCTCGGCCAGTGCGTGCTGGCGATGCGCGAGGCGATGCCGGCGGATACGATCATCTGCAACGGTGCCGGCAATTTCTCGTCCTGGTGGCACCGCTATTGGCGCTACGGCCCTCAACCCTCGCAGCTCGCCCCGACCGCGGGCGCGATGGGTTATGGCGTGCCGGCCGCGGTCGCCGGCAAGCTGCGCACACCCGAGCGGCAGGTGGTGGCGCTGGCGGGCGACGGCGATTTCATGATGAACGGACAGGAGCTGGCCACCGCGGTCCAGCACAATGCCGACATAATCGTGCTCGTCATCGACAATGGCGCCTATGGCACGATCCGCATGCATCAGGAGCGCGAATATCCGGCGCGGCTCTCGGGCACGAAGCTGCACAATCCGGACTTCGCCGCGCTCGGCCGCGCCTATGGCTGCTGGGCCGAGACGGTCGAGCGGACCGAGGAATTCGCCCCGGCGCTCGAGCGCGCGCTGGCCGCGACGGGCGTGCGGCTGCTCCACCTCAAGACCGATGTCGAATTCATTACCCCGGGCACGACAATCAGCGCGATCCGCGACCGCTGACTCGCCTCGATCCTCCTATAATGGGGGCGAGGAGAATGACATGGGTTGGAAGACGGCGCACATCGGCAATGAAGGCGATCATCTCTCGCTTTCGGGGGTGAAGGTGTGGACGCAGCAATGGCGCTGGCTGGGCAGCAAGACCGTGATGCTCCCCAATCCGCTCGAGCCGGTGCAAACTCAGTCCTATATGATCTGCGAGATCGGCGCTTCGCATAAGCCGGTGCGCTTCGCCGCGAGCAAGCTGCCGAGCGGGCTCTGGTCTTTCTACGTTCCCGATTGAGAAACGAAACGGGGCGGCCTCGCTGCGAGACCGCCCCGTTCCTCCTCCAGGGATATGAGACGACGTCAGATGTCGTCGCCGAGCGCGCCTTTCACCTTGCCGATGAACTGCTCGCCCTTGCCCTTGACCTCCTGCGCGGCGCCTTCGTCGCGAGTCTCGGGATCGTCGCTCTGCTGCTTGATCTTGCCGGCAACCTCGTTGAGGTTACCCTTGATCTTGTCGGTGAGTTCACCCATGATTTCAATCTCCTGACCGCGGATCGGCGCGTGGCTGCGCCCTGTCTCTCGCTTTCGGAACAACAACGGTCCGCGCCGGTCGAGGGTTCCTGATGCCCGATCGCATCGCCGAACATTATGAACGCCACGCCCATGCCTTTGACGAGGCGCGCCGGCGGCAATTCGTCGAGCGTGGCTGGCTCGACCGGTTTCTGCTCGCCGTGCCCAAAAGCGGGCAGATCCTCGATCTCGGCTGCGGCGCGGGCGAGCCGATCGCGCGCTATCTGATCGACAAAGGACGCCAACTCACCGGCGCCGATGTTTCGGAACGCATGATCGCGCTCGCCCGCACCCGCTTCCCCCGCCATCGCTGGATCCGCGCCGACATGCGCGCACTGCCGCTCGACGAACGCTTCCATGGCGTGATCGCGTGGGACAGCCTGTTCCATTTGCGCCCCGAGGAGCAGGCGGAGATGATGGTCAAGGCGGCGGGCTGGCTCGCGCCGGGCGGCGCCTTGCTGTTCAACACCGGATCGGCGCGTGACGAGAGCATCGGCTGCCAGTTCGGCGAGGCGCTGTACCACGCCAGCCTCGCGCCCGCCGAATATCGCGCGCTGTTCGCGGCGCATGGGCTGATCGAGGTGGCGTTCGTGCCCGACGATCACACGGCCGGCGGCAGGGCGATCTGGCTGGCGCGAAAGCAACAATAGTTCAGACGCGGGAATGGCGAGCGGACGAAACAGGCGGAGCGGCCGCTAACGGTGGACGACCGGCCGGATTTCGCTTCGATCATCGAGCCTGAAATGAAACAGGCGACTGGGGCCGTCTTCCGGGATGACATATAGTTCGCGGCCCTCGATCGCCATTCCTTCGCCCGTATAGGGCCCGCCGCGGCCGAAAGGTCGGACCGGTCCGATCGCGCCGGCGCGCAACGTCCGCTGCAGCTTCATGGTAGGCCAGTCGATCCAGTCGACAGCGCCGCTCCACAAGGTCAAAGATCCGCCCGCCACGAGCTGTCCGTCGACGAACTTCATGTCCTGGTGGTGCGTGGACGAAGGATTCGGCACGGCGCGCGCCCGCGCCTTGTTGTCCAGATCGAATATGTAGAGCAGTTCGCTGTCCCAATTGCCCGCCACAAGGGTGCGGCCCGATGCCGCCACGCAACCCAGATGGTCCGCGACGTGGATCTTCCGGCGTATCTGCAGGCTGTCCGCGTCGACTTCGACGAGCACCGCGGAACTCTTCGGCTTCAACTCCGCAACCGGAACCCAGATCGAACGACCGGAAATCGATATCCCGCCTGGATGATATCTTGCCCCGTCGGTCAGTTCCAATCGCCGCAGGAGCTTCCCGGTGCGCCGGTCGAACTCATGGATATAGCCCTTGCGGTTCTCCTGATCGACCGAGGTTACCCAGATGCGCCGGCCGTCGAGCTCGAGACCCTGGACATGGAATAATTCCCCCTCGAGCGCGAGCGTGCCGAGAAGCTGCGCGTGCTCGATCCCATCGTTGAACTGCTCCGGAGCGGAGGCCATTGCGAGGCTCGACAGCACCAGGAAGAGTGCGGTCAAACTGGATCGCATGGTCTTGCGGATCATGTGACTTGCCCCCGAACCGTGCGTGTCCGCGCCCCATGGCAAAGTCGTGTGTCAGAAAAGCTGCACCGTCCGGGGTCCGGGGTTCAGGGCTGCGGTAGCGGCCGGTCCTTGTCGCGTTAAACCTTTGCCCGCTGCCCCGATCCCCGGCTAGCGGGGCGCGATGCAATTGACCGTCGAAGCCATTTCCTTCCTGTTGATCATCGCATTTCTCGCCGGGGGCATCGACGCGCTCGCCGGTGGCGGCGGACTTTTGACGATCCCCGCACTGATGGCGGCGGGCGTCCCGCCGGTAGCCGCGCTCGCGACCAACAAGCTGCAGAGCAGCATCGGTACCGCGTCGGCCTTTCTGACCTTCCTGCGGGCGGGTCGCGTCGACCTGCGCCGGTTCGCGCTGCCCGCCGCGGGTGCGTTCGCCGGTTCGATCGCGGGTGCCACCGCGGTGCAGTTCATCGACCCGACCTTCCTCGCGGCGTTCGTGCCGATCCTGCTCGTCGCGATGGGACTCTACTTTCTCCTCGCCCCGCCGATGCGCGACATCGAACGCCACGCCCGGGTCGGGCCGCGGGGTCTCGCGCTGATCGCCACCGCGATCGGCTTCTATGACGGGTTCTTCGGGCCCGGCACGGGCTCGTTCCTCACCACCGCGCTCGTCGCGCTGGGCGGGCTCGGGCTGGTGCGCGCGATCGCCAACACCAAGTTCATCAATCTCGCGACCAACCTTGCGGGGCTGCTCGCGATGATCGCGGGCGGCAAGGTGCTGTGGCTGCTCGGGCTGACGATGGCCGCCGCGAACGTCGCCGGCAATCAGGTCGGCGCGCGGCTCGCGCTGCGGTTCGGCGGCAAGGGCGTGCGCCCGCTGCTCGTGGTGATGTCGTTCGCGCTCACGATCAAGTTGATGGCCGATCCCGCCAATCCGCTGTGGAGCGTACTCCGCTGGGGCGCGAGGCCCTAGATCAGCCCCGCCAGCGGGCTCGACGGATCGGCGTAGCGGCGCTTGGCCATGCGGCCGGCGCGGTAGGAGAGCCGGCCGGCTTCGACCGCAGCCTTCATCGCCGCGGCCATGAGAATGGGGTCCTTCGCCTCGGCGATCGCGGTGTTCATCAGCACGCCGTCGCAGCCCAGTTCCATCGCCACCGCCGCGTCCGAGGCCGAGCCCACGCCGGCATCGACCAGCACCGGCACCCTGGCGCCCTCGACGATCAGCCGGATCGTCACCTGGTTCTGGATGCCGAGCCCCGAGCCGATCGGCGCGCCGAGCGGCATGATCGCCACCGCGCCGACGTCCTCGAGCCGCTTCGCCGCGATCGGATCGTCGACGCAATAGACCATCGGCTTGAAGCCCTCGTTCGCGAGGATCTCGGTCGCGCGGAGCGTCTCGACCATGTCGGGATAGAGCGTTCGCGCCTCGCCGAGCACCTCGAGCTTGACCAGCTCCCAGCCGCCGGCCTCGCGGGCGAGGCGCAGGGTGCGGATCGCCGACTCGGCGTCGAAGCAGCCCGCGGTGTTGGGGAGGTAAGTGATCTTCTTCGGGTCGATATAGTCGGTGAGCATCGGCGCGGAAGGATCGGACACGTTGACGCGGCGCACCGCGACGGTGACGATCTCGGCGCCCGAGGCATCGACCGCCGCGGCGTTCTGCGCGAAATCCTTGTACTTGCCGGTGCCGACGATCAGCCGCGAGCGGAAGGTCTTGCCCGCGACGCTCCAGCTGTCGTCTTCCACCGGACGGGCATGATCGCCGCCGCCGACGAAATGGACGATCTCGAGCTCGTCGCCATCGTCGACGATCACTTGCCCCAAGGTCGAGCGCGGCACGACCTCGAGATTGCGCTCGACCGCGATCTTCTCGGGGATCAGCCCGAGCTCCTCGGCGAGTTGGAGGAGCGTGAGCCCCGCGCTGACGCGCTTGTGCTCGCCATTGACAACAATGCTGACCGTACCGTCCGTGTGCGCCATCGAAATCTCCGTCGCGGCCCATTTAGGCGCCGCAGCGGCGATGTCCAACGCTGCTATGGCCATCGCCGTTTTGCGCTCGGCGCCCCGACCCGCTATGGCCATGCCGCCCGCGTAACTATCATCGGACCCGAGTCTTGACCGATACGATCTTCGTCCTCAACGGCCCCAACCTCAACCTGCTGGGGCTGCGCGAGCCGGAGATCTACGGCGCGGACACGCTGGACGACATTGCGGGGCAGCTCGAGGATCGGGCCAGGGAGCTCGATCTCGAAATCGACATGCGCCAGTCGAACCATGAGGGGCACCTCATCGACTGGTTGCACGAGGCGCAGGCCCGGGGCGTCAAGGCCGTCATTCTCAACCCGGGCGGATACACGCACACCTCGATCGCGTTGCACGATGCCGTGAAGAGCATCACGACGCCGGTGATCGAGGTCCATCTCTCCAACCCGCATGCGCGCGAGGAATTCCGGCATCGTTCCTATGTCGGACGTGCCGCACGCGGAACCATCGCGGGCTTCGGAGCGCTGTCGTACATGCTTGCGCTTGAAGCCGCGGCGCGACTCTGACACAGGGCGCGCTTTCATCGGATAAAGGGTCGCAATGGCCGAAGATAAGAAACAAGGGGCAATGCACGTGGACATCGAGCTGGTGCGCCAGCTCGCCGCCGTGCTCGACGATACGCAGCTTACCGAGATCGAAGTGGAGGACGGCGAACGCCGCGTGCGCGTCGCGCGCACCGTCACCGCCGCGCCTGCGGTACAATATGCCTCGGCTCCCGCAGTCGCGCCCGCGCCGGCGCCCGCAGCCGCGCCTGCCGCTGCCGAAGCGGCCGCGCCTGCCGTTGCGGCGAATGCAGTCAAGTCGCCGATGGTGGGCACCGCCTATCTCAAGCCCAATCCCGAGGCGAAGAGCTTCGTCGGCGTGGGCGACAAGGTCGCCGCGGGCGACACGCTGCTGATCATCGAGGCGATGAAGGTGATGAACCCGATCCAGGCGCCCGCCGCCGGCACGGTCAAGGCCATCCTCGTCGAGAACGGCCAGCCCGTCGAGTTCGACCAGCCACTCGTCGTCGTCGAGTAAGCGCGTGCCCGAGATCAAGAAGCTGCTGATCGCCAATCGCGGCGAGATCGCGCTCCGCATCCACCGTGCCTGCCACGAGATGGGGATCAAGACCGTCGCGGTGCACTCCACCGCGGACGCCGATGCGATGCATGTGCGGCTCGCCGACGAGGCGATCTGCATCGGCCCGCCGGCGGCGACCGACAGCTATCTCAACATCCCCAACATCATCTCGGCCGCCGAGATCTCGGGCGCCGACGCGATCCACCCGGGCTATGGCTTCCTCTCGGAGAACGCCCAGTTCGCCGAGATCGTCGAGGCGCACGGGCTGCTCTTCGTCGGGCCCAAGCCCGAGCATATCCGCACGATGGGCGACAAGATCGAGGCCAAGCGCACCGCCGGCGCGCTCGGCCTGCCGCTCGTCCCCGGTTCGGACGGCGCGATCAGCGACATCGAGGAAGCCAAGCGCATCGCCGAGGCCGCCGGCTATCCGGTGATCATCAAGGCGGCGTCGGGCGGCGGCGGGCGCGGCATGAAGGTCGTGAACAACCCCGCTGATCTCGAAGCGCAGATGCTGCAGGCGGGCAGCGAGGCCAAGGCGGCGTTCGGCGACGCCACGGTCTATCTCGAGAAATATCTCGGCAATCCGCGCCACATCGAATTCCAGGTGTTCGGCGACGGCGAGGGCAACGCGATCCATCTCGGCGAGCGCGACTGCTCGCTCCAGCGCCGCCACCAGAAGGTGCTCGAGGAAGCGCTCTCCCCGGTGATCACGCCCGAGGAGCGCGCGCGCATGGGCGGCATCGTCGCCAAGGCAATGGCCGATATGGGCTATCGCGGCGCCGGCACGATCGAGTTCCTGTGGGAAGACGGCCACTTCTACTTCATCGAGATGAACACCCGGCTGCAGGTCGAGCATCCGGTGACCGAGATGATCACCGGCCTGGATCTCGTCCGCGAGCAGATTCGCGTCGCCGAGGGCCACGGCCTGTCGGTGAAGCAGGACGACATCGAATTCCGCGGCCATGCGATCGAATGCCGGATCAACGCCGAGGACCCGAAAACGTTCGCGCCATCGCCGGGCAAGATCGTGCATTTCCACGCCCCTGGCGGCATGCACGTCCGCGTCGATAGCGGCATCTATTCGGGCTACAAGATCCCGCCTTACTATGACTCGATGATCGCCAAGCTGATCGTCTACGGACGCACGCGGCAGGGCTGCATCATGCGGCTGCGGCGCGCGCTCGAGGAGTTCGTGATCGAAGGCGTCAAGACGACGATCCCGCTGCATCAGGCGCTGCTCGACGATCCCGAGTTCCAGCGCGGCGACTATACGATCAAGTGGCTGGAAGAGTGGCTGGCGAAGCAGAACGGATGAGCTTGAAAGCGACGATCTACCACAATCCGCGCTGCTCCAAGTCGCGCGAGACGCTGGCGATCCTGCAGGAGGCGCCGGGCGTCGAGGTCGAGATCGTCGAGTATCTCAAGACCCCGCCGAGCCGCGAGACGCTCAAGGATCTGTACCAGCGCGCCGGGATGACCGCACGCGAGGGACTGCGCATCGGCGAAGACGCGGCCAAGCCGCTCAAGGGCGCGGACGACGATGCGATCCTCGACGCGATGGCGGCGAACCCGATCCTGATCGAGCGACCGCTGGTGGTGACCGAGAAGGGCGTGCGGCTGGGGCGCCCGCCCGAGAAGGTGCGCGAGATTCTGTGACTCTACTTATCCTCTCCCGCCAGGGGGAGGTGGCGCCGAAGGCGACGGAGGGGAGGTGAGCGACTCACCGGCCGTCATGTTTCCTCCCCCTCCGTCAGGCTTTGCCTGACACCTCCCCCTGGCGGGGGAGGAAAAGATTGCGCAAGATCGGTCAGGCGCACCGCCCCGCCCGCCGCTACACCGCGCCTGCCCAGCCAAAGGTGCAGCAAGTGACGACCGAAGCCCAACGCCGCTATCTCGCCCGCTTTCGGCGCGTGCTCGACCATGTCGACGCGTGTCCGGACGGCGATCTCGGCGTCGAGGCGCTGGCTTCGGTCGCCGCCTTCTCGCCCTTCCATTTCCACCGCCAGTTCGCCGAGCTCACCGGCGTCACGCTCCACCGCTACGTCCAACTCGCGCGGCTGAAACGCGCCTCCTTCGCCCTCGCCTTTCGCGACGTGCCGATCACCGGGATCGCGCTCGCAAGCGGCTACGGGTCCGAGGCGTTCGCGCGGGTCTTTCGCAAGCGGCTGGGGCAGACGCCGAGTGAGTTCCGACGCGCGCCCGATTGGGAGCCCTGGGCAGCGGCAATCGCGCCGCTCGATCGCGCAAGGAGCATCCCGATGACCATCGCCTTCACCGACGCGGACGTTCGCATCGTCGATTTTCCCGAGACGCGCATCGCCCGTCTCGCCCATCGTGGCGACCCCGCCCGGATCGGCGACACGGTTCGCGCCTTCATCGCATGGCGGCGCGCGACCGGCCTCCATCCGTCGAAGAGCCGGACCTTCAACTTGCTCCACAATGATCCCGAGACCGTACCGCCCGAGGATTTCCGCATGGACGTCGCGGCGGGCACCGATGCGCCGATCGCCGGCAACGAGGCCAGCGTGGTCGAGGACCGGATTCCGGCGGGGCGCTGCGCCACGATGCGGCTGACCGGATCGAGCGACAATCTGAAGCCGGCGATCCATTTCCTCTATGCCGATTGGTTGCCGCGCAGCGGTGAGGAATTGCGCGACTATCCGATCTTCGCCGAACGCGTGGCTTTCTTCCCCGACGTCCCCGAGAACGAGGCGGTGACCGACATCTTCCTGCCGTTGCGGTGAGAGGTGCGGCGGAGATTGGGGCCGCACGCAATCGCCGTCACCCCACCGTGAGGTAGGTGCTGACGGAGAGGTGGATCCCGGACAGTAAGGCTTTCCCGGAAAGCCTGACTTCGGGGATTACGAGTCCGGCTCAGGGTCCAGATCCTAGCCCGCCTGCGGCTCCATCGCCGCCATCCGCCGTTCCATCTCCTCGGGCGCGACATCCTCGATATGCGTGGCGACGATCCAGCGATGGCCGAACGGGTCGACAAAGGTCCCCGAACGGTCGCCGTAGAACTGGTCCTGCACTTCGCGCTCGGCCGTTCCGCCGGCCGCTTTCGCCCGCGCGAACACCGCGTCGACATCGGGTAGATAGAGCATGACGCCCGTGCCGAGCCCCTTGCCGCCGATGCTCTTCGGGCTGAGATAGCCCATGCCCGGATGCTCGTCGGCGAGCATGATGTGCGAATCGCCGATGGCGAGCTCGGCATGGCCGATCCCGCCGTCCTTCTCCATGCGCATGACCTCGCGCGCGCCGAATACCTCGACATAGAAGTCGATCGCCGCCGCGCCATTGTCGACGACCAGATAGGGAATGACGCTGCGATAGCCCTCGGGAACCGGATTGATACCCATCGATCCTCTCCTGCCTTGGGAAGAAGACACCATACACCCAAAGCGACTCAGCGGCGCGGCTTTTCGATCGCCCCCTAGCCCCCGCCCCGCTCCCTCGCTAAGGGCTGCGCGCATGACCCAGATCACGCCCGAGATCGTCGCCGAGCACGGCCTGTCGCCCGAGGAATATGAGCGCGTCCTGCACGCGATGGGCCGCGAGCCCAACCTGACCGAGCTCGGCATCTTCTCGGTGATGTGGTCCGAGCACTGCTCGTACAAGTCGAGCCGCATCCATCTGAAGAAGCTCCCCACCACCGGCCCGCAAGTGATCTGCGGCCCCGGCGAGAATGCCGGCGTGGTCGACATCGGTGACGGCCAGGCGGCGATCTTCAAGATGGAGAGCCACAACCACCCGTCGTACATCGAGCCGTATCAGGGCGCGGCGACGGGTGTGGGCGGCATCCTGCGCGACGTGTTCACCATGGGCGCGCGACCGGTGGCGAACATGAACGCGCTGCGCTTCGGCCGGCCCGATCATCCCAAGATGCGCCACCTGATCGCCGGCGTGGTCCACGGCATCGGCGGGTACGGCAATTGCGTCGGCGTGCCGACCGTCGGCGGCGAAGTGAACTTCCACCCGGCCTATGACGGCAACATCCTCGTCAACGCGATGACCGTCGGCGTCGCCCACACCGACAAGATCTTCTATTCGGCTGCCAGCGGCGTCGGCAATCCGATCGTCTATGTCGGCTCGAAGACCGGCCGCGACGGCATCCATGGCGCGACGATGGCGAGCGCGGACTTCGGCGAGGATTCGGAGGAGAAGCGCCCCACCGTCCAGGTCGGCGATCCCTTTACCGAGAAATTGCTGATCGAGGCGTGCCTCGAGCTGATGGCGTCGGACGCGATCGTCGCGATCCAGGACATGGGTGCGGCGGGCCTCACCTCCTCCTCGGTCGAGATGGCGTCGAAGGGCGGAGTCGGCATCGAACTGATCATGGACGACGTGCCGCAGCGCGAGACGGGCATGACGCCCTACGAGATGATGCTGAGCGAGAGCCAGGAGCGGATGCTCATGGTGCTCAAGCCCGGCCGCGAGGCGTTTGCCGAGGCGATCTTCCGCAAATGGGAGCTCGATTTCGCGGTGATCGGCCATGTCACCGACACCGGCCGGATGGTGCTCAAATGGAAGGGCGATGTCGTCGCCGACATCCCGCTCGCCCCGCTCGCCGACGAGGCGCCGCTCTACGATCGTCCCCACGTGCCGACGCCCAAGCGCGCACCGCTGACCGACCTGCCCGAGAGCAGTGACCCGGCCGCCGACCTCATCAAGCTGATGGGCTCGCCCGACATCGCCAGCCGTCGCTGGATCTGGGAGCAATACGACCACATGGTCGGCGCCGACACCGTCCAGCGCCCCGGCGGCGACGCCGCGGTAGTCCGCGTCCACGGCACGCAAAAGGGCCTCGCGATCACCACCGATTGCACCCCGCGCTATTGCTTCGCCGATCCGGTCGAGGGCGGCCGTCAGGCCGTCGCCGAGGCGTGGCGCAACCTGACCTCGGTCGGCGCCAATCCGCTCGCGGTGACCAATTGCCTCAACTTCGCCAATCCGCAGCGCCCCGAGATCATGGGCCAGATCGTCGGATGCCTCGAGGGCATGAGCGAAGCGTGCATCGCGCTCGACTTCCCGATCGTCTCGGGGAACGTCTCGCTCTACAACGAGTCCAAAGCCACCGGCGGCGGCTCGGCGATCCTGCCCACGCCGGCGATCGGCGGGCTCGGGCTGCTCGCGGACTGGTCGACCAGCTGCACGATCGCCTTCAAGGGCGTCGGCGACACGATCCTAACGATCGGCGAGCGTGGCGGCGATCTCGGCCAGTCGATCTGGCTGCGCGAAGTGCATGGCCGCGAGGACGGCCCGCCCCCGCCCGTGGATCTCGCCGCCGAACGCCGCACCGGCGACTTCATCCGCGAGCAGATCGCCAAGGGCGCGATCACCGCGTGCCATGACGTCTCGGACGGCGGTCTCGCCGTCGCGGTCGCCGAGATGGCGCTGGCCTCGGGGATCGGCGCGCTGGTCAACGAGCCGCAGCCCTTCGGCATCGCCGGCTCGTTGTTCGGCGAAGATCAGGGGCTCTACGTCGTCACCGTCTGCGATTCGTGCCTCGCCGACTTCATGGTCGCGGCGCACAAGGCCGACGTCCCCGCCGACCATCTCGGCCGGACGATCAAGGAGCGGATCATCTTCGAGCTCGACGAGGGGGACTGGACGGTGAGTCTCGCCGATCTCCGCGCCGCGCACGAAGGTTTCTTCCCCGCGCTGATGGGCGAAGACGCCGCGCTGGCCTGAACCGCCCGGTTTCAAAAGGCTTCCCCGGCCGCCGATTGCGTCTAAGGTGCGCGATCGGAGGCCACGCCGATGACCGCAGGCTATTCAGGAACGCCGCTCGCCGACAAGCTGGGCCTGAAGCGCGGCATGCGCTGCTGGTTCCACAACATGCCCGACAGCGTACGCGCCGAGATCGATCCCGAGCGTGCCGAGGTCGAGGAGCAGCCCACTGCGTCGGACGGGCTGCAATGCGCGCATCTGTTCGTCACCGAGCGCGCGCGGTTCGAACGCGAGCTCGCCGCCGTGCGGCCGCTGATGGCGCCGAACGGCTTCATCTGGGTTTCCTGGCCCAAAAAAGCGGCGAAAACGGACACCGATCTGACCGAGGATGTGATCCGCGAAATCGCACTGCCGACGGGGTTGGTAGATATCAAAGTTTGCGCGGTGGATGCCACATGGTCAGGCCTCAAGCTGGTGATCCGCAAGGAAAATCGTTTCACCGAGCCATCGCATAAGCCCTGACTCGCTTTTCGCGAAAGATTGTGCACGATCTGGGAGATGCCCGATCCCGAGGCCCTCCCCTGGCAGCATTACCCCGAGCTGACCGACGCTGAGCGCGTGTCGCGCGCGCAAGCTTTCGCCGACGCGATGCGCCAGCGGCGCAGCTGCCGCGCGTTCCGCGAGGATCCGGTTCCCCGCGAAGTGATCGAGGCCGCGCTCGCCGCGGCGGGATCCGCGCCGAGCGGCGCCAACCGCCAGCCATGGCATTTCGCGGTCGTCTCCTCCCCCGAAGCCAAATGCGCGATTCGCATCGCCGCCGAGGAAGAGGAACGCGCCTTCTATGACGGCCGTGCCGGCAGCGAGTGGCTCGAGGCGCTCTGGCCGCTCGGCACCGGCGCCGACAAGCCCTATCTCGAGACCGCGCCGTGGCTGATCGTCGTGTTCGGCCAGCGTCGCGGCGGCCCCGATCCCGAGGATCTCAAGCAGAATTACTACGTCACCGAGAGCGTCGGCCTCGCCTGCGGGCTGCTGCTCGCAACGCTGCACGAGGCCGGAGTGGCGACCCTCGTCCACACGCCCAACCCGATGCGCTTCCTCAACCGGGTGTGCCGGCGCCCCGACCACGAAAAGCCGGTGATGGTGATCATAGCCGGCTATCCGGCGGACGATGCGACGATCCCGGTGCACGCGCTCGAGAAGAAGTCGCTGGAGCAGATCGCCAGCTGGCTGTAGCGCGCGGCGATGCCCGAGGCCGCCCCCCCCGCAGACGATAGCGCGCCGCCTGCGCGGCTCGCCGCGCTCGATGTGGTTCGCGGCGTCGCGGTGCTCGGCATCCTGCTGCTCAACATCCTGAGCTTTGGGCTGCCGCAAGCCGCCTATCTCAATCCGCGCGCCTGGGGCGGCTGGCACGGCGCCGACCTCATTACCTGGGCAATCAACTTCATATTGTTCGACGGGCGGATGCGCGGGCTCTTCTCGTTCCTGTTCGGCGCCTCGATGCTGCTGGTGATCGAGCGCGCCGAAGCCAAAGGCGAGAACGCCGCCTCGGTCCATTACCGGCGCATGGGCTGGCTGCTCGTCTTCGGCCTCGCCCATCTCTGGCTGGTCTGGGAAGGCGACATCCTCGCGCACTATGCGATGATCGGGATGCTGGCCTATGCATTGCGCGAACTGCCGACCGAAAAGCTGCTCGCACTCGGCGTGGCGCTGATCGCCGCGACCACTCTGCTCTTCGCCGGCTTCCCGATCGCCGTGCAGGAAGGCCGCGACCTGCCCGCGCTCGTCCAGATCATGGGCGTGCCGCCCGCCGCCGACATCGCGCGCGAACTGGCGCTCCATCGCGGCGGCTATGCCGCTATCCTGCAGGCCCGGCTGGCCGAGCACGGCCTGTCGCCGCTCACCTTGCTATGGGTCTACGGCCCGGAGACCCTCGCCTATATGTTGTTCGGCATGGCGGGGCTGCGCAGCGGCATGCTGCGCGGCGCATGGCCTCGTGCGCGGTACCGGCGCTGGCTGCTGGTCTGCTGGGGCATCACGCTGCCGGCCTATGCCGTGCTGGCGCTGTGGATCGTGCACGCGCAGTTCAGCCTGTCCGCGATGGCTTGGGCGGGCTGGATGCTGCCGGTGCCGCTGCGCCCCGCGATGATCGCCGGCTGGGCCTGCCTGATCCTGTTGCTGGCGCACCCGGGCGGCGCGCTCACGACGCGGCTGGCGGCGGCGGGGCGGATGGCGTTCACCAATTACCTCGCGACCAGTCTGATCTGCACCGCGCTCTTCTATGGCTATGGGCTGGGCTGGTTCGGCCAGCTTTCGCGCGGGCAGCTCTATCTGGTGGTAGCGGCGCTGTGGGCGGCGATGCTGCTCTGGTCGAAGCCGTGGCTCGCGCACTTCCGATTCGGGCCGTTCGAGTGGTTGTGGCGGAGTCTGGCGCGGGGAAGGTTGCAAAAGTTACGCGGACCAGCCTCCGTATAACTGCGAATGCTTCGCAATACCCTTGCGAATCGGTCTCATTAGCCGTACATCCCGGCCATCGAGGCGTGAGGGTTCCATGGTCGTCTGCGTTTGCAATGCAATCCGGGAGAATGATGTGCGTGCGGCAGCCCGCGACGGCGCGACCAGCGCCTGCCAGGCCTATCGCGCGCTCGGACGCAGCGCCAAATGCGGCCAGTGCGTGCCTTTCGCGCGCGAGATCATCAACGCCGAACGCGCGGCTGCGTAGCGTTCTCAACTAGAAAAACCGCAGATTTCTGCGGTTTTCGGCGCGCCTTTTTGGCGCTATGGCATCCCTGCAAACACAGGGAAGAACAGCCATGAAGGGCGACGCCAAGGTCCTCGATTACCTCAACGAGGTGCTCAAGAACGAGCTCACCGCGATCAACCAATATTGGCTGCATTACCGGTTGCTCGACAATTGGGGCATCAAGAAGCTCGCCGAGCTCGAACGTCACGAATCGATCGACGAGATGAAGCACGCCGACAAGCTGGCGGAGCGCATCCTGTTCCTCGAAGGCCTGCCCAATTTCCAGCTGCTCGGCCGGCTGCGCATCGGCGAGAATGTCGAGGAGATCCTCCGCGCCGACCTCGCGGTCGAAGTCGAGGCGATCGCCGTCCTCAAGGACGCGATCCAGCATTGCGAGAGCGTGCGCGACTATGTCAGCCGCGACCTGTTCACCGACATCCTCGAGAGCGAGGAAGAGCATGTCGACACGCTCGAGCGCCAGTTCGACATGATCGCGCGGATGGGGCTGGAGAATTACATCCAGCTCAACAGCAAGGCCGAAGAAGCGAGCTAGGAACCCTTAAACTCCCTTCCCTGAAAGGGAGGGGCTGGGAGTGGGTGCGCGCGTCCGCGCGCCAAAAAGACTCATCGCCAGGCACGAAAGCGTCGAGCTACGCTCGCCGCTACCCACCCCTAACCCCTCCCTTCCAGGGAGGGGAACACCGTTACAGAACCGGGCGGCGCCCGAAGGCGGCGGCGGGCTTGCGCGCGACCAGCGGATTGGCTTCGCGCTCGAGCATGTCGAGCGTGGTCTCGAACAGCGGGCGCAACTTTACGACATGCTCGAGCGCCTCGGTCGGCGTCTCACGGCGCTCGATGCAGCCGCGCGCGATCATCTCGATCGTCTCGGCGACCTCGGACAGCGGATCGGCGCCGAACTGGCGCGATTCGCCCTTCAGCGTGTGCGCGGGGATCACCATCGCGGTCGCGTTGTGGCTGCGCATCGCGTCTTCGATACGGTCCACCGACTTGATGCCGTCCTCGCGGAAATAGCCGAGGATGCGCACGAAATTCGCGCCGAGCTCCGTGCGTGCCTGCTGGAAGCTTTCCCAGTTCACCAGCGGATCATTGCCGATCGTCACGTTCATACCCCACAGCGTACCCCCCGAAGGTACGCCGCGATGATAATCGGGGAACGTAAACAGGGCGTTGATGGATGATGCCGGGAGATTTCCGGAGCTCCACATTCCTCCCCCGCAAGGGGAGGATAGGCCGCCCGGAGTCCCGGTTACCCGCTCTTCTCGCGATCGAACGGATTTTTCGGCGCGCGCAGGCTGAGGCGGACGGGCACCGCGCCGAAATCGAATTCCTTGCGCAATCCGTTGATCAGATAGCGCTGATAGCTCATCGGCAGCAGATCGACGCGCGTGCCGAACAGCACGAAGCTGGGCGGACGGCTCTTGTTCTGGGTGATGTAGCGCGGCTTGATCCGCTTGCCGCCGGGCGCAGGCGGCGGATTGGCCTCGATCGCGCGCTCGAACCAGCGATTGAGCTGGCCGGTCGAAACGCGGCGCGACCATGCCTCGCGCGTCTCGAAAGCGACCTTCATCATCGTGTCGAGCCCCTTGCCGGTCACGGCCGAAACCGTGAGCAAGGGCACGCCCTTGACCTGCGCCAGGCCCTCGTCGAGCGCCTTCTTCACGCCGTTGAACAGGCTCGATGCGTCCTCGGCGACGTCCCATTTGTTGAGGACGATGATCAGCGCGCGGCCTTCCTGCAACACGCGATCGGCGATCTTGAGATCCTGCACCTCGAGCCCGCGGGTGGCATCGAGCAGCAGCACCACGACTTCGGCGAAGTCGATCGCGCGCAGCGTGTCCATCACCGAGAGCTTTTCGAGCTTCTCCTCGACGCGCGCCTTTTTGCGCAGCCCGGCAGTGTCGATCAGGCGGACCTTGCGCATCGCGCCTTCGAAATCTTCCCACTCCCAATCGACCGAGATCGAATCGCGGGTGATCCCCGCCTCGGGGCCGGTGATCATCCGCTCCTCGTCGAGCAGCCGATTGACCAGAGTCGACTTGCCGGCATTGGGCCGCCCGACGATCGCCAGCTTGAGCGGCGCATCGGGCGATTCCTCGTCCTCGGGCGCTTCGTCGTCCTCGTCGCGTTCGACATGCGGGAGCAAGGCTTCGAACAGATCGGCGACGCCCTCGCCATGCTCGGCCGAGAAGGGGATCGGATCGCCAAGGCCCAGCGCCATCGCCTCGAGGATGCCGGCCTCGCCCGCCCTGCCCTCGGCCTTGTTGGCCATCAGCACGACCGGACGATCGGTGCTGCGCAGCCAGCGGGCGATCTCCTCGTCGAGCGGCGTCACCCCGGCGCGCGCGTCGATCAGGAAGAGCGAGACATCGGCGTCGCGCACCGCCGCCTCAGTCTGCGCGCGCATCCGGCCGGGGAGCGTCGCGACGTCCTTGTCCTCATAGCCGGCGGTATCCATCACCCGGAATTCGAGCCCGAGCAGGTTCGCCTCGCCCTCGCGGCGATCGCGCGTGACGCCGGGCTGGTCGTCGACCAGCGCGATCCGCTTGCCGACCAGCCGATTGAACAGGGTCGACTTGCCGACATTCGGGCGTCCGATGATGGCGACGATGGGAAGGGGCATTTTCGAAAACTCACTCCCCTCCCTGAAAGGGAGGGGCTGGGGGTGGGTGCGCGCGTCTGCGCGCCTAATAGACTCAAAGGACGGTATAAACAAAGTGACGGGCGGGGCATCGAGCCCCACCCGTCACTACCCACCCCTGGCCCCTCCCTGGAAGGGAGGGGAATGCGTTACCTGTACGCCGACAGCCGACCCTTGTCGTCGAGGACGTAGAGCGTGTTGTTGGCGACCGTCAGCGGAAGCGAGATCGACTCCTTGGTGTCCATCGTGCCCGTCACGCTGCCGTCGGTCGGCGAGGCGAAGACGATCTCGCCGCGGCTATTGCCGAGTACGAGACGGCCGCCCGCGAGCACGGGGCCGACCCAGGAGATCGGATTCTTCGACTTCTTCTCATTCTCGTAACGGCGCAGCTGCGAGATCCAGCGGATCTTGCCGGTGCCGCGCGCGATCGCGATCAGCCGGGCGTCGTCGGTGACGACGAACAGCCATTCGCCCGCCGCCCAAGGCGTCGAGATGCCGGCGATGGTCTGCTCCCAGAGCGGGTTGCCGCTGGCGATGTCCATCGCGACCATGCGGCCGCCCTGCCCGATCGCATAGACGCGGCCCTGATCGATCACCGGCTCGGCATCGATGTCCGACAGCGACGAGACCGAAGTCGACATCGAGGTGCGCGAGAGCACCACGTCCCACAGCGAGCGGCCATTCTCGTAGCGATAGGCGTTGAGCTCGCCCGACGAGAAGCCGGCGACCACCGTGCCCTGCGCCGAGGCCGGTGCGGCGACGCCGAACACGCCCTGCGATTCGAGGCTGGCCGAGACGGTCCACGCGACTTCGCCGCTATCCTGATTGAGCGCGAAGAGCTGATTGTCCTGCGTCACGACATAGGCCTGGCCATTGGCGAGCGTCGGTGCGCCGCGCAGCGGGCCGCCGGGGCGCTTGCGCCAGATCACCGCGCCGTCGGCGACGTTGAGCGCGACCACGTCGCCGAGGCCGTTCGTCGCGAAAGCGCGCTCGCCCTCGACGCTGACGCCGCCGCCGAAGCGCGCGCCCTTATTGCCTTCCTCGTTGGCGGTATTGGCGCGCCACAGCTCCGCGCCGGTATCCGCCGCGAGCGCATGGACGATGCCGCCGGTATCGATCACGAAAAGCTTGTTGTCGGCGACCACCGGCGAGGCGGCGAGCCGCTCCTTCTTGGACGGCTTGGCGATATCCTTCGACCAGATCCGCGCAGGGCTCGCGGCGAGCGCGAGATGGCCCATCGACTTGGCCGCGTTGCCGCCGGGCTGACGCCAGCCGTCATTGGCTGCGGCTTCGGGAAGCAGCACCTCGACTCCGGCGAGCGACTTGTCGGCGGTGACGTCGCTCTCCGAGACGAGGATCGGCACCCGCTCGCCGAGCACGGGCGTCTTCTTGCCACTGCCTTTGAAGATCCCGCAGCCGCTCACCATCGCGAGCGCCGCGAGAGCAGCAGCCACCCTCACCTTGTTGTTCATTGAGCCTTGGTTTCCTTCGACTGATCGATCGCGTCGACACCGAGTACGCCTGCCAGCTGAACCGCGCGTTGACGGAGCGATTCGGGCACCTTCTCGCCGCCCTGGGCAATCTGTCCGTAGAGCCGGCCCGCCTCGGCGCGGTTGCCTGCCTTGAGATAGGCCGCGGCGACGAGCTCGCCCGCGGTGCCGAGCCACGGCGAATTGGGATTCACCAGCCCCTTCAGGCGATCGATCACGACCTGCGGCTTGAGGCTGTCATATTCGGCGACCGTCTGACGGATCAGCGCGAGATCGCGATAGGGCTGCTCGACCTTGGCGTCGTTGGCGACCTGGGCGAACTTGGCGGCGGCGCCCTTGGCGTCGTTCTTCTGGAGCAGCAGATTGCCCTGCGCGATCCGCGCCATCGCGGCATAGCCGGGGTTGCTGCCGGTCGCGATCTTGTCGAGCGCGGGCAGCGCCTTGTCGGTCTGGTTCTGCTCGACCAGCCGCATCGCGGCGTCATATTCCTCGCCCTGCCTGCCGGCGGTGCTCTGGCTGTGATGCTGCCAATAGAGCCAGCCTGCGAGCGCGATCAGCCCGACGACCACGAGGCCGATGATCAGCCGGCCATAGCGCCGGAAAAGCTGCGCCGCTTGCTCGCGGCGATACTCCTCGTCGACTTCGCGCAGAAAGGCTTCGTCAGTGGTGCCGGAGGGAGGAAGCGCCAAAATTGACTCCATGGGGTTGGTGCGGCCGCGGACCTTAGCCGCGGGCACCGTCTAAAGAAAGCGTGCTGCTAACCCTTCAGTCGCGCGCCGGATAGACCTGTTCTGCGCCCGGAAAGTCCCGCGACCGGACTTCGGCGGCATAGGTAGCAACCGCGGCGGAAATGCGGCCGGCGAGATCGTCGTAGCGCTTCACGAAGCGCGGCGTGCGCTCGAACAGGCCGAGCATGTCCTCGGTCACCAGCACCTGCCCGTCGCATTGCGCCGACGCGCCGATGCCGATCACCGGCACGGGGACCGCGGCGGTGATCTCGTTGGCGAGGCCTTCGACCACCCCTTCGGAGACGATCCCGAAGGCGCCGGCATCGGCGATCGCGCGGGCATCGTCGAGGATCTGCGCGTGCTCGGCATTGCTGCGGCCGCGCGCGCCATAGCCGCCGAGCGCGTTCACGGCCTGCGGGGTGAGGCCGATATGGCCCATCACCGGGATCCCGCGCCGCGTGAGGAACTCGACCACCGGCGCCATCGCGGTGCCGCCTTCGAGCTTCACCCCCGCCGCACCGGTCTCGGCGAGCACGCGCGCGGCCGATTCGAAGGCGCGCTCGGGGCTCGCTTCGTAGCTGCCGAAGGGCATGTCGACGATCACCACCGAATGCCAGCTGCCGCGCACCACTGCGGCGCCGTGCGCGATCATCATGTCGAGCGTCACCGGCAGCGTCGAGGGCAGGCCGTAGATCACCTGCCCCAGGCTGTCGCCGACGAGCAGCACGTCGCAATGCGGATCGAGCAGCTGCGCCATCCGCGTGGTGTAGGCAGTGAGCATCACCACCGGATCCTTGCCCTTGCGGTTGCGGATCGCGGGGATGGTGAGCCGCTTCATCGGCGCGGGCGTGGGATTGGCGCGGCTGGTGCCGGTGTCGAGCGTGTAGGTGGACATGGCGCTGCTCTAGCGCCGCAGCGGCGCGGGCGCCAGCGACGGCGCCCTCAGCTCAGCCGAGCCAGCCGCGCCGCTGGGCGTAACCCGCGAACCAGATCTGGAAGATCGCGATCGCGAAGATGACGATCGGGAAGCCGGTGGCAACCAGCACGCCCTTGTGCGCGATCAGATCGGTGGTGACGAAGATATAGCCGAACTGGACGATCACGGCGATCAGCGAGACGAGGTAAAGCGGCCGGGCGAGCCGCGAGCGCAACAGCAGCGCGATCGAGCCGAGCAGCCCTGCGCCCACCGCCACGGCATAGACGATATTGAGCCAGCCCGGCAGCGCCGCGTAGAAGGCGCGATCCCAGTCGGTCGCCTTGGGATCGATGTCGGGCCCCCAGGCGAGGTGCGCGTAGAAGGACGCGCAGCCCATCAGCCCCCACAGCACCAAAAGCACCGCCACGACGATGAACCAGCCCGCAGGCCGCTGCCGAACCCAGGTTGCCACGCGTCCCTCCCGTGCCTGTATTTTCTGCGGGCGGAACGTAACGGAAATCGAACGAACCCGCTACGGGTTTCCAGCGGCCTTCAGAGCAAGGCGCGGGCGTAGCGATCGGGCGCGAAACCGATCAGGATGCCGCCGGGATGCTCGAGCACCGGGCGCTTGATCATCGAGGGCTGGGCCAGCATCAGCGCGCTCGCCTTGTCGCCGTCGAGACCCTGTTTGTCGGCGTCGTCGAGCTTGCGGAAAGTGGTGCCCGCGCGATTGAGCACCGTTTCCCAGCCCTCCGCCGCGATCCAGCGCGCCAGCCGGGCGGGATCGACCCCGGCGGTCTTATAGTCGTGGAAATGATAGGCGATCGCGTGGTCGTCGAGCCAGGCCCGCGCCTTCTTGATCGTGTCGCAATTCTTGATGCCATACATCGTGACGGTCATGCTTCGTCCTTCAGGAAGCGGCCCAATGTGACGACCTTCTGCCGCTCGAGCCCGAGCGCCTGGTAGAAGCCGAGCGCGGCGTGGTTGTCCTCGCGGACCATCAGCTGGATCTTGGGCGCGCCGCGGGCGCGGAGCCAGTCCTCGGCGGCGGCCATCAGCGCGCGGCCGAGTCCGGCGCGCTGCTGCGCGGGCGCGACGGCGAGATAATAGACCCAGCCGCGATGGCCGTCGAACCCGACCATCACGCTGCCGGTGATTTCGTCGGCTCCGCGCGCGACGAGCACGGTCGAGGTGGCGCCGGTCAGCGCAAGGGCGAAATCCGCATCGGGATCGTTCCACGGGCGGGTGAGTCCGCAGGCGCGCCACAGCCCGGTCACCGCCGGCCCGTCCTCCGCGACCGCCGCCGCGATCAGCGGGCGATGCACGTCACGCCGGCCCAGAGATTGGTGATCTCGCCTGCGGGTTCGCGCGTGGTCAGCAGGCCCGACAGGCCGCCGGCACCGAACTCGATCCCGAGGGTCGAATCCTCGACGCTGATCGCGCTCGCCGATTCGAGCTGCCTGCGAGTCGAGCCGATGCCGATGCCTGCCGCGGTGGCGAAGCGGCCGCCTTCGCGCCCGTCGAGATCCCAGCCGGCAAACTTGCCGTCCTGGAAATAGAGCCCGAGCCCTTCGCGGAAGTTGGCGAACGACAGCGCGCCGGCGCCGCATTCCTGATCGTCGCCCTCCTCGATCGGATTGCCGAGCGCGGCGGCGATCATCCGGGTCGCGGCGGCGCGGGGCATGCCGAACGTGACGTGGCGCGCCGCACCCCCCGGAAGCACGACGCTGAGCCCGTCGGGGGCGAGATTGACCGCCGGGCCGGCCGTTTCGGCGGCGTTGGCGGCATTTGCCTCGGCGGGTGCGGGGCTGGGCATGATCAGCTCGTCGGCATTGCCTTCGAAGGTGATCGAGCGATTCGCACCGGGCTCCGCTCCGGGGCCGCCGCAGCCGGCGAGCAACACGAGGGCGGCGAGGGGCATGACGTGCGCCGCGCCGAAGGATGCGGGCGAGGCTGGTCCGCAGCCGCGCTTGATCCGCGTCACTCCCATTCGATCGTCCCCGGCGGCTTGGAGGTATAGTCGTAGGTCACGCGGTTGATCCCGCGGACCTCGTTGACGATCCGCGTCGCGACGCGCGGCAGGAAATCGCCGGGGAACTGGAAGGCCACCGCGGTCATCCCGTCGGTCGAGGTCACCGCGCGCAGCGCCAGCACATGGTCATAGGTGCGGTAATCGCCCATCACCCCGACCGTGCGCACCGGCAGCAGCACCGCGAAGGCCTGCCAGATCGCATCGTAGAGCCCGGCGTTGCGGATCTCCTCGAGATAGATGGCATCGGCCTTGCGCAAGATGTCGCAGCGTTCCTTGGTGACTTCGCCGGGGATGCGGATCGCGAGGCCCGGCCCCGGGAAAGGATGGCGGCCGACGAAGATGTCGGGCAGGCCGAGCTCGCGGCCCAATGCGCGGACCTCGTCCTTGAACAGCTCGCGCAGCGGCTCGACGAGCTTCATGTTCATCCGCTCGGGCAGCCCGCCGACATTGTGGTGGCTCTTGATCGTCACCGAGGGGCCGCCGGTGAAGCTGACGCTCTCGATCACGTCCGGGTAGAGCGTGCCCTGCGCGAGGAAATCGGCGCCGCCGATCTTCTTCGCCTCCTCCTCGAACACTTCGATGAAGGTCTTGCCGATGAATTTGCGCTTGGCCTCGGGGTCGGTCACGCCCGCCAACCCGTTCAGGAACAGCGTCTCGGCGTTCACATGGACGAGCGGGATATTGTAATGGCCGCGGAACAGGCTGACGACCTGATCGGCCTCTCCTGCCCGCATCAGCCCGTGATCGACGAACACGCAGGTCAGCTGCTCGCCGATCGCCTCGTGGATCAGCACCGCGGCCACCGCGCTGTCGACCCCGCCCGAAAGCCCGCAGATCACTCGGCCCTTGCCGACCTGCGCGCGGATTTCGGCGATCTTGGCGGCGCGGAACTCGGCCATCGTCCAGTCGCCCTGCAGCCCGCAGACATGACGGACGAAATTGGCGAGCAGCCGCGCGCCGTCGGGCGTGTGGACCACTTCCATGTGGAACTGGGTGGCGTAATAGCGCCGCGCATCGTCGGCGACGACCGCGAAGGGCGAGCCGGGGCTCACCGCCACCGGGCGGAAGCCGGGCGCGAGCGCGGTGACCTTGTCGCCATGGCTCATCCAGACCTGATGCGTCTCGCCTTCGGCCCAGAGCCCGTCGAACAGCACGCAGCCGTCCTGGATCTCGATGAAGGCGAGCCCGAACTCGCCCGAATCGCCGAGCTCGACGGTGCCGCCGAGCTGCTCCATCATCACTTGCTGGCCGTAGCAGATGCCGAGGATCGGCAGTCCCGAATCGAAGATCTCCTGCGGCACCCGCGGGCTGCCCTCGTCGAGCACCGAGGCGGGCGAGCCCGAGAGGATGATCCCCTTGGGCTGCATCCGCTGAAACGCCTCGGCGGCGGAATTGAAGGGAGCGATCTCGCTATAGACCCCGGCTTCGCGCACGCGGCGCGCGATCAGCTGGGTCACCTGGCTCCCGAAATCGACGATCAGGATTGAATCGGCATGATGTTCCATGCCCGACGCGCATAGCAGATGCGGCCGGCATGGGAAGGGCGTCGCATCGGGTTATTGCGCGGGTGGCCCGGCAGCCTCGACGATCCGCCCGGCGATCTCGGAGAGCTTGCCCTGCGCGGTGGGAGTCGATCGGTTGGCGAGCAGCACGATGGCGAGCCCGCGCTCGGGATAGAGCTGAACCACGCTGGAGAAGCCGAAAGTGCCGCCCGAGGTGCGCAGCTGGCGCCCGCCGCCGGGGAGTTCGGTGACGATCCAGTTGAGCGCGACCGCGGTCTTCTTGTCGAGGGTGAACCAGCTGCCCTTGTGGCTGAGCGCCACCGCAGGGTCCTTCTCGTTCAGCTGGAGCGCGGCATAGCGCAGCATATCGGCCATCGAATAGCGCCAGCCGAACCTGTCGCGCGGCAGCACCGCGGCCTCGACGCCCTCGGCGTCATAGCCGGTCGCGGAGGCGCCAGCGGCGAAGCCCAGTGGCTTCTCGATCTCGCGGGCGAGCAGTGCCTGATAGGGTTCGCCATAGATCCGCTCGACCAGATAGATGAGCAGCTGTGCGGCGACGTTGGAATGCGCGACCTCGTCGCCGGGGCGCTTGCCCGGCGAGACTTTCCGCAGATCGGCGAGGAAATCGGCCTTGCCATAGGCGGCGAGCGCCTTGGCCATGCGGAAGCGGCCGGGATCGTCCTTGAGCCCCGACAGATCGGGAAGATTGTCGGGCAGCGCCGAGGTCATGTTGGCGAGATGGAGCAACCGTACCGGCTCGCCCCCGAACTGGAGATTGGGCCAGTCGCCGTCGAGATATTTCCGCACGTCGTCGTCGAGGCTGGCCTTGCCCGCGACCACCGCGCGGGCGAGGAGCAGGCTCGTGATCGTCTTGGAGATCGACCCGATCTCCCACGCGGTGGCGTCGGTCGGCGCGGGACCGCCTTTGGCGACCGATCCGAAATGCCAGGTGGTGAACTTGCCATCGCGAACCATGCCGATCGACAGGCCGACGCCCTTTTCCGCGGCGAGATAATCGGCGCCGCCGGCGCGCGCCACGGCATCGACCCCGGCGGCGCGCGCCGCGGCATCGACCGACGTCTGCTGCGCCAGCGCCGGCGTCGCCAGCATGACCATCGTGATCACCGCGGGTTTCAGCATTCGCCCCTCCCATTCTGGCGGGAGGCTGACGCGCGGAAGCTGTCGCTGCGATGAACGGCGTCAGTTCGTGCCGAGGCCGTCGATCGTCACGGACGGCACGCTGTCCCTGCGAAGCTCGCAGCGGAACTTGTGCGTCGGCTTGACCGCGTCGCTATAGCCTTGGGCGAGATCGACCTTGCCCTTGATGATCACGCGCTTGCCGAGCGCCACCTGGGAATCGATCGAGACGACTTCGGCCGTGCCGGCATAGCTGTGCGCCGCGGCCTCGACCGCATCGCCGCAGCGTGCCTCGGCGCGCTGTTCCACCGAGCCCGCGCGCGCCTCGCCCGGCGGGGCATGATCCCAGTCGGGATCGATCTCCACCGAAATGCCGTCCTCTTCGAGGCCGGTATCGGCGCTGGTCGGAAGGCCGAACAGATTGCCGAGGACGAGCGCGCCGACGATCGAGCGCCACGACGTGCCGCGGTGCTCGCGCCGATCGTCCTGCGCCGCGGCGGGCAAGGTCAAGGACAGCGCCGCGGCGAGCGCGGCACCTTTTGCTGACGGCCGAAGCATCGACTCTTCTCCCACGCCCCCGGAGATCCGATCCTCCGGAATGCAGCGAGCGAATCGACCCTTCAGCCGTTTCGCGTCGAACCCCGCCGCTGCGGCGTCGGAGCCGGATCAGATCGTCCCGAGCCCTTCGATCGTGACCACCGGCTCGTCGCCGGCGCGCAGCGCGCAACGGAATTTGTGGCTGGGCTTGTCCGCGTCGTTGTAGCTCTCGGCGACTTCGACCCGGCCCTTGATCACCCAGCTCTTGCCGTTCCACAGATTGTCGGTGATCGCCGTCACCCGGGCGAGCCGGGCGAATTGCTGGGCCTGCGTCTCGGCGGCGACCGCGCAGCGATCGGCGGCGGCGTCCTGATCATAGAGCCCGTCATATTCGGCTGCGCCCGGCGCGGGGATGTCCGGCACCGGCGATCCCTGCGGCGGCGGTGCGCCGTCGCCCGCCGCGGCGGGGCCGCCGTCGAGCGTGCCGGCTTCGAGCGGCGGGGCTTCGTAATCCTCGTAATAGACCGCCTCGCGCTCGCGCTTCTTCTTCTCGGCCGATTTGACCGCCAGCAGCCCGCCGATGAGCAATGCGCCGAGCACCAGCCCGCCGGCATCGACTCGCTCGCCGCGATGATGGTGGTGATGGCGCTGCGGTCCGCGCGAGCGCCACGACTGGGCTTCGGCCGGCAGCGCCATGGTCATGACGGCCAGCACCGCGCCGGCCCCGGCCAGCGGTCGAAATAACTGCATTGGTTCCCTCCCTTGCCCTCGCGTAACGAAAGCTAGGAAGGCCCGGCTTTCGCGCGGCTGAACCGGTTCGTCAGCCGGGCGTCAGCTGCGATCCGGGCCGATCGCGGATGATCCGCTACGGGAAGGATCCCTGTCCGCTTTCCACCAATTCCCGTGTTCGCGCCGGTTCAACGGTGCCAGGATCCGCTGACGAGTCGCGAACTTGTCGCTGGAGAAGTGTCATGCGCCCGCAACCGCTCATCGCCGTCGCCGATGTCGAGGCCAGCAGCCGATGGTACCAGCAACTGCTCGGCTGCCGCAGCGATCATGGCGGCCCCGCCTATGAGCGCCTCGTGTCGAACGGCGATCTCGTGCTTCAGCTGCACAGCTTCGAGGTCGAGCATGATCATGGGGCGATCGGCGACCGCTCCGACCGCCCATATGGCAACGGCGTCCTGCTATGGTTCGAAGTCGACGATTTCGACGAGGCGGTCAGGCGGAGCGCGGAGATGAAGGCCGAGGTTTTCCTTCCCAAACACCGCAATCCTCCGCCGCCGGAAGAAGGCGGGCCCAATCACTGGGAGATCTGGCTGACGGATCCGGACGGCTACCGGGTCGTGCTTTCGAGCCCCGACGGATCGGCGGATGGCGACTGGACTCCGGCGAAGCCGGAACATCGCAGCTGATCCGGAGATCGGCTCCGGACCCGCTCTCCGCGAGGGAAGCGCCTGTGGAGAGCCCCCTCCGCCACCGGCCTGCGGTCGGTGCCCCCCTCCCCGTTTCGGGGAGATTCCTGATCCGCGCGCGAGGCGTAGCCGCTACCGAGCCTTCACCGCGAGCCCGGTCCACGCCGCGGCGAAGGCCCAGATGTCGGCGGCTTCGTCGATGATCTTGTCGGTGGGCTTGCCCGAGCCATGGCCGGCGCGCGTCTCGATCCGGGCGAGGTGCGGCTTGTCGCCGATCGCGGCCGCCTGCAGCGCGGCGGTGTATTTGAAGCTGTGGCCGGGGACGACGCGGTCGTCGGTGTCGGCGGTGGTGACGAGGATCGCCGGATAGTCGCGGCCGCCGCGCACGTTGTGATAGGGCGAGTAACCGTAGAGGCGATGGAAGTCCGCCTCTTCCGAGGGGCGACCATAATCGTCGACCCAATAGCGGCCGGCGGTCCAGCGATCGAAGCGCAGCATGTCCATCACGCCGACCTGGGGGAGCGCCGCGGCGAACAGCTCGGGGCGCTGGTTGGTCACCGCGCCGACGAGCAGGCCGCCGTTCGAGCCGCCCTGGATCGCGAGCTGGCCCGCGCCGGCGATCCCTTGCGCGACGAGATATTCGGCGGCCGCGATGAAATCGTCGAAGCTGTTCTGCTTGTTGGCGAGCCGGCCGCCATCGTGCCACGCCTTGCCATATTCGCCGCCGCCACGGATGTTGGCGATGGCGACCGCGCCGCCCTGCTCCATCCACGCGATGCGCGACGAGGAGAAGCTGGGGGTGAGCGGGATGTTGAACCCGCCATAGGCGTAGAGCAAAGTCGGCGCCGGTCCGGTCACGCCCTTGCGGCGGACGACGAACATCGGGACGCGGGTGCCGTCCTTCGACGCGAAGAAGAGCTGTTCGACATGATAGTCGGCGGGATCGAAGAGCAGCTTGGGCGCGGCCCAGGGCGCGCTCTCGCCGGTGGCGATGTTGAGCCGGTAGATCGTCGCCGGCGCGTTGAAGCTGGTGAAGGCGTAGAAGGTCTCGGGATCATCCTGCTCGCCGCCAAAGCCCCAGGCGGTGCCGATCCCCGGCAGCGCCACCGGCTCGAGCCGTGTGCCGTCGAGCGCATAGCGGCGGATTTCGGTGCGCGCGTCGACCAGATAGCTGGCGACGAGGATATGGCCGACGATCGCGGCGCCCCCGAGCGTGGCCTTGTCCTCGGGAATCAGCGCATGGGTCTCGGGATGCTCGCTCGTGCCGATGTCCATCGTCACCACGCGCATCCGCGGGGCGTGGTTGTTGGTGGTCCAGTAGAAACGCGTGCCGACATTGCCGGCGAGCGACCAGTGATGGTTGAGCCCGTGGATGATCGTGCGCGTCGGCCAGGCGGGATCGTTGAGATCGGCCAAGGTGATCTCGTAGCGATCGTCGGTGCCCTCGCTGGTGGTGATCACCAGCCAATGCCCGTCGTCGGTGATCTGGGCGTAATGGCTGTGCGTCGGCGCGGCGGGTGTCTCATAGACCAGCCGATCGGCCGATTGCGGCGTGCCGAGCCGGTGAAACCAGATCTTGTGGTTCTCGTTGAGCGCCTGGAATTTCTCGGCCTCGGCGACCTCGGGATAGCGCGAGTAGAAGAAGCCGCTGCCGTCCTTCGCCCATGCCGCGGCGAGGGTGAACTTCATGCCGTGGACGACGTCCCCCGTCTCCTTGCCGGTGGCGACGTCGAGCACGCGCGCGACGCGCCAGTCGCTGCCGCCGTCCTGCACCGCGTAGAGGAGATGCTCGCCATTGTCCGAGGGCACCCATTCGGAGAGCGCGGTGGCGCCGTCCTCGGACCAGCCATTGGGGTCGATCAGCACGCGCCCGGGCCCGTCGAGGCTGTCGCGCACGAACAGCACCTCCTGGTTCTGCAGCCCGGTATTGTGCATGTAGAAATAGCGCCCGCCCTTCTTCTGGGGCAGGCCGAAGCGCTCGTAGTCGAAAAGCTGGCGGATGCGGGTGCGGAACCAGTCGCGGCCGGGAAGCGCGGCGAGCGCCGCCTCGGTGACTTCGTTCTGCGCCGCGACCCAGGCGGCGACCTCGGCGTCGTTCCGCACGTCGTTCTCGAGCCAGCGATACGGGTCCGCCACCGCGACGCCGAACTGCTCCTCCACCACGTCTTCGCGGCGGGTTTCGGGATAGGCGATGGGATCGGTCACGGCACGCTCCAAAACGAAAAGGCCAGAAACGGAAAAAGGCCGGAGCCTGATGGCCCGGCCTTTTCCCTAATTCAACCGCGACGGCACCGATCAGGCGGCGTCTTCGAAGTCCTCGTCGACGAGCACCGGGCCCGAATCCTGGCCCTTGGCCGAGACGTCGCGGTCGACGAACTCGATCACCGCCATCGGCGAGGCGTCCGAGGCGCGGATGCCGGCCTTGATGACGCGGGTATAGCCGCCGTTGCGATCGGCGTAGCGCGCGGCGAGCGTGTCGAACAGCTTCACCAGCTGCGCGTCGTCGAGCAGACGGGCGTGCGCGAGACGACGGTTCGAGAGACCGCCCTTCTTGGCGAGCGTGATCAGCTTCTCGACATAGGGGCGAAGTTCCTTCGCCTTGGCGAGCGTGGTGGTGATCTGCTCGTGCTTGATGAGCGCGGCGCTCATGTTGCGGAACAGGGCGGCGCGATGGGCCGAGGTACGCTGCAGCTTACGGCCGCCGACGCGATGGCGCATGATTTCTTCCTTCGTTCGTTCGGGGGCCGTATCAGGTACCCCGGACCAGGCAGCGATAAGGGCCGCTGCCCAAAACCCTGTGCGAATTTCGCGAGAAGGCGCGCCAAAAGCCGATCGGGCCGCGAAAGTCAAGGTCTTTGCGTCGCGCGCGGCCGGGATGGAAGCGTCCGGCGGCCGCACGCGGGCCGCCGGACGAGAGAATCAATGGCGATACACGGTCCAGTAGAAGACCACGGCATTGCCCTGCCCGTCGTCGACGGTGATCGGAATGGTCTCCTGCCCGAGCGCGATCTGGTAGAGCAGCACCCCGCTCTGGCCGCCTCCGAAATACTGCCAGCCCGGCCCCCATGACACCCCCGTGATCGTCAGCGGATCGCCATCGGGATCGGTGCAGAAATCGTCGACATAGAATCCGACGTCCGCGTACATCTGACCCTGATAGTCGTCATAGGAACCGCTGCAGACCGGCGCGCTATTGGTCTGGGCATGCGCCGGCGACAGGCCGGCGATCGAAGCTGCTGCAAAAGCAAGAACGGCAAGCACTTTAGACATTCTGAGGCTCCCTCCTACATCGCCGGCCCAAGGGTGAACCGGCGCGGTTCAGTCGCGACCCTTCTTCTTATGTCTTGCCCATGGCCTCCCTGGCGGAAGGCAACGGATCTCGCGATGCAGGATGCGGTATCCGGGAATGGGCGGAGGACGGCAGACACACCGCACTCGCTCCACACCTGCCCGGCGCCTCTTCGCCCCCCGTTCGCCTGTGGACTTATTAGTCGGACAAATAGATCAGCCCGCCGCGACGCTCAAGCAAAAAGGGCCGCCCCTCGCGGGACGGCCCTCCTTGTTCCTTCGCAGCGATCGCGGGCTTAGCCCATGATCTCCTGCTCGAGCTTCTTGGCCATTTCCTCGATGTTCTCGGGCGGCCAGCCCGGGATTTCCATCCCGAGGCGGAGACCCATCGACGACAGGACCTCCTTGATCTCGTTGAGCGACTTGCGGCCGAAGTTCGGCGTGCGCAGCATCTCGGCTTCGGTCTTCTGGACCAGATCGCCGATATAGATGATGTTGTCGTTCTTGAGGCAGTTGGCCGAGCGGACCGACAGTTCGAGCTCGTCGACCTTCTTGAGCAGGTAACGATTGATCTGCGCGGTGTCGCCGGCAGCCGCCGCACCATCGGCCGAGGCCGGAGCCGCCATGCCGATCGGCGCCTGACGGGTGACCGCCGAATCGTCGAAGTGCACGAACAGCGCGAGCTGGTCCTGGAGGATGCGTGCCGCATAGGCGAGGCCATCCTCGGGCGTGATCGTACCGTCGGTCTCGATCGTCAGCGTGAGCTTGTCGTAATCGAGCTCCTGACCGACGCGGGTGTTCTCGACCTTGTACGAAACCTGGCGGACCGGGCTGTACAGCGCGTCGACCGGGATCAGGCCGATCGGCGCATCGGCCGGACGGTTCGACTGGGCGGGGACATAGCCCTTACCGGTGTCGGCGGTGAGCTCCATGTTGAGCGTCGCGCCATCGTCGAGATGGCAGATCACCAGATCGGGGTTCATCACCTCGATGTCGCCCGAGACCGCGATGTCGCCGGCCTTCACTTCAGCCGGGCCGGTGGCCGAGAGCTGGAGACGCTTGGGGCCTTCGCCCTGCATCTTGAGCGCGATCTGCTTCACGTTGAGGACGATGTCCGTCACGTCCTCGCGCACGCCGGCGAGGCTCGAGAACTCGTGAAGGACGTTCTCGATCTTGATCGAAGTGACCGCGGCGCCCTGCAACGACGAGAGCAGCACGCGGCGCAGCGCGTTACCGAGCGTAAGACCGAAACCGCGCTCGAGCGGCTCGGCCACGAAGGTCGACTTGCGCTTGGGGTCGCCACCGGTCTTCTTTTCGAGACCGTTGGGCTTCTTGAGTTCCTGCCAGTTCTTAGGGTTGACCGACACGGGCTTTCCTCATGTTGGGCAGGACGGGGCTATCCTGCCAGGTAACTGCTGCCCGGCCCGGACCCCGCCCCCGGGGCCCGTAAGCCGGGCAGGATTGCAAATCAGACGCGACGGCGCTTCGACGGACGAACGCCGTTGTGCGGGATCGAGGTCACGTCGCGGATCGACGTGATCTGGAAGCCGACCGCCTGCAGCGCGCGGAGCGCCGACTCGCGGCCCGAACCCGGACCCTTCACTTCCACCTCGAGGGTGCGCACGCCGTGCTCGGCGGCCTTGCGGCCGGCATCCTCGGCGGCGACCTGGGCGGCATAAGGAGTCGACTTGCGCGAGCCCTTGAAGCCCATCATGCCGGCCGACGACCACGAAATGGCGTTGCCCTGAGCATCCGTGATGGTGATCATGGTGTTGTTGAAGCTGGCGTTCACATGGGCGACGCCGGCGGTGATGTTCTTGCGTTCGCGACGGCGAATGCGCTGCGGTTCACGTGCCATTATCTCTGACCTTTATCCCTAAGTTGGGGTGGTCACTGCGCCGAAGCTGGGCTGCGGCGGAGTAAACCGTCCCCCGGACGGTTTACTTCTTCTTGCCGGCGATCGGCTTGGCCTTGCCCTTGCGGGTGCGCGCATTGGTATGCGTGCGCTGACCGCGGACCGGCAGACCCTTGCGATGGCGCAGGCCGCGATAGCAGGCGAGATCCATCAAACGCTTGATGTTCATCGCCGTCTCGCGACGGAGGTCACCCTCGACGGTGTAGTTCGCGTCGATCGCCTCGCGGATCTGGAGCACTTCCTGATCGGTGAGGTCCTGCACGCGACGCTCGGGAGCGATCGCAAGCTTGTCGGTGATCTCCTTGGCCTTGGCCGGGCCAATGCCGTGGATATACTGAAGCGCGATCAGAACGCGCTTGTTGGTCGGGATGTTGACACCCGCAATACGTGCCATGAAATTGTTCTCCCAGCTCCACGGGGTGCCGCATGGCAGCTCGCACCCCATCTCGTAGCGTTGCTCCGAAAATGCAGTGGCGCGGCGTGCGCAGGCAAGCGCCGCCGGGCAACCGGTGTTTCGGAAGTTGCGCGACATATGCAGCCGCAGGGGCGCTGTCAAGCGCCGCGGACCGGATTTGCCGGAACAAGACCCATACACGAACGTTGCGCGCGCGCCAAGCCGAAGGAGGGTATGAGCGCCCTCCCCTGCTTGCTGCGCGGCGCCCCGCCGGACCGCAAAGCGGCCGACGGAAGAGGGGGATCTTCCGCCGGCCGCGCCGGTGCAAGGGCAAGGCACCGGTGTGGGGTTATTTGGTCGCCTTCTTGACGGTCTTGGCGGTCTTTTCCGTCTTCTCGGTCTTGGCCGCCTTGGCGACCTTGTGATGCTTCGCCGCCGGCGTGGTGGCGGCGCTGGCGAGAGTTGGCGCGGCGACCATCGCCACCGCGGCAGCCGGGAGCAGGATGCGGGAAAGCTTCATCGGAATCCTCCGTGGCAGAAGGAGCCGGCAAGGCTGCCGGCCCTGCCCCTCTTCTGGCAGCCACGGGCTCACGCGGCGGTGACGCGCGCATGAAGATTTTGTCATGTGCGCCGGATCGGCGAGGATCGCGCTCAGCGCCGGCTGGCACGCACCACGGCAGCGACACCGAGCAGGATCGCGCCAACCATGCCGCCGATCGCGAGCAGCCCCGCGGGCGTCACCTCGACCTCAGCGACGGCGTGGAAGCGTTCGCCGATCTGCAACCGGGCCGCACTTCGCTGGGGCGTGGCGAGCGGCCCTTGCCCCGCCGCGCGGGGTGTCGCCGGCGCGATGTCGCGGACCTTGCTCATGGATCCACGCGCTCCGCCGTCGCCTTGAGCCGCGGCCATTGCAGCGCCAGCACCTGGTCGACCGGCGCGGCGAGCCCGGCGAGCCCCGGCCCGGCGACGGCATAGTCGATCACGAGTGCGGTACCGGCGCCCGCGGGTTTGAGCGTGATCGTCATCACCCCCGCGACCGGCAGTGCCTGAAGCGGGCCGAGCCCGCCGGTCATGCGCAGCATCTCGTTCGCGGCGGCGAAGACGACGCGCATATGCTCGACTCCCCTGCCGGGAGTCTTCTCGCACCAGCAGCCGCCGGGACGCGCGTCGAGGCTGAGATTGGCGGCGTTGCCGCTATAGGTGTGGCCGCCTTCCCACCAGCTGCCGGGGCGCAGCAGCGTCTGCCATACCCTCGCGGGCGGCGCGTCGACCGTCAGCGCGTGGTGGCTGGTGAAGCCCATGTCCGACGCCGCGGCGACTTCGGCGGATGCCGGCGCTGCGACGAGCAGCGGCAGTGCAAGCAAATGGCGGCGCATGCGAGACCCTCCCGTGGCCGGGAGGGTACGCCGATCAGCCCCGCCCGTCGAGGATCGCGGCGATCTGGCGGCCGACCTCGTCCATATCGGCCATGCCGTCGACGCGGCGGACGAGGCCCCGGGCTTCGTAGAAAGGCAGGATCGGCGCGGTCTTGGCGCGATACTCGGCCATGCGCGTGCGCACCGTCTCGGCGTTGTCGTCGGGGCGGCGCTTGAACTCGTGGCTCCCGCAGACGTCGCAGGTGCCCTCGACCTTCGGCTGCTTGAAGCGATCGTGATAGCCCGCGCCGCACTGGGCGCAGGTGAAGCGCCCGGTGATGCGCTCGACCAGCGCATCCTCATCGACCTGCAGCTCGATGACGTAATCGAGCTTGCGGCCGCGCTCGGCGAGCAGGGCGTCGAGCGATTCGGCCTGTGCGGCGGTGCGCGGATAGCCGTCGAAGATCGCGCCGGTCTCGGTATCGGCCATGTCGAGCCGCTCGCCGATGATTCCGGAGACGATTGCGTCCGAGACGAGCTCGCCCGCCTCCATCACTGCCTTGGCCTTGAGCCCGGTGGGCGTGCCGGCCTTGACCGCGGCGCGCAGCATGTCGCCCGTCGAGAGCTGGACCATGCCGCGCTCCGCCTCGAGCCGACTCGCCTGGGTGCCCTTGCCCGCACCCGGAGGGCCCAACAGGATGATGTTCACTTGGCTATCCCCGTCCCAAGCTGCGCGTTCAGCGCATGCGGCCCTTCAGCTTCGCCTTCTTGATCAGATCGCCATACTGGTGGGCCAGCAAGTGCGACTGGATCTGCGTCACCGTGTCCATCGTTACGTTGACCACGATCAGAAGGCTAGTGCCGCCCATCAGGAACGGGATGCCCATCGCCGACACCAGATATTCCGGCAGCAGGCAGATGATCGTGAGGTACGCCGCACCGATCACGGTGATGCGCGTCAGCACGTAATCGAAATAGGTCTCGGTGTTCTTGCCCGGGCGGATGCCGGGGATGAACCCGCCATAGCGCTTGAGATTCTCCGCGGTCTCCTCCGGGTTGAACACCACGGCGGTGTAGAAGAACGAGAAGAAGATGATGCCCGCGGCATAGAGCGCCATGTAGACCGGCGAGCCGTGGCGCAGCCAGGTGTTGAGGCTGATCACGAAATCGCCCCACTGGCTCTCGCCCGCGGTCATGTTGCCGGCGAACTGGGTGATCGTCAGCGGCAGCAGCAGCAGCGACGACGCGAAGATCGGCGGGATCACGCCGGCGGTGTTCAGCTTGAGCGGCAGATGGCTGCGCTCGGCCTGCACCCCGCGCGCGGTCTGGCGCTTGGGATACTGGATCAGGATGCGGCGCTGGGCGCGCTCCATGAAGCAGATGAACAGCACGATCAGCGCGACCGCGACGAGGATCAGGATCAGGCGCAGCGGATCGATCGTGCCGGTGCGGCCGCTCTCGAACAGCTGGACGAGCGTGGTGGGCAGGCGGGCGACGATGCCCGCCATGATGATCAGCGAGATGCCGTTGCCGACGCCGCGGCTGGTGATCTGCTCACCGAGCCACATCAGGAACAGCGTGCCGCCGACGAGGCTGATCACCGCGCCGACGCGGAAGAGCAGGCCCGGCTCGATCACCGCCTGCAGCCCCTGGCTGGCGCCGAAGCTCTCGAGCCCGACCGCAATGAACCAGCCCTGCACCGCGGTGAGGCCGACGGTGCCGTAGCGGGTATATTGGTTGAGCCGCTTGCGGCCGCTCTCGCCTTCCTTCTTGATCGCGTTGAGCGTGGGGCTCAGCGAAGTGGCGAGCTGCACCACGATCGACGCGGTGATGTAGGGCATCACGCCGAGCGCGACGACCGACATGCGGTTCAAGGCGCCGCCGGTGAAGTTGTTGAAGAAATCGAGCACGCCGCCCGAGGTCTGCTGCGCGAGCAGATTGAGCTGGGTCGGATCGACACCGGGGAGCGGCACATAGCTGAGCAGCCGGAAGACGATCAGCGCACCGAGGGTGAACCACAGGCGCTTCTTGAGCTCGGTCGCCTTGCCGAACTTCGACAGATTGATGCTGGAGGCGAGTTGGTCGGCTGCGGATGCCATGTTCGCGATTATCCTGGAAACCAAAGCGGCGGGAAAGCGTTCGACCGCCCCCGCCGCTCATATAAGTCCTTCGGTCCCGAGGGCAATGCGGCGCCTGCCCTCAAGTCCGTTCGGCCCTGCGCCCGTCATGCTTCGACGAGGCCGGCGCGAACGAAGGGCGGGGTTTCCCCGCCCCTCGAGAAATCAGCCCTGCTTGCCGGCCTTCTTGGCGGCGATGACCTTCTGCACCGAGCGGTGCTTGGCCTTGGCCTTCTCGGCCGCGGGCACGATCTCGGGGATCGTCACCGAACCGCCGGCCTTCTGGACCGCCTCGACCGCCGACTTCGACGCACCGGCGACGGTGAAGTTGAGCTTCGCCTTGAGCTCGCCCTTGCCGAGCAGACGCACGCCGTGCTTGCCGCCGCGGGTCAGGCCCGCCGCGTTGAGCTCTGCCTGGGTGATGTCGGTGCCGGTGAGCTTGCCCGAATCGACTGCCTTCTGGATCGCGCCGAGATTGACTTCGGCATAGTCCTTGGCGGACGGATTGTTGAAGCCGCGCTTCGGGATGCGCATGTGGAGCGGCATCTGACCGCCCTCGAAGCCGTTGATCGAGACGCCCTCGCGGCTCTTCTGACCCTTCTGGCCGCGGCCGCCGGTCTTGCCCTTGCCCGAGCCGATGCCGCGTCCGACGCGGATACGGGAGGGACGGGCGCCGTCGTTGTCACGGATATCGTTGAGTTTCATGGTCTGCACTCGCTTTCGCTTTTGTCGCGCGTTGATTGGAAGCGGCGGGCGATAGCGGGGCAGTCGTGGTTTGTCGACTCATGTTTGTCTCCATCGCGCGCCAGGCACCTCCGCCGCCCGGCGCATCACGCAGCCTCCCCCGAACGCGGGCGCCAAAACCCACCAGACAACATTCGCGTTTCGAACCAATTGTTCGTCGACGCCCGCTATGCTCTTTACTGACGGATGAAGTGCCGGCGCATCGATCTGGCCTGCACGGCGGAGCGGAGACTGGCGATGATCAAATACATAGCTACGATGGGAGGTCTCGGCCTCGCCTCGGCGCTGCTCTGCAATGTCGCCTCGTCACAAACGACACCGTCGATTGCTATCGAATCGGGCAATGGTCAGACCGTCGATCAGAATCGCTCGCTCGCGCGCCCGTTGCAGGTCCGGCTGACCACGATTTCGGGCAATCCCGATCCGAACGTCGGCGTGACGTTCACCGCCACGCGCAACAATGGCCTGAACGATCCGGAAATCGTGGCGACCACCAATGCCGGCCTCGCGACCTGGCTCCCAGGCCCGTTCCGCAACCCGGGCACCTACACCGTCACGGCGTCGGCGGCGGGCTATAATCCCATCTCGTTCTCCGTGACCGTGAACGATACGCCTTACGACTATGACGGCGTCTATCACTGCCGCACCTACGGCGGATATGACTATCCCAAGGTAGAAGAAATACCCTCGGTCGGCGTCCACGAATTCACCATCCTCAACGAGGCGATCGTGCCCAATCCGAGCTATTTCTACAATTTCAAAGGCGTGTATCAGCCGGCCACACACAGTATCTCGGGCTTTATCGGCAATGGCCGATATGGCTTCGACTTCCACAAGACCACCATCGCGATCGATGAGGAAGGAACTGCGAGAGTCGATGGGAGCTTCTCCATTGCATACGCGGACGCCGCGTTTCAGCCTACCTTTCGGAACTGGAGATGTATTCGCAAATGACGGGCGGCCAGCCATTCCCTCACTCAAGGATCGCGAAGGACCCGTCGATGTCTCGAATGCTCACTCTTCTGCTCGGTACCGTCAGCCTTGCCGCCCTCGGGGGCTGCGACAACGGAGGGTCGCCGCCGCCGCCCTCCCCGACTCCGACACCCACTCCCACGCCCACACCAACCCCCACGCCGACCCCGACTGCGATCCAGGTCGAATCCGGCAATGGACAGAGCGTAGATCAGGGCAACCCCGTCGCCCGGCCCTTGCAGGTCCGCCTGCTCACTCCTGCGGGGCAGGCCGCCGCGGACATTCCCGTCGTCTTCACGGGTTTTCTGAACGCCGGGCTCAACTTGCCGGACCGGGTTCAGACCAACGCGTCAGGTATCGCCACCTGGAGTCCGGGCTTCTTCAACCTTCCTGGCATCCATACGATCACGGCCTCCGCGCGAGGCTATGGCACGGTCAAGTTCCAGGTCACCGTCAACGCCACACCGTATCAATATGACGGATATTATGACTGTCGGACCGAAAGCACGGAATTCGGCGAGTTCTTCAAGATCGGCGTCCAGAACAATCAAGTCACCAGCTTCCGGACATGGGTCCCCTTGGGCGGAAACGGCAGGGGCGGCGCTGCAACCATCACACCCGGAACCGACATCCTGATCTTCACCATGCCGGGTGGCATCGAAGGTGCGGCCCACATCACGTTCGACGCGGAGGGGACGGCTCGGGCTGAAGGGGGGTATGTCGCGCGAACCTCCACGGGCGCCCTGTACGACTATGGGCAGTGGATCTGCAGTCGAAAGTAACCGCGCTGGCGCTGCGGCACGCGCTGCCCGCCTCTGACACAAGCTTGATGCGCCGCAATGACGAGCGAGGACGCGCGCAGCGCCTCGCTCGCGCTTCGCGACCTGCGCACTCGCGCTTCGCGGAAGCGGGCCTGTGCCCCGCACGCCGCACCGGCACCCGTTTCTTCACGATTGTCGAGAGGTCACCCGCTGCACGGAAGTCGGCGCCCGGCCCGGTCCGCGCAACCTCTGGCGCGTACCAACGAAAAGGGGCGACAGTCGCCTGCCGCCCCTTCCCTGTTCTTCGCACGCGAAGGTCGAAGGCTCAGCCCTCGAGCACCTTCACCATGTGCGGCAGCTTGCGGATCATGCCGCGGACCTCGGGGGTATCCTCGAGCTCCGAAACCTTGTGCATCTTGTTGAGGCCAAGGCCGATCAGCGTCGCGCGCTGATCCTTGGTGCGGCGGATCGGCGAACCGATCTGCTGGATCTTGATCTTCGCCATTATCGCTTACTCCGCGATCGCAGCCGCATCCGCCTCGGCGGTCTGCGAACCACCGCGGCCGAGCAGGTCGGCGATCTTCTTGCCGCGGCGCTGCGCAACGCTCTTCGGCGAGGTCTGCTCGCCGAGCGCTTCGAAGGTGGCGCGGATCATGTTGTAGGGGTTCGACGTACCGACCGACTTGGTCACCACGTCGGCAACGCCCAGCGATTCGAAGATGGCGCGCATCGGGCCACCCGCGATGATGCCGGTACCGGCCGGAGCCGTACGCACGGTCACGCGACCGGCGCCGAAATGGCCCTTGCCGTCATGGTGCAGCGTGCGGCCTTCCTTGAGCGGAACGCGGACCATCGCCTTCTTCGCCGAGGCGGTTGCCTTGGAGATGGCTTCCGGCACTTCGCGTGCCTTGCCATGACCGAAGCCGACGCGGCCCTTGCCGTCGCCCACGACGACCAGCGCCGCGAAGCCGAAGCGCTTGCCGCCCTTCACCGTCTTCGAGACGCGGTTGATGTGGACGAGCTTCTCGATCAGCTCCTCGCCGCCTTCGTCCTGCGCACCGCGACGATCGTCGCGACGGCCGCCACGGCCACCGTCACGCCCGCCACGGCCACCGCCGCCGCGATTGTCGCCGCCGCCACGGCCACGGCCGCCACGGGGACCACGGCCCTCCTGGGGAGCGCCGGCATCCTGCGCCGGGGCGTCGGTCGTGTTGATTTCGTCGGCCATCTTTAGAACTCCAGTCCGCTCTCACGAGCGGCATCCGCCAGCGCCTTGACGCGGCCATGATAGAGGAAGCCGCCGCGATCGAAGACGACCTGCGTGATGCCGGCGGCCTTGGCGGCCTCGGCAACGCGCTTGCCCACTTCCTGCGCCGCTGCGACGGTCGCGCCGGTCGTGCCACGCACGTCCTTCTCGAGCGTCGAGGCCGAGGCGATCGTCTTGCCCTGGGCATCGTCGATCACCTGGGCATAGATGTGCTTGCCCGAGCGATGAACCGAAAGACGCGGACGGCCCGCGCTGCGCGCACGAAGCGCGGAGCGATTGCGGCGGCGACGCTTTGCGAAAAGCGAAAGACCCTTGGTGCTGATCACTTCTTCTTCCCTTCCTTACGGAAGATGAACTCGCCGTCATACTTGATGCCCTTGCCCTTGTAGGGCTCGGGCTTCCGCCAACGACGAATTTCCGCGGCCACCTGGCCGACCTTCTGCTTGTCGATGCCCGAGATCTCGACCGTGGTCTGATCCGGCGTCTTGATCTCGATCCCTTCGGGGATGTCGAAATTGACGTCGTGGCTGTAGCCGAGCTGCAGCTTGAGCACCTTGCCCTGCGACGCGGCGCGATAGCCGACGCCGGTGATCAGGAGCTTCTTCGAGAAGCCCTCGGTCACGCCGGTGACGAGGTTCTGAACCAGCGTGCGCTGCATGCCCCAAAAGGCACGCGCCGCCTTGCTGTCATTGGCCGGCTGCACCGAAATGCCGCCGTCCTGGACCTCGTACTTGATCTCGTCGCGGAGGTTGAGCGAGAGAGTGCCCTTCGGGCCCTTCACGTTCAACACGCCGCCGTCGATCGAGGCGGTGACGCCCGCCGGTACGGTGACCGGCTTCTTGCCGATGCGGCTCATCAGAACACCTCCGCCAGCACTTCGCCGCCGACATTCTGCTCGCGCGCTTCCGCGTCCGACAGAACGCCGCGAGGCGTCGAGACGATCGTGATGCCGAGGCCGTTGCGGATCCGGGGCAGTTCCTGCGAACCCGAATAGACGCGGCGGCCGGGCTTCGAGACGCGGGCGACATGCTTGATCGCCGGCTGGCCCTCGAAATACTTGAGCTCGATGCGGATGCCAGCGGCAGGGCCCATCTGCTCCTCGCTATAGCCACGGATGTAGCCTTCGCGCTGGAGAACATCGAGAACGCGCGCACGCAGCTTGCTCGCCGGCGTCAGGACGGAGTCCTTGCGGGCGCGCTGGCCGTTGCGGATGCGGGTGAGCATATCACCCAAGGGATCGGTCAAAGCCATCTCGTAGTCCTTACCAGCTCGACTTGGTGACGCCGGGGATCAGGCCCTTGTTGGCCAGATCGCGCAGCATGACGCGTGCGAGACGGAACTTGCGGTAATAGGCGCGCGGGCGGCCGGTCAGCTCGCACCGATTGCGGATGCGGGTCGGGTTCCCGTTGCGGGGAATCTCGGCCATCTTCAGCCGCGCGATGAGGCGCTCGGTTTCATCGAGGGACTCGTCGTTCGCGATCGCCTTGAGCTTCGCATATTTGCCGGCGTACTTCTTCACCAGCTGCTTGCGACGCTCGTTCTTGTTGATCGAACTCAGTTTCGCCATGACTTAAGTTCTCTTTCCCTTACGCTGCCTGCTTCGCTTCGCCGTCCGCATCCTGCGGGAACGGGAAGCCGAAGAGACGAAGAAGCTCGCGAGCCTCGTCATCGGTCTTGGCGGTGGTGGTGACGATCACGTCCATGCCGCGGATCTTGTCGACCTTGTCATAGCTGATCTCCGGGAAGATCAGCTGCTCCTTGAGACCGCAGGCATAGTTGCCACGGCCGTCGAACGACTTCGGGTTGAGCCCACGGAAGTCGCGAACGCGCGGCAGCGCGATCGTGATGAAGCGATCGAGGAACTCGTACATCCGCTCGCGGCGCAGAGTCACCTTGCAGCCGATCGGCATGCCCTCGCGCAGCTTGAACTGCGCGATCGACTTCTTCGCCTTGGCGATGACGGGCTTCTGGCCGGCGATGAGCTCCATCTCCGACGCGGCCTGCTCGACCTTCTTCTTGTCTTGGGTGGCCTCGCCGACGCCCATGTTCAGCACGATCTTGTCGATGCGCGGAATCTCGAGCGCGTTCTTGTAGCCGAACTTCGCGGTCATCGCCTTGGCGATGGTCTCGTCGTACTGCTTCTTGAGGCGCGGGGTATACTTATCAGCCATTGATGACCTCCCCGGTCTTGACGGCGACGCGGACCTTCTTGCCGTCGCGCTCCTCGAAGCGGACGCGCGTGGCCTTGCCGTCGGCGGTCACGTGCGCGACCTTCGAAACGTGCATCGGCGCTTCCGAACGCTCGAGACCACCCTGCGGGTTGGTCTGGCTCGGCTTGCGGTGGCGCACGGCGACATTGACGCCAGAGACGACGACCTTGCCTTCCTTGGGCAGCGACTTGACGACTTCCCCGGTCCGGCCCTTGTCCTTGCCGGACAGGACGATGACCTGGTCGCCCTTCTTGATCTTGGCAGCAGCCATCACAGCACCTCGGGCGCGAGCGAAATGATCTTCATGAAGCCCTTCGAGCGCAGCTCGCGGACCACCGGCCCGAAGATACGCGTGCCGATCGGCTCCTCGTTCTTGTTGACCAGCACCGCGGCATTGCCGTCGAAGCGGATCACCGAGCCGTCGGTACGACGGACATCCTTGGCGGTGCGGACGATGACGGCACGGTGCACGTCACCCTTCTTCACCTTGCCGCGGGGAGCAGCTTCCTTGATGCTGACGACGATCACGTCGCCCACGCCGGCGAAGCGACGCTTCGACCCGCCCAGCACCTTGATGCACTGCACCCGCTTCGCGCCGCTGTTGTCAGCGACGTCGAGATTGGACTGCATCTGGATCATCGATCCGGTTCCTTCTCGTTTGGCCTGCCGGGACCCTTGGCCCGGTGGTTCCAGTTAAATGACTTAGGCGTTGTCAGCCTTGGCGGGCGTCGAATGGGTGTTCACCCGATCGACCACCTTCCAGGTCTTGAGCTTCGAGATCGGCGCGGTCTCTTCGATCCGCACGGTCTCGCCCTCGCGATACTCGTTGCCCTCGTCATGGGCGTGATACTTCTTCGAGCGACGGATGATCTTGCCGTAGAGCGGGTGCTTCACCTTACGCTCCACGAGCACGACGACCGTCTTGTCGCCCTTGTCGGAAACCACGTTCCCGGTCAGCACGCGCTTCGGCATGGTCTCGTTTCCTTACTTCGCATCCGAGCGGTTACGCTCGGTCTGCAGCGTCTTGATGCGGGCGATGTCGCGACGGACCTCGCGGACGCGGCTCGGCTTCTCGAGCTGCGAGGTCGCAGCCTGGAAGCGGAGGTTGAACGCCTCGCGCTTGAGGTTGCCCAGCTCTTCCGAGAGCTGGTCGTCGGTCTTGGCCCGGAGATCGGTAGCCTTGGTCATTCTATCAACCCTCCAGGTGCGACGTGTCGCCGAGGCGCGCCACGACCTTGGTCTTGATCGGCAGCTTCATCGCCGCGCGGCTGAACGCCTCCGCTGCGAGCGGGCCGGGAACGCCGTCCAGCTCGAACAGGATGCGGCCGGGCTTGACGCGGGCTGCCCAATATTCCGGAGCGCCCTTGCCCGAGCCCATGCGGACTTCGGCCGGCTTCGACGAGACGGGAACGTCCGGGAAGATGCGGATCCAGAGACGGCCCTGGCGCTTGATGTGACGCGTGATCGCGCGGCGAGCCGCCTCGATCTGGCGCGCGGTGATCCGCTCGGGCTCGAGCGCCTTCAGGCCATAGGAGCCGAAGTTCAGCGACGTACCGCCCTTGGCGGCGCCGTGAATGCGGCCCTTGAACTGCTTGCGGTGCGCAAATTTCTTCGGTTGCAGCATGTTCTAGTCCTTAGCGGCGATCTTCGCGCGCGGGACGCACGCCGGAGGTCTGGGCCTCCATGTTGAGCCGGTCCTGCGCCATCGGATCGTGGCCGAGAATCTCGCCCTTGAAGATCCAGACCTTGACGCCGCACACGCCATAGGCGGTGTGGGCTTCGGCCTCGGCATAGTCGAGATTGGCGCGCAGCGTGTGCAGCGGCACGCGGCCCTCGCGATAGCCTTCCGAACGCGCGATCTCGGCGCCGCCGAGACGGCCGCCGCAAGCGACGCGGATGCCGTCGGCGCCGAGACGCATCGCCGACTGAACGGCGCGCTTCATGGCGCGACGGAACGCGATGCGGCGCTCCAGCTGATCGGCGATGCCCTGTGCGACGAGCTTGGCGTCGACTTCGGGCTTACGGATCTCGACGATGTTCAGCGACACGTCCGAGCTGGTCATCGCGCCGAGCGTCTTGCGCAGCTTCTCGATGTCCGAGCCCTTCTTGCCGATGATCACACCGGGGCGCGCAGCGTAGATCGACACGCGGCACAGCTTGGCCGGACGCTCGATCACCACCTTGGAGATCGCGGCCTGCGGCAGCGTCTTCAGGATGTACTGGCGCATCTTGAGGTCCTCGAGGAGGAGACGGCCGTAATCGGCGCCCTCCGCGAACCAGCGGCTGTCCCAGGTGCGGTTGATCTGCAGACGCAGACCGATCGGGTTGCTCTTGTGACCCATTATGCTTCTTCCTGCTCGCGCACGACGATGCGCAGACGGCTGAACGGCTTCAGGATGCGGGTGGACTTGCCACGGCCGCGGGTCGCGAAGCGCTTCATCGTGATCGACTTGCCGACCGACGCCTCGGCGACGACGAGCGCGTCGACATCGAGGTTGTGGTTGTTCTCGGCATTGGCGATGGCCGAAGCCAGAACCTTGCGCGCGTCGACCGCCATCGCCTTGGTGGAGAACTGAAGGATGTTCAGCGCGTCACCGGCCTTGCGGCCGCGGATGAGGCCCGCGACGAGGTTCAGCTTCTGGGCCGAACCACGGATCTGGGTCGCAACGGCCAGCGCTTCCTTGTCGCCGACCTTGCGGGGTGCCTTAGGCTTGGACATTAGCGCTTACCCTTCTTGTCGGCGGCGTGGCCGGGGAAGAAGCGGGTCGGCGCGAACTCGCCGAGCTTCATACCCACCATGTCCTCGTTGACCGACACCGGCACGAACTTGCGGCCGTTGTAGACGCTGAAGGTCAGGCCGACGAAATCGGGCAGGATCGTCGAGCGGCGCGACCAGGTCTTGATCGGCGCACGCGCGTTGGTCTCCTGCGCGGTCTGCGCCTTCTTCAGGAGGTGGAGGTCCACGAACGGACCCTTCCAGACGGAACGAGCCATGGCTGCTTAGCCCTTCTTCTTGGCGTGGCGCGAACGGATGATCATCTTGTCCGTCGCCTTGTTGTGGCGGGTGCGCGCACCCTTGGTCGGCTTGCCCCACGGCGTGACCGGGTGACGGCCGCCCGAGGTCCGGCCTTCACCACCGCCGTGCGGGTGGTCGACCGGGTTCTTGGCGACGCCGCGGGTCAGCGGGCGGATGCCCTTCCAACGGTTGCGGCCTGCCTTGCCGAGGTTCTGGTTCTGGTTGTCGGGGTTCGACACCGCGCCAACCGTGCCCATGCAGTTGCCATGGATGTAGCGCTGTTCGCCCGAGTTCAGACGAACGATCACCATGCCGCGGTCACGGCCGACGACCTGCACATAGGTGCCGGCCGAACGTGCGATCTGACCGCCCTTGCCCGGCTTCATTTCCACATTGTGGACGATGGTGCCGACCGGCATCGACGCGAGCTCCATGGCGTTGCCCGGCTTCACGTCGGTCTTCTTGCCCGCGATCACCTTGTCGCCGACAGCGAGACGCTGCGGGGCGATGATATAGGCCAGACGCTCCTTGCCGTTCTCGTCGGCGCCGTAGTTCACGAGCGCGATGAAGGCGGTGCGATTGGGATCATATTCGATCCGCTCGACGGTGCCCTCGACGTCCCACAGGCGACGCTTGAAATCGACGATGCGATAGCGCTGCTTGTGACCGCCGGCGATGCCGCGCGAGGTCACGTGACCCTTGTTGTTGCGACCGCCGGTCTTGGTCTTGCCCTCGGTCAGCGCCTTGACCGGACGACCCTTGAACAGGTTCGAACGGTCGATCAGGATCAGGCCGCGGACGCCAGGCGACGTCGGGTTGTAATTCTTGAGTGCCATTAGCCGTTCACTCCCGCGGTCACGTCAATCTGGTCGCCGTCGGCGAGCGTGACGATGGCCTTCTTCATGTCCGACCGCGTGTAGGGCTTGCCCTTCCAACGCTTGGTCTTGCCCTTCTGGACGATCGTGTTGACGCCGGTGACCTTGACCGAGAACAGCGCCTCGACGGCGGCCTTGATCTCGGGCTTGGTGGCGTCGCCGGCGACCTTGAACACAACCGCGTTGTGCTCGGAGACCAGAGTCGACTTCTCGGTGATGTGCGGCGCGACGATCACGTCATAGTGACGGTTGTCGATCGCGGCCTTCTGCTTCTTAGCCATTGAAGCGCGCCTCCAGGCTCTCGACGGCAGCGCGGGTCAGGACCAGCGTGTCGTGCTTCAGGATGTCGTAGACGTTGGCGCCGACCGCCGGCAGGACGTTGACGCCCGCCAGGTTGCGCGCGGCGAGGAAGCCGTTGCCGGCCTCGCCGTCGATCACCAGCGCGGTCTTGCCGGTGCCGAGCTTGGCGAACTGCGCCTTGAGCTCGGCGGTCTTGGCGGTGCCGAACGCGTCGAGGACGATCAGCGAGCCCGCCTTGGCGTGGCTCGACAGCGCCATCTTCAGGCCCAGCGCGCGGATCTTCTTGTTCAGCGACGGATTGAAGTCGCGGACGCGGGCGCCGTGCGCCTTACCACCGCCGATGAACACCGGAGCGCGGCGATCGCCGTGACGGGCGGTACCGCCACCCTTCTGGCGGCCCCATTTCTTGCCGGTGCGGGCGACGTCGGCGCGCTCGCGGGTGCCGCGGGCAGTGCCGCGACGCTTCTCGAGCTGCCAGGTGACGACGCGGTGCAGCACGTCGGCGCGGGGCTCGAGGCCGAAAATCTCGTCCTTGAGCTCGATGTCGCCGCTAGCCTTGGCGTCGAGGGTTTGAACCTTGACCTTCACGTTCAGCCCTCCTGGCCTTCGGTCGCCTCGGGAGCCTCGGTCACTTCAGCCGGGGTTTCCGCGGGGGCGGTGTCATTGTTGTTGGCGACCTGCTTGAGGCCGGCCGGGAACGGCGCGTCGGCGTGACGGGCAACCTTCACGCTGTCCTTGACGAACAGCCAGCCGCCCTTCGAGCCAGGGACCGAGCCCTTGACGAAGATCAGGCCGCGCTCGACGTCGGTGCCGACGATCTCGAGATTCTGCTGGGTGCGATACTTGTCGCCCATGTGGCCGGCCATCTTCTTGTTCTTGAAGACCTTGCCCGGATCCTGGCGCTGACCGGTCGAACCGAGCGAGCGGTGCGAGACCGAGACGCCGTGGGTGGCGCGCAGACCGCCGAAGCCCCAACGCTTCATGCCGCCGGCGAAGCCCTTACCCTGGGTACGACCCTGGATGTCGACGAACTGGCCGGCGACATAGTGGTCGGCCGAGATCTCGGCGCCCACTTCGAGCAGGCCGTCCGCGTCGACGCGGAATTCATGGACGACAGCCTTGGGCTCGACTTCGGCCTTGCCGAAGTGGCCGCGCTGCGGCTTGGCGACATTCTTGCTCTTCGCCGTGCCGGCGCCGAGCTGGACGGCCGTATAGCCGTCACGATCCTTTTCGCGGACGGAGACGACCTGCACGCCTTCGAGAGCCAGGACGGTGACGGGCACGTGGCGGCCGTCGTCCTGGAACAGGCGGGTCATCCCCAACTTCTTCGCGATCACGCCAGTGCGCATGACCAGTTGCTCCTATGCATAGGCACCCGAGGGGGAATTCCCACGGGTGCGTGCTTCAGCCCGAAAATATGATGCGAGCCCCCGTCCGGGCTGAACCCCTTCCCGAAGGAAGAGGCGACGGGGGACGCAGTCCCGGTTCTCCGAAGAGGCCGGCGGTATCCCTATCGCGATGCGAGTGCGCCCGTGGCGCCCTCCGGTTCCTTGCGTTGGATCGGGATCGATCCGGTGGAGGAACCTGGCGAATCCCTCATGAGGGAATCGCGAATCTCGTGTGGAGGCGCGCCTTTACGTCAGCAGCGCTTCCCTGTCCACCCCCACACCTGCATTCCTGCGAAGTATGCGGCAGGACGAGAAAGACCCCCGCTTTCGCAGGGGCCTTCAACTGGCTCAGGCCAGCTTGATCTCGACGTCGACGCCGGCGGCGAGGTCGAGCTTCATCAGCGCGTCCACGGTCTGCGGAGTCGGCTGCACGATGTCGAGCATGCGCTTGTAGGTGCGCACTTCGAACTGCTCGCGCGACTTCTTGTCGATGTGGGGGCCACGGTTGACCGTGAACTTCTCGATCTTCGTCGGAAGCGGGATCGGGCCACGGATGAGAGCGCCGGTACGGCGCGCAGTGTCGGCGATGTCGCCGGTCGCCTGGTCGAGCACTCGATGATCGAACGCCTTCAGGCGAATACGGATATTCTGCGTTTCCATGTCCCTACCAATGCGAAAGAGCGGAGCCCGTTGCCGGGCTTCTTGCTGTACCCAAAAACCGAAGGCGCGCCCTTACAGGGGCCTTCATTAAAAGGCAACCGCCCGACTCTCCTTTTTGGAGAGCCGGGCGGTTGTTTTTCTCAGTTCAGGCCTTGCGGCCGGAACCCAAGCTTACTTCTGGATCTCGGCGACGACGCCTGCACCCACGGTGCGGCCGCCTTCGCGGATCGTGAAGCGCTGGCCGACGTCCATGGCGATCGGCGCGATCAGCTTGATGCCGAGAGCGACATTGTCGCCCGGCATCACCATCTCGGTGCCTTCCGGCAGCTCGATCGTGCCGGTCACGTCCGTGGTACGGAAGTAGAACTGCGGGCGATAGTTGGCGAAGAACGGCGTGTGACGGCCACCCTCGTCCTTCGACAGCACGTACACTTCCGACTTGAAGTCGGTGTGCGGCTTGATCGAACCCGGCTTGGCCAGAACCTGGCCACGCTCGACTTCGTCACGGCCAACGCCGCGGATCAGCGCGCCGATGTTGTCGCCGGCCTCACCCTGGTCGAGCAGCTTGCGGAACATTTCCACGCCGGTGACGGTGGTCTTGCGGACGTTCTCCTGGATGCCGACGATCTCGACTTCCTCGCCAACCTTGACGATGCCGGTCTCGACGCGGCCGGTCACCACGGTGCCGCGGCCCGAGATCGAGAACACGTCTTCGATCGGCATCATGAACGGCTTGTCGAGCGGACG